>WBZM01000080.1_pt1 | contig 161654 bp, 145 predicted proteins | sample 5204271 | NCBI WGS metagenome assembly WBZM01 (sample SAMN12344346, study PRJNA552823) | activated sludge metagenome | biome: Activated sludge suspended growth; feature: Nitrification reactor; material: Wastewater; isolation source: activated sludge from nitrification reactor of wastewater... | reverse complement strand
TTCTTTTAAAAGAAAGTAACGGAAAGACGCAAAAGCATTACAAGTTTTGTTCTTATTTTTCTCTTGGTTGGCATCCCCGCTAACCAATCAAATCTTTACCTGCAGCGTAACGAACGCCGTTCAGCTGCAAAGCCTCACAGCCTTGATTTTTTGATTCTTTTTTATCAAGAAAAAAGAATGTAAGATTTATACAGGTAACCCTAACTTACTGCACTTGTATTAGCGCGTAAGCCAAAAGAGAGAGCTTCCTTAACTCTTCACCAACTTATCATACTTCGCCGCATTACTTGGATCAACACGGCGCAGCAAATTCAGCGCCTTGGTCTTCTCCCCCATATCAGCGCCGCTAAACACATTCAGCAATTCGTCGCTTTTTGCCTGAAAAAAGGCTGCCAGCAAAATCTCGTTGGGGTTTTCCTGCGCAATACGGCTAAGCATATCCAGCGCATTCAAAATATTCTGGCGGGCCACAGCCGGCTTCTCATAAAAATTATCCATACCCAAAAAATGGTACGTATAAATAGCTTGTTTAAAGCCTTCGTATTTCGCAGTCTGCAGGTGGTTAATCAGGTAATAACGGTTACGCACCCCATCAAACGAGCGCCAGCCTTTAACATCAGGGGCATTGGTAGGCACGTTACTCATAATCTGCTCCGCCATATTAAAATACTTGGTGCCGCCGCCCTTGCTCATACTTTCGTAATCAAGGCCAATCATTACATAAGCGTAAAAACCGAGTAAGGAAGTAAGGTTGCTGTTGTACTGGGTAACGTTAAACTCCAGCGGTTGGTTCTGCGCATAGGTAAACATCCAGTCGTTATCAATGTAATTAAACAAAGGCGTGCTGTAACTGCTGTTAAACACCGGGCGCGAACACTGTATGGTAACGCTTGCCTTAAACACATCCTGGCTCGGTGATTCCTGTATATTGATAAACATACTGCACTCAATCTTCTCCTCCGGGCCAAACTGGTCCTGCGTCCACACGCGGTTATTCATAAACTCGTTAAAAGCGGTTTGCATTGTAGCAAACAGGTTAGGGTCTACCCCGTTAATACGCTGGCCGTTTACGGTAACCTGGCAACGCAACTCCTGCGCATAGCTTACTGCACTCAACATGAAAAACGAAAAAGCAAGCCCAACTACCCTTACCGTATTTCCGGTTCTGTTACCTGTTTTCTGCTGTCTGTTTTCTTTCTTCATTATTTCATCATTTTCTCAACGTAATTAACCAGGTCTTTAGCCACCTCGGTTTTACTCTTCAAATCAAATTTAACGGTATTCCCGTCTTTATCAATTATGCTTATTTTATTGGTATCAAATTTAAAACCTGCCCCCTCGTCGCGCACCGAATTCAGCACAATAAAATCCAAATTCTTCTTTTTTAACTTTTCCTGCGCATGGGCCATTTCATTGTCCGTTTCCAGCGCAAAACCCACTAAAAACTGGCCCTGCTTTTTCTGCCTTCCCAGCTCCCCGGCTATATCTTTGGTTTTAACCAGTTCTATAAACAGCTCATCCTCCTTCTTTTTAAGCTTGGTTTGGCTGGGGTATTTAGGTGTATAATCTGCCACCGCTGCGGCAAACACTATAACATCGCTGCTACCAAAATATTGCGCACAGCTGTCAAACATTTCAGCGGCGGTAGTTACCGGCACCTCTTTAATTTTGGGGGAGGAAGATTTCAGCTCTGTAGGGCCTTTAATCAACACTACTTCATGGCCGCGGGCGGCAAATTCCTCCGCAATAGCAATACCCATTTTACCGCTGCTGTGGTTACTGATAAACCTCACCGGGTCAATAGGCTCCTGCGTGGGCCCTGCTGTAATCAAAACCTTCATACACCACAAGGATAAGCAGATTACCGCAATGTTTTCAGCACTCTTCTGTCTTTACACAACTCTTCCTCTTTCGCACCGTATCTAAACCCTTGCGCCAAATTATTTTCCGCGATTTACTTTGTGCAACCGAAAGGTTTCATATATATTTGCAACCAAAAGGTTGCATAAATGAGAAGGGATGTTTTTCAGGCCATAGCCGATCCTACGCGCCGCGAAATACTCAGCCTGTTGGCCACTCAGCCGTTAAACGTAAACGCGGTGGCCCAACAGTTCGATGTTAGCCGCACTGCCGTTTACAAGCACATGAAAATATTGAGCGAGTGCGGCCTTGTTGTCATTGTTCCGCAGGGGAGGGAACGATACTGCGAGGCAAAACTGGATAAGCTTAGCGAGGTAAACGACTGGATTGCCCAATACAAACAGTTTTGGGAACAACGGTTAGACTCCCTGGAGCGCTACCTTGAAGAGCTTCAGGCAAAAAGCAAACCCAAAAAACGCAAGGCAGCTAAAAAACACAAAAAGTAAACTCCGCAAAACAATAGTATATGGCAAACAGTAATTCAACTGCAGAACGCGAGCTGCGCATCAGCCGCCTGCTTAACGCCCCTGTCGAATTGGTATGGAAGGTATGGACCGACCCCGAACACATTAAAAACTGGTGGGGGCCTAACGGCTTTACCAATACCATAGCAACTATGGAGGTTAAAAATGGCGGAGACTGGAAGTTTATCATGCACGGCCCCGATGGTACAGATTACCGCAACCATAACCGGTTTCTGGAAGTAGTGCAACACCAGCGCATTGTTTACCGGCACATTTCAAATCCCGTGTTTACCGCTACTATTACTTTTGAGGCCCGGGGCGATAAAACTATGCTTGACTGGCACATGCTGTTTGATTCCCGCGAGGAATTCCTTGCCGTTGTAAAAGCGCACAAAGCCGATGAAGGTTTAAAGCAAAACGGCGAAAAACTGGAACTCTACCTCCGGCAAATGGCTGCACGGCCGGTGGCTATAAAAGAGATAACTATCACACGCATTTTAAATGCCCCGCGTAATGTGGTATATAATGCATGGGTTAACCCTGTGGAGCTGGCTAAATGGTGGGGGCCGCGCGGTTTTACTACCGGCCTTACTGAAACCGATCCACAAGCAGGTGGAAAGCTGACTATTGAAATGCTGGGGCAGGGTTATAAAAACATGGTTACCGGTGTGTTTCTTGAAGTTATACCACAGCAAAAAATAATTTACACCACCAGCGCATTTGCCGATACGCAAGGGGTAGATACGCTTAAGGGCTACAACGAAATTAAATTTGAAGACTACGGCAAAGGCAAAACCAAATTAACCATCTACGCCTCCATCGTTAAGGCACCTGCCGAGCTACAGGCCGCTATGGATGGCATGAACGAAGGATGGAGCCAAAGCATTGATAAACTTTCTGAGGTGGTTACCGGAGCAAAAACAGAGGAGATATTTATCCGCCGCACGGTTAAAGCTCCGCGCGCTTTAGTGTTTAAAGCCTTTACAGAAAAAGAGCAACTGCAAAAATGGTTTGCCCCCGATGGTTGCAGCATTACCTTCACAAAACTGAATGTAGAAAAAGGCGGCACGTACATCTCGTGCATTACCATACCGCAACACGGCGCCTGTTGGTGCACCGGCACTTATCTTGAAGTTACCGAGCCCGAAGTATTGATATACACCTCAGCACTGTGCGATGAAAACGGAAAATTGCTCACTGCCATTGACGCGGGTAAAGATTCCGCGTGGCCGCAGGAAACAACCGTAACCATTATATTTACTGAAGAACAGGGCGTAACCAACATTACCCTGCACCAAAATGCCCCGGCTGAATTAGCGAAACAAACCGGCGCGTATCCAAGTTGGTTGCAAATGTTCGATAACCTGGATACACTTGTAACAAAACAGTAATTTCAAACCATATAAAAACTCAGCAACATGGCATCTCTTGATCCTTACTTACATTTTAATGGCAACTGCGAAGAAGCCTTCAACTTTTACAAATCCATCTTCGGTGGCGAACTTCAGCTTATGCGCTATAAAGATTCGCCGCCCAACCCGCAAATTAAACCGGAAGAAGCTGAACAGGTAATGCACGTTTCATTACCCATAGGCCGCGGCACTTTAATGGGCAGCGATTTTCCTTCCGCTTATGGCCGCGCCAATGCAGGCACTAACTTTTACATTACCATTAATGCCGATAGCCAGGCAGATGCTGATAAGTACTTTGATCGTCTTTCGGCAGGCGGTAAAGTAGGTATGCCTATGGCGCACCAGTTTTGGGGCAGTTATTTCGGCATGGTTACCGATAAGTTCGGCACCCAATGGATGATCAGCTTCGCTAATCCAACCTGATATTCATTTTCCCGGATAAGCGCTGCCGCCTTTGCGAAAACAGCGTTAAGAAATTCATGAAGCGAAGCGTTAAAAACTGCATGCTGTTTGAGCGAATAAAATGAGCGAGTTTCATGCAGTTTAGCGTAGCGTAAAGAATTTTAGCGTGTTTTCGCAACAGCGGTGATTTTTCTTTGGTTCTTTCTTTTCATGGGAGGAAAAGAAAGAACGCACACTATTTTCAAGGCAATATACTTACTCCTGTTATCATTCAACCGCTTAGTGTAGTCAATACAAAAATCAATGCCCTCTCTAAAAACAATCATCACCACCATAAAACTATCCCTCAACGGCCAGCAGCAGGACTTCACCGAAGGCAGCATACCCCGCGCTGTATTCCTGTTAGCTATACCCATGATGCTGGAACTTAGCCTCGAAAGCGTATTCGCCGTAGTAGATATGTTTTTTGTAGGCAAGCTTGGCGAAAACGCCATTGCCACCGTTGGCCTTACTGAATCTGTAATAACACTGGTGTACTCCATTGCTATTGGCCTCAGCACTGCGGCCACTGCCATTGTTGCCCGCCGCATTGGCGAAAAAAACAGTGCAGATGCCGCCCATGCCGGTGCACAATCGCTGATAGTATCACTTTTTTTCACCGTAATCATAAGCATAACGGGTGCCGTTTTTGCGCCTGAAATTTTAAGCCTGATGGGTGGCAGTGCAGAGGTAGTGCGCGATGGCGCCATCTTCACCCGCATCATGTTTGCGGGCAGCGTGGCTATCATGCTGCTCTTTCTCATCAATGGTATTTTCCGTGGCGCCGGCGATGCGGCGATGGCCATGCGCAGTTTATGGATAGCCAGCGGCATCAATATTGTACTCTGCCCTGTCTTCATTCACTTCTTTGGTTTAAAGGGTGCAGCCATTGCAACTACCATTGGCCGCAGTGCGGGGGTTGCTTACCAATGCTACCACCTGTTTAGGGGCAGCGGCATACTGCGTTTCAACAAAGCGCATTTCAAATTCGATTGGCCAATCATAACGTCCATCGTTAACATTGCATGGCCTGCTACTTTTCAATTTCTTATTGCCAGCGGCAGTTGGATTTTGATTACCAAACTGGTAGCCGATACCGGCGGCACCACCGCTTCCGCAGGTTGCCAAATTGCTTTCCGTAATTTTGTATTCTTCATTCTGCCGGCCTGGGGGTTAAGTAATGCGGCTGCAACATTGGTAGGGCAAAACTTAGGCGCCGGTAAAATAGACCGCGCCGAAAAAAGTGTTTACCTCACCACGCGCTACAACATGGTGTTTATGGCTTTCGTAATGTTGTTGTTTCTGTTCGGTTCGGGGCCTATTGTAAGAATCTTTAGTAAAGATGAGGCGGTAATCAGCTATGGCGTGCGCGCCCTGCAAATCATGGGTTCAGGTTTTATCTTTTACGGTATAGCTATGGTAATGACGCAGGCTTTAAACGGTGCCGGCGATACACGCACACCCACCATCATCAACTTCGTTTGCTTTTGGCTGGTTCAAATCCCCCTCGCCTATTTTTTAGCCATAGGGCTTAATATGAATACCACCGGTGCGCTTATTGCCATCCCCGCTGCCGAAACACTCATTTCCCTTGTAGCATGGATGGTTTTTCGACGTGGCAAATGGAAAGAAGTAAAAGTATAAAACAGTTTACCCTTGTTGCATGCTGCGTTCCGGCTAAGCATTATCAGTTGTGCAGCCCTTTAAAGATTTGTAATCTTGGCGTATGGAATTGTACAAAGAATTCAGTTTTGAGGCGGCCCACTTTTTGCCCATGGTTGAGGCAACCCACAAATGCCGCAACATGCACGGGCATTCGTACAAACTTACGGTACACCTGCAGGGCAAAATTGATGAACGCCTCGGCTGGGTAATAGACTTTAACGACATAAAAAAAGCCGTGCTGCCTTTAGTAGATATGGTGGACCATAAAGTGTTGAATGAAATAAAGGGCTTGGAAAACCCTACTGCCGAAAACCTTGCTGTTTGGTTTTGGCAAAACATAAAACCACAACTACCTGCCCTTACCAAAATCGTAATTGCCGAAACCGCCACCTCCGGCTGCATTTACACCGGCGAATAATCACAAAGCTTTTAAACACAGAAACTATCTATCCCGCGGTGTCAAGCCAAAGCGTGAGCCTGCGTTCCCATGTACCATCACCAACTCACATTTGTATTCGCGCGCAGCCCGTCTGTTTCTCGCGGAGCGTTTAGAAACAGACAGTTTCTTTGGTTACTTTCTTTTAAAAGAAAGTAATGAAAAACAATAGTTATCTCCATAACACCGGGCAACTGATACAATCCTTAGCCCGGCTACACTGCGGCGTCCAGCCAAAGCGTAAGCCTGCGTTACCATGTACCATCACCAACTCACTTTTGTATTCGCGCGTGAGCCCGTCCGTTTCCCACGGAGTGATGGAAACGGACATTTTCTTTTGGTTCCTTTTCTTTTGAAAGAAAAGGAACATGAACCCCAGGTATCGTAAAAAATCTCTACCTCTACTCTCACATTGCAGTTGAATTGCATAGGTTTATTGACGGCGGGATAAAAAAAACATCATTAAAATTCCGAGTTACCATACCCTCTTAGGGTACAGCGCTTTTACAGAAAAAATAAGAGACCCAGATTTTTGTATTGCGCGTGAGCCCGTCCGTTTCCCATCCCTATAACTATCGGGAGACAGTTTCTTTTGCCTGTCCAGGGCTTAGCGTTCTTCCGGATAAAAAGAAAGGTTAACCCTTACCTCCCCTCAATATACTTCAAACACAAATCAATAGTAGCCTCAATACCCTTCTTATGCGTACGCTCCACACCATGCGAGGCCGCCACACCGGGGCCTATAAGCGCCACGCGGTAATCTTTACCTGCCCGTAACGCAGCACTGCCGTCGCTGCCATAATAAGGGTAAATATCTACGGCATAAGGTATCTTATTCTCCTCCGCCAACTGCGTTAGCCTCTTGCGAAACTCATAATCATACGGGCCGCTGCTATCCTTAGCGCAAATACTGCACTTGGTTTCCTTGCCTTCGCAGGCATCGCCAAGCACACCCATATCAATTACTAATAATTCTTCAATTGTATCGCTGTAACCAACGGTTCCGCCGTGGCCTACTTCTTCATAGTTACTAAAAAACAATTCCACCGGCGGGGCAATATTTTTCTCCTTGCAATAGCGTGCAATTTCAAACAGCACATAACAGCCCGCCTTGTTATCCATAAACCGCGACTTTATAAAACCGTTCTCGTATTCGCGGTAACGCGGCTCAAAAGCAATTATATCGCCAATGGCAATGCCTAATTTGGTAACATCTTCCTTCTTGTAAACTTCCTCATCTATACGTATGTGCATATTCTCTACACTACGGTGCTTGGTTTCACGGTCCTTGTTAGCATGGGCGCTGGGGTCATCAAACAACAAAGTGCCGGTGTAAACCTTGCCGCCAAGGGTAATAATGTTTACATATTCCCCCTCGGCGCTGGTAAGCAGCAAGCCCCCCAGCGGACTAAAACTCAACGTACCATCCGCCTTTATGCCCGATACTATAGCGCCCAGCGTATCAACATGCCCCGCAATAGCCAGCGTAGGCTTATCTCCTAATTTACAACGCACGGCCCCTTTATTGGTGTATTCCGCTTTATAACCAATATCTGCCAACACCTTTACAATGTATTTACAGGCATCCCCGGTGTAGCCGGTTGGCGAATCAATATTTACTAATTCTTCTAATGTTTTATAACTGCGCATAATCGGGTGTATTTAAACTTGCCTCAATATTCTATTACCAAAGGTGAAATTTGTTGGGCTATTTACAAACTGCATTCTTAACCGGGTAAGATTTGCAAAAAACAGTTGTTGTTAAACGGCCCGCATCTTTTGTTCAGTTAAAAGCATTATCTACATTTAAGCTACCTAAATAGCTCCTATGAAAACAACTCTCCGCTTTAGCACGCTGGCTGCATGTTTATTTACTGCACTTATTTCCTACGCCCAATATGTGCAGGTAGGCAGTAAACTACTGCCAAACGGTGCCGAGGGCAACACCGCTTTCGGAAGTTCCGTAGCCTTATCAGCAGATAGCAGCACCATGGTGGTGGGCGCCGTTAGCGCATATACCTATGCCAATACCGGGGCCGTAAGCATTTATGTGCGCAGTGGCAATAACTGGGCTAAACAGGCTGACCTTTTCGGCTCAGGCGCTGTTGCTCCTTCGCACCAGGGGCACTCCGTAGCTATATCTGCTGATGGCAACACCATCCTTATTGGCGCTCCTTTCGATAATGATAGCCTTGGTGCTACCTGGGTATTTGTGCGTAGCGGTTCTACCTGGACCGAACAGGCCAAACTGGTAAGTAACAACACCAATAGTTTTGCCATGCAGGGTTATAGTGTATCATTAAGCTACGATGGAAACACCGCTTTAATAGGCGCCCCGCGCGATAATGACAGCACAGGATGTGCTATTGTATTTGTACGCAACGGTACTGCCTGGAGCGAGCAGAGCAAATTGGTAGGCACAGGCGGCGTAGGCAACCCCTGGCAGGGGCGCACCGTAAGTTTAACGGCTAATGGCAACCGCGCTGTTGTATTAGGTCCTGCCGATAATAATTTTACCGGCGCCGTTTGGACCTTCAATCGCAGCGGCAACATTTGGGCACAAAGCGGCAGCAAACTTGCCAACCTGCACGGTGGCTATTCTTTTTCTGAAACAGGCCTATCTATTTCCGGCGATGGAACCCGCATAGCAGTGGGTGCACCTTCCGCAAACAATTACGGCGGTGTAGATTTGTTTCAATACAACAGCGGCAGCTGGCAATTACTTCAAACCCTTTACAGCACTAATTATATAAACGGTTCGCAAAACAGCCAGGGCGAATACACTGCTCTTTCTTACGATGGTAAAACGCTTGCCTTTAGCGGCCCGCGCGCATACAGCAGCGGCAAAACCTATGGGTATGCTTACCTCTGGCGCGATAGTGCATCCGTTTTTGTAGAGAGTTTTGCCTCTTACAGTTTAGTGGGGCTTAACTATCAGCCTTCCAAAATACAGGCAGTTAGCCTTAGCGCCAGCGGCGGTATGGCGGCATTTGGTGCCCCCCGCTTTGAAACAAATAATGGCGGCGCCTGGATATATATTAATAATGGAAGCAATGTTTGGACCTGCCAATCAGGTATGCTAATGAATACTTCATTAGGAGGGCCGGGGCTTTTCGGGTATTCCGTAGCTATGGATGCCGCGGGCACTAAAATTATTGCCGGCGCGGCTACTGACAATGGTGATAGGGGAGCGTATTGGACCTTCGCTAAAAACGGCAACAACTGGACGCAGCAAGGCGCTAAAACTAAAGTGAACTTTTCGGGTTCGGGTACTTATTTCGGCAACAATGTAAGTTTAAGCGCCGATGGCAAAACCTCGGCCACTAATGCTTACGGTGGTTGGGTTTTCTTTCCCAGTAAGGTAGGCTTCTGGATACATGGTGATTCTACAACCTATTGGGGCCCGCAGGCCGGGCCGCTGCATCCCGATTCAGGTTTCAACTATTTTTTTGGCCTGGGCGGCGCAGCCATTTCTGCGGATGGCAACACAGCGGTATTCGCCAATGCCGATGAAAGTAACGACAGCGGATACATATACATTTACGTGCGTAGCGGCAACAACTGGGTACAACAGGGCCCGCGTTTACGTGGCGCCAAGGGTAATCACCAGGGCACCACTACTTCCGTTTCTTCCGATGGCAATGTAGCCGTGTGGGGCACGTATGGCGATACTGTAGCCTATGTTTACAGGCGCACCGCGGGCATATGGCAGCAGGAGGCTATGCTTAACGCAGGCAACAGTAGCGGCAACCCTGTTACAGGTAGCTTTGTTGCAATTAGTGCCGATGCAGGCACTATAGCCATTGGCGTACCGGCCGACTCCCTTTTTGGTGCAGTCTTTATCTACCGTTACAATGGTGCCCAGTGGGTGCGCGAAGCAAAACTAAGGCCCGGTGGCGTAACCGTAAACCAACGCTTCGGTAACCGGGTAGCCCTTTCCGCTGATGGTAACCTGATGGTAGGGGGTAATGATATTTGGTCTCAAAACAACAATGGCGGGGCATGGGTGTTTAAACGTAATGGAACAACCTGGTCGCAGTTCACCAATAAGCTATTACCCAATGATGAAACCGGAACATCGTACTTCGGTTCATCGGTGGCCATGTCAGCAAATGGCAGTGTGCTAGCCATAGGTGGCCGTAATGACGATGGCGGGCGTGGCGCCGTTTGGATTTTTTCATACAATGGGCTGCAGGTTAACACCACTGCTGTAGTTAATGCCACCTGCAACAATACCACCGATGGTAAAATTATAGTGCAGGCTTCCGGTGGCACAACGCCTTACCAGTTTCATTGGAGCAACGGTTCTTCATCAGCCGATAGTTTAGTAAACCTAAGCACCGGGGCATATGGTTTAACGGTTTACGATGCCAATGGCGATTCAGCCACTGCCTTGTTTAACGTTGGCGTATCGGGTACCATTCAAACAAGCACTACCTATAAATCAATCTGCAACTCGGCCGATACCGGCTTTGTAGCGGTGCAACCATCCGGCGGCACATCGCCATATCAATATGCCTGGAACATCCCTCAACAAACTGATTCCATATTAACGGGCCTTTCAACCGGCACCTACTTCTATACCGTAACAGATGCTGCAGGGTGTGCCGTCAGCGGAAATATTACCATTCCATATAATTCATTCTGGTCATCAGTATACACCACTGAGGAACAATGCGGGCATAGTGATGGGGGCGGAATAATTTATGCACAAGGCGGTGCCGCACCTTACACCTACTTATGGGGCACTACTCCGGTACAAACAACGCAGATGGCACAGGGCTTAAGCAGCGGCGTCTATAACTTTACTGTAACTGATAACGAGGGCTGCTTTACAACAGGCAACGCTACAGTTACGGCATCCTGTGGCAACGTAGTACAGGGCACCGTATATGTGGATGCCAATAATAACTGCCAGTATGATAATGGCGAAACGGTGCTTAGCGGCTACTTAGTTTCGGGAGTTACAACCAGTGGCTCAGCTTACTGCAATACGGATATGCAGGGCCATTACACCCTGCTGTTACCCCCCGGCGGCTCCACCCAAGTGTCGTTAATAGGTAACGGTTCCGGTTGCACCCTCAACAGCAATTGCCCCATTCAAAATGTAGCGGTAAATTTTGGTACCGCGCCCGATACCGTTTCTAACTTTAATCTGGGCATTCAACTACCTACTGATTACAACCTGCATATTACAGGTTGGATTGGTGGTGGCATACCGGGTGGCACCATCAACATGTCCGGCAATTTTTCCAATTTGGGTACGCCTGCGTTTGCCGGTACTGCTACAGTTACAATGGTGCACGATGCAGCCCTTACGCTTTTAAGTACAAGCCCTGCCTACACCTCGTATAATGCAACAACGCATACCATTACATGGCAGGTAACAAACAACGCGCTGGGCTGGACCTATTTAAACAGCGTTTCTGCCACACTTGGTATACCTGCAGGTTTTGTGTTAGGTAATTCCGTTTCGGCAGATTGGCATATTGAACCGACACAGAACGATTGTGAGACGGGTAACAACAACTACCACTGTAGCAGAATAATCAATGGCTCATACGACCCTAACTTTAAAGAATGTACGCCCGATTCGTTTATAACCCTGAATGATTCTATCCTTACTTACACTATTCACTTCCAGAATACCGGAACCGACACCACCCATTTTATTACCCTGCGCGATACCCTTTCTGCCAATGTTGACCCTGCCACTGTTATGGACCTTGGCGCAAGCCACCAGCCCTACAGCTTTAACCTTAGCAAAAACGGCATCCTCACCTGGTATTTCGATCCTATCGCTTTGCCTGATAGCACAACGGACCCAATAAACAGCCAGGGTTTTGTGCGCTACAGTGTTAAAGTAAAAGATGGCCTGCCTAACGGCACTATGGTTACCAACCGTGCTTCCATCTACTTTGACTACAACGGGCCCGTGCTGACCAACACTACTGTTAATCTCGTTAATAAATCGGTGGGCATTACAGAAGTGCTTAGCTGTGTAAACGTTAAGGTTTACCCCAATCCGTTAAACGACTACTGCCTGTTTACGGTAAACGGCTTTGAAGGCGCCTACACCCTGGAGATATTCGACGTTACAGCCCGCAAAGTATTCGAGCAACAACAAATAGGCACCAACCTATACCGCTTTAACCGCAAAGCTTTAGCCGCAGGCACCTACATCTACAAAATTACCGACACCAACGGCAACAGCGCCGTAGGCAAGGTAAGTATGGAGTAAGTACTGCCGCTCATTCTTGCATGCTACACCGCGGCGTCCAGCCGACGCGCAAGCCTGCATTCTCATGTACCATCACCAACTAGCTTTTGTATTCGCGCGTCAGCCCGTCTGTTTCTCGCGGAGCGTTTAGAAACAGACAATTTCTTTGGTTACTTTCTTTTAAAAAAAAGTAATGAAAAACAATAGTTATCTCTTTAACATCGAGCAATTGATACAATCCTTAGCCCGGCTACACCGCGGCGTCCAGCCAAAGCGCGAGCCTGCGTTCTCATATATCACCACTAACTCGCCTTGCATTCGCCCGCAGCCCCTCTGTTTCTCGCGGAGCGTTTAGAAATAGACAATTTCTTTGGCTACTTTCTTTTAAAAGAAACTAATGAAAAACAATAGTTATCTCTTTAACCCCGGGCAATTGATACAATCCTTATCCCGGCTACACTGCGGCGTCCAGCCAAAGCGCGAGCCTGCGTTACAACGTACCATCACAAACTCGCATTTGTATTCGCGCGTGAGCCCGTCCGTTTCCCACGGAGTGATGGAAACGGGCAGTTTCTTTGGTTACTTTCTTTTAAAAGAAAGTAATGAAAAACAATAGTTATCTCTTTAACACCGGGCAACTGATACAATCCTTATCCGACTACACCGCGGCGGCCAGCCAAAGCGTGAGCCTGCGTTACCATGTACCATCACCAACTCACATTTGTATTCGCGCGTCAGCCCGTCCGTTTCCCACGGAGTGATGGAAACAGACAGTTTCTTTGGTTACTTTCTTTTAAAAGAAAGTAATAAAACAATTGCAACTATTAAACGATAACAACAGAGAGCAAACTATACATCTAAAGCTGATTGTATTACTCATTAGGCTAAGGGATATCCGCCACGTGGACAAGGAAGCAATTATAAAATCATGGATTACGAAAAGTAATTCTCCAGGTGCTCCATAATATGCTCAGGTTCGGCCATGCGGCCATCGCCTACCAGCCCGCTGGCTAACTCGCCATGCTCCACCGGTATAAGTATGTTGCCGTAACTGTGCAGCAACTCAATATTCTTTTTAACGGCCTTGTGCTTCCACATATCAAGGTCCATAGCGGGTGCAAAAAACACAGGGCACTTGGCGCTAAGGTAAGTGGCCAGCAACATATTATCGCAAATGCCCATAGCCATTTTAGCTAAAGTATTGGCGCTGGCAGGGGCTATTACCATGGCATCGGCCCACAGGCCCAACTCCACGTGGTTGTTCCACTCGCCACCTGTTTCGGTAAGGTGGGTGTAGGCCGTGTTTTTACTAAGGGTTGAAAAGGTAAGCGGGGTAATAAACAGCGAAGCCGAAGAAGTCATAATGACTTTTACTTCGGCTCCGGATTTTACCAGGAGGCGGGTTAAATAAACTGCCTTATAAGCAGCAATTGAACCGCAAACTCCCAGAACTATTTTCTTTCCTTTCAGCGGGCTCTTCATAACAGAGCGTTTACAGCTGTGGTTCGGTTGATTCTTCTTTGCGGAAGTTCAACTCTTCATTCATAAACTCTTTAGTAGCTATAATGGTTGGGTGAGGCAGCTTTTCGTAAAACTTCGAAATTTCAATCTGCTCACGGTTTTCATGTATCTCTTCCAGGTTATCGGTATGCGAGGCAAAGTCTTCCAGTTTGCTGTGCAGTTCCTCTTTCAAATCGCGCGAAATCTGATTAGCTCTTTTAGAAATGATATACAGGGCTTCGTAAACGTTGCCTGTTTTCTTGCCAATTTCCATCAGGTTTTGTGTTTCCAGTATTGGGTTAACCTGGGTCATTTTAATTTTCTTCAGCTTATCCATTGCTTTTCAGTTTTTTTATTTGTTCGCTTGCGTTGTTAAACAATTTCTCCGCCTCGTGCAAGTATCGGCTATTGGGAAAAAGGTCGACAAAGGTATAATAAGTTTTCACAGTTTTCTCCAGCACGGGCAACTTTTGGGTGCTCTTGCGCTCTTCGCTTAACTGGTAATAGCTCTTAACAATCATAAAATGGCCCTTTTCCACCCAAATTTTCAGGTTTTTCTTCTGTTTTTCGTCAGTTATAAAGGGTTCGTGCTTCTTAACCTCGTTAAAGGCAACCAGGTAGCTGTGCTCGCGGTCGGCCAGGGCAGTGTATTCAGCCCCTTCAAAAGCGCCTTTGGCAGCCAGGTAATGGGCCTGCATTTCATACTTTTTGGCCTCCTCAAGGTATTTACTGGTGCTAAACTTATACTTAAAGGTATTGTAGCTTTCAATAACGTGGTTGTAGCGCTCAGCCTTGCGGGTAGGTATGCTGTTTTCAGCATATTTAAGGTTAGCCTTTACAATCATAAAGCTCACCTTCTCCACCTCCTCAATATCCGGAAAATCGCGCAACAGGTTTTCATAACTGGTAGCCGCCGCCTTGTAGTTGGCGGTTTTATAGTAAAGCTCTGCACTGGCTAAGGCCTTCTTCTCAAGCTTGCGGCGCAGTTTCTGTACGGATTCGTTGGTCTCCTTCACATAGTTGTTATCGGGGTACATGCTCAGGAAAAAAGCATACGCCTCCAGCGCCTTGTAAGTATAAGTTTGGTCCAGCTCAGGTTTTGGCGATAGCATCTGGTAGCTTTTGGCGTACATATACAGGCACTCCTCAGCATGCGTATTGCTGGTGTATTGGTCGTAAAAGTTTTTAAAGTGGTAGGCGCTAATCATGTAATCGCCCTGCTTGTAGTTGGCCATGCAATACATATAGTATAGCTCCTCTACGCTCTGGCGGCCCTTCATAAGGCCTATTAACTCTTCCAGCACCGGTATACACTTAAAGTATTCCTTCTTATTATACCACTCGCGGGCCTTGGCTTCCTTATACATCATATCGCGGCTCTTCAACACCTTTTCGGGTGTTTCGCAGCCACTAATAAAAAGCAGCAAACCGGCAACGGCTGCAAGTACAATTACTCTTGCCCCGGCTTTTAATGCCAACAACAAACTATAAACCGATAACTTATTTAACATAAAGGTGGGCAAAGATAGATTTTGACACGGGATTACACAGTTGAGGCCCCGGCTATTACAGCTATTATGAATTAATAAGAATACAAACGTGGGTAAGGGCAATTATTGCGGCGGGTAAGTACAAAAAAAAAGAGTCGGCCCCTGACCTCCGACTCTTTTAAACTTAAGCACTATGGTATATTCTTTAACGGGCACATCCCCTAAAGGTTACAATAGCCTTAAAAAAAAGTTCGTTTTTATATCAATTAACTGATTATCAACCAAATAAAGTTCAACCAATATTAAACTGTCCTCCTTATTAAGGAGGACGAGGCAACCGCAACAATGGGCAGGATGCCGGAGGTGGTTTCCCCGGCGTCCAGCCAAAGCGTGAGCCGGCGTAACCGCATACCATCACCCACTCGCTTGTATTCGCGCTTGTATTAAACTGTCCTCCTTATTAAGGAGGACGAGGCAGCCGCAGCAAAGCGCAGGATGCCGGAGGTGGTTTCCCCGGCGTCCAGCCAAAGCGTAAGCCGGCGTAACCGCATACCATCACCCACTCGCTTGTATTCGCGCTTGTATTAAACTGTCCTCCTTATTAAGGAGGACGAGGCAACCGCAGCAGTGGGCAGGATGCCGGAGGTGGTTTTCCCGGCGTAACCGATGTTATGTGGTTATGCTGGGAAGCCCGTCTGTTTCTCGCGGAGCGTTTAGAAACAGACAATTTCTTTGGTTACTTTCTTTTAAAAGAAAGTAATAGAAAAGCCTTTATAAATAAGATAGTGAGATATGACTCCACTCTAAAAACTAAGCAGCTTAAACTCAGCACGGCGGTTTTCACTTTGCTGCTCGCTGGTGCAGCCCGGGTTTGCCTTACAGTTACACCCATTGGCGGGGCGTTCATTACCGTAGCTTTTTACAACAACGCGTTTAAGGTCGCAGCCACGGTCCATCAAAAAATCATTAATAGCATCCATGCGCTGTAGCGATAAGCCGGGGCTTTCCGTACAATCGGCATGCACGCCAATTTCCAATTGCAGGGTAGGGTATTGCCGCTGCATGGTAATAACGTTATTAAGCGTGGCCGTATCCTCCACACTTACATTGGCGCTTTTGGCATTAAAGTACAGGTTAGGCAAAAAAGAATAATCGCTGCGCTTTACCTTTTCCAGCTCTACCTCAATAGGCCGCGCTGTTTGAAAATCGCGCTCGGTAATTACAAACGAGTATACCAGGTAACCCACGCTGCTGCCCTTACTATCCTTACTAACCGTAATACGGTAACGGCTTGTTTTATTAACCGGAAAAAGCACCAAACCGCTGTCGTTACTATAAGCGGCGCTAACCTGGTTAGCCACTAAATCTTCAATCTTAATTTCGGCATTAATAATGGGTTCGCGATTGCGCTTATCCATCACCTTTAAGGCAATAATCTTGTTATCCAGTGCCTGCACCGTTAAACAGCAAAGCGCAAAAAGTATAAGCGCTGGTAGACGCATAGTTGGGTTCTTATATTAAAATACCTTGCCCTTTAACATAGGCACAAAAGCAAACTTGCCGAAAACCTCCTCGGTATATTGTACTTCGCCATGTTTGGTGATTCGGATCATGTCACAATCAGTTTCGGTTCCGAAAGGCATCACCAGAGTACCTTCTACGGCTAATTGCGAAAGAAGTTTCTTAGGCAGCTCAGGTATAGCTGCTGTAATTATAATTTTATCGTACGGCGCAAAGGTTGGCAGCCCCTCAAAACCATCCCCAAAAAAGCACTTCACCGTTTTATAACCCATGCTTTCCAGCAAAGGGCGGGTGCGCTCATATAATTTCTTGTGGCGTTCAATCGTATACACCCTTGCCCCCATTTCGGCAAGCACGGCAGCCTGGTAACCGCTGCCCGTTCCTATCTCCAATATCTTTTGCTTGGGCTCCACATGCAGCAGTTCGCTTTGGTAAGCAACAGTGTAGGGTTGCGAAATAGTTTGCCCCTCTCCTATCGGGAAAGCCTTATCCTCGTAGGCATGCGTTTCAAAAAAAATCGAATCCTGCCCAAAAAATAAATGCCTTGGCACGCCTTCAACAGCGCGCAACACATTAGCATCTTTAATGCCCTTATTTTTTAAGGTAACAGCCAGCTCTTTACGCAGGCCCTTGTGGCGGTATGTATCCACCTTTTCCATCTGCTGTATCACGTCACCAAATCAACACTAAAATTACGGAGAATCCCTGCCAGCTTCCCCACACATTTTGTCAGCCGACAAGTAAATTATACAGCTTTGAACATTAATCGCTTCACTAATTGAATTGTCCCCCTGACAATGCAGTTGTATAGGGGGACGAGGAGATAAACTGCAAAGTTTATCGCGGAGGGCGGCATTGGCAGTTATGTATCAATTGTCCTCCTTATTAAGAAGAACGAGAGGCGAGTTTGCCTCGCCTCGGAGGTGGTTACATTTACGACTACACCGCGGCGTCCAGCCAAAGCGTGAGCCCGCGTTACAATGTACCATCACTAACTAGCTTTTGTATTCGCGCGCAGCCCGTCTGTTTCTCGCGGAGCGTTTAGAAACAGACAATTTCTTTGATTACTTTCTTTTTAAAGAAAGTAATGAAAAACAACAATAATCTCCCTAACACTAAGCAACTTACAATCGCTAATTCCGGCTGAACTGCGGCGTCCAGCCAAAGCGCGAGCCGGGGCTCCCTGTACCATCACTAACTTTTTGTATTCGCGCAGCATTTAAAAACAGACAATTTCTAAAGTAATTGTGCATTCTCCTTCCCGCCTTTGCGAAAACAGCGTTAAGAAATTCATGTAGCGCAGCGTAAGAACTGCATGATGTTTGAGCGCAGCGAGTTTCATGCAGTTTAGCGTAGCGGAAAGAATTTTAGCATGTTTTCGCAACAGCGGTGACTTTTCTTTGGTTCTTTCTTTTGGTGGGAGCAAAAGAAAGAACAGATATATACTGGCTAAACCGCGGCTTTACGCCAAACTTTTGTGCGAAGCCTTGTATTCTCCCCTTCCTTTAGGAGAAGGGATGTCCGCATCTACATCCGGACAGGGATGAGGTTTTGTATTCGTGTGCAGTGCCTTTATTAAACTGTCCTCCTTATTAAGAAGAACGAGAGGCGAGTTTACCTCGCCTCGGAGGTGGTTTGTATTTGGTCGTTTCCATTTCCAGTGTTTAACTCCTTGCAACCGCAGCGGGTAGCTTGTCTATTGTCTGAAGTCTGCTGTCTAAGGTCTTTTTTTAATTTCACCCCATCAAATTGATTCACAAATGGGAGATATTAAATTCGGAACTGACGGATGGCGAGGAATAATCGCCAAAGATTTTACTGTAGATAACGTTAAGCGTGTTGCAAAGGCCACTGCCGATTGGGCAAAAGCGCAGGATAAAGAAGCAAGCATTGTAGTAGGTTACGACTGCCGTTTCGGCGGTTACCTGTTTGCACAAACAGCTATAAATGTTTTTTGTGCCGAAGGCATAAAAGTTTACTTCGACGAGCACTTTGTGTCAACCCCAATGATTTCGTTGGGCGCTAACAAACTGGGTTGCGAGTTAGGCGTAATTTTTACCGCCAGCCACAATCCGCCTTCTTACAACGGTTACAAACTAAAATCAAAACACGGCGGACCGCTCATCCAAAAATACATTACTGAGATAGAAGGAATGATTCCCGCTAAGCACGATGTAGCTGAAGAATCCTTCAAAACCTGGCAGGATAAAGGGCTGTTGGAGATTGTTGACCTTGAAACCATGTACTTCAACCACGTTGCTGAGCATTTTGATTTAGAAACCATGAACGGCAATATGGAATTAGTGGTAGCTTACGATGCCATGTATGGCGCAGGGCAAAGCGTATTCCCCCGCATAATGCCGCAGGCCGATTTAATGCATTGCGAATACAACCCTTCCTTTTACGGGCAGGCGCCTGAGCCTATCAGCAAAAACCTGAAGGAGTTGGAAAACTACCTGAAAGAAATGAAGCATATAGACCTTGCTATTGCTACCGATGGCGATGCCGACCGCATTGGTTTATACGATGGCAAAGGAAAGTTTATTGACGCGCACCATATCATTCTGCTGCTTATTCACATCCTGCACAAATACCAGGAAATGACCGGCAAGGTGGTGGTAGCCTTCTCGGTTTCCAACAAGGTGAAGAAAATGTGCGAGCAGTACGGTTTAGAATGTGAGGTAACTAAAATAGGCTTCAAATACATCTGCGAGATTATGCAGAATGAAGATGTGCTGGTTGGCGGCGAAGAAAGCGGCGGTATTGCCGTAAAAGGCCACATACCTGAGCGCGATGGCATTTGGGACGGACTGGTAATTGTAAACCACCTGGTGCAAAACGGCCAAACCCTGCAGGAACTTATTGATGAAGTTTATGCCGTAGTAGGTGTATTCAGCTACAACCGTTTAGACCTTCACTTAAAAGAAGAGGAAAAACTGAGCATAATAGAGAAATGCAAAAACGGCGCATACACCAATTTCGGTGGCATACCTATAAGCAAGGTTGAAGATTTAGACGGCTTTAAGTTTTACCTGGAAGAAGAAGAAACCGTGATGATTCGCGCCAGCGGCACCGAGCCACTACTGCGTGTATATGTTGAAGCCAGCACCGAGGGGCGCGTAAATGTGATTATGGAAAAAGTACGCGAAACATTGCTGGGTAACCAACCACTGGAACGTTAATGAAACCAACAGCAGAAGCGCAGCCTTGTCCTCCGCAAATGGGGGTTTCCGCGCGCTTTGCGCAGCCGGAAGCAACTTACATGAAGCTGCTGGCAACCCTCCTGCTATTCTTGGTTCTGTCAATCTCAGCCTACAGTCAGGATTCTGCAACTGTTGCTTCCGACATTATTTTACCCCGAGATTCAGCAATAGATTACCCCGCCCCGGAAGTAAACCCCTTTCAACAGGCCCTGTTACAGGGCGATGCCAAATACCACCAACAATGGCTGATGCCATCACCTACCTTAAACCGTAAAAGATTAATAGGTGTATCAGTTGGCGCCATTGGCGGCTATACCGCTATTATGACAGGTGTAGGCTTTGTGTGGTACGGCAAACAGCCGCTGGGCAAATTTCATTGGTTTAACGATGCTAAGGAGTGGTACCAAATTGATAAAACAGGGCACTTTTTTGCACCCTACTTTGTAACCTGCTGGAGCTACAACATGCTGCGCTGGAGCGGTATGAAGAACACCCCTGCAGCATTGGCAGCCGGCACCTTTGCCTTTTTAAGCATGAGCGCTGTTGAAATTCCCGATGGCTTAAGTAGTAAATACGGCGCAAGCTGGAGCGATATCGTTTTCAACTTTGGCGGTGCCGCACTAGCTACCACACAGTATCTGCTGTGGAAGGAACAGCGCATTACCACCAAGTATTCTTTTCATATAGTAAATTATCCTAAAGGCGAATTGCGCGACCGTGTCGATGAACTGTATGGCAAAGGCTTTGGCGAAAAAATACTAAAGGATTACAACGGCATTACCATGTGGCTTTCGTTTAACCTTTACTCTTTTAACCACCGCATTAAACCGCCCTGGTTAAATGTGGCAGTGGGTTATGCTGCGGGCAATTTGTATGGCGGCTTCGAAAACAAATGGACCGACAAAAACGGAATTGAACACGACCGTTCGGATATCAAACGCTACCGCCGTTTCTTCATTTCCTTAGATGCCGACCTTACCAAAATAAAAGCCAAAAGCCGTATAGGTAAAGCCATACTGGGCATACTAAACATTGTAAAAGTGCCCATGCCGGCACTTGAGTTTAACACCCTTGGCCAAATTGTATTCCACCCCATGTACTTCCTCAACTTCGAAATGCCCATTACCTGGCAGTTGAAAAAGCACTAATTCAAATATTCATTAATTGTCCCCCTGACAACGCAGTTGGATAGAGGGACGAGGAGATAAACTGCAAAGTTTATCGAGGGCGGGGGTCAAATATTCCGGCATTCACCCAAATCGTGAATAGGTAATATTTCGCATAAATTACTTTTGTATTGCTTGTATTAAACTGTCCTCCTTAATAAGGAGGACGAGGCAACCGCAGCAAAGCGCAGGATGCCGGAGGTGGTTTTCCCAGCATCAAGCCAAAGCATGAGCCCGCGCTCCCTCCACCAACCACTGGCTTTTGTATTGTATTAAACTGTCCTCCTCATAAAGGAGGACGAGGCAACCGCAGCAAAGCGCAGGATGCCGGAGGTGGTTAATCCCCACCAAGCCAAAGCGTGAGCGGGCGCTCCCTGTACCATCATTAACTTTTTGTATTCGCGCAGCATTTAAAAACAGACAATTTCTAAAGTAATTATGCATTCTCCTTCCCGCCTTTGCGAAAACAGCGTTAAGAAATTTATGGAGCGCGGCGTTAGAACTGCATGATGTTTGAGCGCAGCGAGTTTCATGCAGTTTAGCTTAGCGGAAAGAATTTTAGCATGTTTTCGCAACAGCGGTGACTTTTCTTTGGTTCTTTCTTTTGGTGGCAGCAAAAGAAAGAACAGATATGCTGGCTACACCCCGGCGTCAAGCCAAAGCGCGAGCCGGCACTCCCTGTACCATCAGGAACCTTTGTATTCGCGCAGCATTTAAAAACAGACAATTTCTAAAGTAATTGTGCATTCTCCTTCCCGCCTTTGCGAAAACAGCGTTAAAAAATTCTCGGAGCGCAGCGTTAGAACTGCATGATGTTTGAGCGTAGCGAGTTTCATGCAGTTTAGCTTAGCGGAAAGAATTTTAGCATGTTTTCGCAACAGCGGTGACTTTTCTTTGGTTCTTTCTTTTGGTGGCAGCAAAAGAAAGAACAGATATGCTGGCTACACCCCGGCGTCCAGCCGGCGTAACCGCATACCATCACTAACTTTTTGTATTTGCGTGTGAGCCCGTCGGAAATTCGCGGAGCGTTTATCTCCGACAATTTCTTTGGTTACTTTATTTTAAAAGAAAGTAATGAAAAACAATCACCTCAAAAACAAGCCGGATAATATCCGCACTCAACAACCGTTCTATTCTTAATGAAAACCCTTAAGCGCTTAACGCTTACTTCCCTCCTACTATTAGTCACAATAATCCTATTCCGTACCTGGCTATTTAATCATCTCGTTACCTACAAAAGCGTTGGTACACGTAACAACTACTCGTTAACTGATTCATCCCTGATAAACGACCTGGGAAAATCAACTCCTGCATCACCACAGATAGATGAGCTAACTGAACACGCACTCAGCTTCACCGCCTCTCATCTTACCTTTAGCGGTCACCAGCAAACTGCTGACCCCAACAAACTGTGCTACAGCCACAACGCACACTGCGTAGGCTATGCCGCCTTTTGCGCGGCTTGCTGTAATCATCTGTTTAAGCAAAATGGAGTTACTGCCTGGCAGGCGCAAGCGCGTGCGGGCCAACTCTACTTTTTAGGCGTAAACATTCACCCCTACTTTAACTCACCCTTTTTTAAAGACCATGACTTTGTATTGCTCACCAATAAAGCAACCGGCCAAACAATAGCCGTGGACCCCAGCTTGTACGATTATACCTTTATCAAAAAAGTAACGCTTAACCCTTAGTTACTTCATTCTGCTTTCCATCCATTGATTAAAGTTCAACCGCGTAAACACACGGTATGGGGCCGAGCCCTCCTTTAACTTCTTAAACTCATCACGGTACTTGCGAAACACCTCGCGGCTCTCCCGCTTATTATCTCCTGCCTGCGCCAGTTCGCGCAGCAGTTGCATAAAACTGCCAAAGGCCCTATCGGTCAAATTATTCTGCCTGCACCAACGGCCGTGCGATTTTAAATAATGCCCAAGCGTACTGTAATTACCCAATGCATACTGCAACAGCAAAAACAAAAAGCGGTTAAAATAAATGTACTCATCTGCGCCCTTCAAATTCTCCGCTACCAGCGCCGCTGAAATTTTCACAGCCTTGGCATATTGCCCGTTCATAAAATAACAGTGCGCCAACAGATACTTAAAACGGTAATCAAAGTAAGGCAGTTTGCGCTCCACCAGGTTACCCTTAGTTGCTAAAACCTGCTCACCGTACTGCGCTCCGGCCTTATAGTTCAATCCAAAATTATAAGCGGCAAGTTTACTGTACGAAGCCACATTTAGTACATCCGTTTTATACTGCAGGTGCAGGCCGTTATGTAACCGGGCAGTGGCATCCTCCATGGCATTAATAAGCGTCAGTGCTTTTTCCGTCTGGCCTGCTGCAAGAGCATTGCTGCCCAGCATATCGCAGCTGCTAAAGTAAACACGGTAATAACCGCTGTACAAAAACGGATGCTCCTCAAACAACTGCAGTATAAGGTTAAGATGCTTTTCGTTGCGCTTATGGTCAAGCAACACATGTGCAGCATACGTGCTGTGCAGGCTGTGGTACAACAACAATGCCGAGCGCGACAACGCCTGTGCCGGCTTTGCCAATAAAGGCGACGCCATCAGCGTCTTAAAATTTTTATCCGGCATACCGGGCAACTTGGCATCCTCGGTATAAATAAGGGCTGCAAAACGATGCCGCAATTGATAATAAGCGGTCAGGTTCTCCTGCTGTTTTAATATTTTGTTCTCCAGGGTTACGGCATAGGCATCATACGCATTCTCGCCGGTACGCATTTTTATACCAAAGTGCCAGCGCAGCAACTGTAAGGCATGAGGAAACATCTCGTAGCTCACCGTTATCTCCAGCCACTTATCTACCTTCTTTTGGCACAGCGCAAACTGCTTCTTGCTGAACAGCACTTCAATTTCCGCAAGCTGGTTCTGCACTTTAATCTCCATGCTGCTGTCCTCATGAAAGTTGCGTAAGGAACGTAACAGCACGTCCTTAAGATGTTCCTTACTATGGGCCAATGCCGCTTTGGTGCCATAACGCTGGCTCAGTTTATCAGTGTCATAATGCTCGTTGGCTACTAAACCATCAAACAGGGCCAGGTAATTTTTGTCGCCTGCTTTTAGCGAGGCAAACAGCTTAAAATAACGCTTCTCATTAGTGCTTAGGTTGCGTATCAGTTGCTGCAGGTTATCGTTGTTGCGCATAAAAAGGGTTTATCGCCTAAAATCGGACATGCGATAATTAATCGCATTTTGGCTTGGTTAAAGCAAATTTAAAGAACAAGTTTGAACCCGTTGCGCCTAACAAAAAACTGACATATTACCCGCAACAACTTAAAACGGATAACCGATAATATTAAAGTATGACAATTGAGGAGATAACAGGTATTCTTGAAAAAAGCGCTGCAAACATGAAGTTGGGTATGAAGATAGCTTTAGGCATAGGCCTTGCCTGCCTGGCAGGCGCAGCGGTATGCTACTTTGCCGTGCCTGATAGTATGCGGGCCGTAAAAATTTTAGGTATACTGGGTGGCTTAGGTGTGGTTATGGCTCCCCTGATGGCCTTTGCCGCCAAAGGCAACAGCGAGCAGGCTACCCTGCTGCGCAATACAATAACCAACAACCGCGATGCGCTGGTTTGGGGCTATGTGTATGAAGAAATACGGAAAGGAGTAAAGAACGTTGAAGTGCGCCTCTGGATTCGTAACGAGATAGCGCCAATCAATATCAGCGATTACGACCTGCCCAATAAAGATACACAAGCGTTCCTGCGCATGCTTAAGGAAAAGTATAACCCCAACATGCTGCTGGGTTACTCTGAAGAGGCAGAATATAAATTAAATAAAAAGTTACTGTAATTAATGAGCCACGATCTTACCCCGGAACAACGCGCCGAAATGGAGCGCGAAAACACCCACGAAAAAGGCGTATGGCACCTGCTTAGGGGTGGTCTGTTTGTAGTACTGGCTATTGGCTACTACTTCCTGGCTAAATACGAGGATGCCCACCCGCCAGAAAGGCAAAAAGCAATTTGGTATGTTTTCCACGGCATCTTCGGCACTATAGGCGGCACTATCTTTCTTTTTACCGTAGCCGTTTTATTCCTGGCATTAGGATACTTAAAACTTCAAAAAGCAAAGCAAATGGCTTTGGCTCAAAACACAGGCACAAACTAAAAATCATAACAATGAAAAGAACAATCCTTCCCTTTACCATTATTGCAGTAATACTGCTTATTACCGGCTGCGGAGAAACACCACCTGTGGCCATTAAATGGAACGAACCGGCTAAACCCGAATTAGACAAGAAAATAGTAACCCTCGAAGGTTACGCCCAGTTACCCTATAGCGTCAGCACAGGCGCTATTCAGCTGCAGCCGCGTAAGGAAAGCGGCGCCGAAGGCGTTAAAGTAGCGCCGGCCATAGGCAGTGGCAATAACCAAATGCTATCGTTGCCCAATAACTTCCAAAACTCCGACCTAAAATTTAAAACCGATAAAGGCGAAGCCTGCGGTTACAATGATTACATACGTGTAACGGGCGAGTGCTCCTACTCTGCTTACAATAACAGCTACTTTATTAAGAATGTTACCAAAATTGAAAAGATAGCGGCTCCGTCTGAAGACTACGCCACCATGGGCGCTGTTGAGTTAACCCCTGATAAAATGAAGGACCTCAACAACATGTTAGTGATAGCAGAAGGTAACATCATTGTTCCCGAACAGTTTATGGATGAGAATGGAATAGCAACCCTGCAATTTGCTAACGATAAAATAACCACTCCCCTTAGCCTCATCATCCCTTACACCGATGAACCCAGCGCTACCGCCTCGCAATTACTGCCTGAAGAAGCCACCAAAGAAGATGTGGTGGTGTACGACAAAAACAAACAACCGGTTGACCTAAGCAAAAAGGTGCGCATCTACGGCACCTGGCGCCAGGATAAAAACAGCAGCCAGGCGCCTTACCTGCGTGTTGAAGAAATCACCGTTCTATAAACGTTACGCCCAACACTAATTACAACTAAGGCCCGCATCAACCTGTGCGGGCTTTTTTATTTCGGTTTCTATGTTTTTAACGGGCTAACGGCCACTTAAATTTTTCTGTTTCTCCTCTGTGTAAAGTTCCGCCAAACTGCAACAAGCCTTTTAACGCGGCGGTTTTGAAATGTAATGCCGGTACTAAAAACGCAGTTATCGCATTGCAAGGGGTTCGTATTTTAATTTTCAAAATACCGAAACATGAAAAAGCAAACCTACCCGCTCTTCATTTCCTTTCTGCTTTTATTAAATGCCTGCAGCAACAAACCGCCCCAACCGGTTAATATAAACGATACCCCCATGCCCGACCTTGATGGCAAAATGGTGGTGGTTGAGGGCTACATGCGCTTACCTACCTATACCATGGGCGGCGGAAGCTTCGAACTGCACCCGCGTTTAAAAAGCCGGGGGTTCAGCATCAGCGTATTTCCTAATCACGGTAAGGAAAAAAATCAAATGGAAAGCCTGCCCGCCCAATATTCAAATGAAGACCTTAAACTGCATACTGATAACGGAGAACTGCTTACCAAAAAAGATTTTGTTCGCATAACCGGCGAATATGACTACAACGAAAAAAGCAACGACTTCGATGTAATTAAGGTGGTAAAAATTGAACGCGGCACACCGCCTAACGAGGATTTCAGCAAAATGAATCTACCGCAACTAACCACTGCCACGCTCGAGAGCCTGCACAATCACCCTGTTTCAGTACAAGGTATTCTGCTGGTGCCCGATACCTTTTATGGCCGCGGAGGCGGCTCCAACCTTTATCTGCAAACGGATAAGGTAGCCGGCCCGCTTAAGCTTAATTTTTTGTACGCTGCCGATGCTTATCCAAATGCCACGCTAAAATTGTTTGCCGATGACGATAAGGATGTAGTAACCGTTTACGATGCTGATACTAATCCTGCTGACTTAAGCAGGGAAGTAACCATTTACGGAACCTGGATTTACGGCGACCCTTACCGCACTTACAAGGAACTGCGGGTGGAATATGTAAAGCCTCAGTAAAAAAATTTCCCTTCGTTGTTTGCCCGCATCAACCTGTGCGGGCTTTTTTATTTATTTGCCCACTCAACTCAATAGCTATGGGCTTTTTAGATAAGATATTTGGCAAGGCAGATAAACCGAGCGGTGTAGCTAAAGCCGATAACTGGAATTTTTACACCTACAGCTATGGCGAAGGCCAGGTAGCTATGATTGAATTTGACGTAGCTGCCGGCAGCGAGACTGCGCATAGCGGCTATAACACCTGCTTCAGGGTTATTATTTACATAAACCCTGCTGATTGTACTGAAACAGGTTTACCTGTAAAAAGTGAGCACGAGCAACTGGTGAAAATTGAAGCAGACGTGAATAAAAACATAAGTGCCGATTGCCGTTTTGTAGCCCGCAGCAGTTATGGTGCGCTGCGCGAGTTAATTTACCAGGTTAATGATGCTGCAACTTTTAAAGCAGACTACACCCAATGGGCCACCAGAATACAGGGCTATAAGCTGGAGTTGCGCGAAAGCGAAGGCTGGAAGTTTTTTGACGAGCGTATACGTCCTGATTTTATTTACTGGCAACAGATAACCGACCGCCGCGTAATAGGCACGCTGTTACAAAACGGCAGCAACGCGGCGGCACTGCATACGCTTGAACATACCATACTTGGCGATTCAGCCAAACTACAAAGCGTAGCCGACCAATTAAGCCGCGATGGTTTTACGGTAATAAGCCTTGAAAACAACAGGCTGGTGCTGGCCAAGCCCATGCCTTTAGATGGCAACACCATCTCGGGTTTAACTATGCGCCTTGCAAGTTACTGCAACACCCTCGGCCTTAAATACGACGGCTGGGGTGCAGCAGTGGTTAAATAGTGCGGCTTCCCGCAACATCTATGTAATTAATAGTACAACCTCTGTTTTTATCTGGGTTGGCGCCCCCACCAACCAACTAAATAACTATACGGATATTAGAACGGCCTTGAGGATTTGCCGCTAAGAACGGGGTGAGTGAAGCGTTAAACAGAAAAAGCTGTCCGAGTCCGCCGGCAGGGCGGACGAGTTCTTTTTCTGTAGCGTAACGAATACCGTTCAGCTGCAAAGCCTCACAGCCTTGATTTTTTGATTCTTTTTTATCAAGAAAAAAGAATGATTAAACATTTGCATTCCCCTCCCTTGGTTGGCGTCCCCACCGACCAACTAAATAACTATACAAATATTAGAACGGCCTTGAGGATTTGCCGCTAAGAATGGTGTGAGAGAATCGTTAAACAGAAAGTTTCCTTTGATTCCTTTCCTTTTAAAAGAAAAGGGATAATCATTTTGAACAATAGCAGGAGATACCTCAGCACAACAAAAGAGCATCTCAAATGGTCTTCTTATGTATAAGGTAGTTTACCACTGGCACAATCTACCTACACCCCACCCGGGGCCTCACTGGCCGCACTGTGTACCGAAACCTTTCCGGCAATGGTAATATTGGTTTGGTTGCTATCCTCGCTTTGTAAATAGAAACTGATAGTATAAGAGGTGCAAAAAGCCTGCGCAAAACTATAGGTCTGAAAAACCGAATTGGTATCTAAGTCTGTTATAACAATAACACCGCTTTTCTTCGTAACGGTTTTGCCACTAATCCAGTCCGTTAAAAACTTATCTACGTTAACCGATTTCACCTGAAAGTTCATCGTTTGGTCCTGCGGATTAGGCTCATAATCCGAACCACGGTTATACACGTTAACATTTACGGATGATAAAGGATACTTGTGGTTTTCTATTTCTAAGGTTGCCCTGAACATAAAAAGTGTTTTTTCAAAAGTAGGAAATACCTCTCCGCATTCAAAACGCTTAATTCAGCACTATCTTGAAAGATACATACTCTTCTTCTTGAATAAATCGCGGAAGTAAGGGTCGTAAAGGTCCTTAATAAAGCGGATGGCTTCGCCGGTAGATTTCATTTCAGGGCCAAGCTCGCGGCTTACACCTGGGAATTTATCAAAGCTGAAAACAGGCTCCTTAATAGCATAACCCAGCAGGCGCTTATAGTATTTAAAGTCCTTCAACTTGTTTACACCCAGCATAACCTTGGTAGCGTAGTTCAGGTAAGGTATGTTGTAGGCCTTGCAGATGAATGGCGTGGTGCGCGATGCGCGCGGGTTAGCTTCAATAACATACACGGTTTCGTTCTTTATCGCAAACTGTATATTAATTAACCCGCGTATATCAAGGGCGCGTGCAATCTTATCTGTGTAATCGCGCATTTGGGCCAGCACATTCTCGCTAAGGTTGTAAGACGGCAGCACGGCATTGCTATCGCCGCTGTGTATACCTGCGGGCTCAATGTGTTCCATAATGCCCATCACTTCTACCTGTTCGCCATCATATATGGCATCAATCTCGGCTTCTTCAGCGCGGTCTAAAAAGTGGTCAATCAAAATATTGTTATCGGGAAAGTGCTTCAGAATTTTCACCACCCCTTCAGTCAGTTCCTCGTCGTTAATCACAATACGCATACGCTGGCCGCCAAGCACGTAGCTGGGGCGCACCAACACCGGGTAACCAACACGGTGGGCCACTTCAATCGCTTCTTCCGCATTGCGGGCGGCGCCATAGTTAGGGTAAGGTATGCCCAGCTCCTTCAGCATATCGCTAAAGCGCTCGCGGTCTTCGGCAATATCCATGTTATCGTAACTGGTACCAATAATTTTAATACCGGCTTCGTGCAGGTTTTTCGAAAGCTTAAGCGCCGTTTGGCCGCCAAGCTGCACAATAACGCCTTCGGGCTTCTCGTGCTCAATCAACTCACGCAGGTGTTCCCAAAACACCGGTTCAAAGTAAAGCTTATCGGCAATGTCCGGGTCAGTACTTACTGTTTCCGGGTTACAGTTCATCATTATCGCCTCGTAACCGGCCTCCTTAATTGCCAATACACCGTGCACACAGCAGTAATCAAACTCAATACCCTGGCCTATGCGGTTAGGGCCGCTGCCCAGCACAATCACTTTTTTCTTATCGCTGCTTACGCTTTCGTTAGTAGCATCAAATGATGAATAATAATAAGGCGTTTTAGCTTCAAATTCCGCAGCGCAGGTATCTACCAGCTTATAAACGCGGCGTATGCCCAGTTCCTTGGTGCGATAATTGTACACCTCATCTTCTGTGGTTTGCGTCATCCAGGCAATTTGCGCATCGCTAAAGCCTTTTTCTTTCAGCTCGCACATAAGTGCCTTATCAATATTGCGCAGTTGCAGCTTGCGCACCTTCTTCTCTACATCCACCAGTTCTACTATCTGGTTAAGAAACCACGGGTCAATGCGCGTAATATCCTGTATGGTTTTTACAGGCACGCCAAGTTTTAAAGCATCATAAATACGGAACAGGCGGTCCCAGCTGGCGGTTTTAATTCCCTGCAGCATATCATCGGTACTTACCCACTGCTTGCCATCGGCGCCAATACCTATGCGGCCGTTCTCCAAACTCTGGCAGGCCTTCTGTAATGCTTCCTGAAAACTGCGGCCTATACCCATTACTTCACCCACGCTCTTCATCTGCAGGCCAAGGGTATCATCGCCGCCGGCAAACTTGTCAAAGTTCCAGCGCGGTATTTTTACAATTACATAATCAAGCGATGGCTCAAAAAACGCAGAGGTAGTTTTAGTAATCTGATTCTTTAGTTCATCCAACGTATAGCCAATTGCCAGCTTGGCGGCAATTTTTGCAATAGGGTAACCTGTTGCCTTACTGGCCAGCGCCGAGCTACGCGAAACACGCGGGTTCATTTCTACCGAAATAATATCCTCCGTAACAGGGTCAAGCGCAAACTGCACATTACAACCGCCCGCAAAAGTGCCAATCTCCTTAATCATGCGCTTGGCATATTCACGCATCTTTTGGTAAGCCGTGTCGCTCAATGTCATGGCCGGGGCAACGGTTATGCTGTCGCCGGTGTGTATGCCCATAGGGTCAAAATTCTCCACGGTGCATATCACCACAAAGTTGTCCTTCACATCGCGCATTACTTCCAGCTCAAACTCTTTCCAGCCCAGCACGGCCTTTTCAATCAGCACCTCGTGCGTAGGCGAAGCGCTTAAACCGCGCTGCAGTTTTTCATCAAACTCTTCCTTGGTATGCACAAAGCTGCCGCCTGTTCCCCCAAGGGTGTACGACGGACGTATCACCAACGGAAAACCGATTTTTTGCGCCGCCTCCTTACCTTCTAAAAAGCTATTGGCTACATACGAAGGGGCCACCTGTATACCCAGGTCATACATAAACTTGCGGAAGGCCTCGCGGTTCTCCGTAGTTTCAATGGCTTTAAAATCGGCCCCTAAAACTTTAACACCGTGCTTTTCCCATAGGCCAAGTTCGTAAGCCTCCATGCACAGGTTAAGTGCGGTTTGGCCGCCCATGGTTGGCAGCACACTGTCAATAGGCTTACCGTTAGCCTTCATTTCTTCCAGTATCTGCACAATACTTTCTATGCTTATAGGGCGCAGGTAAACATTATCAGCCACCACGGGGTCGGTCATAATCGTAGCGGGGTTGCTGTTCAGCAGGGTTACCTCAATACCTTCCTCGCGAAGGCTGCGGGCTGCCTGGCTGCCGCTGTAATCAAATTCGCAAGCCTGGCCTATAATAATTGGCCCCGAGCCTATTATGAGGACCGATTTAATGGAGTTATCGCGTGGCATATTGGAGTTTATTTTAGAGTGCGGAATGTGTGTCCCAATCACCCCTATGGTTGGAGCGCGAATATAGCAAACAAGCCGAAGGACGGGCCTTTGGCAGCCGCCAAACCTCTCCCAAACTTTCCCTGCAATGTTGGTACTTTGGGTGGCAAAAAAGCGGCCCATTTAACATATTTGCTTTTTGTTCCCGAACATTTCTGCTCCCTTCTGTGCAAGAAATCACCATTCTCCGTAAAAAAGATACCTATTTCATAAGCCTGCTAAGTGGTGGCATTGGCGCAGCTTTCAGTGGCTATACGGTATATAATGCCCTGCAGAACCCGAAACCCTTTGGCTTGGGTAGTTATGTTTCTCTCTTTTTTCTGGTATTGTGCATGGTTATTGTTATTGATGCCGTTCGAAAGAGTTTCATCAACACACCTGCCCTTATTTTAAATGATGAGGGCCTTACCGATTTTATAAGTTTTGCCGGCCTTGGCCTGATTGGCTGGAATAACATCAGCAGCGCTGAGATTAAGGATTACAAAGGTGCACGCCACATACTGGTTTATTTAAAAGATGTTGCACCATACCTTAACGAAAAGGGCAATGTGCGCCAACGTATAGCCTACAAAATGTTTAACGATGTAGGAACGCCCCTGCTTATTAACGTTAAGCTCATCAAATACCTGCCCGCCGACTTACTAAAAGAAATTGAGCAGCGAAAAAAGTAACACCCTGTCATGTCGGGCGCAGCGAGATATCTTGACTTTCATGCAGCAGTAACAAACCGTTAAGCCCCCTCGGCTACGGCGGGTTTGCATGGCATAAGCGCTTGTATTAATTGTCCTCCCTTTTTAAGGAGGACGAGGAGATTCCGATAGCTATCGGAATTGACGGAGGTGGTTGTAGTACACTTCCCTAAATTCAAACGTTTACTCCTTCACAAACTTCCCACGGCTTACCTCTCCGGCGGCATCATTAAGCTGCCATATATAGGCACCTTTCGCAAGCACACTAACTTCCACGGCCTGCGGCGCATGGGTAAGGTGCTGCTGCAATACTAACCGGCCCTGTAAATCATAAACAGCAAAAGTGCATTGTTCACCTTTACTATAGTTTACCGTCAGACTTTCAGTAGCAGGGTTAGGATATACCTTTACCACAGCATCGCCCGCCAAATCGCTAAGTCCAACATTCGTTTCGTCCAAAACAAACAACTCGCTGCCGTAACCATCCGTAAAAGCTGCGCCAAAAAACAACCGGCCATTCAATAACGATTTTGATGTAGGCACATCGCTATACCCCGTAAACGAATAAGGATAATTAACAATATTTATACTAAGGCCGTCGGTAGCGTAAAGCACTACACCCCCATTGGCAGTCACTCCTGCGGTAATAAGCTTATGGCCAAAAGGCACAAAATAAAAACTGTAATAACTGGTGCCGCTGCCCGGCGTTAACTCCTGTATCATATAACTGCCGGCATCTGTGCCATCGCTAACCCATGGCTCATACCCGTGTATGCCATCATCCATCCAAAAATAAAGTTGCCCTTCAAAGGCAGTAAGACCGCCCAGCTCTGCATAGGACGTAGTCGGCTTTTCCAATACCTTTTCCGTTCCGGCCGTTGTGCCATCCGTAGCGTATAACACCGAGTTAACGTAACTGCCTGACAAGGTAAAATACAGCTTGTTATACAGGCCCGTAAAACCCACAGGGTTGCCCGATTGCATACCCGGTATAGCATCGTAAACCAAATGGGTGCCGGCTGTAGTGCCATCCGTAACCCAAAGCTCAAGCCCGTGGCTGGCGTCGCTCGCCCTAAAGTAGCACAGTCCGTTATAGGTATAATACCCCGACGGGTCCGATGAGTTAAACATATAAATATCCTTTAACATAAAGGTGCCGCTGTCCGTTCCATCACTTACCCAGGGCTCGCGGCCGTAGTCAGCGGTGTAAGCAGTAAATATCACCCGGTTACTGTCAAGCGCAGTAAAGCCAATAGGGTCATTGGCGGGTATGGCGCTTACAATTTTACGAGTGCCACCTGCCGTACCATCCGTTACCCAAAGTTCCGTATTAAAATTGGTGCCCTCGCGGGCGGCAAAAAACATTTGGTTACCATTCGCAAAAAGGGCATTGGCGATTGAGCCATCCGCACCTGCAACTAAATCCATAAACAAAGTAGTGCCCGCCTCGGTGCCATCGCTTTGCCAAATTTCCCGACCGCTGCCGCCATCATCGGCGGTAAAAAACAGCTTGCCTTTAAAAAGGCACAAATCGGCTATAGAGGAATAAGCGGTGCCCGGCCTTAATTCTTTAAATAAGTGCGTGCCGGCAGCTGTGCCATCGCTAACCCAAAGTTCGCGGCCGTGTGCTACATCAAAGCCCTCAAAAAAAATACGGTTGTTATAGGCCGTTAAATAGTAAGGGTAAGAATTTCCTACGGGGTTAAGGTCCTTAACCATACTTATGTATTGCCCCTGCGCATACATAGCCGTTAACCAAACCAATATAACAGCAAAGCGTTTTAACATAGTTACCTATAAAGATACGCAAGTTGCCGCAACAAATAAACTTTGCGTCATCTATGGTCATATTAAAACTTTATACAACTAATTGGCCATCATATACAAAGCAGCACTGACTACAATCAATTACCTCTGTAAGTTATATCAGTATATACCGTCTGCAGGCTCCGCAACTTTGCATAAATAAATACCCCATGAAAAAGAACACATCCATTATCAGCACACTGGCAGTATGCTTCCTGCTGTTTGCCTTAAGCAGCGTCTCCTCCTGTAAAAAGGATAACGACCCCAACGCCCTTGGCGGAGAAACCAACATTGCGCTTACACAAAAGGACAGCGTAACTTCTATCTACATCGAGGCCGACGGCCAAACATTGCCTTCTACTACTATTAAAGTAGTAAGCAATAACAACGGCATGGTTACCTACCAAACTACTATTGATTTACTGGGTGTGCCCGATTCTATACTTACTGAACTGGCAACTGTGCTGCCCGCTATGTACAGCTACTATAAACCCAAGGACCTAACCTACCAGCTAACCCCCGATGGCAAAATACAGGCACAGTTCACTGTTAAGATAACATCAGAAGGCATGCAGGATTTTTTTGTGGAAGGCAAACCCTTTGTTGCAGTAAAGTACGAGGACCCTCAAGGCACCAGCTACAGCCTGCAAATGGATAACGGCACCACCATTACCCGCACCATAACCGAAAAAACCGGTGTTGATGATTGGCCATACGGCTTCTACTACATTAAAACCAGCAAAATAGAAACCGTTTGCCCTGCCGATGACCCCGTTATGCAAAAAATTATCTACCGCGCCAACCACAAGTTTGGCCTGGTTTACATCGAACTGCAATTGAAAAACGGTAAAGTAATAAAGACGGACATCTTCCCCTGGTTTCTGCTTTAAATATAAAACGGGCACTACCCGCCCGCCCTGTTCTACTGCTTTTTAGGGGAAAGTAGTTTTCAGCCGCTCCGCCTTGCGCGGGGCGGTTTTCGTATATGATGTTTCTCACAAATTAAGCTGTTGCAAATAGATGCTATAAGCGCCATATTTAACGCCTATGCTGCAAATGCCCCAGCTTGTTTTATTTACCATACTGGCCCTTATAGCCGAGGTGCTGGGCACTATTGGCGGCTTCGGTTCATCGCTGTTTTTTGTTCCGGTAGCCTCCTACTTCCTCGATTTTCACTCCGTGCTGGGCATTACGGCCCTGTTCCATGTTATGAGCAATCTCACCAAAATTGCCATGTTCCGCAAAGGGTACGATAAAAACCTTATATATACTATGGGCATACCGGCCGTAGTATGCGTAATAGGCGGTGCAGTAGCCAGCAAATATCTGCCGTCTGCTTACCTCGAAATCATCCTTGCCTCCCTGCTTATCATTCTAAGCGTATTGCTGCTGCTCTTCCGCGATGTTGAAATTAAACCCACCACGGCCAATAGCTTTGGCGGCGGCGTGCTTAGCGGTTTTATGGCGGGCATGGTAGGCACAGGCGGCGCCATACGGGGTATAGTTATGGCGGCCTTTAACTTGCCTAAAGAAATTTTTATTGCCACCAGCGCCATTATCGACCTTGCTATTGATGCAAGCCGCTCGGTGGTTTACATCTCACAGGGCTATGTGCATACGCACGATTTGTACCTGCTGCCCATATTGCTGGTAGTTACCTTAGCAGGCACCTACATAGGCAAGCTTATACTTAACTACGTAAGCAATAAACAGTTTAAAACTTTTGTGCTTTTTCTGGTACTTATTACGGGCATTGTTACGTTATATAAAGTACTGACTTAATTTTACCTTATGGCAAAGGACTTAACCGTTAAAGCAAACATAGAAATTAACGCACCCGCATGGCGCGTTTGGGAAATACTTACCAAACCCGAGTACACCAAAAAATACATGTTTGGTTGCACCGCCATCAGCGATTGGAAAGAAGGCAGCGCCCTCATTTGGAAAGGCAACATCAACGGTAAGGAAATGATAGTGGTAAAAGGCACTATTACCAAAATAGAGCCCGGCAAATACCTGGCCTATACCACCTTCGATCCTAACATGGGCCTCGATGATGTTCCTGCTAACTACTTAACGGTTACCGAAACCCTTACAGAAAATAACGGCAAAACCACACTGGCTGTTACGCAGGGCAGCTTCACAAACGTGCAGGATAGCGAACGCCGCTATACCGATTGCATTAAAGGTTGGGAAATGGTGCTGCCCGTAATTAAACAAACTGCTGAAGAGCACATGTAAGCTTTTCTACCCTCCCTCAAAATTCACGGAAAACAGGGATTGACCTTGCGTTAATACTGTTACACCTTTACGCCAACCTTTACACTAAAACTACCCACCAGTGAAAAAGCCCCGCTTACAACAAGCCGGCTGCTTTGTGCTTGCACTTTACGGCCTCGCCGGCTGGCTCATCGTCTTCCTTATTATTTACCTGCTTATGAATTGGTAAGCTTACCCGCAGTAAGCTTTGCTTTGGGCATCTACCTGGGCAACGGTAATTACTTTACCGGGGTTCTCTAAAATCATTTCAGCCCAACAACCAATCCAGTAAGGCGCCGTAAGCCCTTTGCCTTTTGAATGGTTGTCTTCGCCGTGCCCGAAATCAAAATCGGCACAATCAGAATCGGCAGCGTGTACAGCTTCGTGTATTAATGTATTAACCACACTGGGTATGGTTCTGTTCTTAAATTTTATGGGCGACACATTTATGTAAACGCTGGTTGGGTCCGTTATTGGAAACTCCTTCCCCAACGATGGGCCAAACGGGTGCTTATATGTTTTTACCTGCGAGTTTAAATTACAGTTTCTTAGCCTATCGGCTACCTGTGTTGCTGTGCAGTCTGCAAGGTCAAAATTGCCGCGCTCTTTTATCAGCTTATAAAAATCATCGTTGGCAAGTATCTTATGTGCTTCGGCAATAGCATCGTGCAGCTTTTGTATGCTGCCGTTATAAACAAACGTAATCATGTATTAAAATTTCATCAAATTAATCATGGTACATGATTAGCTCGATACCTTAATTCAGGTATTTATCCAGTCTCAAATCGGTGCCATCCTCAACCCATTAGCACCTACACACCTATTCTATTATATTTACCAACCACATTATGAAAATTGAATACACTATCGGCGAAGAAGACTTCCTGACCCATCAGCTATACGCCGCCACAAAATCTCCGCAGATACTTAAACAGCGCAAACGCACCTGGCTGCTGGTGCCTGCTATGTATGTAATTATAGCTGCCGTGCTTTACTTACAGGGGCTTAAGCCCACTGCTTTATTCCTGGTAATTGCGGCTATAGCCTGGCTTCCGCTCTATCCCGTCTTTCAACACCGGCGGTACCGCAAGCACTTTCTTAACCACGTTAAGGAAACCTACAAGAACCGCATAAACAAGCCCGGCAGTGTTGAGTTTACCGATGGCTTTATTCTATTAAAGGACGACACCGGCGAAGGCAAAACCGATATCAATCAGTTAGAAAAAATTACAGAGCTGCCCGGTCACATCTTTGTAAAGCTTAAAGCAGGCCTCAGTATCATTTTAGCAAAAGATAAAATTGAGGATGCCCCTGCAGTAGTAACGTACCTGAAAGCCCTTGCCGCCCAATTGGGCATACCCTACAATCCTGAGTTGGATTGGAAGTGGAGATAACTGCTACGCAGCTATACCGCTGCTGCGGTAACTAAAATTACTCTTCGGCTTCAGTTCAAAATACATCCGCATCATCAGCATGTCCGCAAGGTCGGGGCTACGGCCCAGTATATGCCGCACACTTGACTTATCAATTAACTGCAGCTTACCGTCATCCGTTTCAATGCGCTTTACCTGCTCCAGCTCCTCTATCAATTGGTCGCGGTGGGTAGCGGGCTGTGTAAAAACAGAGTGCGTATTTATCAATGCGCTTAAGTGATAGTAACACTGCGTCTTCAGGTTCTTATAATTCTCATCACCCAACGGCCGCGCATTATTATGAAAGGGCTGCGCCCCCCGCAAATACCCTCTAAGATAAGTGCCTAGTCCATCGGCATCATACACAATATTGCTGCGGGGCACGGCGTGCAGTGCGGCGTAAAACTTTATAAGCTGCTCCAGTTCATCGGCACGGCACTTTTCTACAGCGGCAATGTCAATCAACCGCAGGCCATCCCAAACACCCAGCACAAAACGGTCGCTGCCCTGTAGGGCAATATCCGCGCTTATATATTTAGCGCCTCCTTTAATGTGTTCATTCGTCCAAAGGTTTTCAATAGCATTAAATTCAATCAGGCGCAGGGGGGCATCATCATACTCCCAATTACCCAAAAACAGGCGTTGCTTTTTCGCGGCATCGCTTATACTGCGCAGAGCATCTTCATAACCGCTTTCGCGGTGGGGGTTATCCTGTATCAAAGCGGGCAAAAACTGCTGGTTGCCTTTTAACTCTCACGCCCGGTATGGTTTATAAAAGTGCATATAAAGACAGTTCTTCTTTGGGTTGCAGGTAATAAACAGTTTGCGCAACAAAACATAAGCATCATTCATCTGCCGGCCTATGCGCCTCTTTAATGTATCGTAAGCTTCAAACGCCACCTCACCGGCCGCCAAAAGAAAACCCTGCAGGCACAGTTGGATGCTGAAAAAGCGCAGCTAAAACAAGCCGAGGCCGAAAAAGATGCTACCCGCAGAAAATACGCCAAAGCCAAAAAGGCGATGGATATAATACAGGCAGAAATTACCGGTGTTAAGTCTGCGTTAGAGGCTTACCAATCCCTGGTGGGCATACCCTACGTAGGGCCGGTGTTAGCCGCAATTGCAGCAGCGGCAGCTATCGCCTTTGCACAGGTGCAGGTAGCAGCCATAGCAAAAACGCCTTTAGCAAAAGGGGGCAACCTGGGCAATGGCGATATCGGTAACGTTAGCGGAGGAACCGTACCCGCAGGCGCCGGTATGATTAGCGGGCCAAGCCACGCAGGGGGCGGCGTGCGTTTTAACTACCGCGGCAGTTGGTACGAGGCCGAAGGCGGAGAGCTGAAAACACATAACGGTAATGAACGATATATTTTTACCAAGCGCGTTGCACAGGACCCCGTACTACGCAACATAGCGCTGGCCACGCACAACAACGTTGGCCACCCATTGGCGGGCATTGTGGGCAGCCTGGTAAACAGCTATGCCGGTGGCCGCAGCTTTGGCTACAGCATGGGCGGCGCGTTGGCTTCCGGTGGTAATTTGGATAACGTAATGGGCAACCCCATGCAACCTCCGGTAGTCAGTTCATCGGGTGCCGACCCTGTTATAGTAAAATTAATTGCCGAAGTAAACAACAACCAAACCAGCCTGCGGCAGTACATTGATGCCACCAACCGCCGTATAGATGAAATGAAAATCGCCATACCGGTTGACCAGGTAACTGACGTGCAAAACAAAGCCAAAGAAGTCCGCACCGTTGGGCTGTTCTAAACGCAGTATTAAAACCTACGGCCATTGCTTACTGCCTAAAACTTACAACCTAAAACCTCAAAAGTATGAACCACATCCTTCGCTCGGCAGAACAAATCCCTTTGCAGGAACGCATCCACATTATCGATAACCTTTTTCCCGAAGCTCTTGCCGGCAACCACAGCGCCCTGTCGGAACTGTTTCACATCTATAACCAATACATAAACGGAGAGGGTGAAAAAAAGCACCTTGGCTGCGACATGTGCCGCGCCCTTGTCATAAGCCGCTTCAAAACCATCGTAACCCATTGGACAACCACAGCCTAAACCTTGTCCCCATACCGATGTTTCGGGATTAAGGGTAACAAGCCTACGGCATAACCGCTATGTAAGAGGCGGGCAAAATTATTACTCATCGTTCCCCACTTACAACCTAAAACCTATAACCTACCACCTAAAACTTATAACCTATAACTTCTTCATGCAAACCGAAATAGAACGCAAATTTATCGATAACACTTTGGAGCGCTTTGAAACCTGGTGCAAACTACAAAACGAAGAGCCTGACCATCACTTGCTCATGCAGTGGCTCATCAGCAAACACATCCTACCTAAGGATGAGGTAAAAATCGGCTTTGTAATCAGCGAGATTCAGAAAATGCAGCAATGCCGCGGCATAAGCAAAACCGCTGCCGTATGGCAAATTGAAGCTAACTACGGCATACCCGAAAGCACCTGCTTCTACATATTAGATAAACACCAGAAAAGGCATTGGTGAATTCCCCCTGTCAGTCTGAGCCTGTCGAAGACTGATAAGGCAAGGCACATGCTTCTACATACTCAACAAACACCAAAAAAGGCATTGGCACACTCAACTCTCCTGTCAGTCTGAGCCCGTCGAAGACTGACAAGGCAAAGCACCTGCTTCTACCTACTCAACAAACACCAGAAAAAAGCATTGGTAAACTCAACTCTCCTGTCAGTCTGAGCCCGTCGAAGATTGACGAGGCAAAGCACCTGCTTCTACCTACTCAACAAACACCAGAAAAAGGCATTGGTAATTTCAGCTCCCTGTCAGTCTGAGCCCGTCGAAGACTGACAAGGTAAAGCACCCGCTTTTACATCCTCAACAAACACCAGAAAAAGGCATTGGTAAATTCAGCTCCCTGTCAGTCTGAGCCCGTCGAAGATTGACAAGGCAAAGCACCTGCTTCTACATCCTCAACAAACACCAGAAAAAGGCATTGGTAAATTCAGCTCCCCTGTCAGTCTGAGCTTGTCGAAGACTGCAATAGCAACAGGTGAATTGTTATCTTTAAGTCATCTTGAAAATCGTACTGACCTTATCATTATCGCTCTTTACCTTGCATTATTGCTTTGCACAATATGGCTTTTCAAAGCAATGGGATTTTGATTATGGCGGACTTCATTATGAAAGACTAACAAACATTTTTAAATCAGCTAATGGAGGCTTTTTACTTACCGGGATTTCAAGTTCCGGTGCAGGTGGAGATAAAAGCCAGGCGAACTGGGATACCTTTCACGACACCTTATACTTAACATACGATATATGGATTGTTGGCCTCGATTCATTGGGCAATAAATTATTTGAGAAAAGCTTTGGAGGCCCGGATAATGATTATGTTACAACAGCAATACCCCTATCACAAGGCGGTTTCATTTTAGGAGGTTATGGAAATGGTGGTGGCGACATGACTCAACCTTCATTGGGTCTAAATGACATTTGGCTAATAAAGATTGATAACAACGGGAATAAAGAATGGGATAAAAGATATGGTACTAATGACGGCGATGGGGTCATTTCTTTCCTGCAGACCGCTGACAAAGGACTTATTATTGGTTCGTATTCTTCCGCCGGCGTCAATACAGATAAAACCGAACCTAACCGGGACCCTTTAGGTTTGACCTCCGATTTTTGGTTACTAAAGCTTGATTCAAACGGAAACAGGCAATGGGATAAAACTTTTGGAGGTAATTCACAGGACATCTTCAGTTCTTTGGTTCCCACAAATGATGGAGGTTATTTACTTGCAGGAAGTTCAATGTCCGATAGTTCAGGAGATAAAAGCCAAGACACATATGCCTGGGGTTACGATTTTTGGATCGTAAAAGCCGATTCACTCGGTAATAAGAAATGGGATAAAAGATACGGCGGCACCGCACCTGATGATATGCTGTCAACGGCGATAAAAGCGCCGGACAATGGTTTCTTTCTTATAGGCGTTTCGGGCTCTAACAGCCTAGTTGGGGACAAGAGCACCGACAAAGCGGGCATCTGGATTTTGAAAATTGACTCCTCCGGTAATAAATTATGGGACAAAACTATTTCTCCCTCGTTTTCAGAGTTTGGAAATGTTTCTTCTACATCTGATGGTGGTTTTCTACTATCAGGCAATTCTGAGTTTAATGCTATTGAAGAAAAGTCAGAAGACAATATGGGCGCTACACAAACCTGGATTATTAAAACAGATTCCTCATTTAATAAGGAATGGGATAAAACTATTCTGACTCCCGGTAGTGAATTTGGATTTGCATTGCAGGTTTCTGATGAATGTTTTATGGTTGCTAACGATTCTTGGGAAATGGGAGGTTATAAATCTCAAATGAGTTGGGATTCATCAGCAGATTATTGGATAATGAAATTTTGCATGGACGCCACGGATATTAAAGAGGTAACAGACGAACTAGAAGTTAGTGTATATCCTAATCCTTTTACTTCTGACGTTTCTATTAATCTCCTTAAACAAAACATGCGCCAGGCGATAATTCAAATTACAAATACTACTGGCCAAATTGTATATAAGCACCAAGAAGAAAATCTTAAGTCTTTATACATTAAAAATGTAGACTTAAGCTATTTGCCATCCGCCCTTTATCTTCTAGAAACAACTGTAGACGGTGAAAAGGTGGTTAGGCGGATAGTGAAGGAATAACCATCTTCTCGCCCCGTATTCTTATCCTTTAACTCCTCGTTAATCTCCATCCAGGTGCGCTTACTTAATATCCTCCACGCAAGGTAAGTTTAACATCATCCTCGACAAACACCAAAGAAGGAATTGGTAATTTCAGCTCCCCTGTCAGTCTGAGCTTGTCGAAGACTGACAGAGTTAACAACACAAACTTTAGCCAAGCGTATTTGTTTATATATTAGTGCTACCCATATAAACCCATACCCACTATGAACCGTACTCTTAAACTACTTGCCCTCCTGCTATTTGTTGGTTTTGTTTCCTCCTGCCATAAGGATAAAGACGACCACCCCAATACAGAAGACCATTGCAAAACCCTGCACCCGGTTATTTTCCTGCACGGCTTTTTAGCCAGCGGCGATACCTGGGCCAACCAGGTAATGCGCTTTAATACTAACGGCTATTGCGATAACCTGCTTTACGCTTATGATTGGAACTCCCTTAACGGCGGTAATGATGTAAATGCCCTCAACACCTTTATTGATACCGTACTTGCCCGTACCGGCGCTACACAGGTAGATTTGGTGGGCCACTCTGCAGGCGGCGGTTTTGGTTATAGCTTTTGCGAAGATTCCTTACGCGCACTTAAAGTAGCGCACTATGTGCATATCGGCAGCAGCGCGCAAACCTCACCGGCCGGCATTCATGATGAAGTTCCTACACTTTGCATCTCCTCACCTGATGATGCAGTGGCCGGCGCTACTACTATAACAGGGGCTACCAATGTTACCCTTGCCGGTAAAGACCACTACGAGGTAGCCACCAGTGCCGAAAGCTTTACTGAAATGTATAAGTTCTTCAATAACGGTACAGCACCTCAAACTTCTGCAATCTCAACCGAAGGCAGCAGCCTGGCTATCTCAGGCCGTGCAGTTACTTTGGGTGAGAATGCTGCTCTAAATGCAGCCACCGTACATATTTATAAGGTAAATAACTCCACAGGCGCACGTATCAATTCCTCGCCTGATTTTACCCTTACCACTAATGCGCAAGGCTATTGGGGTCCGCAAAATCTTAATGCTGATTCTTATTACGAATTTGAGATTATCAGCAATGTAAGTGGCGACCGCACCGTTCATTACTTCCGCGAAAAATTTACGCATCACAACCCCTTGGTTTACCTTCGCACACTGCCGCCTGCAAGTTCGTTAGCAGGTCAGTTGCTTTCCGGCCTGCCTGATGATGACAACCAAAGTGTGCTGGCGGTGTTTACCGCTAACCAGGCTACAGTAGCCGGCCGCGATACATTAAGCGTAAACAACGTGCCCCTTTCAACGCAAAGCATCACACCTGCCTCGGCTACGGTTATTGCCATGTTCCTTTATGACGATAACAACAACCAGCAAACGGACCTCACCAAACCGTTTATGTTCTCTTTCCTTAACCAGTTCCTTACCGCGCGCGATATGTACTTCGCTACATCACCTGCCGGTTCTATACCTCTTTACTTTAATGGCCGCAGCCTGGCTGTGCCCAATTTAAAATCGCATACTGATGGCATTAGCGTAGCGGTGTTTGATTAAGCATAACCGCACAGCAATATCTTGTTACTCAAAGGGCTGCATTGCGGCCCTTTATTTTTATAAAACATACCACCTCTTTTTGAGTATTAAAAGCCTGTTTTGATACCTATCTTTGCATTGTGAATTGCGCGGAGTTATGCAGCGCAAAATCAAAACAAAGCACATGCAAAGAAAATTCATCAGCAACAACATAGCCTTAACCAATAGCGCCGATGGCGACATCCTTGATGTTTATGTAATGGAACAGATAGGCAGCGATTGGTGGAATGGCAGCGGAATTACCAAGCAAAATATATTAAATGAGGTAAAAGGCCGTCGCCTTAAATCCATTAATCTTTCCATAAGCAGCCCTGGTGACGATGTGGATGAAGCCCTTGCTATTAAAGACATGCTGATTGGCACCGGCGCACCCATTACCGCCGAAGTTTCGGGCCTTACCGCATCCGCAGCTACCATTATAATGATGGCCGCCGGTAAAATCAAAATGAGCAGCGATGCCTTTATGCTCATCCACAATACAAGCACAATAGCCGATGGCAACAAGGATGATTTCCGCAAAACCGCTAACGAGTTAGAAAAATTCGATAGTGTTGTTATGTATATTGATACTATTGAACGACCGGGAGACTTTAAAGCTGTTGTTATTGACACACTTTTAAACAATCGCATTACCGGCAGAAGCGTTTGGTGGGTAAACCTGAAACCGCTTATAAGGGAAACAATAACCATACCGCCTAAAGAAAAGCCCAGGCTCTACATCGGGGCAAGCGTAAACATACCCGGAAACCGTGGTGATAACTGGGGGCTGGGGCCTTCCGCTTTGGCAACAATACCCAAAGCAGGTGCAATAAGTTATTCCTATGATGTGCTGGGCAATTGCCACACAGTAACGTTTATGGCCTTAATAAAACTGAAACGCTAGAACCTGCCATTTCCCCCCGTCATAAATTATTTTGTTTTTGATTTTGCATTATATATCTTTCGTGTGTCAATGTTTGGACCATTGATATTAGCAAAATTTTAATTTAACCCCTGATGCCCCAAACCTTTACGTCTTTTGTAAAAGCGAAGTTTGTTTGCATTCTGCTTATTGCGTGCACAGCACCCGCTGTGGCCCAGCAAACATTCCAAAAGTCTATTGGCTCCTCAGGTTTTGAAAAGGGCAGTGCATTAAAACTATTACCGGGCCAGGGCTTTATTATTGGCGGCGAAACCGAAAGTTTCGGATTGGATGAAAGAGATATGCTGCTTTTGCGAACGGACAGTAGTGGCAATGTTTTATGGAGCAAAAGCTATGGCGGCGCTGAAAGGGAAACAGTTAATGACGTACTGCAATTGCCTGATGGCGGCTTTATGATAACAGCCGAGAAGTACCAGCCGCACAAGCAGGAAGGTGAAAACCTTACACTGCTGAAAACCGATGACAAGGGCAACCTGGTTTGGAAAAAGATTTACGATGAAGGCGGCAACGAAACGGAAGGCTTCAGTATGCAGCAAACACCGGAGAAGAATTACTTAATAGCCGGTATGGTTAAAAACATGACCATGATTTCCGACGCCTTTTTTAGCATGAGTGCAGAAGACCAGGGCATGTATCTGCTAAAAGTAGATGGTAACGGAGGCAAGTTATGGTCGCGCAGGTTTGATTATGGCGCGGACAATGTTTCCTCCACGGGAACCTCCGTATTGGTTGCAGCCGATGGCACCTATATGGTTACCGGCAACATAGCCAAGCAGGGCAAAACCGATAAGAAGATTGAACGCCCCGCGCAAAACGTAAACATGGCCGATGTGCGCAACATGCTTTTAGCTAAAGTAAAACCCAACGGAAACCTGCAATGGGCTAAAGAATACAGCGCCAACAGCATAACCATGGGCTATAACATAATAGAGCAAAAAGGCGGTGGCTTTTTAGTGGCAGGCAATACCAACATTACGGCAACCAACATGGATATTTTTTTGATGAGCCTTGGGGCAGATGGCAGCATACTGTGGTCTAAAACTTATGGCGGGCAAAAATTTGAATCAGTGGCGGATGTAGTGCAAACAGCGGATGGCGGCTTTGTGGTTAGCGGCCTTACACAGGGCTTGGGGAACGGCTCGCTGGATGCCTTGGTTTTTAAAGTAGATGCCAGGGGCAACATTGTTTGGAGCAAATGCTTCGGAACAAAAAATGAGGAGATGCCCTCTAAGCTGGCACTAACACCGGGTGGTATTGTTTTATTAGGCGCTACCGCCGGGCCTAAAAGCCAAAGCTTTGATGTAATGCTGATTAAAACAGACTGGAACGGTAACAGCGCCTGCTTTGGCACCAATGTAACTTTAACCAGTGCTAACCTGAACGCTACAATGCAAAAAGCAGACAAGGCGAAAATGACTGAAGTAGAACAGGGAATAATGCCGCCCAACATGGCCAAGCCCGATGTGGGCAATGTGAAGGAGAACAAGCGGGAAACGAAGACGGTGAATTTGTGCGATTAATAACCGGTAATAATACCGGCACACCATAAACAAAACACTGCGCGTGAAAACAGCGGCCTCCAAACTGTTGTTTGTTTTTTTACTGTTAGGCACTATGGGTATGCAAAAGCTGCAGGCCAATGGTTGCACAGGTTCGTGGTTTCAAATGCAGTATTCTCCCTGGTGTAATTGCTGGCAGGTATGCGGTAACTACATTAGCGATTGCGATGAAGTGGTAAGTATAAGCTGGAATTTTGGCGATGGCACCACCGCCACCGGCGAAAGCCCCTGTCACACTTTTCCCGGCCCCGGCACTTACACCGTTACTATGACCATTGTGGCCTATTGCCACAACTCCTTCTTTAACCTTTTTACCACTACCTGTAACATTACGCAGCAGGTAACGGTTACGGCTAACCAAAGTCCGCTGCAGGCAAACTTTACTACCGATACGGTTTGCCTGGGTGCAGGCACGCAGTTTACCAATACTACCGTTTCGCCCTCGGGCAGCAATACGTACCAATGGATATGGCCTGACGGAACAGTAGGCACCGGCCCCAACCCAACCTTTTCTTTTGATAGTTGCGGCGCGTATGACGTTACTTTAATTGTAAGCAACACCACTCCCTGCTGCTCAATTCCGGGTCATGATACCATTACTAAACGGGTTTACATTGATTGCCCCCCGTTTGCGGAATCGAATAACCTTGGTGATAATGACCCTTATATACAGGAAAGTGATGCCTTCCTCTCTGTAACATCAGGCACCTGCGCCGGCGATACCACACACTTTTTGATAAACACCAACGGGCCTATTGATAGCTGGCTGTTTGTTTTTCCTGACAGCACCACCAGCACTGCCCCTAACCCTACTTATGTATATACGGCCTGCCCGCCGGCGGTAGATTACACCTACGTTAACATTAATACCAACCACGGTTGCACCGCTATTATCGACTCTGTTACCGGTATCTTTTGCCCCAGTAATATTAACCTGAGCGCTACTACCACCTTGTGTACCGGGCAATGCAGCGGCACTGCTACTGTTAGCCTTGGCGGCGGTACGCCGCCCTATACAGTGCAATGGAGCGACCCCGGCAGCCAAACCACTTTAACGGCAACCGGACTTTGCCCACCGGGACCTTATAATGTAACTGTTACTGACGGCAACGGATGTACCGCTACTCCTAACCAGGGCGTAGTAGTGCCTGATTTTCCCGATCCGTTTGTAGGCACGGTAACCGTGCTTGGGAATGTATTGTGCTATGGTTTTGTGGGCGGCTCAGCTTCATTGCAAATGACGGGTGGTACGCCGCCGTATCAATACATATGGCCCGATGGCACTACCGGTTCTGCCGTAATTAATTTGCCGGGCGGCACCAACTATGTTACCGGCACCGATGCGCACGGCTGCACCTTCACCACTCCTTTTGTAATTAACCAGCCCCCTCCTATTACCGCTACCTTCAATATTGTAAATGCATCGTGCGGGGTTTGCAATGGTACCGCAACAGCCACTGCATCGGGCGGGCAAAACAGCGGCTACTATTATTACTGGCAAACCGTGCCTCCGCAAACGGGGCAAACGGCGCACAACCTTTGTGCGGGTGTTTATACCGTTATAATTGAGGATGCCACCGTAAGCGGTTGCCAGGATACCTTCTCGGTCAGTATAAACGAAAACGGCTCGCAGGCTATAACCGCTTCCTCAACAAATGCCACCTGCTCTAACATCTGCAATGGTAGCGGCACTGTTAACTTTACCGGGGGCTGCCTTAATGCGCCCTGCAGTGTACAGTGGTTAGATTCTACCGGTGTGCCTATACCCGGACAAACCAACGTTACCGCCAATAGTTTGTGCGAAGGAAATTACATAGTAGAAGTTACTAATGGATTAGGCTGCCATTCCTTTGCCAACATAAGCGTTGGTGTACCTAACCCCATTATTCCGAATACAAGCTCAACAGCCAATAGTTGCGGGGCCAATTGCTCCGGCACGGCAACAGTTACTGCCGCCGGTGGCAATCCACCTTACACCTACCAATGGTATGATGCGGCCAACACCGCGCTGCCCGGCCAAACCAATGCCATGGCCACTAACTTATGCGGCGGCACGTACCATGTAAGTGTTACCGACCAGCAGGGGTGCATAGTAACCGACAATGCCGTTGTATTAAGCAGCCTTATGACGGCCAGCGCCACGGCAACTGATGTGCGCTGTAACGGCGATTGCAGCGGTATAATTACAGCTGCTGTGCAATGGGGCATTCAACCCTATACCTTTACCGTTAAAGATTTAAGTAATGTAACCGTGGCTACAAGCAACAGCCCCGTTATCGCTAACCTTTGCGCGGGCAGTTACAATTTATTAGTAAGCGATTCAGCAGGCTGCACCCTTACACTGCCGGTTACCATTAACCAGCCTGCCCCATTAAACTTAAACCCAACGGCCAACTCGCCGCTGTGTTATGGTAATTGCAATGGCAGCGTAGCTGTTTTGGTAACGGGTGGCACCGCACCTTACACGTACGACTGGCGCAACAGCAATGGCGTGCTTATAGGCACAGTACCTTCCATCAGTAATTTATGTGCCGATAATTACGCGGTTAAGGTGGTGGACACCAACGGATGTGTTTTCCCTTACATACCGGTAATATTAACGCAGCCTGCCCCGCTTGACGATAGCATGCAGATTATTGACCCCTACTGCACCGCAGGTTTAGGAAGTATTGACCTTAGCCCTTACGGCGGTACCGCACCTTACAGCTTTAACTGGAGCAACACGGCCACTACTGAGGATATCAGTAACCTTTCATCAGGCACCTATGCCGTAACCATTACGGATAACAACAACTGCGTTACTTACGATACCGCCGTGTTTGTGCAATTGCCGCTGCTAACCGAAAGCATACATGCCACCTTATACCACGGCTACCATTTTAAATGCAGCGATAACACCGATGGAGAGGTAATAGTTGATGTTGCCGGAGGGTTACCGCCTTATACATACTTATGGAATGATTCAGCTGCATCAACAGTAGATTCTATTTATGGTTTACCACCGGGCACCTACACCGTAACCGTTACTGATGCGCAGGGCTGTGTGCGGGTGGATAGCATACCGCTCAACCTGGTGCCTCCGCCATTCAGCTTAAGCAACGTGCATAACGATGTACTGTGCAATGGCGATAGCAGCGGCGCAATAAGCCTGGCTCCGGCGGGTGGCGTACCGCCTTACGTTTACTACTGGCTGCACGATACCAGCCTGGTTAACGTTCCGCTTACCAATATAGGGCCGGGGCAATACATCGCTATTTGTTTCGATTCTATTTTCTGCCTGCGAAGCGATACTATTGATATTACAGAACCGCCTTTACTAACTGTATCGCACAGCATAACCAATGTTACCTGCAATGGCGGCAACAACGGCGCAGTTGATATTACCCCCGGTGGCGGCGTTACCCCCTACAGCTTTAACTGGAACAACGGCCTGTTTACCACTGAAGATATAAGCGGCATAACTGCAGGCACTTACATTGTAAATATTATTGATAGCAACAATTGCCTGCTAGCCGATACAGCTTTGGTAACCGAGCCTGTTGCCATACAGCCTTCTTTAACCGTTACCGGCGTTGTTTGCAATAGCGATAGCAACGGCGCTATTGACCTGACCGTAAGCGGCGGGCAGGGCAACTTAAGCTATGACTGGAACAACGGCCAGTTCACAACGCAGGATTTACAAAACATACCCGCAGGCATTTATAACGTAACAGTTACCGATGCCGCCCTTTGTACGGCTACTGCGGGCGCTACGCTTAACAACCCGGCCGTATTTACGCTTAGCGAAACGCACCAGGATGTATTGTGCGCAGGCGCTAACACCGGCAGCATCAACATTACTACAGGCGGCGGAGTTTTACCGCACACCTATTACTGGCAGCACGATACTTCCATTGTTAATACCGGCCTTAACGGTGTGGCAGGCGGCACTTACATTGTAATAGCACGCGACAGCAACGGATGTCAGCTAAGTGATACCATTACTTTAAATGAACCTGCCGCTATACAAATAAGCAAGGTGGTTAGTGATATTAACTGCTTTGGTGCAGGCAATGGCTCGGTTAATCTTACAGTAAACGGTGGTGTGCAACCGTACACCTTTGATTGGAACAACAACCAGTTTGTAACAGAGGATATAAGCGGGCTTGCTGCAGGGCAGTATATTGTTGTAGTTACCGATTCCAACAATTGTATTAAGCGCGATACCTCCACCATTAAAGAACCGCTTGCGCTGGCCACTAATATTGACCCGCAAAACATCAGTTGCTTTGGCGGCACGGATGGCAGTGTGGACCTTACGGTTACTGGCGGTACCGTGCCTTACGGCTACAATTGGAACAACGGCCAGTTTAACACCCAGGACCTGCAAAACGTGCCTGCAGGAACCTACTCCGTTTTGGTAAGCGATAGCAACAACTGCACCGCAACTGATGCGGCAACCCTTAGCCAGCCGAACCTGATAAGCGGCAGCCGCCCGGTAAGTATTTGTGCGGGCGATAGCTTCTTTACGCAGGGCGCTTACCAAACCACCGCCGGCGCTTATGTTGATACGCTTACCGCGCCTAATGGCTGCGATAGTGTGTTAACCACCAACTTATCTTTTGTAAACGGCTTCAGCTCGCAGTTTCAGGAAACGGTTTGCTACGGTTACGGATTTTGGTTTAACGGCACTTACTACATGCTGCCCGGCAGCTATACCGATACCCTTATGGCCAAAGGCGGCTGCGATAGCGTGGTAACCCTTAACCTTAATGTGTTGCAGGATATAAACGCTTATGCCGACCCTGACCACGCCAATATTTTATTAGGCGATACAGTGGGCATTAGTATTTACACCGGTGGGCCATCGGCAATAGTAAGTTACACCTGGTTGCCGCCAAGCGGTTTAGACTGTAATAACTGCCCAACCGTAGTTGCATCGCCGGCAGGTGATATACGCTACCGTGTAATTGTGGTGGATACCAACGGCTGCAGCGATACGGTAATTGTTCCGGTATCCGTACACGGGCCGGTATTGTACATACCAAACGTGTTTACGCCTAACGGCGATGGCAACAACGACTTCTTTGAAATATTCGGCGATTTAAATGCGCTGCGCTTTTTAGAAGTTAAAGTGTTTGACCGCTGGGGCGAGAAAGTGTTTGAAAGCAACGACCTGCACTTTAAGTGGGATGGCACCTTTAAAGGTAAAGCCCTGATGCCCGCAGTGTTTGTTTACCTTGTTAAGGCCACCTTTGCCGATGGCAAACCGCAGCAGTTATACAAGGGCAGCGTTACCTTAATGAAGTAAGTCTTTAAAGGTATTCAAACTTCCAGTCCGTCATTACACGTATACCAAACAATCCATCTTTAAAAGTATAGGTAACTACATCAGTGCCTATCATCTGGTCCCGGTCAAGAAATGCCCTTATGCCAAAATAAGGCGCATAGGCCCCACCGGGTAATTCAACCAGGGTGGTTGATGTGCTGCCGTGTTTGCTGTGTTCCTGAACTAAAGAGAAGGAATAGGTTTCTGTAGCCGGATTTCGGCTAAAAACAAAATTGAAGGTTAAGAATAAACTAAGGCATAATGGCGAAAGACAAAACGATATAAAGATGTTTCTGAATTGGCGATGCCCAACCATCCAAACCCGCAGCAAACCAAAAGGTACTACCATTAACAGCAGATAAAGCTGCAACAGCAGGCTTAAGGGTATAAGCGTTTGAAACCCTATTTTCAGCAGGGCAAACAGGTTAAACAGGGTAACAAGAATTACCGGTATCCATCGCGAGGCAGAAACAATTTGTAAGGCTTTTTTTAAGGCGCTTAATTCCATATTGCTGTTACCCTTAGTAAGTGTAACAGCCAAACGAACACTTACAAATGTTGCGATAGCCCCAACTGCAAAACCTATTATACCAAGATATACGGTAAGGATAAACGAAAACAACAACAGAAATGCAGTAATGGTTGCCAGGTAAAAATAGCCGGCAATGGTTCCCAGTGCATCATCGGTACCATAGTAATCGCTCTTTACAAAATCGCGGTACTGCATATTGGCGTAGTACGCCGCCCGCCTACGGCTTGCCTCCTGCTGCGCTGTACTTTGCTCCGTGTTGTTTGTGTACGTGTAAGTATAGCCGGCACTTTTAGCGCCGGGGTTATCCATCAGGTACTCGTAAGCTTCTGTAAGCAAAACAAAATCGGCATGGGCATTAGGGCTTTTGTTTTTATCGGGGTGCAGCAGTTTGGCCCTGCGCCGGTAGGCAGCTTTAATTTCGGCAGGGCTTGCACCCTCCTTAATTTCTAAAATGCGATAGTAGTCGGAAATAAAAGCCATAGGTTGCCTGTGTTGCCGCTGTTGCGCTTATTTAATGTTAGCTTTCATCCAGGCAGTATCTTCAGCCCGGCGGGTATATTGCCAACGCACGGCAGGGTCCATAAATTGTTCTACAAACAGTTTACCAGCACTATCTATTGCTATCTCATCGTAATGGTGCAGCACCAACATAAGGCGCTGCCGGTGAGCGGGTGTCAGCAAGGCGCTGTCAATTATAAAATTATCCTTCTCTCTTTTTAGCGGTATGTAAGGCGCAAGTATAACGCCATTAGCCCTGGCCTCATGCCATACCCTGTTGAACAGGCCGGTATCGGCAACAGTAAATGTATGCCCATCGTAAGTGCTTAAAAGGTTAGCGTGGGTGCGGTATTCTGCCTGCAGGCCGTTAAAGTCTATTACCGTTACAAAATATTGCGTGGATGCTTTTACAGGGGCAGTAGGTTGTGCTTCGTTCAATGCCTTTACAAAAGCAACACGCTGCGAATCGGGCACTTCGTAATTTATGGTTTGGCCTACCTTACGTATGGTAATGCTGGTTCTTGCATTATCGGTAATGATATACAAGCCCCGGGGGGCGGCAGGTTTTTTATCGTGCGTTTGGCAACCTATTACAAACAGCAATGCAAACAGGGCGAAGTGTTTCATAATTTAAACGGAAAATAAATTAAATGGCCGTAATCCGCTTAACGCAGATTACGGCCTCAACCTTCACACACTAAGAACATTAGTTTGCCGATACCATTATGTTGGGTTCGAAAACAATTTTTGATTTTATAGAGTTGGAGATAAGGCAGGCCGCTTCCGACTTTTGTAAAATACGTTCTGCTCTTTCTCTGTCTTTTTCATTACCAATAGTAATAGAGGGGATAAGCTTCACTTCGCTCATCATGTATTTGCCATCTACCATTTCCAACTTACCCAGGGCGCGGCTGTTAAAGCTGCTGAACTCCAGTTTAGAGTTTTCAGCTATTGCCAAAAAGGTAGTCATTAAACAACTGTTTACCGCTGCGGTAAATAAATGCTCGGGGCTCCATATCCCTTCCATACCTTTAGGGAACTGGGGCGGGGTGGCCACTTCCCAGCTTTGGGGCAGCTCCGGCGAGGTCATGGTTCCTTTGCGCTCCGCATTCCACTGCACATCCACCTCGTAATAGTGTTCGTTACTCATATACTTATATTATAAGTTGTTATCAATAATTCTTTTCAATTCGCCGGCAGGTACTACCCCGCTTTGTTTCCACTTTACCTCGCCGTTTTTAAAAAGGATAAGTGTTGGCACGCCCCTTATGTTAAAGGATGCCGCCAGTTGGGGATTACGGTCCACATCTATTTTTATAATTGTAGCATTATCGCCTACCGAGGCTTTTAGCTCCTGCAGTATGGGTGCCATCATTTTACAGGGGCCGCACCACTCTGCGCTAAAGTCTACCAATACCGGTTTTTCGCTCTTAATCAGTTCGCCAAATGTTTGTTGTGCCATAACCGTTTATTTAATTTCTGTGTATTCCACTTCTTCTTCAATGGCTTTAGGGTTAACCGGCCCTGTTGCGCAGGCCTGTGTGCCACAGCAGCCAACGTTTAATAAACCCTGTGCTGCAAAAAGCCCTCCTAAACCGGCCAGCCACGCATCGCCTAACTGCCAACCCTGCACCAGTACTGCGCCACCCACTACTGTGCGGAAAACGCGCATGATGCTCCAAGGGGATAAAAGTTGATTTTTAACGTAGCTGAACATGCTTCTTTTTATTTACCGTAAGCACGCAGGTTGGTCCACGGGCCGGCGTTGTGCACGTTGGTAAAGCCTGCGCTTTTTAAAATACTTTTTGCTGAACCGCTGCGCATGCCCGATGCACAACAGGTTAATATAGGTTGATTTTTATCCTTCACTTTTTTGGCAAGGGCGGGTATTTGATCCAGCGGCACATTTAAAGAACCGTTTACGTGCCCGCCGGCATATTCGCCTTTGGTGCGCACATCCACAATCATAGCTCCCTGTTCAATCAACTGCCCGTAATCAACCGATGGGCCAAGGCCGAATAATTTTTTAATTGCGTCTATCATCTTTTCTTTTTCGTTTCAATTAGCAATAGCAGTTAACATCTAACCACGAGCCGCCGTTTACACAATCAATACCATGCTGTTTTAAAAAAGCAGTTGCCTGGCCGCTGCGGTTGCCCGATGCGCAACACAGCACAATATTCTTCATGTTTTTAAATTCCTCTATACGGGCGGGCACTTCCTGTAAAGGTATGTTAATGCTGCCTGCTACATGGCCGCCCATAAATTCGCCTGGGCTGCGTACATCAATAATTGTTGCTTCTCCTTTTTTAATTAAGGTTTCAATGCTTTCCATTTTTTATTCTTTTGGGTTTACAGATTCTTCCTTTTTAAACATGCTGAAAACCAAGCCGCCCATAACAGCGCCATATAAAGTGCTGTTTAAGGCACTGGAAGTAATAGGGCAGGTACCGCTTGCACAACCCACATAGTACCAATATAACCACCCGGCGCCTGCACCTATCACTCCGCCAATCATTTCCGGCTTAAACCGGCCCACAAACCTCAACACTTGTTTCATTTATCAGCTTGCCTTAGTTCACGATGCAAATTTGGTTAGGTAGACGTTCCTGCAAGGGAACATTTGTTGGATAAGCACCGTTTTTAAGAACTCTTTAACAGCCTTTACTTCTTTTTGCCCATGGTGCTTAGGCCAAAAGGCAAATACAAAGGGCAAAAGCTGATGGTGCTTGTTAGCGCAAAAACCGCTGCCAGCACTATTAATACAATACCCAATACGCCGCTTATTACATTGGTAAAATACAGCGCTACTATTACGGCAGCAACCACTAAACGGATGATTCTGTCTACTGTTCCCATATTCTTTTTCATATGTGTGATTTTACCTGCAAAGAAATACCCTTGCACCCCCATGCTTGGGAACAATTGTCACATAAGGACATTTGTTTCATATGATTGAAATCAGGTAAGTTGCCTAAAGCAGCTCAATGGTGTTGCGGCCCAGCTTAACAAGGCCTTTGGTTTCCATAGTGCGCAGCAGGCGGCTTATGGCCTCGCGGTGGGTGCGCAGTTCATCGGCAATTTGCTGGTGGGTTATGTATAAGGCGCGGGTGTTAAGCGCGCGGGTGCGTTCCTCCAGGTAATGCAGCAGTTGCGCATCCATATTATTAAAAGCAATAAGGTCAATAACCTGCAGCAACTCGTTAAAGCGGATGGCGTACGTATTGTTTACAAACTCCTTCCACTCTTTATACTTAAACCATTCCTCTACCATAGCGGCCGGTATCATGGTTACTTCGGTATCGTTTTCGGCTACTGCTTTAATAACACTTTTTTTGTTGGCCTGGCAGCAGTTTAACGACATGGCACAGGTTTGCCCCGGGTAAATGTGGTATAAAAAAATCTCGCTGCCCTCTTCGCCTTCGCGTATTACGCGTATACTGCCTTTGGTAACAATAGGGGCAAACACTATGGTATCGCCGGGCCACATAATCACTTCATCATGTGCGAACTGTTTACGGCGCGCATTTTTTTCCAATTCGGCCAAAAGCTGAGGGTCCTTAAAGGGCAGTTCCTGCATTATTTGCTGGTTTTAAATCCGTTGTTAAGTGCAAACATAGGATTGAAAACGCAAACAAAAACTTTTTCGTACCACCTAAAGCCATTACGGCTCATGCGTATGGTACTAAAGTGAAACAACTCCCCTAACAGGGAGCCGCCCACCGGTGTTACAATAATATCCTGCACGCTGGGTTGTTCCATGCCGCCTTCCACTACATACTCCCACAACAAACTATGGCCCAGGCTAAAAAGGCCGCTTTGCCACCAGGTAGCGCCCTGCGAGCGCAAAGCATTGTAGTAACAGGACCCTTGATACGGATGCCCTACATAATTGATATACCAGGTATCTTTATCAATAGCCGGCAGGCCGGTAAATGTTTTTTTATACTGTGGCATAACAGAACGCACATCCTGCTTGTTCCACTTGCTGGCATCTTCAGGCATTACAATTAGCAGCGATGCTGAAAGTAAATTGTAGCCTAACACCCAACAGTTAGCCCTCCAAAATTTTTTGCCAGAGGAGGCGTCGTAAGAAAGGGGTACAAAATCAGTTTGGTAAGCTTTAAGTTTAACCGGCAATTGTGTGTTAAGCTTTTGCCGGTGTAAAGGCCGTACAAAAAATTGCCTGTAAGCCATTAGCTGCATAACACAGCAAACACCTACAAGCAACAGGGTTAATTTTTTCACTTTAAAGGGTACCGCGGCGGGCCTGCTCAGCTTCAATAGATTCGAATAAGGCCTGGAAGTTTCCTTTACCGAAGCTTTTTGCGCCTTTACGCTGTATAATTTCGAAAAAGAGTGTAGGCCTGTCTTCAACAGGTTTTGTAAAAATCTGCAGTAAATATCCTTCTTCATCGCGGTCAACCATTATCCCCCACTTCTTTAATTCATTAAGGTCCTCCTTAATAACGCCAACACGGTCTAATACAGTATCGTAATAACTACCCGGCACATACAAAAATTCAACGCCGCGCTTTTTCATCTCGCTAATGGTAAACACAATATCATCGGTAGCTACGGCAATATGCTGGCAGCCTGCACCGCGGTAAAAGTCAAGGTACTCTTCTACCTGCGATTTCTTTTTGCCCTTGGCCGGCTCGTTAATAGGGAATTTGATATAGCCGTTACCGTTGGTCATTACCTTGCTCATAAGGGCGGTGTATTCCGTGCTTATATCCTTATCGTCAAAAGTTACCAGGTTGGCAAAGCCCATTACATCGGCATAAAAGGTGCTCCAGCGGTTCATGGCGCCAAGCTCCACATTGCCCACCATGTGGTCAATATACTTAAGGCCGCAGTGGCCGGGGTGATAATCAGTAACCAGTTTTTCGTAACCGGGCAAAAACAAGCCGTTATAATTTTTGCGTTCCACAAAAATGTGAACCGTATCGCCATAGGTGTGTATACCGCTCATGCGCACTTCGCCGTTTTCATCCTTTACAGTTTTAGGCAGTAGGTAAGGCTCGGCACCGCGTTTAGTGGTTTGTTCAAAAGCATCGTAGGCATCATCCACCCACAGGGCAATAACTTTTACGCCATCGCCATGCATGCGCAGGTGCCTTGCCATTTCGCTTTCGGGGTTAAAAGGTGTGGTAAGCGCCAGGCGTATTTTGCCCTGCTGTAAAACGTAAGAGGTAAACTCGCGCTGGCCGGTTTCTAAACCGGCATAGGCTAAATCCTGAAAGCCGAAGGCCGTTTTATAATAATGCGCGGCCTGCTTGGCATTGCCCACGTAAAGCTCTACATAATCAGTACCATAAATGGGTAAAAAATCCTGCGCTTTATCGAATATCTTTTTTTCGCTATACGCAAAATTTTGAACGGCGGTTAAGTCTTTTGTTTCCATTGCAATTGTTTTTGGGGTTATTAAACAGTGGCCGGCGCTTTGCCTAACCATGAATGGTAGTAATCCTGCAATTCAATTTTGCAGGCATCTTCGGTTATCTGCACGGGGTTAAAGGGGTCAATCATCACTGCCATTTCGTTAGTGGCTTTTTTACCGATGCTGCGTTCGATAGCGCCGGGGTGCGGGCCGTGAGGTATGCCGCCGGGGTGTAGTGTAATTTGCCCTTTCTGTATGTTGTTGCGGCTCATAAAATCGCCATCTACATAATACAGCAGTTCATCGCTATCTACATTGCTGTGGTGGTAAGGGGCAGGTATGGCATCGGGGTGGTAATCATATAAACGCGGCACAAAAGAACAGATAACAAAGTTTTTGCCCTGGAAGGTTTGGTGTATAGGCGGCGGCATATGTATGCGCCCCGTAATAGGTTCGAAGTTGAAAATGGAAAAGGCGTACGGATAACTGCAACCATCCCAACCTACCACATCAAAAGGGTGTGTTTCGTAAATGTAAGGGTAGATGAGGCCGCGCTTTTTAATCTTAATCATAAAGTCGCCCATCTCATCGTGCGTTTCAAGGTTTTGCGGTAAGCGGAAGTCGCGCTCGCAAAAAGGGGAATGCTCCAGATACTGGCCGTAGTTATTGCGGTAGCGGCCTGGTGTTTCAATAGGGCCATATGATTCTACTATCAGCAGTTTATTTTCCGTTGTATCAAAATGAAGTTGGTAAACGGTACCGCGCGGTATAACCAGGTAATCGCCGTACTTAAATTCAATGCTGCCGTACATGGTTTTAAGCATGCCCGAACCGTGGTGCACAAAAATCATTTCATCAGCATCGGCATTTTTAAAAAAGTAGTGGTTCATACACTCCATTGGTGCGGCAACGCCAATGGTCATATCGTTATTAACGAAAAGTACTTTGCGGCTTTCCAGGTAATCTTCGGCAGGTTCTACATTAAAACTCATGTAACTGCGCGCCTGCAGGTTATCCTGTATAAGCACTTTTGGCTTTACTGAATAGGGCGCCCCGCGCTCCTTTACTTTTGTAGGCGGATAAAGGTGGTATACTAAAGATGACAAACCGGAGAAACCTTCGGTACCGAAAAGCTCTTCGTGGTATAACTCCCCATTTTCGCGGCGGAAAACAACGTGACGTTTATCGGGCACTTTGCCCACTCGTAAATATTGCGGCATACGGCTAGCTTATATAACCGTAAAGGTATAGGCAGTACGTAGCGGCAAACGAATGATATTAGTCAGTACGCCTGTAAAAGCAGTGTGCCGATAAATTATCAGCCGCTAGCCCGGCAGCTACCGGGTAGTAAAGCAGGTGGAGTTGAAGCTAACTACTTCTTCTTTTTAGCAACGGGCTTGGCAGCTTTGGCTGCAGCCTTTTTAACAGGTGCAGGCGCTTTGGAACCAGAAGCAGCCGCCGCCTTTTCGCGGGCAGCCTTTTCTTTAGCAGCTTTTTTATCGGCTTTGCTGGTATCGTTTAACCAAACGCCTTTTTTCAGTTGGCCCAGTATGGTAACTTCTTTGCTGTTTTTGTAGATGTTTGCATTAGCCATCATTTCCTCTTCCGAGTCGGCTCTTATTTTCACCCCTTTATCTGCTGTTTTAGAGCGCACTTCGATGTAAAATCCGTCTCTTAACTGGGCGGGTAATGTAGGAGGTCTTCCCATAGTTGTAACAATTTAAGGACGGGAAACTAAGCTTTTTAGCCAAAGCACCCATTCTTTTTTGATTTATTTCTCATGTTTAACGCAGGCTTACCTTAATTTACATATGTTTTTGTGTTAAAATGCAATGTTTTGCAGCTATCAGTTACTAAGGGATAGCCTTACCTTCGCCTGCTTGTACTTACCATGTGGCGAATTAAAATCAGCAAGGATTCTGACGCTCGTCATGTTATCGCCTACGGCCTCCCGGTAGTTTCGTTTTGCCGAAAGCCGTTTATCCAAAACTTAACAAACCCGCCAACTCTTTTTTCGGTGAATTGAGGACTGCTCCTGATGAATTTCGGGGGCAGTTTTTGTTATGCTAAAACCAGTTTGCCGGAGGGGCGCAATTTTTACTTGCGTATAAAACCATAGTAAAAGGTAAGCAGGAAAAATGCGAAATGGAGATAGCCGCGAAACGCTAAAAACCGGTGCGACATGGCTGTGCCCATAAAAGGAAGATCGACCTTGTAATATGCAAAGTACCAACTGGCACCTGCAGTTACAAAAAAAACACCCGATAAAAACTTGGCTACTTCCTTCCAGTTAATTTTTTTCATGGGGCGTTCGTGCTGACAGTAAAAATAAGTATTAGTGGTTTGTAACCACCCTGTATACAAAAGACTGAGCTACGGCATGTTTGCGCTACTCTTCTCCGTCATTCCGGCGCAAGGCGGAATCTCCTACTACTTCACAAGCCCCTCTTGGCAATCTTTAAGCCTCTGCAGAACATCAAGACCTTTTCATACCTTTGCGCGCAAAACAAACTGCGATGAGACCAGCGGGAATTTTAGTTTTAGTTGTAACAGTTATTTGCGCTTTAATGGTAGCTACAGGCTGTAAAAAGGATACTGCAGCGCCTGCAAAAACTTATTTGGTAAGTGAGTTTGGCGATACAGCCGGCATGTTCAGTGTACAGTTTACCTACGATAACCAGGGCAACCTAACACGTATTGAAAACCCCACCAGCACTATAAATGTTTCGTACAACAACGGTAAGGTGGTTAAAAGGTTAAGCACCACAGGTGGAAGCGTAACAAGTGTTGACAGCGTGTTTTACGATGGCAGCAACCGTATAGCTACTGTAATAAGCTACGATGGCACCGCCACCAACAAACAAAAAACCACAGGCTTTACCTATAATGCTGATAACACTGTAAACTCTGCCACGGTGGACTATGAAAACTCCGCTACCGATGATGAGTTGTTTGACTTTACCTATAGCGGCGGTAAACTAACCCAGCGCATCAAGTCGGTAAAAATACTGGGCAACTACAAGTTGGCCAACAAAGTTGAGTTTTTAGCTTATGATGACAAGGTGAACCCGTTTGCAAAGGTTTACCGCAGCTGTTTACTTGATGTTATTGAGGCTTTCATCTACTTCAGCGCTTACCCTAACAACGCCACCTCAGTTAAAAGCACTATTTACGATACCGGCAGCGGTAACGTAACATCGGTTACATCAGTAAGCGAAAGTTATGATTACGACAGCAACAACCTGCCGGTAATGTTTCACGAAACAAGCGGCGGCACCACAGTGGCTTATTACCTGCACTACGTGGAGTTATAGGTTTGCCGCTTAAGGAGGAGTTTTCATCAGGAGGGCAGGTGTTTGTAAATGTCCACTGCGGGGAGGAGAAGTACAAAACGCTATTCCTTTATAAACCTGGCCAGTGAAACAACAATGCCTTTCCGCATTATGGCAGCCTGATAAGCGCCGGCAGAAAAACCGGTAACATCAACCTGATAGCTGATGCCCGGCCATATTGCTTTTGAATACACTGTTTGACCCAACATATTCTTTAGCGTTAAATCATAAGGTTGATTGCCCGCCTCCGAATCAAAAAGAATATGGATTAGGTCACTGCCAGGGTTAGGATATACCATCAATTTATTTTGCAGCGTTTGTTTATCGCGCAAGCCCGTAGCTGTATCTAAAACAGTGACCCGCACTGTATCGTAACTCCATTTGTAACCTGCGCAGTCGGGCACGCTATCGCGCATAGCAATTAAATAAGTTGCATTACTATCAGGGCAAACAATAGTATTCCAACTTCCGGCAGAAATGATACTGCCGGTGTTCATATCCTTGCAATAGAGGCTGTCATAAGCAGTGTTAGTTGATGTAGCACTTAAGTTTACGCAATTACCCGGGTAGATGGTTGTATCTGTACTGCCGGAAACATTAACCTCATTGGCATTAATTAAATAAATTGGGGAAAGGGCGTCAACGGCAATATCTACAAAAGGAATAGAATCATACTGCGGCCACAGAATAAACCAATCATAATTCGCATTTGGCGTAAATGTTATAGTTTCTAATTTCCAAACGGTATCTAACAATTCGCTTTGCCATAGTAATTGATGCCGATCACAGCTATCATAGCCACCATAAATTTGTAAATAACCAAATGCTTCTGAATTAGCAGAATCGGACCAACAAGTTGCATCGTGAAGTTGAAACAGATAAGTATGACCGTTTTTTAATGGACATTGTAAATATTGAGCCAAACTCCCTACGTCCAAAGGGGGTTGATTCTCCAAAAAAACATAAGCTATTCCATCCACCGGATTTGCTGGTTTCTTATCTGCCAAAACGGTTACTGATGAATCAAGCACTCCACATAATGTTTCACAAAACGTCCATTCATTTGGATAGCAATATCCAAGACAAGCAGTTCCTTCCATAGAAGGATTCTGTAGTTGAATTTGGGCAGAAGCTTTCAAGCACAGGAGAGTAATTACAAACCAACTTAAAAGCCATTTCTTCATGGTAGCTAAATTAACTTTCTGCCGCTTACTCATCCGATAACTCAGAGTCATCGGATGAATGTAAGTCGGGAGGGCAGGTCTGTGTCAATGTTCACTGCAGGGGAGGGGAAGTACAAAACGCTATTCCTTTACTAATTGCCTTACTACTTTTTCTCCATCTATTATTGCTTCAAGTAGATAAAGACCATTGGGTAGCCAGCTTAAGTCAAGCATTTTTGTGTAGGTAGAGCTTAAGTTAGATTCAGACTGCTTATAAACTATCTGACCGATACTGTTGCTAATCACAAATTGAGCCTGTTGCAGATTTTCCTTTTGGATTGTTATTAAAACTTCTGTTGAAAAAGGATTGGGGTAAACTGCAATTTGAATGTCGTCAGTTACATTGGTTAAACCTACGGGCTCTATGCAAAACTTAATGAACCAATAGTCAAATGTATTTAATGAGGCATCCCAATTAGGCTCACTTTTATAGCCTGAAATTCCTGCAGTGGTACTAGTGGCAGCTATATAGCAATGTTCGCTTAGCGGTAAGGCTAATCCTTCCGCTGTACTGTAGGTAAAAATTGTTTTGTCCCACTCTTTGGTTCCCAAAGAATCCACTTTAACAACCCATAGCTGATCTTGCCCTTGACTGTCTCCTGACTTATCTTCGTAAACAGGAGAAGCAGACACGCCTGATAACAAGAAGCCATTGTCCCCTGTTAAAGATATCTCCTTCAATTGCGCACCCGTTAAATCTGCACAGGACTTATCCCATAGGATATTGCCAGCTGTGTCCACCCTTACAAACCAGTAGCCGCCAAAGTTGTTTGTTTTATCACCGCTCATGAATGAACCGGAAGAGCCGGCCAAAATATAGCCATCAGAGAGTTCTTTCGCGGAAAAAAGGTCTTCTTCGTCGTCTCCACCGTAGCGTTTATCCCATTGCTTATTACCAGTCGAATCAACTTTGACAATCCAAAAATCTCTATATCCACGGCTTTTTTGCGTCATATCGCCTGTACTGTCGGAGTTCGTAGCCCCGCCGAGTAAATACCCATGATCCCTGGTTTTTATTATCAATCTCAGAAAATCATCCTCGTTTCCACCATAGCTTTTATCCCACTGCTTATTGCCTAAAGAGTCTACCTTTATTATCCAATAGTCGTAATAAAAACCGCCGGGGTCATGATTAGCCTGCGTTTTATCGCCACTAATACCGGATGATGAAAACCCGCCCATGATAAACCCTTTATCCTCACAATATTCCAACGCAAAAAGATATTCTATACCGGTGCCGCCATATCGTTTATCCCAGAGTTTATTGCCTACCGAATCTATGCGAACAATCCAGAAGTCCTCAGCACCCTGAGAGGGTTGTGTTTTGTCTCCACTAATACCCCCGCTTGAATACCCGCCCAGAAGAAACCCTTTATCTTCTGTTTCCAGCATCCTATAAAGAACGTCCGGATTGTTACCGCCAAAACTTTTGTCCCATAATTTGTTTCCTGCATCATCTATTCTAACAATCCAATAGTCATCGCTGCTATTGTGGCTGTTTTGTGTTTTGTCACCAAGCAAGGGGGAGTTGCTATACCCGCCCGCTAAATACCCGCCTGTAGATACTTGTATGAAGGATTGTAACATATCATTTTTTATTCCACCAAATCTCTTATCCCATTGTTTGGTAAAGGTTTGCTGCGCCTGGGTTATTACGAACAGACAAGTAAAAAGCCACATTAGAATTGTTCTCATTCTATTAGTTATGTAAGCGTACGAAGAAATACCGGAAAGGATTAACTAATTTAGTTAATTAAGTTCTATGTAGCAATCACAATCCAAAAGGGGTTATCTATTGCAAGGAAGGTGCAAACTTAATTGTATAGAGGTAGATTAACTGCGTTGATCCAGAGAGGGAGCCGTGCAAACAGGGGACAGTTTATTAACACAATAGTATCATTGATCATTTGCTCACAGGAAGATTTATTCAATAAATGCTTGAAGATTGCTGTTTGAGCGTCATTGTACAAAGCAGCCGCCTACCATTCATATTTTGAAAGAAACACCATGGCAAAAAACAGGAAGCCAAGCGTAACTGCTATAAAAATAGTTTCCCCATTAGCTTTCACCCAAGTAATAAAATCGGCAAGTAACTTTTTCATAGCTCACCGTTTTACAAAACTTCCTATTCGTTGGTTAGTCGTATTGGTAATAAAGTAAACACCACATGCTAACTCCGAAACATCAATTACAGCATAGCCGGAAACAAATGCCTCTTTTACCACCATACCCGTTGAACTCACAATAGAAATACGCTGTTCCCCTTTAAGGTTCTGTAACCTGATATAATCGCTTGCAGGGTTTGGGAAAACGCTCACCACATCTTTGTCAGTTTCCTTTATAGAAGTAGAAAGTGCAGAAATTGTTTTAGAAAGCGTATAGACATAATCACCGGTGTTATCCAAATCCTTGTTAGCATCAATGGCAGCCAGATAAAACGTAATGCTCCCCTCATCAACCGAAGGTGCCAGCCAGCTAAACCGCCATTGAATAGTATCATTCGCTACACTGTCAATTCCTGTATCGGTGTGTTCAATCCAAACTTTGTTTTGTGTTGAGCATGGACCCGGATGCGGATGCGCAGCATCTATACGTTGTGTTCTTACAGGTTCTAAAAGCGTAATGAAGCCCGGAGATTTTGATGGCAAACTATCCTGCAAAGCCACAATCTGAAAACCACCGCGCACGATACCGGTGCGGGAAAGTAAGACAGTAACGGTGTATTGCTGACCCGGTATGTAATTTACATCTGCACCGCCTAAATCCAAGTGCAGTTGTGCAGTTCCTGAATTGATTGGCGAATCATCATGACAGCCCGAAGAACCGCAAGTAGTAAACAACGGCGGCTCACCTGCATAACAGCTTGGCGGGCCTGCACTCTTGCGCGAAATACCATCTCCGCAACCTTCCACATAATCGGTTCTTGACGAAGAAAAAACCAATGCAGCTGCAAACAAGGCAAATACGATGTATAGCTTTTTCATTTTTCAATAATCACTTTTTGCGTTTCGGTTTTGCTGCCCGAACTCACCGTTAGAAAATAAACACCAGCACTAAGATTTGAAACCGGAATAGTAACACCTTGCCCACCGCTATTATCAGTAAAGAAAACAGAAGAATAAACCACTTGTCCACTAAGGTCCGTTAACACAACACGCGAGTTGCTACTATTTGAAAGCTGAAACTTAACCTGCACAAACCAAGAAGCGGGATTCGGAAAAACTTCTAAACCAATTTCGTTTTTCTGGATGTGCTGAACACTGCTGGCAGATGCCTGAACAGTAAGTTGTTTGGTATAAACAGAATCACCGGCATCGGTGCCATCATTATTGGCGGCTACTGCCGCAGCATAAAAAGTAACATCGCCCTGGTAAGCAGCAGGTGCTTTCCATTGAAACGACCACTCACCAACACCGGTTGAGAATGGCTCGGTGCCGGCATATTTGTAAGTAACATAGTTTCTTCCTTCGTAAACTCCGGTGCCGGTTTGCGTTTGTGTTCGTAAACTATCGGTTATCAAAAAAGTTCCTGCGCTTTCGTTATTGCTGTTAAGCGCTAGTAACTGATAACCAAACCGCTGAATGTCTGCTTGATGAAGTGAAACAGTAATGTTGTAAACTTCATTAGGTTCATACATGGCACTGTTGCAATCAATAGCAAACAGAGCCGTTCCCGAATTTACATTACTGCCTGTATGGCAAGTGCTTCTTGCACAGGTATTTTCGCCCGGCGCACCGGTGCTGCCGAGCGGTGCAGCATTTGAAGTAATATCGTTTACACCCGAAGTAATAAACAAACTACCCGCTAACAGAAAGCCGGTAAATAACCACTTGTTTTTCATAAAATTTCTTTTGCAAGTAAAAAACGAAGAAGGGCATTACGTCCCTTCTTCATTAAGTATATCAAACTACTTTACCACTTTGTGCGTGGCAATTGCTTTTCCGTTTTCAATTACACTAAGCATGTAAACGCCCGCTGCAACGCTTGAAGTATTAACACGCACCAAGCCGTTTGTAATTCTTGATTGAGAAATTACTCTTCCTGCAACATCGGTTAAAACCGCGTAAGCATTATCTGCCGCATTTGTTTTAACCGTTAATTCATTGCTGAAAGGATTTGGAAATACTTGCGTATTCATTTCTGTAACTTCTGAAATACCTGTGGTTCCTTCCTGATTAATAGTAACTGTACTGATACGCGCTCCGCCATCGGTTAATGTAACCGTTGATGTGCGTGGTGCGCCGGTATTAGCTGCAACCTGAATTGCCACACTCTGGCTCCAGTTCCCGGAATCAACGCTTAACGTAACCCATGAATCAGCCGCGCTGATTTGCCATTTAATGTTGCTGGTAACATCATGATAACTGGTAATACCTGCTATTGGTGCGTTAACGCTTTGCTCGTTAATCACTAAAAGCGTATCAACTAATTCAAGTTCAGACATACCACCGCTGTGCGTATTGTTAGTAGGCGTAGTAAGAAACACGCGACTGCTTACAAAACTTACTTTATAAATATCTGCATAGCTCGGTATGTTATTCTGGTTACCTGCCGGTTCCCATGTTGCTCCTCCATCATAAGTTCCCACAATTCCTCCTCTGTAAGTTACCACTACCCAATCTTTAACTGCTGTTACATACTGAATGTGTGTAGGGTCTAAAGGAACTGCTGTAAGATGTGGAATAGAAATAGCTGCCGTAGCTGTCCATGCCGCAGCGTTGGCATTGGTTACAAATACGCCACTGCCATCGGTTCCTGCAAATATTTTTCCGGCTGAGGAAGTTACACCGGTAACATATAAATTGGTCAGTCCGGTATTAAAAGCAGACCATGAAGTAGAATCGCGGTGTTTTACAAACACACCGTTACCATAGGTTCCAAGTATCAACTCGTTGGCATAAAACCCAAGCGCAACAGCTATAGTATTAGGAGGCAGTCCTGTGTTAATATAAGTCCAGGTAGAAGAAGATAAATCCGACTGAACAACTTTCCCGGTTACGTCAATACCATATTTTCTGCCATTGGAATGGTACAGAAGCTTAATGTTCAAATTGGTCAAGCCGTTGTTTTGTGTTGTCCACGTTAACCCGGAATCCGAACTCACAAACACACCGGCATTAGCAGTAGAAGCAAACATCAGGTTACCATCGGCAATCATTACATCATTCACATTCAAACTATCGGTAAGCCCGTTATTGCGTATTACCGGATTTAATCCAATTGCCTTGCTGAAAGTTACACCGTATTCGGTAGCAGTAATAACCAACGAATCACCCCTGCCTGCAACAGCGTATGTATTGATGTTGGTAAAACTGCTGTTGTTTGCCGACCAACTGATAGTAGCAGCATTCGATTTATAAACCCCTAATTTAGAAGTTCCCGCAATCAGCGTATCGCCAATAGCAACAATCGCCTCTACATCATCGGTGGTTAAACCGGTGTTGGCAGCCGCCCAGTTTACTGAGGTAGCTGAAGTAGCATACACGCCATCGTGCGAAGCAAGAAACCAATCGGTTCCGTTATTATCTAAGCTGTGAATGTGAATGGCAGTTGGTAAACCGGTGGAAGCAGCAGTATAAACAGGCGTAGTAGTAGTGCTTGCCGAAGAAAGAATCCAAAGTCCGTCATCGTTTGAAACTAAAAGTTCATCGGTAGCAGCGTTGTAAGTAAAATGTTCTGTCTCTGTAACATTTAGGGTGTTTGCATCGTTCAGGTCAACCCAGGTTGCTCCGCTATCATCGGAGGCAAATACACCGCCATCTGCAACCAAAGCAAAGAACCTTGTGCCGCCTTTTGTTAGTGCGGTAATTTCTTTACCGTTCAGCAGGTTGCTGTTAATGGCGGTCCAGTTCTGCCCTTTATCGGTTGTTTTAAACAAACCATCGCCATTGCTTCCCGCTAAAATGGTGTTGGTATCAACTATTGCTAATGAAAGAATACTAAGGTTGGTTAAACCGTTATTGATTTTATTCCAATATAAATCGGTGCCTTGCGCTCCGTTGAAAATAAAAATACCGCTGTCGGCAGTGGCTGCATACAATTGTTTGCCGCTGTGCGCCAAAGCGGTGATGTATCCGCTTTTAAGACCTACACAACGCTGCCGCCATGCCACTAATTGGTTGCTGGTGCTTTCAAATACACCGGCATCTTCGGTGCCTAAATAAACAATACCATTATATTGAATAGCCACATGAACCGAACCACCGGTTAAACCGCGCGGGCTGTAGTGGGCAAATAAAGAATGTGAAACAAGCGTAAACGCTATTACAATTAAACTAACAAAATGTATCCTTTTGTTTTTCATGATTAAATTTTTAAATGATAAAGGAAATTACTACCCGGTTCTTCGCAGAACGGTGAGCAACAAAAACTATCGGCCATGCAATGCCGATTAAAAAAGAAATAGAATCAACAACAGGGCGGGTGCTCTACACTTTTCAAAAAAGCAGTGTGTGTAGTGAGCAGGTAAAAAATACTGTATTCATTCTTCTCTGTAAATAAAGCAGGTGCAGTAACAAAGGTATTAGCCGAAAACAAAGTAATCTCGCTCTCTTCCTTTAGCGGGTTAGCCGGTGACTTTTCTTTCTTCTCTTCTTTGCTAAACTCCTTGGCTAAATGACACTTACCGTTGCAATGCATTTGGGGTTTGCTGCGGTTTTCGCAAAAATTTTCTATAATATAATTCTTGTTCAACTCATAGCCAACCCACAGCAACACCTTACTGCTGCTTTGCACCAGCATAATTACCGAAAGTAAAATAGTGAAAACCTTTGCCATGCTTTAAAACGTAGCGAATGTAATGAACAATATAACATGTTGTTGCAAATTGCTGGAAACCTCAGTAAAATAAGGGCTTTCGGTGACTTGAATGAGAAGCAACGCCTCCAAAAATTGATGTTCCCAAGCAGATTACACTACAATGTTCAAAATGGGACTTATCGAACCGCGGAAACAAACCAACTAATCCTCTCAATGGTTAGCCCAGTAAGGGTTTCAGAGGGTCATAAAACAAGAAACCCCTCGCAAACTGCGAAGGGTTCCGCTTTGGTTGCCCGAGATGGATTCGAACCACCACAAACTGAACCAAAATCAGTTGTCCTGCCATTAGACGATCGGGCAAACTCAGTCCGGCTTTCGCCAAACGGGACGGCAAAAATAATTATCTCTCAAACTTTTGCAAACCATTGCTGTAAAAAGTATGCTAATGCTGTGGTAATCACCTGTTTTAAGGCGGTAAGGCGCCGGGCTAGCGGCTTATCTGCACCTTTTGAGGGTCGGCCGTTTGTACCGGAAAGCCATCTAAAAAAAGCACGGCTTCGGCCCAAAGGTCGTACGTGCCTGCGGTAGTTTGCTGCGGAAGATTAAGCACGTTAACGGGCATGGCTATCTTCCAGCTCTTTTCTAAGGCGTATAACTGGCTGTACTCAATAGGCCCGGTGCCCGCCGCTGCCTGGCCGTTCATCAATTGGAACTCGGCATTGTTGCTCAACACAGGCTCGCCCTTTTTACCGTTATCGTCAAAAAAATACTGCACTACCAATTCAAAATTTTGGGCATAGCCCTTGGGCAGTTTCAGCCTTACAATGGTAAGCAAATCGGGTTCATTAGCTACTGAAGTATCAATACTTTGACTGGAAACATAAAACGCAGGCAATGAAACCGGGCGCACCTCTTGCACCTCGTTTGGTTGTATCATCACCATTCCGAGGCTGTCCTTTGGCCCACCGCGAATTACCTCTACAAATTCATCTTCAATAGCACGCGGATAAGCCGGTTTAATAATGTAGGCTTCGCGCACTGCATTTTTTACGTTGCGGTAGCTTATCCAGCCATAGCCCTTATTGCCCCAATCGGTTCCCCAGCTATTCATAAACTTAAAGGCTTTAAGGCTATCGTTAAAGCCTACAATTACCACAGCATGGCCCATTTCCTTATCAACGGGGCCCATGGTATCCCACATATAAAATTCCTCTTTAGTGTTGTTTCCGTAGTTATAATACCGCGTATCAAAATTTGTGGCGCATACCACGGGGTTACCGCTTATCAGTTCCCCCTTTATATTAAGCAGGGCAAAAGTCATATCAATTTTGCGGTAGGCTTCAATACGGTAGCTACTCGCCTCTTCTATTTGTTTGGGGCGCGGCTGTTTAAGCCAGTTGTATTTTTCGTACGGCATGGTTTGGTACGAACAGGCGCCGGTATCCATTAATAAACGAAAGGCCTGCTGCATGTTAAGGCCCTTGTTTTTGCCCTCGTTTAACAGGTTATAAATAAATGAAGGCGACACTACGGCAGAATAGTCAACGCCGTTACCGCGCGTTATAGCCTGCTTATTTACTATGGGGTTGTAATAGGAGCGCGCCCCATAGCCTATGGCCCAGGCCACACAACTGTTTTGCGGGCGCTGGTTGCCCACGGGGGGCATGCGGCTGCTTAAATCTACCATGGCAGGTAACTCTCCGCGGCTTTTGGGCAATACAGCAGGCAGGGTTTTACGGTAAACCGTATCGTGCGTAAATACCAGGCCGGCCTTAAACTTTTGCGCAATGCCGTTGTAAAAGCAGCCTGCCAGCAACAAAAGAAGGAGCGGCCGCTTCATACCTGCTTCTTTGCATTAAGGAAATACATATCTATTTCTCCTTTGTTTTTTGCGCTTATCTTACCGCGGTGCGTGCACATAAACTTATCTTTCAATAGTTGGTACGTACTACCGCTTATGTTTATTTTACCAACCTCGCCGCTTTGTTCCATACGTGCAGCGGTGTTAACGGTATCGCCCCAAATATCGTAGGCAAACTTACTGCTGCCAACAATACCCGCCACCACGGGGCCCGTGTTTAAGCCAATGCGTATTTCAAAAAAGCGCTTGCCCTGCATTTGGCGCAACTCCTTTAACTGGCGCATAAAGTCCACTATCTCCAGCGCAGCATAGGCGGCGTTTTCGGCATTGTAGGTATCAGCTACGGGTATGCCGGCAGCGCACATGTAGGCATCGCCAATGGTTTTTATTTTTTCTACGCCATAGCGGGTAATTATTTCATCAAAACTGCGGAAGAGGAAGTCAATTTCAGCCACTAATTCCTCGGGCGTAAGCTGTTCGCTTATAGTTGTAAAATTTTTAATGTCGGTAAACATTACCGTTACCGATTCAAAGTGCCTTGCTTTTGAAACGCCTGTAGCTTTCAGCTCTTCGGCCACCTCTTCCGGCAAAATATTCAACAGCAGGGTATCGCTGCGTTTCTTTTCTTCCTGCAGTTTATCCAGCGCTCCTTTTAACTCTACATTTTTAAGCTGGTTTATTTCTGCTTCCTTCTCTTTTTTCTCCAGGTCGTACCTTAAATGCAGTTCGCCCAGTTGCTTCAGGTTTTGGGCGTTCAGCAACTCGTCCTTAATCTTTACATAGTCGCGGTATTGGTGCAGGGCGTTTCTGAAATCATCCTGCTCCTCGTAATACTCGCTTAACTTAAGCTTAGCATCGTACATGTATTCCTTCTGCTGCGTTTGCATGGCCAGTTCAAGGGCCTCGTCCAGGTACGGTTTAGCTTTGTCGCTTTGGCCCATGCGTATCATGGTTTCGCCTATATTGTTAAGCGATGCCATAACACCTGCCACGTTACCGCTTTCGCGGGCAAGTTGCAGGCAGTGGTTATACTTTTGCAGGGCTTCTTCAAACCTGCCCATTTTAAGAAAGGCCACTCCGTAATTATTAAGCGCCTTAATAGTGTTGGCCTTATCGCCAAACTCCTGCAGTTCGGCTTCAATATTTTTAAAGTAAGGCAGGGCTTCTTCAGGCCTTTCGCTTTGGCTGTACAGCAAACCAAGGTTAAGGTGGTTATAGGTAATAAGCCTTTTATCGTTGATATCGGTGGCAATTTTGAGCGAGCGCTCATACATTTTACGCTCCTGCTCGCGGTTTTTAAGGCGTTCGTAAATGCTGCCAATGTTGATGAGGGTGGCAGCAATACCTCTTTGGTCGTTCAGTTCCTCCTTTATGCGCAGGGAGTGGAAGCAGCTTTCGAGCGCAGAGGGGTAATCGCCGATTTCGGAAAGAAAAATGCCCCTGCTGTTTAAGGATACTGAAACCTTGGCCCTATCGCCAAGGCTTTCGCGTATATCAATAGCAGCTTTAATTTGTTCGATAGCGCCAATGTTTTTGCCCTGGGTAAAAAGTATTTGGGCCAGCAGGTGGCGCGCCTCAGCTTCAACAGCCAGGTTGTTGGTGGCCATAGCTGTTTCAACGGCTTGGGCACAATGGGCTGAAGCCTGGTTAAGGTCCACGCTCATAACGGCGCGGGCACTATCCAGCAGTGCTTTAATATCTTTCGCAGCTTCCAATAGCGGGTAGTTTGGCGTGGCGAAGAATAATTTTTTTGAATTTGATTACTCTAAGTTATATATTTAGACTACACTAAAACCCACCATCAATGAAAAAGTTATTATTTCTGGTTCTCCCCCTTGCTTTTGCATTGTATTCCTGCAACAGCAATAATCAGCCAAATACAGATGCTGCCCCTGCCGACTCTACTGCCGTGCAAACGGATGCAGCAGCAGCTCCATCGGGCCCTACAGATTCAATGGCCACTTCCGTTAAGTCCGACGGAACCTCTACCATGCCTGCGCAAGTATTTGAGGAATCATCAGGCAAGCCGGTAGACGGCGCAAAAGTTGACGCGCTTGAAAACAGCCGCTCAGTAGCCTCAGCCACTACCAACATTAAGGGCGATTACAGCTATAACAACCTGATAGTTGGCCGCACCTACACCTATAGAGTAACCAAAGAAGGCTACGGCACGGTGGAAAAGTCAGCCGTTTATGACGGCACCAACTCGCTGCCGCCTTTTGGCTTAACCCCAACCAAAAAGTAAACCGGTAAAATTTCTTTAGCAAAACCCGCCCTGTAAGGCGGGTTTTGTTTTGGCTAACAGCCTATTGCCAACTTTTATTAATGCGGCTTAAAACAGGGCTATAAACCCCTCACTTTCCGCTATTTTGATATTTTTACCCGTTTGAAACAGCTAGCGTAATGAAGAAATTTAAATTGCTGAACAACATCTTCGGATGGGTGTCTTTTGTATTTGCAGCCGTGGTGTATGGAATGACCATGGAAAGCAGCGGTAGTTTTTGGGACTGCGGCGAGTTTATTTCAGGTTGCTTTAAACTGCAGGTGGTTCACCCACCGGGCGCCCCCTTCTTCCTGATGTTGGGCCGTATTTTTACGCTTTTCAGCGGCGTTAGCCCCTTAGACCCCGCCGCCAGCGGCCACGCCAGCAGCGTAGCTTTAATGGTAAACTTTATGAGCGCCCTTGCCAGTGCAGGTGCCGTGCTGTTTACCTTTTGGACCACCACCGGCCTTGCCCGCAAAGTGGTAATGAAGGATGGCGAATACACCGATGGACGGATACTGACTGTAATTGGCGCGGGACTTTTAGCCGCCACCTGCTGCACTTTTGTTGACTCGTTATGGTTTAGCGCGGTAGAAGGCGAGGTTTACTCCCTATCGCTGTTTTTTATGACGTTTATTATATGGGCCATGGTTAAGTGGGATGCCGACGACAGCAAGTTTGCCGACCACTGGATTGTGCTTATTGCTTACATGACCGGCCTTTCGATAGGTGTGCACCTGTTAAGCTTACTTGCCTTACCTGCTATGGCGCTTATCTACTATTACAAGCGTTACAAGGCTACCTGGTATGGCTGGGTTATTGCATCGGTAATCGGTTTTGTGGTGCTGGGCCTTTATATGAAGTTCATTATATCGTTTACACAAAGTTACCTGGCCGGTATGGACCTGTTTTTTGTAAACGATATGGGCATGGGCTTTAACACGGGCATTATTGTAGGCGCCTTGTTGCTGGTAGGTGTGGTATCATCTATACTGTATTACACCCACACCGGTAAGGACCGCGACTTTTACATTGCCCTTGGCGTGGTAGGTTTATACTTTTTACTGGGCCTTATTATTGAAGATAGCTGGACGGCGAAACTCATCCGCTCGATATATATAGTAGTACTTATACTATCGCGCGCTTATGGTTACGAAACCCGCAGGCTGGTAAACATTGGTGTGCTGGCTATTGCCTTTTCGTACGTAGGTTACCTGTCGTACATAATGGTGCCTATACGCGCTATTGCCAACCCGCCGATAAACATGAACAAGCCTACTGACCCTTTTACTATTAAGAGTTATGTAGACCGCGAACAATACGGCGACCGCCCGTTGGTGATGGGCCCCGATTATACAGCAGACCCTTATGATGATGTTGACTTTTACCGCGATGAAAACGGTAAAATACACGGCTACATCTACAGTGGCGACCGTTGGGAGAAAGACGAAAAACTGAAGCAATACAAGAACCTTGGCCCTAAGCAACAGGATTATGAATTCCGCCCGGAGGCCAACATGTTTTTCCCGCGTTTGGGCTTTTGGCAGGATGAAAGCAAACACCCCGGCTACCGTGCCTGGTTAAACCCTGAGTATAACATTGTTGACCGCGACAGCCGCCAGGTGGTAAAGGTATTTCCGCCCAACGGATTTAATGACGCTACCAACTATGTTACCGAACTGAATAAAAAGAACCCCGGCAAAGACGGCCGTGGCCAATACAAGGTGAAGGATGCAATATCGTTCAGCGATAACATGAACTTCTTCTTTAAATACCAGTTAGGGTTTATGTATTTCCGCTATTTGATGTGGAACTTCAGCGGCCGCCAAAACGATATACAGGGCGCCTACTACAATGATGATGGCCGCTGGATTAGCGGTATACCGTTTATTGACAACTCGCACAAAGCATTTACGCCGGACTACCCTCAACAAAACCTGAGCAAGGAAATGCTGAAGAACAAGGGCCGTAACATGTTTTACATGATACCTTTCCTAATCGGTTTGGTGGGCTTTGTATATACCCTGTTTAAGCACGAAAAAACGTTCTGGATTTTGCTGGTGCTGTTTGGCACTACCGGCATACTGCAGATTGTTTACCAAAATGAACCACCGATTGAACCGCGCGAGCGCGACTATGCTGTAGCAGGTTCTTTCCTTACTTATTCTATCTGGATTGGCTTTGGCGCTATTGCTATTGCCGACCTGCTGCGCCGCAAACTGGGCGACCTGCCAAGCGGCGCTATAGCTGTTGCGCTTTGCGCTTCGGCACCGGTGTTAATGGGCAGCCAGGGTTGGGATGACCACAACCGCCACGGCCGCAACACTGCACGCGACTTTGCGCGTTGCTACCTTGAAAGCTGCCAGCCTAATGCTGTGCTGTTTACTATGGGCGATAATGATACGTACCCGCTTTGGTATGCACAGGAAGTGGAAGGCATACGCACCGATGTGCGTGTAATTAACCTATCGTTATTAGGGGTGGATTGGTACATTGACCAGTTGCGCTATAAGATTAACGATGCAGCGCCTTTAAAACTTACCTGCACACCTGAGCAGTACCACGGCAGCAACCGCGATGCGGTGCGCTACCAGTACAAGGAAGGTTTAAGCGGCACCCCACGCTCGCTTAAAGAAATTATGAGCGTAATTGCCAGTGATAAAGAATCGGACAAGGACCGCGAAAGCGGCAGCAATATCTTCTACTCGCGCATAATGTATATGGATGTAGATTCGGCTAAAGTGGCGGCAGGCAACTTTGTATCAGCCGATGAAGCCAACCAGATTGTACCGCGTATGGAGTGGAACGTAAACAAAAATGTGCTGCTGAAAAACGATTGGATGGTGCTGGATATAGTGGCCAACAACTTTATGGAGCGCCCTATTTACTTTGCCGTATCAGTAGGCTCGGAACAATACATGGGCTTAGAGAAGTACTTTCAACTGGAAGGCCTTACCTACCGTATTGTGCCTAAAGTAAACACCAGCGGTTCGCCGTTTACTTCGCCGGTTCGTACCGATGTTACGTATGAGAACATGATGAAGAAATTCCGTTTTGGCGGTATTGAAAGCAACCCGAACATTTACCTGGATGAGAATAACCAGCGCATGGTGGTAAACATCAAGTCGAACTACTCGCGCCTGGCACAATCATTATTGGATAAGGGCCAGCCTGAAAAAGCAGCAGAAGTCATTGACTACTCGCTGAAGATGTTGCCTGCCGACCGCGTGCCGCACTCCTACTTTGATGCCGATTACCCGGATGTACTTTACCAGGCCGGTAAAAAAGATGAAGCGCATAAGCTGTTGCTGGAAGAGTGGGCTTCGGCTAAAGACGAGCTGAATTACTACAAGGGCGTTTACAGCTATATGATGGCTACCGTAAACGACCCCGACTACCTGCAGCAATTGCGCCGTGGTTCATTCCTTGAAAAACGCGAGGTGCGTGAACAAACTTCAGTAATGGCCCAGTTAGTAATTGCCGCCGTTAAGCACGAGAACCCTGAGATTTATGAGCAGGTGCGTGGCGATTTAAACCACTGGCTGATGATGGATATACGCACCCAGCAGGATATGGATGAAATAAGCAAAATACTGAAAGCAACACCGGACCCTAATGCGCCGTTTGCCGTGCAACTGCGCGATGAAATGGTGCGCTACCGCTTCGGATTTATACAGATGTAAAACTACGTTGATTAACTTTTAAGCCCTTTCTAAACAGAAAGGGCTTTTTTTTGCCATCTATTGAAACATAAATCATTTTTTTAACACAATTATTTTTGTTAAGCGTTTACCCTCGAATAGATTAGGCGCTTCGTTCGCACCCAGAATACATGTTATATGAGCTCACTTTGGAACGTATCAGTTATTAATAAGGGAACCGATTGGGTTGATCTATCCGTTCAGTTATCTCACCCCGATGCCGGCCCTTTTCCGGAAGACCCGGTGTTTGCTTTATGCCTGCTTACGCAGGAAGCTTACGGCTTTGACAGTAACTACAACTACATCCCCAAATCGCCTTTGGCGGAACAGATACCGCACGACAGGTCGTACCAACCGCATGACCTTGCAGCGCGGGTTAATGAATTTGTAAAGCGCACTATTGTTTTTGAAACGCGCAACTGCCCCTTTGATGAATACGAAGCGCACCGCAAAATGGATGAAGCGGTTTTAGCCATGGGCATAGCTAAGGATAGCCAGGGTTGGGAAGATGCCTGGCAGGATAAGTGGCGCGACTTTTGGGCCAACCCCGATAACCTGCCCAACGCCAGGTACAGGGTTTGGGTAACTGACCCTAAATGGTTGGCGCACCTAACTGTAGGGCAGCGTTTCGACTCGGCTGCGTACAGCGAAAAAGGGCCGTGGATAAGCGATAACCGAAGCATTGAGATAGAAGTGCCGGGCGATGCGCAGGCGCGTAAAGGCATACCGGGCTTTAACCAATCGGAAGTGCCGCCGCGCGAAACGCAGATGAACGCCGAACTGATACGTTCGCTGGCGCTTAACAATAAGCCATTTACCAATGCCGAAATACAGGATGCCCTTAACGCCCACTCTGCCTTTTTAAATTCAGGCGGTGCAGGCGGCCGTTTTGAACGGCTGCATGTTTCGGGCCTGCCCCTTAATATTTACCTGAGCAACGGCAGCGCCGGTAAGCACCTGGAGTGGCGGCACAAACAGCTGGCGCGCGGAAGCACCGTTACCAATGCCGATTTTTCCTATGCCGACTTATCGGGCTGTGTGTGCGAGCATGTAAATTTTACAGGCTCGAAGTTTAACGGGGCCTTACTAACCGATGCTTTTTTCAGCGGGGCAATTTTTGAAAATGCTGTTTTACAAGGAGCAGACTTTACAGGTTGCGATTTAACCAATGCCTGTTTTAAAAATGCTGACCTGCGCAATGCCGACTTTGAAATTGCCAATTGCGAAGGCGCAGATTTTACAGGCGCTAAACTGGAAGGGGCGCGTTTCCCCGGTGCTAACCTTAAGAACATTAAGCGGTAAGAAGACCCCCTCCGGCAAACTCGCTCCGCACGTTAGCCTCGTCCCCCGGTAGGGGGTAACTATATCACGATAAGTAGTTTAGTAATGCGCTTTTGGCGGCTATAGCGTAATTTGCAGCATGGCAAAACTAAAGCGGGACCTACACGATATTTTTAACGACAGTAAAGCAATTGATAAAGCCCTGCAGGAAATTTTTGACGAGGCTATTGAATGCCGCATTAAAGAGGTGGAAATTATACCCGGCAAAGGAAGCGGACAACTTAAAAAGAAAGTGCAGCGCTTTTTGCAACAGCCCCATATAAAGCCCCTTTACCACCGTATTGAAAACGACAGCAAAAACCACGGCAGGCTGTTTGTTTACTTTAAGTTTTAATGTAACAAGCGGTTGCCCCGCCTGTTACATCAGTTGTAGCATTAAGTTTAGTGGCTTACCACAAACCTGCGCGATAGCTGTTTATTTATATTCAGCACATAAACGCCATCCTCAAATTTATTGAGCGGTAAAGTGTAGTTGCTTACGGCAATATTATCAGCACTGAATACAGTTTCGCCTAAAAGATTAGTAACGCTTAATGAAGTAAACGGTATATCAGCCTGCAGATTAAGCACGCTTGATGCAGGATTAGGATACACATTGAGGCGGTAATCGGCTACATCGCTTAAAGCGGTAGTGCAGCCGTTAAGGGCCTCATAACTGGGCTGCACACTTGCCGTAAAGTTACCTGTGCCGTTAGGGCAGCGCGCTTCAGATACATCACTTAACTGCTGGCCAAAGGTGTAGCTTTCAAGCACAGTGCCATCTCCATAACTAAGTATCAGTTCCTCGCCCAGCGAGCTTAACTGAAAATTAGCGTGGTAACCGTTTTGTCCTGCGTCTTCATCCGCCCACACTGTTAAATAACCGTTGGCAGGTATAGTGGCCGTTTCAGGAAACTGCCATTTGGTTTTATTGGTTGCATCATCGCTTAAATACAAGCCAACCAGGTTAACCGGCTGGTTAGTATTATTGTAAAGTTCAATCCAGTCTTCGTGTTCGCCGGCAGCGTCAGTAACGCCATTAATGTTATCGGCAACAAACTCATTAATAGTTACAGCGCCCGCAGCAATCTGATTAACACCTACGGTTATAGTATGAAATTCATACTCTGCCCGTGCAGGTGAAAACACCCCGGCATTAGCGTTTTGCGCATAAATGTAGTACTCAATCTGCAACGAAGAGGCAGGGATGGCAGCGCCAAACACGCCGTCGGAAGCTGCGCCATCGCCATGCGCGCCATCATCATACATTGTAGCATGTGCAAACCTTGCGGCAGTGCTGTACCGGTAACCCAGGTAAACTGAGGTGGAATTGGAGATAGTGGCAGTTATAGTAACTACATCCTGATATACCGGGGCTGCCGGCAGATAGTTGTAAGCTGAAATTACAGGCGCCTGCTGTTGAAACTCAGTAGTGGTATTAAGGTAGGCTACCCGGCCATCCATCAAATTTTTAATGCCCGGCACGCTGCCTCCGCCGGGGCCACCGCCGCCGCTGGTAACCTGCTGCACCATGTTTTGTAAAAATCTGGCGTAGGTGTAAAATTTGTTAGGGTCGGCATTGTAGCTGCTGTCGGCAATGGCTTGCATAGCCAGCCCTTTGGTATAAAAGTAGTTGGTAGTAAACATTTCTTCAGCCATGGTTTTCATGTGTGCTACATACATTTTTTTGTAGGTGCTATTGGCTAACAGCTTGCTTATTAATGGCCAGTTTGCATCGGTAAGGTGAGGGGTTATAGTCATATTGCGTTTACCGGCACTGTCCAGCTGAGTCATACCCCCGCTGCCGCCCAGCATACTAAAGCCGCCAAAACACATGTTTAGGTCCCACACAATAGGGCTGAAACGGTTGTTTTGATCGCGGTAGAGATAATAGTTTTGTTTAAAGGTTCCGGTGTAGCTATCCAGGTTAACCGTAAGTGTATTAAAGGATAACATCCAAAGCGCACGGTCAACATCCAGTATTTCCTCTATGGCCGTGGTATTGTTATTCAGCGTATCGCAAAGGTCAATCAGATCTTTCCAACCAAAATCGGATTGAATTTCGTAACGGGAGTTGTAAGAGGCGCTATCGGTACCGTAATGCACCAAATCGGGCAGGTTGTTTCCGCCGCCGGGGCCCGCACCGCCCACCGGCGTACACTTAACCCGCACACCGTTTGAAGAGTAAAAATGATCATCATCAAATTTCTTATCAATACTTTGATCGTTGGTATATAGCCCAACGTAAGTGCCGTTGATATAAACACGCGCAAAGTTGGCCTTTGGGCAGTGCATGTAGTGGCTCAATATATCGTAGCTTAAAGCTTCGCGCACAAAGCTGGGGTCGCTAAAGCCGTTAGCCAGCTTAATATCTTTATAGCCCTGATAGTTTTGACCGCCTATATACTCGTTTAAAGATATATGCAGCGGATTCTTAGCATTGTTGGCGTTATAGCTGCTGTTGCCTTTGTATTTAACGCCCACACTATCATAAAGCACACCGTTTATCTCGCAGCCGGAGGCCATTATATAGCCTTCACTTCCGCTTTTGGCGGTATCCATTTGGTAATCCCAATTGGTTTGATTGAAGGTAAGCTTAATTACCTGCACTGTATTGAGGTCGTATAAATCAGTTTGCGCAAAAAGACTGCTGAACGAAAGCAGAAGAGCTAAGGAAAAACAATGCTTCATGAATGGTTGGGTTGTTCTAATCAAACGTAACAGAATACGGCAAAGTATAACACTATAGCCCTGCACACCCAAAAGGCCGCAGGTTCCATCTTATTATATCTTCAATCAGACAGTAACAAAGGGAAAATCCTTCGGGTTAAGTGAAGAAAAAGCGCGTATGTGTGGCACAAGGTAAATCGTTAATGCGTTACAAGCAGCTTGCTTCTGCCTTCGGCACCGGCAATATGCACTTTAACCAGGTAAATGCCCTGTGGCCAATTGCCAACCGAGAAGAGGATGTTGCCATTAAATGCGTTTGTAAACTGCAGCCTTCCGGTTAGGTCGTACACCTCTAATTTTGCATCGCGGACATCAGCGGCGCTGCACTCCACCACCTGGTTAGCAGGGTTAGGCAACAGGCTAAATGCCAGCGCGTTTACAGGTTTATTGATGGCTGTTGCCGTATCGCCGTATAAATGCAAGGCATGGCGGAAACACGGTATTACGCTATCGCTGCTAACGGTGCTGGAGTGAAAGTTGCTGAAATCCCAACGCCAGTCCCAATAGAACCAGGGCATATCAAAAGAGTCAATCTTTGCGCCGAAGTATTCAATCCAGTTACAGCGGCTAACATCGTCGCCAAAAACGCCGGTGCCGAACTCCCCTAAAAAAACGGGGCGGTTGTTTACGGCGCGCCAGTTAACCACCTGCGCCCATGCGTTATTCAGGCCACTCATTAAGGTTGGGAAAGTGGTGCCTAAAGGCATTGGCGGGTTAGCCCATGAAAAGCCCTGGTGCGTAAACTGGTAAGGATCGTAAGAATGCCAGGTATAAATAAGGTTAGTATCAGCAAATGGGGCGTAGTTGGCAAATGCCTGGCCGTTACTGGAAAAATTAGGGCTGACAATTATAGAATGGTTAGGCGCATACAAGCGTACGGTATCAATAGTTACGCGAAAAACTTCGTTAAGGCTATCAATCTGAATACCGAAGGCAGGCTCATTCAACAATTCAAAGGTAAAGCGGTTAGGGTCAAGATAATTATAACGCTGCGCCACTACGGCCCATAAATGCGCAAAGCGCGGCAGCTTGGTGCGCCAGTTTTCATTAAAGATATCCCACTGATGGTGATTATCTATAATAAGATTCATGTTCAACTCATTAGCCCAGCTAATGGCGCTGTCAATACGCGCCCATAAAGGGCTGGCTGTATCTACATAATAGGGGGCCAGCGTATCGGTAATTTCTTCAAAACACACGGGCAGGCGTAGCGAGGTAATGCCTGCTTCTTTCATTTTCATTACATCATCGCGGGTGTAGCCATTGGGTGTAGGCCATTGGCTTTGCCAGGGGGCTTCTAACCAGTTAGAGAGGTTTTCGCCTTTACCAAAGGCGTTGCAACGCTGCCAGGCAAGTGATTGTGCATTGGCAAAAAAGGAGAGGATGACAAAAACAAAGAGTAAGGGTTTCTTCATTGTTTAAAGTTAGTTTTCAGGACGGAATTTAAGGGATAATAAAATTACCGTATTGAGATTTTTGTAGTAATTGGTGTATACTTGAGGTATGAAAAGACAAAAGCGCACCAAGGAACAGCTAGTAGCCGATGTAACCGCCAATTGGCTTAAACTGGCTGATGTTATAGTAGGCAAAAGCGGACCGGTTAAAACCTACCGCGATTTTTGCCATGCCTGCGGTTTGTACCCTCAAAATTTTTCGGCCATACAAAAGAGGGAACGCATGGTGCCATTGGAGTGTGCTGCACTGGCGTGCGAGGTTTTTAATTGCAGCCTTAACTGGATGTTTGCCAACCAGGGTGATATGTTTGAGCGTGAAGATATGCTTAGTAAAGTGGAGGAAATTGAGGAAAGACTGAAGGCGATGGAAAAGAAATTGAAGGCGAAGTAAGCTACTAGTATTCCAACAACTGCTGCAGGGCTTCGGCCACTTTATCGGCATTGGGCAGCATGGTTTTCTCCAGCATTTCATTTAAAGGTACAGCAGGTGTATTTACCGCACCTACAATTTTTACCGGTGCATCAAGCGATTGAAAACAATTGGCGGCAATTCTACCCGCTACGGCTTCAGCAAAAGAATGGGTTACAGTTTCTTCAGTAAGCACCATTACCTTGCCGTGCTTTTCAACCAATTTATAAATCGCTTCCTCATCCAACGGATTAAGAGAGCGCAGGTCCAATACTTCAATTTGGCTGTTGAATTTTTTAGCGGCGTTCATAGCCCAATGAACACCCATGCCATACGTAACTACGCCTATGGATTCGCCGTTTTCTACACTTTCGGCAGAGGCTTCTAAAGCAATGCGCGCTTTACCAAGCGGCACTACATAATTTTCGTCAGGCTCAATACACTTAGCCAACTCAGTGCCTTTAACTTTGCTCCAGTACAAACCCTTGTGCTCAAATATCACAACAGGGTTAGGGTCGTAATAGGCGGCCTTCATCAGGCCTTTCATATCCGCTGCGTTGGAAGGGTAGGCAATTTTTACACCCTTAATCTGCAGCACAAAACTCTCTACACTGCTGCTGTGGTACGGGCCGCCGCTACCGTATGCCCCAATGGGTATGCGGATAACCGCACTAACGGGCCACTTGCCGTTGCTTAAATAGCAGGAGCGCGAAACCTCGGTAAACAACTGATTAATGCCGGGGAAAATATAATCGGCAAACTGTATCTCCACAATGGGTTTGCAGCCTGTGGCGCTCATGCCCACCGTAGAGCCTACGATGTAAGCCTCCTGTATTGGTGTGTTGAACACGCGCTTATCGCCGTATCTTTTTGCAAGCAAGGCAGCCTCGCGGAAAACGCCACCCAGTTCTCCACCCACGTCCTGCCCGTATAAAAGGCTTTCGGGGTGCCTGCGCATTATTTCATCTACGGCATGCAGAGCGGCATCCACCATAATGGTTGGCTCGCCACCTGCCGGTGCGCGTTCGCCTTTTTCCTCATTAAAAATGGATGGGGCAAATATGTGCGTGGTTAAATCTTCTTCAGTAGGGTTTGGCTCATTCAGTGCGCGTTCAAAATCGCTTTTCACTAATTGGCGCGCTTCCTCTTCAATAGCGTTTAGCTCCTCGGCATGAGAAACTTTCTCATACAACAGGTATTTCTTAAAGCGGTTAAAGGGGTCGCGCAGGTTATCACTTTCAAGGTTATCCTTAGGGCGGTACATTTCCTTACGCACGCCACTGGTGTGGTGGTTAAGCAAGGGCACTTTGGCATGCACTAAGTAAGGGGCGCGGTGTGTGCGCACATAATTAACTACGCGGCTAAGTGTTTCGTAACACTCCACGAAATCAGTGCCGTCAATACTTTCCACCTTTAAGCCGTTAAAGCCTTTGGCAAAGTCGGGGGCATCCTGCGCGCGTATTTCTGAAGAGTGTGCTGAAATATCCCACTCGTTATCCTGCACCAGATAAATGATAGGATACTTATGCAATACGGCCATTTGCAGGGCCTCGCTCACTTCTCCTTCGGTAACCGAGCCATCTCCAAGAGAGCAAAGCACCAGGGGTTCCTCTCCTCTTTTGTATTCTGCCAGTTTAAAACGCTCGCGGTATTGTATGCCCTGCGCAGCACCTGTTGCAGGTATGGCCTGCATACCGGTAGCGGAAGACTGGTGCGGTATTTTAGGTAAATCGGGCCGGTTAGAAGAAGGATGCGAATAGTAGGTACGGCCACCTGAAAAGTAATCGGTGCGCTTTGCCAGCAATTGCAGCATTAACGTAAAGGGCTCGAAACCCATGCCCAGCAGCATACTATCATCGCGGTAATACGGGAAGGCAAAATCCTGCGGTTTAAGATGAAAAGCAGTAGCCAGTTGAATAGCTTCGTGCCCGCGCGAAGTAGCGTGCACATATTTCTGACAAATATCCCTGCGCTCCTCGTACAGCTCAGTCATGGCTTTTGCCGTGCACATTAAGCGGTAGGCCTGCAGTAAGGTTTCTTTGGATGGTTTCAAAACAGCTTTGTTAGCAGCAAATAAATTACTTAATACCGAAAAGAAAAACAGGCTAAACCACGGTCTATGAGGTTAACAGTGAAAAAGCCCCAAACGTGCGGCCAGCCTACCTTTTCCTTGGGCTGGACCTCACATAAAAATCATTGGGTTTGTTGGCCAGCCACTTTACGAAAAGCTGTATCTCCTCGTTCTGCAGCAGCTTATCAATGGTATTGTATTTGGTTTGTATCTCTCGTTCAGTAAACAGGCTGTGTATTTTGGTGTGGCAAATGTGGTGCATCATTACGGTTTCGCCTTTAGCGCCGCCTTTGGCCTTGGGCACCAAATGGTGTTTACTGCATTTACCTTCCAGCGGCCTGCCGCATAAGGGGCTTAGGCCTGTTTCGTTTACCATAACCTAAAAATAATGCAGGCGGCCTGAAAAAAAACCGGCAGATGTCTATATTAGTTATCAAACCTACATCTATTATGGCTAAGAAAAAGAAAGCAGTAAAAGCGAAAAAGAAGGCAGCCGCACCTAAAAAGAAAGTTGCTAAAAAAGCAGTTAAAAAGGCAAAGGCTGTAACACCGGCTAAGAAGAAAGCGGTGGCGAAAAAACCCGCAAGACCTAAGAAAAGGCCCCGGCCCAAAAAGAAAAAAACGACCAGCGAGTTTGAATTTGACAGCGGCGCGTACAAAACTACCCGACTGGTTTTAGGCGAGGTTAACGGCAGCGGTTACCTAAAGATTATTGACATGAAAACAAGGGATGTTACCTTTTTGGCCTTTGAGCCCGGCGATAACCTTGTTTTGAGCATAGACAACAACAAAGTTGTAAAGGCAACTACTACGGTTTCTTTATCAACCGCACCTGCAATTAAAACTGCAGATGTTGATGTAGTGGCAAGTACGCTGGTTACTGAAAACGGGCATTTGAAAGGCAACCTTAGCATAGGTGGCAATTTTGATGAAAGCCTTCAGGGTATTGTAAGTATGGAATGGACAGGCAACGATACGGTTGCCATTGGCATAGTACACCAGGATGATGATAAGGACAATGATTAATGAACAACAAAACATTTAGTACGGCGCCTGCTTAATGCAGGCGTTTTTATTTGCAGTAATTGCTAACAAATCAAAAAAGGGCATCCCTGAAAACCGTGATTTTGCTATTGTAATTACATTATTACAAACAGCTATGTTTAGATTCGGATTCTAAACTCATAACATATGGCTAAGAAAAAGAAAGCGGCAGCAAAAAAGCCTGCTAAAAGAAAGACAGTTACCATTCCTAAAAAGAACAAGGCAGCAATAGCAAGAACGCAGAATTTCAATGACCGCAATATACCTGCCGGCGATGAAGGATTAATGCGCCTTAGCATAGTTACCATCGGGGGAGAGAAAATGCTTAAGGTGGTTGACATGACGGACACCACGGCCCCACCTACGGTTGACTTTTTGCCCTTTGACGATGTGGATGCCATAGCAATTGCCGAAAACAATACGGGCGATACGGTAATTACTACCAGCAAAACACCAGGTACTATCACCTCATATTACACGCAACTGACAGTAGACCAAACCACAATAGTTGGGGAAAACGGGATATTAAAGGTTACAACTACCGATACCAACGAAACCTATAATTTACCAATGGACCTTGTAATTAACTGGAGTTGGGATGGCAACAACATTGCTATTGGCTTAGTGCACCAGGATGACATTGATATGTATTTGGTAAATTAAGAAGACCAGTTAAGCAATAACTCTTTCATCATTGCCAAATCAGGCGGGCAATCGGTTTCGGCCAGTTGCCCGTTTGTTTTTACCAGTTTACCGGCTGTAAGGTACCCTTTAAATAGTTTAATAACCGCATTTAAAAACGGATTGCTGAGTTCATTTTCGCGGAGCCAGCGTTCAAGATTTTTTACCTGATAATCGGCCACGTCAAAACTATTGAGGCTAAAGTGAGCCATTAACTCCAACAGTTTGGCATCACGCAGCAGGGTATTCAGTGTTTTATCGCGCCCAACAGCAGCATACAGGTTGCCGATGGCTTTCAATAAATCAGTGTAGTTGCGATTTTGTAAATGGAAGAGGCAAAGATTAAACCTGAAGTTGAGCTGTGTGCGAAAAGGAATAAGCGCGGCGTATTTTTTAAGCCCGTTCTCAATTTCGCGCAGCAGTTGAGGGGCGCCTTGTTGTTCGCCACCATTAAGGTAATACAACAGCTTGTATTGCCATAGGCTTATATAAATACGCACCTGCTCCTGCACGCTTTCGGCTTTAAGGCCGGCAATCTTCTCCAGCATGGGGGGGAACAAATCAAACCGCTCGGCATAGTGGGCGCAGGCCAGGTAATTGGATAACAGTGTACGGAAGTGGTCATTATAGCGCGCCAGTTTAACATGCTGGTTGGTAAACAGTTCAATTACACGTCCGTAAAACTCAAGCGCTTTAAGATAATTGCCCGAACATTCCTGCAGTATTGCTTTAGAAACCGTAATGCCAAAATCGGCATAAGCAGTTAACTTAACGCCTTTTGATTCAAGCGCCGCCACTTCTTTTTGAAAGCGTGGCAACTGCGGCTTAAGTTTATTAGCGATGTATAAATTGTAAATAGTGCGGCGGGTGTGGCTTATCGTCCTTTCCAGTTCCAGCATTTGCACTACACGTTTCTCTTCTTCAAAATCCGCATTAGCTTCATCTACCTCTTTAATAGTTTGGGTAATGCGCGTAAGGCGAAGTTTCCAATCGAACAGTGTAATTAAAGCCGTAAGGTTTTCAGTAGCGTACGCCAAATCAAATGCCTTTTGCAGCAAGCGGGTGGCGCTCTCGGTTATGCCTTTATTGAACAAAAATTCAATATCCGCCAGCGCATCGGCCAATTTACCTTCTTCTGTTTTTTCAGAATGGAAGGAGCGCATAGCCCGCAGCACAGCATCTTCCAGCAACTTTTTTTCTACTGCGAAATTTTTGAGCCAGCTCTTGCCTTTCAGCACCTTTTTAAATGCAGCCTCGTCGTAGGGCTGCAGGGCATCCAGCTTTTCGTACTCATCAAACAGGCGTTCGTAATTGTTTTTAGTGCCAATAACATGGCGCGAAGCGAAAATTTTGAAATACCGCTTCTCGGCAGGGGTAAGAGAATGAATAATACGAAAGAGATAATCAGTAGGGGTCACGCTATAAATATAAACAAGGGAAGCATTATTTAAACAACTGATAATCAAAGTAAAATTTCATTAAACAGCGGTAAAAGGCAGCGCCTAAAAACCATTAGTGCAGTTGCGTAAAGGGTATTGCGCTAATGCATAAAAGGGAGCCAGACTTTAAATAATGGGCTACAAAACGCTTTGCCCCGGCCCCGCCCGCCCGATACGTTTGCATTACAAAAGCAAACATATGACTACCCAAAACACTGAACTGAAATTAAGCACACGCGAAACGGAAGTATTGAAACTTACTGCCGAGGGCCTAACCACCAAGGAGATTGCCCAGAAACTTTTTTTAAGCCCTAACACCATTGAAAGCCACCGCCGCAGCATGATAAAGAAAGCGCAGGTAAGGAACATGAACGCCGTAATTTTTTGCGCCATGAATGCCGGTATTATTTAAACCCAAACCCCATACCCTATGCAAATTCAATTTGAAACGGAAAGGAAGGACCTATCGAAAAGAGAGAAGGAGGTTGTAAACATGCTTAGCCACGGATTAAGCACTAAGGAGATAAGCAACCTGTTGTACATCAGCTTTTACACGGTGGATACGCACCGCAAAAATGTAATGGAGAAACTTGGTGCAAGGAACATGCCGCATGCCATACGGCTGGCCATGCAAAAGGGGCTGATATACCAGGATTAATTAGCTATATAACAGCTTTGGGCAGCGTTATTGTGCGTTACACAATCTACCTCGGCATCGCTTAGGTTTTTAGCCTTAACGCTAAAAGTTGCCGTATTAACGTAGGTGTTGGTGTTAACACATTGGCAGATATACTGCTTTTTGCAGGAGGAGATGGAAAGGGCAAACAGGGCGGTAAGCAGCAGGTATGTTTTCATGAAAGAAAACTAATACATCCTTACTTAATTTCAAAGTCAAACACCTTACTGCTTTCTAAAAAGCCTTCCAGCCTATCGCCTATTTTAACGGGGCCAACGCCGGCAGGGGTGCCGGTAAAAATTAAATCGCCCAGTTGCAGGGTAAAGAACTGCGAGGCATACGCAATAATCTTATCGAAGCTGAACAACATATCATCGGTAGTGCCTTGTTGCACAATGTTGCCGTTAAGTTGAAGCGAAAAGAGAACCGGCTGCTTTACATCAGCCAGTGGCGTAAATGTTCCTATAGCGGCTGAGTTATCAAAAGCCTTGGCAATTTCCCACGGCAGGCCTTTGGCCTTTTGATGGCTTTGTAAATCGCGGGCGGTAAAGTCAATACCTACGCTTATTTCGTTATAGTATTTGTGCGCAAACTTCTCCTCAATATACTTACCCTGCTTGCTGATTTTTAAAACCAATTCAGCCTCGTAATGTATATCACTGCTCCACTCAGGGTGGTAAAACGGTTTGTTATCCTTAAGCAAAGCGGTTTGCGGTTTTAAAAACAGCACCGGCTTATCAGGCACTTCGTTCTTCAGTTCTTTTGCGTGTTCGGCGTAATTACGGCCAATGCAGATGATTTTCATAACACCCCTCCTAACCTCCCCTAAAGGGGAGGGATCTTTTAGTCATTCAAAAGTAATTTTTCAAATGGATTCGCCGGCGGAATGCAGCACTACCAGCACCACTTTTTTCTGCCTGTTGCTATAGGTAATTAAGCCGTAGGCGGCTTCTGCTTTAGGATAGGTAAAAACAATCTCGCGGGAGTTGTCGTGCGCTTCGTCCCAGGCCTGCATATCCTGTATTTCATCTGGCGAGGCGGACGAAAGGGTTTGATTGGCCGCAGCCTGTGTAAAGTTTTCTTCCTGAAAAAAATGGTCCATGCCATCTTCAAGGGTGTATACAAAATCTTCAGGCTTGCTTTGCACCTTGTAACGCGATACGTGTTTAAGGTAAATGGCTGTGGGGATAGTATCCGTATACAGCAAGCGGCCTTCGTTATAAATGCGGAAATACATGTTGCCGTTCAGTATTTCGCCGGCGGGTACTTCTAACGAAAAACTATCCTGCGTAAAAATGTTGGAGAAGTAATCTATGCGGTTGTATTCAATGGGTTCAGTAATAATTACAGAATCCCAAAGGGCAAGTATGCCTTCGGTGGTATCAGTTGTTTGCTGTTGCACCTGCCCCGAAGGTGCGTTATTGCAGGAAGAAACAAGGGAAACAGCTAAAATAATTATGAGGGGGGAGAGATACGACTTCATTGGCACTATGCAAAGGTATTAAAAGCATATGCAACAATTACGCCAAACAAAAAAGGGATGCTACTGCATCCCTTTTCGCTATTTAAACTGTGTAAGTTGATTATTCCATTTTACCGCCTTCGGCGCAAACTATAACGTGGTTGTTCTGGCACTCCACAAAGCCGCCGCCAATGGTTACTTTCTTTTCGCCTTCGGCGCTTTTAAACTTTACTACACCTGTTTTAAGTGCAGCAATTATAGGGGCGTGGCGGTCTAATATTTCGAATAAGCCATTAACACCGGGCAGTTGCACCAATGATGCCTCTCCGCTGTAAATTTTCTTTTCGGGTGTCAGAATTTCTAATGTCATTATAATGGTATTAAGTAGTAAGTATTATGTAATAAGAGAATACAGGATTTGTAGTTGTCTTGATACTAAATACCTACTACTGCATTTCTCAATTATTACTTCGCTGCTTCCGCCATTAAGGTTTCGCCTTTAGCAATAGCCTCGTCAATTGAACCTACCAGGTTAAAGGCTGCTTCAGGGTATTTATCAACCTCGCCGTTCAAAATCATGTTGAAGCCACGGATGGTTTCTTCAATTGGAACGAATACCCCTTTTAAGCCGGTAAACTGTTCGGCAACGTGGAATGGCTGCGACAGGAAGCGCTGCACACGACGTGCGCGGTGAACCACCAGTTTATCGTCTTCGCTCAATTCATCCATACCAAGGATGGCGATGATATCCTGTAATTCTTTATAACGCTGAAGAATCTCTTTAACGCGCATAGCACAACGGTAGTGCTCGGCACCCAGGATAGCTTCGCTAAGGATACGTGAAGTTGAATCCAGAGGGTCAACCGCAGGGTAAATACCCAGGGCGGCAATCTGGCGGCTTAACACCGTAGTAGCATCCAGGTGAGCGAAAGTAGTAGCCGGAGCAGGGTCAGTCAAATCATCCGCAGGTACGTAAACCGCCTGAACGGAAGTGATAGAGCCACGCTTGGTTGAAGTGATACGTTCCTGCATCAAACCCATCTCGGTAGCCAGCGTAGGCTGGTAACCCACCGCTGAAGGCATACGGCCAAGAAGTGCGGACACTTCGGAACCTGCCTGGGTGAAACGGAAGATGTTATCTACGAAGAAGAGGATATCGCGGCCGCCTTTGGCGTCGTTCTTGTCTCCATCGCGGAAGTACTCAGCAATAGTAAGACCTGAAAGGGCCACACGTGCACGGGCACCCGGTGGCTCGTTCATTTGACCGAACACCAGCGTGGCCTGAGACTGGATAAGGGCAGCGCCGTCAACGGCATTCAAATCCCATCCGCCTTTTTCCATGCTGTGCTTAAAGCTATCGCCGTATTTAATAACGTTTGATTCAATCATCTCGCGCAAAAGGTCATTTCCTTCGCGGGTTCTTTCACCTACACCTGCAAACACTGATAAACCTGAGTAACGCTTGGCAATGTTGTTAATCAATTCCATGATTAACACCGTTTTGCCCACACCTGCACCACCGAAAAGACCAATTTTACCGCCCTTTGCGTATGGTTCAATAAGGTCAATTACCTTAATACCGGTGAACAGAACTTCAGCTTCAGTAGCCAAATCTTCGTAAGCAGGAGGCATACGGTGAATAGGGTAGCCACCCTCTTTGCTTACTTTAATATTAATACCATCAATGGCATCGCCGGTTACGTTAAACAAACGGCCTTTAATGCTTTCGCCTACAGGCATTGTAATAGGCAGGCCAAGGTCTACAGCGTTCATACCGCGGCGCAGGCCATCGGTAGAGTCCATAGATACTGTTCTTACTGAATCTTCGCCCAGGTGCTGCTGCACTTCCAGAATAAGTTTCTGGCCATCTTCGCGGGTTACCTCAAGGGCGGTCATAATTGGAGGAAGTGTGGTTCCTTCGAAGGAAACGTCCACTACCGGACCGATAATTTGTTTGATTTTACCAATGTTCGCCATAAATAATTGTGTGATAGTATATTGGTGATTGCTTAATTTATTGATTGACAGGCGGTTATGAAAATAACATGCTTATCAGCCCTTTTAAAGGCGGTGCGAAAATAAGGAGGAAAGGGAATTTTCAAAATGAAGGGGTGCTAAATCATCAAAAGACATGCAGCGCTGCACACTGTAAGGGCGTAAAAAAGGAAATATGAAAACAGATTGTAGCTTAGCAAAAAACACCCCATGCCACGATTATTAACTGCCTTGCTTGCTATGTTTTTATTAAGCAGCTGCCAATTGTTTAATAAACAGAAGCCCTACACCGGCCCTTGGGTAAAATATACGCTGGAGGTAAGTAAGGCGCAGCTACCAGCCGGCCAAGTGGAAAGAAAGCAGCTGTTAGATGAGGTTAGCCGGGTTTTGGAACAACGCTTAACCAAAGGGGGCCTGCCCTTGGGGGAAGTAAAGGTGGACGAGGCTAATGGCACCCTGCAATTAACGGTAGGGGCCGATACTACTGCCGATTTAGCACAGGTAAATCATTTACTGTGCCGGCAGGGCAAAATGGAATGGTGGCCCTGCTACCCGGCCGAGGATATAATAAAGCAGTTAGCCGGTATAAGTGGTGGTGCGCAGGATGGCGCCAACGCCGGTTTAAACCGCCAACTGTTTACGGTATTAATGCCTGCTGTTAACAGCAAGGGCGCTGTTAACCCCGGTGCAGTGGTAGGCTATGCTACTGCGCGCGATACGGCGGCTGTGCTTGCTTTGTTAAGCGATAGTTTATATAACAGGGTTTTGCCTGCTGTTTTAAAATGGGCCTGGGCCCAAAAGCCATCGGAGGGCAACCAACCGCTTTTTGAATTGTACGCCATACAACAAAGCGGCCACTGCATAAAAAACGGCGACTTTGCCGAAACAAAAATTGAGCAGGACCCTAATACCAGCCTGCCTGTTTTAAATATTACGCTTAACAAGGATGCCGCCAAACGCTGGGAACAAATGACAGCCACGGCTGCCGCCGCTACCCCCCAACGCGGCTGCATTGCCATACTGTTTTGCGGGCAGGTGCTAATGGCCCCTACTGTGCAAAGCAAAATAAGCGGAGGCAAAATGCAGATAAACGGGGCGGGAAGCTTACAGGATATAAAAGAGATGCAGGCTATGATGGCGGCTGCGGAGCTGCCGGTAGCCCTTACGATAACCGCTGTGGAAGTTACCGGGGCCGTTAAGAAGAATCAATAATTTCGGTAGTGTCTCAGTTTGAAATTATTTGATTTTCAGATGCTTGACCGTTCAAGCTATTTTGTTTTACCTTTGTGGTATGGCAAAAAAGAAAAGACCACGCGACACAAACCAGTTAGCAAAACTGATAACTGATATTGCTACCGGCGAAAGTGAGGAAAAAGAGGTGAAAAGCGAAAAGAATCCCGCCGCGGTTGCCTTAGGCCGTTTGGGTGGTCTAAAAGGCGGGAAGGCCAGAGCCAAAAGCCTTTCCGCAAAGAAACGAAAAGAGATAGCTAAAAAAGCGGCTGAAAAACGCTGGGCTAAATAACCTTAATCGGCGAACACTTTAAGTTGAACGGCAAGTTTATACTTCTTGCAATAAGCCTTTTCAAAGTCGTGCCAGTTTCCGGAACGTTGGGACACTTCTTCCATAACATCAATGGCATCTTGTATATAACCTTCCATCAGCATTTGTCCGCGCTCGTCTAAAAACTGAAACAACTTGTATTGCCTAATATAATCTCTAATAATAGGGTTTTCTTTTGCTAACAATTCATCCAAAACCCATTTTTCAAATCTACCATACACATATAGTTTAATCCATAGGGCAACTACAGGGGGCTTAATAAAGTTGTTCGGGTTCAAATTAACCCATCTGTTTAACTTGTACATCAGCTTGAAAAAGGGCTTGTTATTCGGGAACATTGGGAAATATTCACCTGCCGCGTTTTGGACTAACTCCTTTATGCTGCGGCGAGAAAATTCCGTTCCATTTGTCAAGACGTGTATTTCCAACTCCTTATCCTCAATGTACTCGGGGAGAAAAGATTCGGTTTTTTCAAACAGCATTTGCTGTTCATCTTGTTTGAGCAATTCTTTCTCGATGTCGCTCAGTTCATCCTTTTTGTTGATGGTTTCGTCTTCGTCTTTCATAATTATAGATTGTTGTATACTGAATTATTTCTGTCTTTGGTTACCTTCTCCACCGGTTCCATTTTTTTAAAAGCTTTGTAGTTGAATTTTTCGAGAATGCCATCAAACTCTGGCATATACTTATGGTGCTTTGCATAAATAGCACCATCGCTATTGTGGTCCCAGTTATAAAACGTGTAAATGATACTGTAATGAACGTGATTTTCGGCAGCGAAATACCTTATGTAGCTGGCATCGTCTATTCGGTCTTGAATCGCATTCATTTTTTCATCAGAGAATAAATATTGGCGAGCAAAATGGTTTGCTTTGTTTTCGTTTATCGCCATTGATTCTGATTCACCGGTAATGTGGTACCTATCTATTCTAATCTGCTCCCAATCGTATAAAACGTGATAGAGTTCATGAATGAGAGCAAACCAAAGTGTACCATAAAATTCCGTATACTTAGTTAGGACGATACACGGTTTATCGTTTATGGCCATTGTTGCACCTCTTACATGTATATCCGTTGTGAACTTAGGCACTACTATTAGTGTTATGCCAAGTTTAAACAATGCTTGTGCAACTAATAGCAAGCCATTGTTCACATTCATTGAGTGCCAGCGTATTTTTGGAAAAAACTCTATTAGCGCCTCTCTGTTATACTCATATGGATTAGGTGTTTTTTCAAAACTTTGACAAGCGGCGGCATACCACAATCCCAAATTTTCCTTATTGGATACACGCTTTCCACTACTAAAAGCACCAGTCATTTTATGCTTACGGTGCTGGAAAATATTTTCATATCCCAAAAATGAATTTATCCTACTTTCAATATGGTCAAAGTCATTTATGCTATCAATAAGTCCTATCTTTTTTAAACTCGGTAGGTTGAAACTGTTAACAATAAAGCTCCTTTTCTTTGCTTGCATGATATTCTCGCTATGAACATCATTCACCAGTTCAAAGTACTTATTGATAATTTCGTCTGGGGAAATCTCCAAGAAATCAGCCAACTTTAGTATCGTAAGAAAGTCTACCTTTTTAGCGTCACCCGTCAAAATAGCGTCCAAAATCTTATGGTCTATCCCCAAAATTTTCAACGCTTGGTTTTTGGTAATAGCCAGGTAGGATATTCTTTGCTCAAAAAGCTCCTGTAAAGGATAATAGTTGGCTTTTGAATCGCCAGAAAGTAGCTTGTTTAAGAAATCGTCAATGTCTTTGTGTTTACCCTTATTACCCATAGTTTTAAAAAAGTTAGGCTGTTTTGCCGAATATTTACTGTTGCAAATGTACTAATTACCAATGCATTTGCAAAATGTTGGGCGAAATCGCCGAACTTTATTGTTAAAAATAAAACCAAAGTGAACTTTATGCTTGACTGTTCAAGAATAAAATTTATATTTGTTCTTAATCCCAGACATGGCTAACATCCTACCACTTGCAAAACGCACCCAAATCATTCAGCTTTTAGTTGAAGGAAATTCACTTCGGGCTACTTCGCGCATTGCTGATGTGTCAATAAACGCGGTTACCAAGCTATTGGTTGACGTTGGTAGCGCCTGCCAAAAGTTTCACGATGAAAAAGTAAAACAGGTAAAATCAAAGCGTGTACAATGCGATGAAATCTGGAGTTTTGTTTATAGCAAAGCCAAAAATGTGCCGGAAGGCTTGGAAGGTCAAGCCGGTGACGTTTGGACATGGACGGCAATAGACGCTGATAGTGAACTGATAGTTTCCTACTATGTTGGCGGAAGGGATGCTGATAGCGCAGACTATTTTATGCACGATGTAGCAAGCAGATTAGCTAATGCCGTTCAACTTACCACAGATGGACACAAAGCCTATTTACAGGCTGTAGAAAATGCTTTCGAAGGCGCAATAAGCTACGCACAGCTAATTAAGATATATGGCCCCGCAATCGGTCAAAGTAACCCTGAAAAGAAATACAGCCCAATGGAATGCATCGGTTGTGAAACAAAAAGAGTTTCGGGCAATCCAGACCCCGCACATATTTCAACCAGTTATGTAGAACGCCAAAACGTAACAATGAGAATGCACATGCGCAGGTTTACACGCCTTACCAACGCATTTAGCAAGAAGATAGAAAACCACATGTATGCTGTTGCCTTGCACTTTGTTTATTATAACTTTGCTAAGATTCACAAAACATTGCGCGTAACACCAGCAATGCAAGCGGGCTTAGCTGATAAGTGGATGGAAATTTCAGAAATCGTTCAATTAACCGAAAAATATTCAAACTGAGACCCTACCATAATTTCTAATGTATTTTGACTTCCTGTTATTTTACATAACTTCGTTATAACCCACTTTATACTACCCTTTAGTGGAGGAATCAAAATTTTTTAAAGGCTTAACCCCGTAGCGGGGTTCAAAAGGTTTTAAAGTTATGACCTCTGCAATTGCCGTAGATATGACTGCCGATGGCTACCGGCGTACTTCAGTTTACCTTATTGGAATAGTGGCGTTTGTATGCGGCATGGTGCTTACAGGCTGGCAACTTAATATTGAGTTATTAAAGCGGCTGTCTCCCTTTATGGTAGCCATGAATCCCGTAACAGCGGTTACCTTCCTGGCCGCATCGCTTTCATTCAGCTTTTTAACCGCCATACAGTTAACCCCCGCTAAAAAGCTGGCGGGTTATTCGTTAGCCTGCATGGTAATAATGGTTGGGGTTTTAAAACTGGCCGATATATTACTGCCCTTTAACGTTGCGGTGGATGGATTACTCTTTCCGGATAAACTTACTACAGAAGTGGCCGGCCAAAGCCGCAACCAAATGGCGCCCAACACGGCCTTTTGTTTTTTAACCGGCGGCTTAGCCTTACTGTTTATTCATTACCACCCTAAACGTTTTGTGCCCTCGCAACTGTTTGCCATAGTAACCGGCCTTTCGGGCCTGTTATCTGTTATTGGTTACTTATATAAGGTAACCGCTTTTTACGGGGTTTTAAATTATATACCCATGGCGCTGCACTCTGCCATTTGTTTCATGCTTTTTTCAATGGCGCTGTTGTTTACCCATAACGAAGTTTGGCTGATGAAGGAGTTTACCGGCACGCGTGAAGGAAGTAAAACTGCCAGGCGGCTTATACCTACGGCTATAATACTGCCCGTAATTTTGGGTTACCTGCGGCTGCAAACCCATTGGCATAATTTACTTACAACCGAGTTTGGCGTAGCGCTTTTGGTGTTAAGCATAATTGCCGCTTTTCTTTTATTGCTGTGGTACCAGGCGGCCAAACTTAACCGCAGAGACCAGCGCCGCCTGGAAGCCGAAAAGGAACTGGCTGAGCGCAGCAAGCAACTGGAGTTAGCCAATAAAGAGCTGGAAGCATTTACCTACTCGGCCTCGCATGATTTAAAAGCGCCCCTGCGTGTAATGAGCGGCTTTGCCAACATAACCGTGCAGGATTACGCCGATAAAGTGGATGAGGAAGGGAAGAAAAGGTTAACGGCTATTGCCGTTAATGCCGACCGGATGAACACGCTTATTGACGACCTGCTGGATTTTTCGAAAGCAGGCAGAACAGATTTAAGCAAAAGGCTGGTAGATATGAACGAAGCCGTTAAAGTGGTAATACATGAGTTAACCGCCCACGATGAAAAACCAAAGGCGGAAATTAAAACGCATTACCTGCACCCCGCCACCTGCGACCCGCGTATGATGAAACAGGTTTGGGTTAACCTTATATCAAACGCTGTAAAATACAGCAGCAAAAACCCCAAGCCCGTGGTTGAAATAGGTACCATTAAAAGCAACGGGCACCCGGTTTATTTTGTAAAAGATAACGGCGCAGGCTTTGATATGCAATATGCCGATAAATTATTTAATGTGTTTAACCGCCTGCACAGCCGTAACGAGTTTGAAGGCACAGGCGTGGGCCTTGCCATTGCCCACCGCATAATTACCCGCCACGGCGGCAAAATATGGGCGCGCGGCAAAGTAAATGAAGGCGCTACTTTTTTCTTTACGTTGTAAACTTCTCCGCACATATTACTTCTTCATCCTGCAATGCATTGTTAATGACGGTGCATTCAGAAATGAGTAGTGTCATGCACTGCTGTAACGCTACTCATGCGCGCAGGCATAACAACTGCATAGCTTTGTTTTCAAATAAAACATATGAAAAAACAAATTTATGCAATTCTGTTCATGCTTGGCTCGGTATGTGCCACGGCACAATCGTTAAGCCCTGTGGTTATAGCCAGTACGGGTGGTTTTTCAAGCAACAGTAACGGCAGCCTTTCGTACACCGTTGGCGAAATGACCATGGTACAAACCTTTAGCGCCGGCAACAACATTTTAACGCAGGGTTTTCAGCAACCGAATGACGTAGTAATCGGCCTGCTGGAAATAAGCAGTGGCGAATACGGCAGCCTGGTTGTATACCCTAACCCGGCGGTAGATAATTTCTCGTACGGTTTTGAAATGCCTGAAGCAGGCAAGGTATCCTTTAGGGTGTTTGACCAGTTAGGGCAGATTGTAACCGACGGCTACAACGGAGGCTACACAGCAGGTAAGGAGATACACCAAATGAATGTTACGCCATGGGCAGCAGGCACCTACTTTCTGCAAATGACCTTTACCGCCACTGATGGCAGCACCCATTATTTAAGTAAGCAGTTCCAGGTAATTAACTAAAACATCTATTCACCAAACAATAAACAAGTACGTATGAAATCAAAAATTGCTCTATTAATGCTGATGACGTGTATGACGTTTTTCGGCATAACCAATGCCCAGGCCCCGCAGGGTATAAATTACCAGGCCGTGGCGCGTAATGCCGCAGGTACGGTTATTCAAAACCAAAACGTAAGCATACGGCTATCTATACACGATGGCAGCGGCTCAGGCACTATTGTATACCAGGAAACGCACAGCGCTACCACTAACCAGTTTGGTTTGTTTACCGTGGTTATAGGCGGCGGCAGTGTGCAACAAGGCACTTTTGCCGGTATTAACTGGGGCAGCGGCGGGGGTAAATACCTGCAGGTTGAACTGGACCCTAACGGCGGCAGCAGCTACAGCAATATGGGCACTACCCAAATGGAAAGTGTACCTTATGCTTTATATGCAGCAAACTCGCCCGCAGGCGCTACCGGCGCAACCGGCCCGCAAGGCCCACAGGGTATACAAGGTAACAACGGGCCACAAGGCCCGCAAGGGGTAACCGGCCCTACAGGTGCAACAGGTTCAGGCGGCGGTGCTACAGGCGCTACCGGCCCTACAGGCCCAACCGGCCCCGGCGGCGGCGCTACAGGCGCTACAGGTGCCACGGGCGTTAAAGGCGCTACCGGCGCAACAGGCCCTACAGGTGCAACAGGCACGGGTGCTACCGGCGCTACAGGTGTTACGGGTGCTACCGGCCCTGCAGGCACAGGCAGCGTTAACGGTACCTTAAACTACATTGCCAAGTTTACACCAAACGGCACCAGCGCAGGCAACTCGCTGTTAATTGAAAACGCCACTTCAAAAAGATTAGGCTTTGTAACTGCTACACCGCAAAACACATTGGACCTTACCCTAAGTACTGATACCCTTGCAGGTATAGGCTTAGGTACAAGCGGCGATGTTTTCAACATGACGCTGAACCCGCAGGGCCAGCTGGTGTTTGAAACCAACCAGGCTAACTACACCGGTGGTGGCAGTTCAGGCAGCCGCCTGCTTGTGCTGGATGATGAGTTAGGCGCAGGCTCTAACTACGGTACTGTAGGTATAGGTAATGTGCTTACCCCTTCGGCTAAACTGGATATACACCACACCAGCAGCTTGGCTAAACCAACGCTGGCATTGTATGATGAAGCAACCAACGGCTTTGCGCGTTTAAGTTTTCAAAATGCAAGCGGAAGTAAATACTGGCATGTGGCAAGTTACCTTGATAATGCAAGCGATGCCAACAGCGTAATGAATTTCTATTATGGCTCAACTGCTGCTAACGTAATGACCATTACAGGCGCCGGTTTTGTGGGTATTGGCATAACCAACCCCAGCTGGCAGCACCAGGTACACGGCGGCGGCGGCTACTGCGGCACGGCTTACACTAATAATGCCAGCGGCGGCGGTTTCAGCGATGGCTTTTTAATTGGCCTTGATAATATAGCCGGTACCAATGCCAATGTATGGAACTGGGAGAACGGTTATATCCATTTTGGTACCAACGGTTCTGAAAGAATGCGTATAAGCGCAGAAGGACATGTTGGTATAGGAACCCTTTCGCCTGTTTACACTTTACATGTAGTTTCTCCGCATAAATACACCAGCTACTTTACTACCGATAGTATGATGGGCTCAACAGGAATACCCACTTACGATGGTGTACCGGCTGCGGTAAAAGGCAGTTACCTGGGCACCGGCGGTAACGATGGTTCAGGCATATTGGGCACAGCCCTTAGTTCAACTGTAACCTATGGTGTTGGTGTAACCGGTAAAGGTAATTGGTACGGTGTAGCGGCTGTGGGTACTACCGGCGGTACCGGCGGGTTAATAGCTTATGCTAACGGCGCAACGTATGCTGCTTACGTAAGCGGCACTTTATACCTTAACGGTAACTTTGCCGGCACAGGCACTAACAGCTATACATCAGATGCCAAGTTGAAAAAGAATATTACCACCATTACTAATGCAATGGATGTTATCGGCCGTATTAATCCTTCCTCTTACGAATTTAAAACCGGCGAATTCGGCAGCATGAATTTACCTGAAGGCAAACACTACGGTGTTGTTGCCCAGGAATTGCAACAGGTATTACCTGAGTTAGTATTGCAAAATACTTTCCGCCCGGCAGATAAGAATGAGAAATCATTCGATTACCTGAGCGTAAACTACAACGAGTTGATTCCATTCCTTATTAAAGGCATGCAGGAACAACAACAAACCATAGAAACACTGCAACAACGCATACAGCAGCTTGAGAATAAATAAGCTGAGAGATTGTTGTTAACCCTCAGGGCCCCTGCGTAAGCGGGGGCTTTGTTTTTTTATACAAGCCGCAATGTTTTAGATTGCGGTATGTTTTATGTGGCTACTGCCCTACTGTTTGATTGCAACGGCAAGTTGCTGATATACCTGCGCGATGACAAGCCTGACATCAGTTTTGCCAACCACTGGGATTTGTTTGGCGGCATAATTGAACAGGGCGAAAGCCCGGAGCAGGCCCTTGTGCGCGAAGTGAAAGAAGAGTTAGGCATTACCCTTAGCGCCTACAGCCCGTTTAGGGAATACGAGAATAGCGGCAACGAAAAACCCAATAAGAAATACGTGTTTTACGCGCTGCTAAACGTTGCTGCGGAAAATTTAAAACTACTTGATTGCGGCCAGCGGCTGGAGGGTATTGATATAAAAGACAGAAGCAGTTATCGCTTCGCGAATATTTTAGGAACTATAATAGATGACTTTGCCGCATCGGGTTTAACGGCTACACTTTAAATGGATTTACTAAACACAGAACAGCAGTTACAGTTTAAGCACCTGCTTAAGGAACAATGCCGAAGCATTTTGCAGGAGCGCATAACCACTATTGAAAATGCGATGAAAGAAGCGCAGGAAGCAGCCAACAGCGAAGAGAAAAGCAGCGCCGGAGATAAGTATGAAACAGGCCGTGCCATGAACCAGCTAAACAAGGAGATGTATGCTGCACAATTAGAAGAGGCCTTAAAGGAAATGGTGCAACTACAGGCGGCAGATGTTACCCATATTAAAACCACGGCTATGCCCGGTGCCGTAGTGGTAACTAACCTGAACACCTTATTTATAGCTGCCGCTATGGGAGCCCTAAAAACAGAAAAAGGTAATGTAATGGTGCTATCGCCCAAGGCGCCCCTGGCGGTAGCCCTGCACGGTAAAAAAGCGGGAGATACCATAACCCTGAACGGGAAAGCAATCAGCGTAACGGCCTTGTTTTAAAAGGCGAATACGTATTTGCCAAGGTCATCTTTATAAACATAGTTTACCACCCGGGGCCAAAGCGGCATTACCAATTCGCGCTCCCAATCGGCAATATCGGTGCGTAACGAATCTGCAAGGTCGGGGCGTTCCCAATAGAGGTTGTGGTGTTCAATACTATCAAGGGCAAGGTTGTATAAAAGGCGTTCGCCGTCGTATTCGTTTACAATTAACTTCCAGTCGCCTTTGCGGATGGCGATATTAAAATCGCTGCGCCAGTATAATGCGTTATGCGCGGGTGTGGTTGTTTCGCCATTAACATAAGGCAGCAGGTTTACGCCATCATACTTTCTATCCGTTGGCAGTTGTATACCTATAACAGAAGCTACGGTACTAAACACATCTAACGAAATTACCGGGTTGCGGTAAACGGTGCCGGGTTTAATCTTTCCTTTCCATTCCATCATAAAAGGCACTTTAATGCCGCCCTCAAAGTTGGTCAACTTACCGCCGCGGTAAGGTGCGTTATCTGTAGTGCCGTTGTAAACCGCGCCGCCGTTGTCACTTAAAAAAATGATGATGGTGTTCTCGGCAATGCCAAGGCTATCAACATGGTCAAGCAGGCGGCCTACCTCGTCGTCAAGACTTTTGATCATAGCAGCATAGGTGCGCTTAACGGGGTCCTTAATAAATGAATATTGGTCGTAATATTTTTGTGTTACCTGCAAAGGGGCGTGCGGTGCATTATAAGGCAGGTACAGGAAAAACGGATTACTGCGGTTGCTGTCAACAAACTTTATGGCTTCATCCGTAAGCACATTGGTGAGGTATTTGTCCTCCTCCTGCCGCTCGCAACAATTGCGCAATATGGCACAGTTACCGCAACGGCCACTGGCTGTTTCCCATTGGTGCTGATCCATATAATCGTGCTTAACGTGGGTGCTTACAATGCCGGGAGAATTTTCGGGCGCGTATAAAGTAAACGCCTCGTAAAAGCCGTACTGGTAATCGAAACCACGGTTAGTAGGTATAGCAAAATCGGCTGCGCCTAAGTGCCACTTACCTATAACGGCAGATTTATAGTTGTATTTATGCAACAACTCGGCCAATGTAATTTCAGAAGGCGGCAGGCCCTGGCGAAGGCGCTCTTCAGTTGGCGGTACTTCGGTTGATTTAATAGGTGTTATGGGACGAAAACGCGGCAAAAATTTAAAACCGTAATACTCCGCCATACTTTTAAGGTAGCGGTGGTTGGGTTGAAACTCGTGCCCGAAGCGCTGCTGATAGCGGCCGGTTAAAAGGCCGGCGCGTGAGGGGGAGCAAACGGGGGAAGAAATATACCCCTCAGTAAAGGTTACACCCTGTTTGCCTATGCGGTCGATATTGGGAGTAGAGATAACTTTATTGCCGTATAGGGAAATATCGGTTTGGCCAAGGTCATCAGCAAGAATGAGAATTACATTAGGGCGTTTAACATCCTGCAGGTTTTGCACCTGAGAAGACAAATATTCTTTCTTGCCTTCAATAAGCTTTTCGTCAAAATAAATTTTGAACCTATCGCTTTGTACAGGCTTCATCAGCCATGCTGTGCAAAAAACCACAGGCAGTACAAGAGCCAATAAAGTCGCGGTCCTTTTTATCATCGCTATGCAAAATAGAAACAATTGCGATACAGGTAAAAGGAGGGGATAGGTTAACTACAGTTTCTTAAAAGGCATTTGTGCGAATTCAGGCTGGTAATGATTAACATATTAAAATTTATTTAAAATAAAAATTCCCGTGCATTGCTGCCGGGAATTTTTCTATCGCTGAAAAATCTGCCTAATTCAGCGCTAATTCATCTTTACCAATAAGGTAACCGTTCTGGTAAACTTCCACCTTGTAAGTTCCGGGGTCGTTAATTTTTTGGTTCCAGTAAACAGATACCTTTTTGCTGCTCTGGTCGTATTCAATATCCGCTTCTTTAGTAAACTGCACCGTTTCTTCTGAGCCTGCTACTTTAAGCGCACCCGAACCCTGGTCGCCCATAGCAATAGTTTCGCCGCGCGGGTTAATAACACGCACATACAATGGCAGCGTACCCGGGTCAATTACCTTGTTTTCACCTGTTTCAAAACTGATTTTTAATGCCTCAGCTTTCTTCGCCTTTTTAACAGGTACTTCCTTACCATTACGGCGGTCTTTAACTGCCACTACATCTAAATTTTCAAGATGCAACAATGACCCTAACTCTACTTTTTTAGAAAGGCCGGCAATTTGGTCATTCTGTTTTGCAGTGGTTTGCTTTTCACTACTCAGGTCAGTATTCAACTGCTCGTTTTGTGCTGCTAACTGTTGGTTCTGGGTAGTTAAGGCATCCACTTTTTGTTGCAATTCAGCAATGGACGTTTCATATTGCGCAATCATTGCTTTAGTGCGGCTAAGTTCAGCATTGGTTAGTTTGCCTTTTGAAAGCAAGCCGGCAATCTGTTTCTTTTGAGCCTGGATATCAGCCTGTGCGGCATTTATTTCATTATCCAACTCAGCGTTTTTGCCGCGGAAGTCTTCCAACTGTGCGGTTTTAGCATCCAGTGTTTTGCTCAGGTTTTTAAACTCCTGCTCTAAACGGTTTTTCTCTGCAGTTACTTCTTTCTTCTGGCTGTTTTCTGAAGCCACAAAGTATATAGCAGTTCCGGCTATTATAAGCAGTGCAATAATTATTGCTACCCCAACTCTTTTTTCTTCACGGGTAACGCGGCCAGGCTGTTCGCCTCTTTCCATCGGTCTGTTCGTTTCCATTTGCAATCAGTTTTAAGGTGATTAATAAATAATCAGCTTCAGTATCCTACACAACAGCAGGACTAATGGCTGTATAAATTGAAAACGATAGTAAGTGTGCCGTTAGTATATGGCGGGCAGAAAAAATAGTGTAACCAATTGATTTGCAGACGTTAATTTTTACATTGCCCTTTGCAAAAAAGAGACAAAAATATGCAGAATTCTCGCCGCCTGCGAAACCTATACGGCATTATATTATAAGATATACTTAAATAAATTCAATATCAAGGGCAGGTAAAAACCACGGCGCAATATGCAGGAAACAAAAACCGTTGAATGCGAGGATGTTTAAAACAAGCTGCTGAAAACTAAGGAGCGGCAAAAAATTCCCCACCGCCTGATTTTTAGCACATTAACAGGCAGTTAATAACATAAGGTGGTTTGGGGGCTTAGCTTGATTTTATACTTTCGGAAAGAACAATGAAGAAAAGCCTCCCCCTGCTATTCTGCTTCATTTGTTCCCTGGTATATAGTAAAGACTATACGGGGAACAATTTGTTGGATGTACTCGGTAAAAGTGTTTACTCCCCGGAGTTTAAACAGTTTAGCGAGTTTTGGTTACTTGATAAAAAGCTGGAGAATAACCTTGGTGGTATTAAAGTGCTTCAAGGCTCTACAGGAAACATTGATACAATTTTAGTTGCGGGCCATGATTTTAGCCTTGGCGGCACCGATTTTTTTATGTGCAGCTCGCCGCTACCGTTTAACCTTAGCCTTAATGACAGAACGGAAGACATAAGCGGCAAACTACAGGCCGCACCGGTGCCCTGCGCTAAAAATTTGCTGTTTGCCGGCAGCAGTTACAGTTTGCTGCTTAACAATGCTGATGGCAAAATACGCTGGGCCAAATTTTTTATTACTAAACAAAAGCCCGTTGTTGAAGAAGTAAAAACACCAGCCCCCCCTGCTGAAAAGAAAACTGAACCAACAACCACAGCAACCGAACCTTACATAAAGCTGGAGGCTAACAACAATACGGTAGCTTATGCCTCAAATAACCCGGTTAGCAAAAACGAAGAACTTAAGCGCAGTATAGAAAAAGAAGTTTTTGAATCTACAATTAAAACAAGGCCTGCGCCAACTACTACCAATCTTACAAGCGGCATTGCAACAACCGCTGCCCCTAAAACTATCCCTGCCGAAAGCGGCAATAAAAAGAATGAAGAGTTTAAACGCAACGTTGAGAAAAGCGTTTTTGAAAGCACTACTACACCCGTTAAAACCGCTGCAACTACCACAGCTAACAGCAGCACCTCTACTTTTAAAAAGGCGATACTGGATGTGTTTAAAAGTTATAAGGAGTCGGCCTTCTCATCTATTAAAGGGGGCAACCGCAGCAATTCTAATTTCTGGAATTATAAATATACCTACAGCACTAAGCTGAAAATACCGGGCGAGGAGTTTAACATGCTTTACAGTTTCCCTTTTCCTACTTCTACTTTAGATTTTGTTTCGGTGTTGCACGAGGGCGAAAGTTTTGATGCCACCTTTAAAACCATGTATAAGGATTTTGAAAAGAAGCTGATGGAGAATTTTCCGGCAAGTGAGGGATGGACGTCTTCGTGTATTATCAATAAAGAATCTTCTACCTTCTCGGACCTGGAGTTTAAGAATGATAAGTACGGCGCTATTGTATTAGACTATTGCAAAAGCCCCAAGGGCCGCCACGTGCTTTACCTGCGCTTTTTGCTTTACAACTAAGCTTACTTAGCTGCCGCGGAAATATTCTTAATCATATCGGCGCTCATTTTGTCAAGATCGTATTCAGCCTTCCAGCCCCAATCTTTTTGTGCAACGCTGTCGTCAATACTTTGTGGCCAGCTATCGGCAATAGGCTGCCTGAAATCGGGCTTATAGGTTATTGCAAACTCAGGAATGTGCTTTTTAATTTCTTCAGCCAATTGCTTAGGGTTAAAGCTTAAGCCGGCAAAGTTGTAACCTGACCGCACTGAAATTTTTTCAGCGGGGGCTTCCATCAATTCAATAGTACCGCGTATGGCATCGGGCATATACATCATGGGCAGCGTGGTATCTTCTTTCAAAAAGCATTCGTATTGCTTCTTCTCCACTGCTTCAAAAAATATATCAACGGCGTAGTCGGTTGTGCCGCCGCCTGCTTTGGTTTTATAGCTTATTAAACCGGGGTAACGTATGCTGCGTACATCCAGCCCGCGCTTTTGGTAAAACCAATCGCACCAGCGCTCGCCGGCCTGTTTAGAAATACCGTAGATGGTGTTAGGTTCCATTACCGTGTATTGCGGCGTGCTAACCCTGGGGGTAGTTGGGCCAAACACTGCAATGGTAGAAGGAAAGAATACTTTTTTCAGCCCCATTTCGGTACTTACATCCAAAATGTTTCTGAGGCCTTTCATATTTATACGCCAGGCAAGTTCGGGGTTCTTCTCTCCTGTTGCCGATAATATGGCAGCGAGGTGATAAATCTGGTTTACACCAAAACGCTTAACGGCATCGGCCAGGCCATTTTTATAAAGCACATCTAACCTTAAAAACTCACCGCCTTCTTTAAGTTCGGCAGAGGGTTCCTTTAAATCGGAGGCTATAACATTTTTATAAATTTTGCGGAGCGCCAAAACCAGCTCGGTTCCTATTTGTCCGCAGGCACCTGTCACCAAAATCGTATCGCTGTTCATATAGCAATGTTAAGAAGATTGGGTGAAACGCGTAAAGCATGATGCACAGGGTGTTAATAGAGGCTAGGGCATATATGAAAGCTTGTTAAGGCAATTAAGGCCGATTTGCTACAATTCTTATTTTAGCCCTCGTTCAATAACAGCAAATGCTAAAGAGAATACTTCCTCACCTGGCCTCGGTTGCCATTTTCGCAATTTTAACTGTCATTTTTTTCACGCCTTATTACGATGGCCAAACGCTTGGCGCCGGCGATACCACCCAATGGAAAGCCATGGCACAGGAGGCTATTTCGTGGAAAGAAAAAACCGGTGAGGATGCCTTGTGGACCAACAGCATGTTTGGCGGTATGCCCACCTTTCAAATTACTGTTAGCTACCCCGGCAACTGGGTGCACCATATTATAACTGCCCTGCAGGTTCCGTTTCCTGAAGCATCGGTAATCATCTTCCTGATGTTTACAGGCTTATATATAATGCTGCTTTGCTTTAGGGTTAACCCCTGGCTGGCGCTGGCTGGTGCGTTGGCTTACGGCCTGGCATCGTTTAACCTGGTAAGCCTTGAGGCCGGCCACAACACCAAGGTGATGGCTATGGCGCTTATGGCACCGGCTATTGGCGGTATGGTGCTGGCTTACCGCGGGCGCATTTTACTGGGCGGTGCGCTGGCTGCTTTTTTTATATCGCTGAATATTGATGCCAACCACTTTCAAATTACTTTTTACCTGATACTTACCATGGGCATATTGGGTGTTTACTTTTTGGTGGAAAGCATTATTGAAAAGAAAGTTACAGAGTTTGGCAAAGCCACACTAGTATTAATAGCAGCAGGTATACTTGGCTTTTTACCTAACGTGGCCAACCTGTGGAGCACCTGGGAATACGGCAAACAAACCATGCGCGGCGGCAGCAGCCCGTTAGCAGAAAAGAAAGAAGGCAGCACAGGTGGCGGCCTTGATATTAAATATGCCAGCCGCTGGAGTTACGGACAGTTTTTTTATACCAGTTATACGCTTAGAGATAAAAGCGGCAACGTACAAAACTTTGGCCCCGATGAACAGGATGACGCACAGGTTTTATACGACTCATTAAACAAAGCCAGGCCGGGTGAATATACCTTAACCAGCGACCGCAGTTGGGATGGTGAAATATTATCGTTAATGATACCCGATATTAAAGGTGGCGGCAGCGGTAATGAACTTAGCGATGAGAACCCGATAGTGCAGAAATACAGCGGCGGCAGAACCGGCGATGAAATTAAAGGGCTGAAAATGCAAATAGCCAGTGCGCTTTACTGGGGGCACCAGCCGTTTACTTCTGGCCCGGTTTATTTTGGCGCAGCCATTGTTTTCCTGTTCATCTTCTCCATGCTGGTAGTGCGCTCGCATATTAAATGGGCGGCTTTACTACTTGTATTTATATCTATTGGCCTTGCCTGCGGCCACAACTTCTTCCTCTTTAAATTATTCTTTAACACCTTGCCGCTGTTCGATAAATTCAGAACGCCATCAATGGCGCTGGTGATAGCCCAGATTATTATGCCGTTAATGGGCCTGCTTGCGCTTAACGAAGTGCTTGAAGGAAAATTAGATAAAGAGCAACTGACCAAAAAGCTAATGATAAGCGGTGGTATTGCTTTAGGCATAGTGTTAATATTCGGGCTGCTGGGCAGTTTCTTTTACAGCTTTAGCGGCGATAATGATGCGCGCATTGCCGCACAAAACCCTGAGTTGGTTAATATGCTGAAAGAACAACGCGCCTCTATGCTGCGTATGGATTCTCTCCGCTCGTTGTTTTTTATAGCGGTGGTTTTAGGCTTGGTGTGGGCATTTATACAACAGAAGATAAGCAAGCCACTGATGATTGCGGGTGTTGCACTTTTCTTATTGGTTGATAACGGTATGGTAGCAAAACGTTACCTGAGCACCAGCGATTTTGTAGCCAGCGCACAATACAGCCAAAACTTTGAACCGTCAACTGCTGATAAACAGATAATGCAGGACCAGAGTTACTACCGCGTGTTTGACCGCACGGTTGACCCCTACAATACGGCATCGCCGGCGTATTTCCATAAGTTGATTGGCGGTTACAGCCCTGCCAAATTGCAGATATACCAGGATTTGATTGAGCGCCAACTGAGCAATGGCAACATGAAGGTGTTTGACATGCTGAACACCAAGTACTTTAAAATGCCCGACCAGCAAGGCCGCGAACAAGTGGGCCCTAACCCCGGCGCATTAGGCAATGCCTGGCTGGTACACCGCATTATGCACGTAAATACTGCTAATGAAGAAATGAACGCCTTGGCAGCTGCTGATTTTGAACCGGGCAGCGTGGCAATTATTCATAAAGATTTTAATGCGCTTGTTAGCGATAACAATTTGGGCAGCGATAGCATGGCTACCATTAAACTGGAAAGCTACAGCCCCAATAAGCTTGTTTATTCTTATAACTCTGCCACGCCGCAGGTAGCAGTGTTCTCTGAAATTTACTACGCCGGCAAAAACGGATGGAAGGCTTACCTGGATAAAAAAGAGACCCCTTACTTCCGCGCTAATTATGTGCTGCGTGCTATGGCATTGCCTGAGGGTAAACACGAGATAGAATTCCGTTTTGAGCCGGAGAGCTATTACACCGGAAACAAGATTGCGTATGCCGGTTCGGCCCTGTTGTTCCTGTTTGTGTTAGGCACCTTAGGCTTTAGCGCTTACCGCCGCTATAAAGAAATTGAGGCGGAGCCAACACCACAACCAAAAGTTGCGGCGCCGCAAACCAAGCAAGTAAAAAAGAAGTGAAGAAGGTTTTAATCTTTACGTATTACTGGCCGCCTGCCGGAGGGGTGAGCGTGCAGCGCTTTTTAAAGTTTACGAAGTTTTTACCTGAGTTTGGCTGGCAACCTGTTATAGTAACCGTAGCTAACGGCAGTTACCCCTACCTTGATGAATCGTTACTGCAGCAGGTAAGTAAGGATGTAAAAGTTTACCGCACCAAAACTTTTGAGCCCTTTGAGTTTTACAACTTATTGCGTGGCAAAAAAGGGAAGGCACTGCCCGTGGTATCAGTAGGTGCAGCAAAGAACAAAACTTTCTTTCAACGTTTTTCAGAATATATACGCGCCAACTTTTTTGTGCCCGATGCGCGCGTCGGTTGGGTGAAGTATGCCATTAAGCAGGCTGAAGAGATTTTGAAAACCGAAAAGATTGATGCCATAATAACCACCGGCCCGCCGCATAGTACGCACTTAATTGGCCTTGATTTAAAACAGCGCTTTGGGGTAAAATGGATTGCGGACTTCCGCGACCCGTGGACCGGTATTTTTTACAACAACATTTTACCGCGCACTGAAGCCACCCGTAAAAAAGACAGCGAGTTAGAAAGCCGCGTGCTGCAAACAGCTGACCACGTAACGGTGATAAGCCCCGGCATGAAGAAAGAATTTGAAAACCGGGCGCAGCAAATAGAGGTGGTTTTTAACGGCTATGATGAGGAAGAGTTTAATGAACCGGCAGCTAACAGCACTAATGAATTTACTATACGCTATGTAGGTAACCTGATGGCCAGCCAAAATGCAACTGTATTATGGCAGGCGGTGGCAGCATTAAGCAAGCAGCAGCAACTGCGGATTGAATTGATAGGCCGTGTGGATGAAGAAGTAAAGCAGAGCATCAACAGTTGTGGTATTGCAGCACTGGTAAGCTACCGCGATTTTGTTGACCATCACACCGCAGTCCAATTAATGCAGACGGCAGGGCTTTTGCTGTTTGCCATACCCGATGTTAAGGGCAACGAATTGATTTTAACCGGCAAGTTGTTTGAATACCTGGCAGCGGGGGCAGAAATGATTTCGTTTGGGCCTGTGCATGGCAATGCAGCAGAGCTATTGCAGCAAACCGGCAGAAAGCCCATGATTGATTTCAAGAATGCAGAAGAAACCCGTAAGCAATTAGAAGCAGCAGTGCGCTACTTTGCAGAACATAAAAAGCCCTTTAAATACACCACAACTGCACACGAAGTGTTTAGCAGAAGAAACCAGACCAAAGAATTGGCCCGCCTGTTAGGCAGTTAAAAAAGCACCCCCAGAATAAGGTTAAGGTCGAAGGTCCATTTGTAAAAAATATTCTGCTGAAAAATATCGGAGGTGGGATAAAAGGTATGATTGTTTACCTTCCAACTGCGCGAATATTTATAGCCACCGCTTAAGCCCATATCAATCAGCACAACATCTACAGGCAACCGGTAGCCGAGTTGCAGACCGTAACTGGTTATTAGCGCATTTACTTTATACAGGCTGCCGGCAAACTCAGCGGGGTTGCTCACCTTTTTCGACATAACGTACGAAGCAAAAGCGTAAGGGCCCATGTAGAAACCCTTTGGCCCACGCGGCTTCTTTAACGGGTAAAAGGAATAACTGAGGCCAAGGTGCGGACCGTGGTTGATATTCGGTTTGCTCTTATCCTGAAAAACATAGGTTGCCACGCCCACTACGTTAGGAAAAAAATAACCGCCACTTAGTTGTAATGAATGGCGGTGATGGATAACCACCTCGTAACCGCTGGCTATGTTATCCATATAAAACGACTGGCTGAAGCCAAAGAAAGTAGGATGCGGTATTTCGTAGATGTGTAAGATGGGCCGCGCCCATTTGCGTTCGGCGTGCAGAGAATCCTGCCGGTTATCGGCAAGGCAACTAAATGCCAGTAAAAAGAGGAAGGATGCAGTGAGTAGTATTTTGTGTTTCATAGTTAAAGCAAGCGTTAGCCCCTGCCGGCAGAAGATGCACCGTTAAGGCCGGCAATAGCATCCTGCAGGCGTTTTTTCAGTGCATCAGAAACAGGAGCCAAAGGCTGACGGAGCGTAGCCTCGCAAATGCCTAAAATCTCGAGGGCGCATTTAACACCACCGGGGTTGCCTTCGGCAAAAAGCATATCGGTTATATCATTCAGCTTATAGTGCAACTGTTTCGCAGCTACAAAATCACCTTTAAGACACTGGCGCACCATTTCAGTAAAGATGGCAGGGAAAGCCTGGCCCACTACAGAAATAACACCATCCAAACCGTAAGCCATAAGGCCGAGGGTAATGTTATCATCGCCCGAAATTACCAGGAAGTTCTCCGGCTTATTTTTCACTATCTGCATGTTCTGAATAAAATCGCCTGAAGCTTCTTTTATGCCGATGATGTTAGGCACTTCGCGGGCAATGCGCAGTGTAGTTGCAGCTAACATATTGCTTGAGGTACGGCCGGGAACATTATACAGAATAACAGGGCGCGGTGCAGCATTACCTAATGTTTTGTAATGCTGGTAAATACCCTCCTGTGTAGGCTTGTTATAATAAGGGCTAACTGAAAGAATAGCATCAATACCTTTAAAATCGAACTTCTGAAAATCGTTAAGAATTTCATGCGTGCTGTTGCCGCCAAAGCCTGCCACAACGGGCACCCTGCCATTATTCTTTTCAATGGTGTATTGCAACACTTCTACTTTCTCTTCCTTAGTAAGGGTCACGCTTTCGCCTGTGGTACCTAAAGAAACCAGGTATTCCACACCGCCATTTACGCAATGGTCAATCAATTTACCGAGGGCATTAAAATCAACTTTATCGTTTTTAGTAAAAGGGGTAACAAGGGCAACACCGGTGCCTTTCAATTTACTTTGAATCATACTTTATTTTGTTTAAGAAATCTATTGATTGATCTAAGAAATACGACAGGTTGTTTTTACCGCTAAGGTTAATCATCATATCGTAATAAGCGGTTTTAGCTTCGGAATAAGGGCCGAGGCGCCATTTTGCATTGGAGGTTGCTGCAATAAACTCCAGCGGCAGATTCTCTTCTACAAAGCAGGCCAGCAGTAAATCGAAACGCTTACCCACGAAAGCCTCTACGCGGGGGTCGTTAGGCACCTGTTTCCAATCCAGTTGCTTTTTATTGAACACCTGTATATCGGCTTTATGATCCAGCTTGGTATCATTAATAAAACCAAGCAGTTCCACTTCCTTGCCCTGCTTACGCAGGTTCTCGGCAAAGCGCGTAATTACAATATCATTATCGGGGTTAGTGCTGTCGTAAATAATACCAATGGATTTTGCATCGGTTAAATTAGTAAGCACCCGTTTAGGCTTGTTGCTTTCCGTTTTTTCGCGGAGATGCCTTTTATAGAAATAGCTTTGAATATCGTTCCACAACTTCATCCTTCAATCATTTAGCTGCTACAGTTCCTTAAACTCGCCAATGGCCGAATACTTTTGAATACGCCTCTTAATGCGTTCATCGCTGCTCAGCCTTTCCAAATCATCCACATGGTGTACGATAGTTTGCTTAAGCGTTTGCGCCATTTCAGCCGGGTTAGCATGGGCGCCGCCCAGTGGCTCCTTTACAATGCCGTCAATTATTTTCAATTCCAGCAGTTCCTGCGGAGTTGGCTTAAGAGCAAGGGCGGCCTTTTCCTTGTGTTCGGCAGTTCGCCATAAAATAGAGGAGCAGGCTTCTGGAGAAATAACCGAGTACCAGGTATTTTCCAGCATTAACAACCTATCGCCAACGCCTATGCCCAACGCGCCACCGCTGGCGCCTTCGCCAATTACAATGCAAAGCACCGGCACTTTAAGCGATGCCATTTCGAAAAGGTTACGCGCTATGGCCTCGCCCTGCCCGCGTTGTTCGGCCTCGGCACCGGGATAAGCGCCCGGCGTATCAATAAGGGTAACTATAGGCTTACCGAATTTTTCAGCCAGCTTCATTAAGCGCAGGGCCTTGCGGTAACCTTCAGGGTTTGGCATACCGAAATTGCGCATCTGGCGCATTTTGGTATTAACTCCTTTTTGATGGCCTATTATCATATAGGTTTTTCCATCAATACTTCCCAGCCCGCCGATGATAGCTTTGTCATCTTTAAAATTGCGGTCGCCGAAAAGCTCCACAAACTTTTCGCAAATGCTTTCAATATAAAAAAGGGTATAGGGGCGTTCAGGATGCCTGCTGACCTGTATGCGCTGCCACACGGAAAGGTTATTGTAAATCTTCTTCTGCTTCTCTTTTATCTTTTCCTCTACTTCAATAATCTTCTTAAAGGCCGTTTCTTTCCCTTCTGCTTTCAGTTTTTCCAACTGCGCATATAAATCAGCTATGGGCTCTTCAAAATCAAGAAAAGTCATATTAAGGGTTTGAGCCTACAAATAAACGGCATGTTTACCATAAATCCGATAGGGTAAAAGCCTAAAAAGGGGGAGGAAAATGCGCTAAACGCTTTGAAAAGTTGTGGTAATCAGTTTTTGAGCCCCATAATACTTCGGCCATTGCAGCAATGCGGGGGTAAACCTGGCGCTGTAATTGGGCGCCGTTGGTGATGTATTCCGTCCATACATTGGCCTGCCCGCCCAGCACCTGCTTTGCGGTTAATGAATCAAGCCCTTGTGCGGGGTTAAACTGATACACTTTTTTCAGAGGCAGGTTGGCCATCCACCAGGCGTGCTTTTTATCGCTTACGCTTTGGGGGTAATCGAAATAACAGAAAAAGCGGGGAGTCATAATTACATCGTGGCCGGCCTTTGCAGCTTTAACGCCGGCAAAGCGGTCCATCCAACTCATTACAACTATGCTATCGTTTAAGCCGCCTTTAATCACCTCGCCCCAGCCTATTGATTTTCTTCCCTTTTGTGCCAGGTAATCCTCCATGGTTTTCATAAAGTAATGCTGCACTTCTTCCTCATCTTTCAAATCTTTTTCACGGATCAGTTGTTGCACAAAGGCGCTTTCCTTCCAACGCGCTTTAGGGGCTTCATCACCACCCAGGTGTATATACTCCGACGGAAAAAGGGTGCAAACTTCATCCAGCACATCTTTCAAAAACTGAAAGGTGTAATCGGTAGGGCAATAGATGTCTTTAAAAATGCCCCAGTGGTTAGGCACCTCAAGCAGTGCCGAGTCGCAACTTAGTTGGGGATAGGCCGCAATGGCTGCCGAAGAGTGCCCGGGCATTTCAATTTCAGGAACAATGGTAATAAAGCGGCTACGGGCGTAGCTTACCAGTTCTTTTATTTCCTCCTGCGTATAAAAGCCACCATAATGGCTGCCTTCTTTTTCAACCCGCCAGGCGCCTGCTTCGGTCAGTTTAGGATATTTTTTAATTTCTATACGCCAGCCCTGGTCATCAGTTAAGTGCAGGTGCAGCACATTCATTTTAAGCGAAGCCAGCAGGTCAATATATTTCTTAACAGTATCTACGGGAAAAAAGTGCCTGCAAACATCCAGGTGCATGCCCCGCCATTGGTAGCGGGGGTAATCAGTAATGGTGCAAGCCGGTATGCCGTAACATTCAATTTGGTTAACGGGCATTTGCTTAAGGGTTTGCATGGCATAAAACTGCCCGCAAAAGGTATTGGCTGAAACTTCTATGCCTTCCTGCGTTACCTGTATGCGGTAGCCCTCGTTACCAATTAATGTATCGGAACCATTAAGCAGGGTAAAGTGCAGTTTGTTAGCGGGTATTTCGGCGGTGGTGTAGGTAAAATTGGTGGCCCCGCTTAGCTGTAACTGTTGCGGATATGGGATTTGCGCAGCTAATACAGCTACACTAAACAGTAACAAACAGAAAAGAAAATACCTCATAGGTGGTTATGCAAGGCGACCTCCGCCAGCCCTAAGTTAGAATAGTGGTGCAAATTATGCCGCCTTTCTTTTGCGGCGCGGAACGTGCGGCGCATTTAAAATGGCATTAACGATGTTGGGCAGGTCGTTATCAAACTTAATCTGCACTTTGTTTTCGCTATTCACCCATTTGGCAATTTGCTGCGCGCTTAACTCGGTGGAAGTGTCAACGCCCATTTCAGCCAATACTTTAGCGTTGCTCAGCTGCTCACTTTGCTTTTTGATAGGAATTACAAACAGCTTTTTACCCAGGTAAAGCGCCTCGGATATGGTTTGAAAACCGGCGGCTGTAATTACACCGCTGCAGGAAGTTATATCCTGTGTAAAGGTCTCGTTGTTTAAAGGGCGTATTATACAGTTCCCGATATGCTTCTCTTCCTTCTCGGTTTTAGAGTAGATGATGAACTTGTGATGGCGCAACGGAAATTGAGTGAAACACTGCAGCAGTTCGGCATCGGAGTATGAGTTTAAATACACCACCGTAAAATTTCGGGTAAAGGGGATGGCCTCGCGGATATCCTCGCGAATAACGGGGTAGTAAATAAAATCATCAAACTTGCGGAAGTGCATGCCTATTTTGTTTTTGGCAGGGCACATCATTTTTGCAATAAACTTAGTGAGGCCTGCGCCCTTTGTTTTCGGAAATTTTTTGGAGGTCATGGAATACATGTTGCCGATACCTACCCGTTTAACCCCCGCAATTTTTGCACCCCAAAGTGTAATAGGTTCAAAATCGGAGATAATCAAATCATACTTTTTAAAGGGCACCTTCCACAAGGCTATAAGTATGGAAAGAAAGTTGGCTTTGCCTATTGATTTCAGGACAGAGATTTTCCCTTTTTTGCCGTAATAGAAACTAAGGCCCTTGTACTCGTAGTTAACCTCAAAGGGTAAACTCATTTGTGCTTTACCGCCGCTTATTAATACATCCAGTTGTGTGATTTCGGGATGTTGTTTCAACAGCTTGTAAATTTCTGTAGAGCGGCTTATGTGGCCATTACCGGTTGCCTGGATTCCGAAAAGAATCTTCATAGAGTGGTTTTAGATAAAACGAATGGGCAGCAGGGCGAATTGCTGTTTTACCGCCCGGCCGGTGCGAAGCGTAGGCGGCAATGGTTAAAGTGCAGGGCTTTAGCTGAGAAGTGTTTTCAGCGAAATTTCTCAAGCTGTTATTTTTTCGTTAAAAGCCGCATTTTTTGCTGTGCGGTGCATATGCAGCGCCTGTTGCATGGCTTCAAAATCGGGTGAAAGATGTCTTACAATAGTATCGTCATCTTTCTCTGTTTTATCCTGCAGTTGCAGTTGTTTGTAGTAAACCAAATCCCATTTATCGGTGTATTCCAGGGCTGTGAGGTTCTCAATCCAATCGCCGGAGTTTAAATATTGCACGCAGCCTTTATCGTTGGTAAAGTTGCGCATAACGGGTTCGTGTATGTGGCCGCATATCACATAGTCGTAACCATCGTTAATGGCAATGTCTGCTGCCGTATTTTCAAAATTACTGATATGTTTTACAGCAGCCTTAACACTGTCCTTAACGCGTTTGGAGAGGGAAATTTTTTCGCGGCCAAACTTTTGCAACAGGTGGTTAATAGCGCGGTTAAGCAGAATAAGCAAATCGTAACCCAGTCCGCCGATTTTTGCCAGCCACTTAGAGTGCTGCATGGTTACATCAAACACATCGCCATGAAAAAACCAGTGCTTTTTGCCATTTAAATTTAACACCAGCTTATCTTCCAGGTGAAGATTATCTAAGCGAAAACCGCTGAATTTGCGCAGCAGTTCATCATGGTTGCCCGTTAGGTAGTAAACCTGCGTGCCGTGCATCATCATTTTAATTACCCTTTGTATAACGCGCCAGTGAGAGTCGGGGAAATAAAATTTACTGAGTTGCCAGATATCAATAAAATCGCCGTTGATAATGAGCACTTCCGGATCAATGCTCTTTAAATACACGTTCAGTTCTTCGGCATGGCAGCCATAAGTGCCCAGGTGCACATCTGAAATTACCGCCACTTTTAGTTTTCGCTTTTCCATTCTGCTTTTGTTTTACAAAGGTGTAAAGCGAAGGTGAGCCGAACATTAGGCAGGCATTAAATCGGTGGCAAGTGTGGGTTGTCCGCATGTTAATTTTAACGGGTAGCCCTAGACAATGAACACGGGCCCGTGAATTACAAGCCCCACGGCAACGGATTACCGAAATATCAAGTCTATTTTTATATCTTCAACATCCCTTGGTAACGGGCAAAAACGCCCGGCCAATATGAACCTTATATCATCATGAGAAAAATTTCTACTCTCTTCCTTTTACTAAGCTGCATTTGCGCCGTTGCGCAGAATAACGTTGGTATAGGCATACCCAACCCTGACCCAAGCGCCATCCTTCACCTGGAGGCCACTGATAAGGGCTTGATTGTACCGCGTATGACCACTGCCCAACGCAATGCGCTGCCTACACCGGCCAATGGCTTGCTGGTGTACGATGTAAGTGTAAACTGCTTCTATTACTTTACTACCGGCAGCGGGTGGATTTCTTTGTGCCAACTATCGGGCCCAACGGGGGCCACCGGTGCAACAGGCACTGCAGGTGTTGCAGGCGTAGCCGGCCCCACAGGGCCAGCAGGCGTTGCAGGCGCTAATGGCGCCACCGGACCGACAGGCCCGCAGGGAGCAACCGGCCCCACAGGCGCACAAGGTGTGCAGGGCATAACCGGCGATACCGGGCCGCAAGGCGTGCAGGGCATACAGGGTATACAAGGTGTTACAGGCCCCCAAGGTATACAGGGCATACAAGGCATTACCGGCCCTACCGGTGCACAAGGCATACAGGGTATAACGGGTGATACCGGCCCGCAAGGCATACAGGGCATACAAGGTATAACAGGGCCGCAGGGCATTCAGGGAATACAGGGTATTACCGGGCCAACCGGCGCACAGGGTATACAAGGTATTACCGGCGATACAGGCCCGCAGGGAATACAAGGCATACAAGGTATTCAAGGTATAACCGGCCCAACGGGCGCACAAGGGATACAGGGCATTACCGGCGCCACCGGTGCACAGGGTATAACAGGGCCTACAGGCCCCTTAGGACCCGCCGGCGGAGATTTAAGCGGCACTTACCCTAACCCAACGGTAGTTGGCCTGCAGGGCAACCCGGTTTCAAATGCGGCCCCACAAAACGGCAACGTTTTAATGTGGACCGGAACAGCATGGACGCCCGTAGATACCCTCGGCGATTTTTGGGCATTGAAAGGAAACGCAGGCACTAACCCCGCTACCAATTTTGTGGGAACTACGGATAACCAGGATTTGGTTTTGCGCACCAACAACACGGAAAAAGTACGGGTAAAAGCAAACGGCGCTGTGGGCATTAACCAGCCTAACCCTAATGCTACTTCTATATTGGATATACAAAGTACCACCAAAGGCGTGTTGTTCCCATCATTAACTACGGTGCAGCGCGATGCTATTGCAGGACCAATGGTTGGCTTAACCATTTATAATAACACGCTGAACGTGCACCAGTTTTGGAACGGCACCTGCTGGGTTAACGTAGGCCAAACCGTTTGCTCGTTTGATTATGGCGTATCGCTAAGCCACAACTCCGATTGTTTGCTGCGCTCCAACTTTAACAGCGTAAGCGATACCATTACCGTTACCTTACTGGCGGGCACTGCCGCACCGGTAATACTTTCCGCATCGGGTGTGCCGGCAGGTGTGCTGGTTAACTTCAGCAACAGCTACGTAACACCTACTGCTACATCGGTGGTAACGTTTACCGCATTGCCAAGTGCAGCACAGGGCACTTTTACCATTACTATACTGGCTACATCGGGCTCTACTATTAAAACGCTTACTTACACCCTAACCGTTTACGATTACAACTTAACCCTGAACCCGCTTGCCGGAACGGTTAACGAAATAGGTATTGCACCAAACACGCTTACCGCAGCAACCTCAGTTACCATAGGTAACCCGGGCGCCTGCGGCAGCACAGGCACCAATGCCCTTTTATCGGTTAACGGTTTACCAAGCGGTGTTACGGCAGCCTTTGGTACCAGCAGCCTAGCAGTGCCGGGCACTACCAGTTTAACGTTTACTTCATCATCGTGCGCAATACCGGGTACCTACCAGGTGCAGGTGGTGGCTACTATAGGAGCGCTTAGCTCTTCCACCACTTACACGCTTACGGTTGCGCCTTCCGTTATCAATATAACGGCATCGGCACAAAACGTTAACCTGTGGAACTTAGCCGGTAACCCGGCCTGCCCTATTGACCTTACTGTAAACATCAGCAATGGTGTGGTAATAGGCAGCAGCAGCACGGCTACAGCCTCGTTAACTACCGGGCCTTTTGCAAGCGGCTCAAACATTACTATTAATAATAATGGAACTATTGCCGGTAAAGGCGGCAACGGCGGCGATGATACCGGCCACAACCTTACCAGTTGCCCTAATAAGGATGGCAAACAAGGCGGCAATGCTTTAGACCTGGCCTGCCAGGGTGTTATCATCAACAACAGCGGTACCATCGGCGGCGGCGGTGGCGGTGGTGGCGCAGGCGCTGAGTTAGGCGGCGGAAACCCTTGTACTACCTTCCGTGCCGGTAGCGGCGGCGGCGGCGGTGCAGGCGCAACACCAGGCACAGGCGGCAATAACGGTGCACCAAGCGGGTGTAATGCCGGTAACAACGGTACTGCATTAACGGGCGGCACAGGCGGTAACACTGCGGGCTGCGCTGTAAACTGCACCATTCTGTTTGTAAGTTTTGGCCCTTATACGCCGGGTAACGGTGGCGCAGGCGGTAACCTTGGCCAGCCGGGCTCGGCAGGTGGCGGTGCTAATGGCTTTGTGGATACGGGAGTTTGTAACCAGGGCGCCGGTGGCGCTGCAGGTTGCGGCATAAAAACAAACGGTAACGCTTATACCTTAAACGGTACTGCAGTGCTTGGCCCGGTTTGCCCGTAACCGCAGCATAGCAAATTACATTTCGGTGACGGTTGTTCGTTACTTACTGCCTATATTTACCCCCATGAGATTTATCATGGGGGTTATTTTTTGCCTGCTACTTGCAGGCCAGTGCCTTGCCCAGGCAGATTCATCGGCAGCGCCAAAAAAGTCGGCATTAAGCCGCGGAGACAGCCTTTATATGGTTAAGCTGAATAACAGCGGCAACCTGATGATTGCAGGTGGTGTAGGGCTTACCGGCGTTGGCGGCTACCTGATATACCAAGGGGTTAAAGTGTACAACTCGCAAGTGGTACCAAATACGCCTACGGCTGCTGAAGATTTGCAGCGCAACCACCGCCAGGGCGTTATTTATATGGCTGCAGGTGGTGTTTCAATTGCAGGGGGCATAATACTTACTGCCTTTGGGGCTAAGAATAAAGTTGAATTTAAGCACCGCAAAAAGCAATTACAACTGGAAACCGGTTGGCTGCCAAGCGGCCAAATGGGCCTTGCGCTTACCTTTTAAAGCTTACTTTGTAATTTACAGCCCGTTAAGGCACCTTTTTTTAAGCTGCTGCCGTATAAAACCAACTAAGGTTTTAGTGAACATTGGGCTAAAAACCGTGTTTTAACTTCTATCTCTTTTATTACATTTGGCGCGCCTGTTGATGGCAGAGTGCTAAAAACTTTCAACGGCAATCATCTATGTCAGAAAAAGCTACATTGAACTATGACGGAAAAAGCTACGAGCTACCCGTTATTACCGGAACCGAGAATGAAAAAGCAATAGATATTTCGAAGCTCCGTGGGCAAAGCGGTTTAATTACTTATGACGAAGGTTATAAGAATACAGGCTGCACTGTTTCCAACATCACCTTTCTTGACGGCGAGCAGGGCATTTTGCGTTACCGCGGTTACAGCATTGAAGACCTGGCTGAGAAGTCGTCTTTTGTAGAGGTAATGTACCTGTTGTTGTATGGCGAGCTGCCAAATGCCGAGCAATTAAAGGCATTTGAGCGCGAGTTAACTATGCACACCCTGGTGCACGAAAACCTGGTGAAGGTGTTTGAGGTTTTCCCTACACGCTCTCACCCAATGGGCCAGTTAATGACGCTGCTTTCAGCATTGTCATCTTTCTACCCTGATTCTTTAAACCCTAACATTAACCCGGAAGAAGTAAACCTTACCATCATCCGTTTGCTTTCTAAAATGCCTACCATCTGCTCTATGATATACAAGAAGGGCAAGGGGCACCCGGTAATGTACCCGAAGAACAAGTTTGACTACGTTACCAACTTCCTGCATATGACGTTTGGTGATGTAACGGAAGAATACAACCCGGACCCTGTAGTGGTTGATGCCATGAATAAGCTGCTAATTCTGCATGCTGACCATGAGCAGAACTGTTCGGCTTCAACAGTGCGTATTGTAGGTTCATCGCACGCTAACTTGTACGCTTCGGTATCGGCCGGTGCTGCGGCTTTATGGGGCCCACGCCACGGCGGCGCCAACCAGGAAGTGCTGGAAATGCTGGAAGAAATACGCGATAAGGATAAAGGCGATGTGAAGAAAGTAGTTGCAGAAGCAAAAGATAAAAAGCGCCTGTTGTTTGGGTTCGGCCACCGCGTTTACAAAAACTTTGACCCGCGCGCCAAAATTATTAAAGTGGCCTGCGATAATGTATTGAACAAACTGGGCGTAAAAGACCCGTTACTTGAAATAGCCAAGGAACTGGAACAGGCAGCGCTTAACGACCCTTACTTTGTAGAAAGAAAACTGTATCCGAATGTTGACTTCTACTCCGGTATCATCTACAAGGCGTTAGGTTTCCCTACACCAATGTTTACCGTGCTTTTTGCCCTGGGCCGCATGCCCGGCTGGATAAGCCAGTGGAAAGAAATGCGTGAGCGTAAGGAAGATATAGGCCGCCCACGCCAGGTTTACAACGGAGCAGTGCACCGCCCTTTTGTTGACCTTAAGAACAGAAAATAAGCGTTTAGCTAAACACCATATAAGCCGCCCCTTTAAAGGGCGGTTTTTTTATTTACGATATAGCCAACATGGGTATAAAAAGGCTTAGTTGTAACTATCTACCCTTTTTATATTTTCACCGCTCCTAAAACAATTAACAATGGCTTATCTATTCACTTCTGAATCTGTATCTGAAGGGCACCCTGATAAAGTTGCTGACCAGATTTCGGATGCACTTATTGACCACTTTTTAGCCTACGACCCACAAAGTAAAGTAGCCTGCGAAACACTGGTAACCACCGGGCAGGTAGTATTAGGCGGCGAAGTAAAATCGAAAGCTTACCTGGATGTACAGGATATAGCCCGTGAAGTAATTTCGAAAATCGGTTACACCAAGGCCGAGTATATGTTTGAAGCAAAATCGTGCGGTGTGCTTTCTGCCATCCACGAGCAATCGCCTGATATTAACCAGGGTGTAGAACGCAAAAAGCCGGAAGAACAAGGTGCAGGCGACCAGGGTATGATGTTTGGTTACGCCAGCCGCGAAACCGATAACTTTATGCCGCTGCCATTGGAAATTGCCCACACTTTATTGCGTGAGTTATCGGCCATACGCCGCGAAGGAAAAGTAATGAAGTACCTGCGCCCTGATGCAAAAAGCCAGGTAACTATTGAATACAGTGATGACCATAAGCCACAGCGTATTGATGCTATTGTGGTTTCTACCCAGCACGATGATTTTGATAAGGACAATGCCATGCTTAAGAAAATTAAAGATGACGTTATCAATATCCTTATCCCGCGCGTAAAATCAAAACTACCTAAGCGTGTGCAGGGCTTGTTTAATGATAAGATTAAATACCACGTTAACCCAACCGGTAAGTTTGTAATTGGTGGCCCGCATGGCGATACCGGCCTTACCGGCAGAAAGATTATAGTGGATACCTACGGCGGCAAAGGTGCGCACGGCGGTGGAGCATTCAGCGGCAAGGACCCTTCGAAGGTTGACCGTTCAGCAGCTTATGCTACACGCCACATTGCCAAGCACCTGGTAGCAGCCGGTGTTTGCGATGAGGCCTTAGTGCAGGTAGCTTACGCTATTGGTGTTGCACAGCCTGTGGGTTTATTTGTAAATACGTACGGCACCAGCAAAGTAAAAATGAGCGATGGCGAAATAGCCAAAACCATTTCGAAACTGCCTGAGTTTGATATGCGCCCTTACTTTATTGAAAAGCGCTTTAACCTGCGCACACCTATTTACCTGGAAACAGCATCTTACGGACACATGGGCCGCCAGAGCAAAGTGGTAAAGAAGACCTTTAATAAAGGCAAGCACAACGAAAAAACAGTTACGGTTAAGTTGTTCCCCTGGGAAGAACTGAATGCCGTAGCACAGGTTAAGAAAGCGTTCGGCTTATCTTAATACCTGCTATACTTTATAAACAGCATAAAAAATGGTTCCTTTAGGGAGCCATTTTTTATTTATGCTTAGGTGGAAACAGATTATTGTTATTGCGGCCAGCTTACTTCTGTTTGCCCCTTACCTTTTTACCTGCTTTTACGCATTACCTTTTGCCGATGATTTTTGCTTTGGTTGGACGGCCTCGCAAAACAGCAGTTTTGCTCAAAAGTTTTTAAACCAATACCTGTTTTGGAACGGGCGTTACAGCGCTGATGTTTTAGCCAACCTGCACCCTATGCTTAGCGGCCGCTTAATTACAGCACAGGTAATTTTTGCGGCCTGCATTATTGCCATGCCATTGCTGCTAACCTTGCTGTTTACACGCGTAACAAAAAACACCGGCCTATCCATAAGCGCTGCGCTGTTGGCCTCCCTTTACTACTACAACCAACAGCCTAACGTATCGGAAGGATTGTACTGGTACATAGGAATAAGCAACTATTTGCTGGGCGACCTGGTATTGCTGCTGCACTTTCTGTTTGCATTCAGAAACAATATAGCGGCCAAAACCGCTGCCCTGCTGTGCCTTATTTTGGCAATAGGTTTTAATGAAGTTGGCGCACTGCTGATACCGTTGTTTTACCTGGCGGGCATATTTATAGCAAGCGGCAACTTCCGCGAGCGGAGAAAGGAAGTGATACTTTACTTTAGTGTGGCAGCCGTTTGCAGTGCCCTGGTGTTTTTCTCCCCCGGCAATTTTACCAGGAGTAAAGAGTTTGAGAGCAGCTTTCAGTTGTTGCATTCGTTGTTATACTCGGCCATGCAAACAGGGCGCTTTATTGCATCGTGGATGTTGAGTGTGCCTTTTGTTGCTTTATCGCTATTGGTATATGTACACGCCATTGACCTGCGGAAAAACTTTACCGATAAAATACCCTTTGTGTTTCCCATACTGTTTTTGCTGTTTGTTGTTTTTGCAGCAGCGTTTTTGCCGTATATGGCTACCGGTATATTGGGCCAGCACCGCACCATGAACTATGTTTTTTTCTTCTTCATTTTATTGTGGTTAACGGCGCTTGTAAATGCGGGCAATACGTTGCCTGCGCCTGCAAGCCTTGCTGCTTTAAAAAAGCCGGCATTCAGCAGTGTGTTGTTAGGCGCAGCCTTACTAAGCCTTGCGGTGTGGGGTAATGGCTTTGAACTGAGCAAGGACCTGCAAAACGGGAGCATGGCCGCTTACAAGGCAGAGTTCTTCCAAAGGCAACTGAATATAGCCGGAGGCAAAACAACCGTTATACCCGCGCTTTATCGCAGGCCGCCATCGTTAAGTATTGTTGATGCACAGGCCGACACCGCTTACTGGATTGATAAGTGCATGAAGAATTATTACACCCGGGGCGGCAGGCCGCTTCACTAATTTTACGCCATGGCATTTTATGATTTACCTAAAGAGGAAAGGGCTGCCCTTGCTGCAAAAATTGAGCGGGAGGTGGAACAGGATATTGCCAAAGGAAAAATGGGCAAAAGCCTGCATTACTTTAAAGATGAAGACACCTATATACGCAAATGCGCCTACCTGGGCATAGGCAAAATTTACAAGCGTGCCGTAAGTGCAGCAGTAGTTAGTTTTATAGATGAATTGCTGAAGAGCGAAGATGCCAAAGTGCGTCAAACAGCCGTGAACGCCGCCGGTGAAATAGGCAAAGTTGATTTTGAAGAGGTGCAGCACATTTTTGATACCGCATTGTTTGATGAACACCACAGCGTGCGGAATGCCGTTATCGGCTCGGTTAAAAAAATGGGAGAAGTAAACCCCAAGCCGGTGCTTACGTGGAGCAAAAAATATTTACACCACAGCGATAAGGAAATAAGGCGCGAAATATGCCACGGCATAGAGTTGCGGGGCCGTAAGCACCCGGAGGATATACTGCCTTTGCTACAGGAACTTGAATTTGATAAAACGGCAAGGGTAAGAAACACACTGGTGCATGTGCTGGGGCAAATAGCTTACAAAGAAAACTGCCTGCCCAAGGTTATTGCACACCTAAAGGGTTGGAAGAATAAAGAGCTGGTAGTCGATGCCGTTGAAGAAATAATTGATGTGCACCAACGCTACAAAAATTTTGCGGTGCTTACACAGGACGAGGCGCGTGCCTACATTAAAAAGAATCAGTAGGGCATTACCAGAATTTCCACCAGGGCTTTTTAGGCGGGGCCTGCACTTTTACGCCCTTGCCGGCTGCGGTGGTAATAGAATCTATATTTTTTGAAATCTCGAAGAAGGAAGTAATGGAATCATACTCGCCGCCGGGCTGCATTTGTTTCCACACCTTGCCAAAGGGGTTAGCCCAATAGCCGGAGGTTTTAAGTTTAACGCCTATGGTATCGTTGTGCTTGCTCCACTGGCCGCCATAGTTCACCAACATACATATGCCTAAAAAAGCGCCATAGGACTGCACATAGATATCCTTTTGTTCTTCACTTAAATTATCGAAGTTGGTGCGCAGTGTTTCAATTTCCTGCTCTACGCGTTTCACTCCTTCGGTGTTGTATTCCAAACCAAGGCGGGCCCTTGTTTTTTCAGCTAACTGAAAAATACCTTCCTGTACTTCGTCGCTTACCTTTTCATCCTCCTTCATACAATGCAGAACCTATTTATTGTATTTACTCATCGCCCTCTCAACTCCTTCGAACATAAAACTGTTAACGGCTTCGCCGGCAAGTTTTATTTTTTCGGTGAGCAGTTTTTGCTCGTCCACACTCCAGTTACCCAATACGTAATCTACCTGGCGGCCCTTGGCAAACTCGTTACCAACGCCAAAACGTAAGCGCGGGTAATTGTTGTTGCCCAGTGTGGCATCAATATCTTTTAATCCGTTGTGGCCGCCATCGCTGCCTTTTATGCGCAGGCGCAGACTGCCGAAGGGAATGGCAATATCATCTAACACTACTAAAACATTTTGCTGTTGAATTTTGAGTTCGGTCATCCAATAGCGCAGGGCTTTACCGCTAAGGTTCATATAAGTGGTGGGCTTAATAAGGTAAATGCTTTTGCCGCGACTGCGGTACTCGGCAAAAAAAGCAAGGCGCTCCAATTGAAACGGAACGCCTGCCGTGTTTGCCAAATTGTCTACAATCTTAAAACCAATATTATGACGGGTATTTTCGTATTCGGCCCCAATGTTTCCTAAACCGGCAATTAAAAAACTCATGCTGCTAAATAAGCGAAAAACACGAAGCCCGCTACCTCAAAAAAAATTACACCGTATTGGTTTTGATATTAACTTAGGGTTACTTATGAAAACATACCTTACGCTGGTTGCTGCAATACTGTTGTTGACAACAGCTAGAGCGCAAAACCCGCAAACAGCCTACCTGAAATGCCTGACAGAAGACATATGGGAGCGCATGGCAGGCCAGGACCCCGGCCTGCAACAACGGCGGACTGCTGCTGAAGCGTTACTACAACAGCAAGGCGCTTTGCTGCAGCCAAACAATGCCAGCCCACACCCCCCCGCAGCAGATAAAAAACAAGCCAACCAGGGCATAGGCGCCGAAGAAATTACCACTGTTATACCTACAGTTATTTATATAGTGCATGACGGCACTGCCGCCGGCAACATAAGTATGACGCAGATACAAAGCCAAATGGACCAGCTTAACGCCACCTTTGCTGATTATGGCTACTCCTTTTGTTATGCGCGGCGCAACGTTTTAGATACAGCATGGTTTGTGCCGCAGAGCGGGGACTCAGCAGGTGTGTTTAGGATAAACAACCCTGCGCTTAGCGACCTTGATGAATACGCGGAAGATGTGGCCCTGAAAAGTTTAAGCCCTTTACCGGCACGCAACTACCTGCGCATATTTGTAGTTAGTAATATTTCGCCGGCAGGTACGGGTGGGTATGCCTTCTACCCCGGAACCAGTGATTTGCTGGACGGTATTGTAATACGGGCAGATCTTTTCGGCAGCAACACCTACTGCCCCGGTTGCCAGTTGATGCCTAACTACAACCTGGGCGCAGCCCTGATACACGAAGCAGGGCATTACCTGAATTTGTATCATACCTTCCAGGGAGGGTGCTATACCGGTACCAACTTTGGCGCGTGCCAGCAATACGGCGACCACATTTGCGATACGCCACCTACCACCGGTAGCTTTGGTTGCCCTAACCCCGCCCCTTTAAGCTGCAACGGTGTGGACACCGCGCGCATTGATAACTACATGGATTATACTGATGACCCCTGCAAACATTCTTTTACCCCAGGCCAAAAAGCAAGGATGGATTATTCGGTATTAGCCTACCGGGGCGAGTTAATTTCTACCGCCAACCTTATAAAAACAGGCGTTAACTGCATAGCCATTGGTAACAGCTATGCCGATTTTGACTGCAATAACTTTAATGGTTGCGTTAACTACAGCATGACGTTTAAGTCGCTTGCCTCGCCGGGCTTTGTTTACAGCTGGAACTTTGGCGATGGCACTACCGGCACCGGAGATACGGTGCAACATACCTACAGCACCGCAGGCACTTACCTGGTAACACTTAACGCGCAGCATAGCGGACAAAACATTAACGCATCAAAAAGCAGGCAGGTTATTGTTACGGCCTGCGCCCCCATAGCCTGCGAGTACAGCAAGTGGGCAGGGGAGTTTACTTTTCTTGATTTTGCCAGCGGAACACCGGTTGCTGCCAACCATCCGCCGTTCCCCGGCATCCCTACCTTCTCCGGTTTGTTTGCTGCCTATGCCCGTAATGATTCGGCAGGTAACCCGCTTTTTTATATAGGCGCACAAACGCGTTCTCATTCTTATATACAATCTGCCCCCCTGTTTGATAACAACTATAATGCGGTAGACTCCTTTGCAATAGCAGATTACTATTCATCCAGCCTGCTTCTGCCTGTACCTGATAAACCAAATACGTTTTGCTTTATTCAAAACTATGAAACGTATGACTCAGTGCTTGGGGGTAACAGAGATACCGTAGCCTATTCCATTATTACGATGCAAAACGGTGTGCCCGTGATAAAACCCGGTAAGAAGTGGCTGAAATTGGCACTTCCGCCGGTTGTGTTCTATACTTCATTTTACAATTTTGCAGGAATACCAAGTTGCGACTCCAAATCATTCTGGATTATAGCATCGGGGCCGGTTACAGGTACTGCGCCAACGCATGAATGTTTAGCAGTTCTGAAATTGGATTCTACTGAAATTATAAGCATAGAGAGTATAAATATATATGATGAAAGATATTACCAGCCAGTAGCAGCGCCCAACGGTAAAATGGTTGCTTTCAGAAGCGATAGCGCGGGGCTACTTGGTGTTAAAGTTTACGACTTTAATAATATGACCGGGCAGCTAAGTAACGGGCGAATATTACTGCAACACAGCTTTAATGCCATTCTTAATGTAACGGCGGCTTTCAGCCCCAATTCGCGGTTTCTTTATGCCGAGGACAAGACAGGCACAGACGACAGCGGACCTTCTTCCATTTATCAATTTGACTTTAACAGCCCTAACCCGGCACTCAGTAAAAAGGTAATCGGGCAATATCCATTTGCTTATCAATCCAGTTGGATACCGCAGCATCATTTTCAGCTGGGGCCGGATAAGAAGGTGTACATAGGCACTACTTTAAGTCCCGGTAATGCGCCGGGCACTTACCGGCTTGGGGTAATTTCATATCCCGATGTGCTTGAGGACGGCACGAAAAATACGGGCTACAACCCTTATGGCCCATCCATTAAACCTGCCAATGCCCTGTTTCAGCTAAATAACTCAGGGTTCGGATTCTTTGCAGACCAGGTGGATGCTTTTGGATGTGATTGGGAACCGGGCAAGCCCCGCCACTTCAGTTATAAATCTGTTAGCTGCTTAACTTACAGGTTTGAAGCCGATGAATGCTACAGCGCCACCTGGAATTTTGGTGATACGGCCAGCGGTGCGGGCAACAGCAGCACCTTAACCAGCGCGCAGCACAGCTTTACACAGGCAGGCACTTACGTGGTTAGTGTAAACAGCGGTGGTTATTTGTTTACCGACACTATACGGATAAATACCCCGGCCATTCAACTGGGGGGTACAGGTGTTAATGCCTGCCCATCGCCGCATGGAAATTACTCCTTAGCATTTACAGAACCTAACGTTGCCTACCACTGGCAGGTTAGCAACGGACTGCCGCAGGCAGCTATAAATACAGATAACATAAATGTACAATGGAATAACGGCGATACTGCAGGAACAATAACGATTATTGCCATGGACACCGTTTACGGCTGTGCGGATACGGCTGCCTTCAGCATAAACTTTACGGCAGCAGAAGCCAATACGCATTTCAGCCATGCTACCATATGCCGTGGAGGCTCCTACACCTATAACGGGCAGGTGCTAACCGCTGCAGGCAGCTACACTTTTACTTATACAACTGCCGAAGGCTGCGACAGCACCGAAGTGGTAGTGCTGGGCGTTAAAGCCATTGACAGCACCACAATGCACGCGGCCATCTGTAACGGGCAGAGTTACCTTTTTAACGGTACCCAGTTAACCGCTGCCGGTATGTATAAGGACACCTTGAGCAATAGCTATGGATGTGATAGCCTTATCTTTTTAGTGCTTGCTGTTGATGCACCAAACGTGAGCTGGAGCGGCGGTAGCGACACGGTTAATGCAGCCACCGGCAGCGTTGTGCTTAACGGTGGGCAACCGGCCGGTGGCAGTTATAGCGGTACAGGAGTAAGCAACAATATTTTTTACCCGGCTAATGCAGGTATGGGTGCAGTAACTATAACCTATACTTATACCGATAGCCTTGGCTGCACCGGCACCGCTACTAAAACATTTGTAGTAACAGGGCTTAGTGCCATTGGGCGCGATGCCATTGCTATTTACCCTAACCCGGTTAATGATGAGCTAATTATAAAAGGGGATGTGCTTTTGGAGGAGCAGGCCAAGATAGAGATGTATAATGTAGCAGGCCAACTGCTGGAGGTTAAGGCAACACAGCAAGGAAATGAAATTAAACTGAATACTACCGCCCTGCCCACGGGTGTTTATTGCCTTGGTATAGCTATAAAAGGTGAAAAGCACGTGTACCGCATCATTAAGCTATAAAAACACAAAACCCTCTCTTGCGGAGAGGGTTTTGTTTAGATGTATAGTGAAGATTACTTCTTCTTTTCTTCGGGCTTGGCAGCAGCGGCAGGTGCAGCAGCAGGTGCAGCAGCAGCAGCAGCAGCAGGTGCTTCCTCAACCACCGTGCGTGGTATAGAAACGCGAACCAGCGGAAGCGCTTCAGAATGTAAGAAAGTTAAACCGGGGAACTGAAGGTCGCGAACGCGCTTTACAGAGCCAAGGTCCATATCGGCAACGTTTAAGTCGATATGCGGAACAAGGTCCTTAGGTAAAGCCTTAACATACAAGCGACGAACGGCTTGCTCAAGCTTACCACCCGCAGTTATACCTTTAGGCGTACCAATAAGGTTAAGGGCAACGTTCACTTTTACAGGAACGCTTTCCTGAAGCTCCTGGAAATCGATGTGCAGCAGCGCATCTTTTACCGGTTCAAACTGAAGTTCTTTTACAATGGCTTTGTACGTTTTGCCATCCACACTGATTTCGGCAATGCGAAGTTCAGGGGTGTAAATCAGCTTACGGAATTGTGCCGCAGGAGCTGAAAAATTAAGAGTGGTTGCGCCACCGTACAAATTACAGGGTATGTTACCTGCCCTGCGCAGAGCGCGCGTAGCCTTCTTACCTAAATCGGTTCTTGGCGCGCCGTTGATTACAATAGTTTCCATTTTTCGAATAATGGTTTATGGTGAATAAATAAAATACGAATACTTATACGCTTGGCGTTAAAAACAAGGAGTTAATACTCTTGTGTTCGTGGGTATTGCGTACCGCCTGGGCAAACAATTTACCTACGCTAAGCGCTTTTATCTTTTTGCTCTTTTGCTTAAGCGGTAACGTATTGGTTACAATTAACTCAAGCAACTGGCTGTTTTCAATATGTTCATACGCTTTGCCCGAAAGCACGGCGTGGGTGCATAAGGCCCTAACACTTGCTGCGCCCCTTTCCATTAACAGGTTAGCTGCGTTGCAAAGTGTGCCACCGGTATCAATCATATCATCCACCAGTATTACGTTTTTGCCTTCTACATTACCAATCAGGGTCATTTCGGCTATTTCGTTGGCGCGTTTGCGGTACTTATCGCATATCACCATATCGGCATTAAAATGCTGGGCATAAATGCGGGCGCGTTTTACCGAGCCTACATCGGGTGAAGCAAAGCAGAGGTTATCCCACTTTTGCTTTTGCACATAAGGCAGAAATATAGCGCTGCCGTTAAGGTGGTCCAACGGAATATCGAAGAAGCCCTGAATCTGGCCTGCGTGCAGGTCCATAGTCATTACACGGTTGGCACCTGCAGCAGTAAGCAGGTTAGCTACCAGCTTGGCGGCAATACCTACACGGGGGCGGTCCTTACGGTCCTGGCGGGCATATCCGAAATACGGAATTACGGCAACGATATAATCTGCCGAAGCACGCTTGGCAGCATCTATCATCATCAATAACTCCATCAGGTTGTCAGCCGGCGGCGGGGTGCTTTGTATTATAAATACAAAAGAGCCGCGAACGGATTCCTTGATTTCGGGCTGAAATTCGCCATCACTAAATTGAAGAACGTCCATTTTCCCAAGGCCCTGGCCGTAGTAATCAGCAATATCTTCTGCCAGGTACTGAGTGGCAGTTCCGGAAAACAGTTTCACATCAGTGGTCAGAATAGGCATCCTAGGCTATTTTTTGGGACTGCAAAGATAAGTTTTGAAGGGAGAATTCAAAGGATTAAGAGGAATGTGGCACCGAAAGTACTGAATTAAATATGTGAAGCTTAATTCATTGATAAACAATGAAGTTTGCTTAATTTTTGTGCCATAGCCCCATTAATTAATGCAAGCTGCGGCAAGGCCCCCATATTACCTTTACACAAAAGTAGAGTTATGAAGAAATTTTGCCTTTGGGCCCTTTTAGGCCTGGTTGCCGGGGTGGCTAACGCCCAATTTAACCTGGATTGGAACCTGTTTTGCGTTGAAGCGGTTTATTACGATACGGTTCCCAACCAATTGGTGGTAATAGTTAGTAATGCCAACAGCAACCATATTAACTACCCGGTTGTCCAGGTGATTAACCCGCAAAACGATACCATCGGCAACCCGCAAGGTACCTTTGATATGTTTGCCCAGATAGGCGGAAGCACCCAGGATTACCATATACCTGTTACCCAAAACGGCATTACTGACTTTAGCGGTTACACCTTTTTAATGCGCGATGAAAGTTGGGACACCAGCGGGGTAATAGGCAAGTGTTTTATAAGCGGTATAAAGGAAAAAACGGAAGGGCCGGAGGTATTGCTGCAGGGCAATTACGGTATTAGCCTGAAAGGTGATTTTATTGGTGAAGTAATATTTACAGACTTAAGCGGAAGCAGGATTGAATTACCCAAAACCGCTGAACAAAGCTGGAACATCTCGGAGCTTGCCCCGGCAGTATATCTACTCTCGGTAAAGCAAGGCGGGCGCTGGCTTAGTAAAAAATTTGTGAAGTACTAGGCTACTCCTCTTCGGTAAACATTTCCTTTTGCAGCAGGTCGCCTTTGGGGCCAAACACAAGGTCGTAGCTTTCCTTGCCTTTAAAGGCGGTAAACACATAGGTAATGCCTTTGGGCGTTTCTACCATGTAAACTTCCTGCACGCTAAAGCCCTGAAACTGGCTGTTGAATGAGCGGTTAACAGCAGCAGGCAGTTGATTAAGGTTTATTTCTGTTTCGGTTTGAAGCCATAAGCCCTTGCTGTCAAAAGTGGCGCTTTGCACCTTTTTATCATTAAAAAACTGCACCTGGTAGTTGGCGCTGTCATCCACAAACCAGGAATCCTGCTGGGCCTGGGGGAATTTTGAACGGAAGGCACTGCCAACAGCCCCCGGCACCTTGTTAGGCGTTATTTTTTGTGCTGTAAGCTGTAAAGCAAAACAACAGGCAAGCAGAAGTATGGAAAGCAGTTTAGGCATAGGGTGAATTATCGGCCACCTAAATTGGCAAATTTCCGGCACTTAGTTTAATGAGGAATGAGCGCCATCCTCCAACAGGCGCTCCTGTTGATGGGCGGCTTCCTGCTGTTGGTGCACTTTTTCTCTTCTGCCGGTTACTTCTTCAAAAAGCTCTTCGTACTTAGGGTGGTTAGTGCCCATAAGGCGGTCCCAAATGTTGAAGTACAAGCCGTAGTTACAGTTAACATAGCGGTGGTGCATGTTATGATTGGTAGGCGTGTTGCTCCACTTAAAAAAGTTGTTACGCACAAACCACGAAGGCATAATCTCGTAACCCAGGTGGCCGATTACGTTAAAGAAAATCATCCAGATAGAAAGAATAAGGAAGGAACTGAAATGCACCGGTATGGTTAGTAAAAGGATAGGCACAAAACCAATTTCCAAAACAGCCTCAATGGGGTGGAATGAAAAAGCTGCCCAGGGGGTTGGATCGGTACTCATGTGATGCACACGGTGTACATATTTGTAAATTTTAGGGTGGTGCATTAAGCGGTGCACCCAATAGAAATACGTGTCGTGAAAAAAGATGATGAACACCGAAGTGAAAATGTAATACCACAAGGGGCGGCTTGACCAATCGCCATACTTTTGCACCCAGCCATGGGTGCGCAGGTAATTAATAAGCACTACCATAAGGCCAAACACGGCAAACGTTAGAAAGGAGTACTTAACCTCGTGCAGGATGCGCTTTTTATCAGGAAACTTTTGCTGGATTTTCATGTAAAACCAATCCTTGCGCTTGATAACATAAAACACCAAAAAGAACCCGCCGGCAAAAAGAAGGTAGCGCGCGGTAAGCAGGCCGAACACAACAATCCACCGTAACAAAGGGCCCATTTCCTGGGGTATGAGGTAAGACATATCCGTGATTTTACTGCAATTTAAATTACAGCCTTAATACTACCGTACGGTTTTAAGCGAAGCGCCGCAATTTTGAAACGAAGTGCGGTATTTTGCCTTCGGGTAAGGGGTTATTCGCACTTAAATTATCTTTACCCTACCACATCATGCGAAATGCTGTTTTGTTCATCGTACTGGTAACGGTGCTGGGGTCAGTAATCACTTTTTACGCCCAGCGCGAGTTGGGCCTTGGGCACATTGACCCGGCATTGGAGTACTACCACCTTTTTGTACCTTACCACAGCCAAGCAGGCGGACCTGATAAACCGGAAGCCCGGAACCGCCTGGAGGAGTTAATGGATCATGGGGTAGACTACCTGAAAAATGAGAAGCTAACCAACGAGATACGGCCGCAAATGGCCCTGATTACTCTTCTGTTTTTTATAGCCAGCCTTATACCGGCCTACCGGGTATATAAAGGTAAAAGTTTTTCAATCACCCTGGCGGTTACGGTAGTGGTGCTGTACCTTATAGCCTCGCTATGGTTACGCTTTAGAGAATACTGGGTATATGGGTAAGCCGCGGTACTGAAATTGCAGGCACTGTTTCAAAACCGTGTTTATGAAACCAATAACAAAGATTATTAGCCTTAGCGTACTGGCACTTATGCTGGTATTTAATGCCTGCAGCTCAACCAAACACCATTGGCACAGAACCACCAAAGCGGAACGCGATGCCAGGAAAAACCACGAAGTTAAGTAGGGAAATTTGGGGAAGGGGGCGGTTAATTAACCTTCTTCCCTTCTATAAAATCTTTCCACTGCTGCTTTTTATAAATGTCATCGCCATAATAGCGTACGATGCTTTTTATAAAAACAGGATTGATGTAATAGGGTATGGCATCAATAACATCCATGCTCTCGTTTAACACTACCAGTGTGGGCAATACAAAGTTGTTGCGCGTTAACGCAAGGGTTAACTGATGGAAAGGGAACTGTGGCTGGCGCAGATTAGCAAAAGCCTGCCCTTTTATATACAGCGTATCAGTTGTTTCGGGGTAGAAATCAACCAGGTTAAATTTTTCGCGTATGTAAGCGTAGGAGGAGTCGTGAATGAAAGAGGTATTCTTCATCACCTTACAGGAGTTGCACCAATCGGTATGGATAAAAACAAGGGTCTTCTTTTTACCTGAAGTACTAGAGGGCGTAAAGAACTCCTTCGGCGTTTTCCATTTCAATTCGTTCAGCCTTACCTGTATGCTTGAGTCATAAAAGGCTTTACTGAATTGCTCGTTAAACTCATCGAACGAACTGTTGCGATAGGCATTCTCCAGGGAGAAGATGAGCATGGGCTCCAGCTTCTTTTGGTCCAGGTAACCCTGTGCAAGCATGCTTAAGGCAAACTCATTTTTAGTTTTATCAAATCCGTTTAAAAACAAAGTGGTGGGATACATCATTTTGTTTTGCAGCAATTTGGCTGCAAGCGAATGTGTGGTGCGCTCGCCCACGCCAAGCGGTGCGTAACGCTGGCCCAGGTAGGTTACGGTATCCTTACCTTCAGCATTAAATTTTACGGGGTAAAAGTTATTGTTGATGTATGCGGCTAAATCGGGGTTGGCATAAGTGGTTTGCATCATCTTCTTACACCAACCGCACCAGTCGGTATAAAAGTCCATAATAATTGGCCGGGGCTGTTTTTCGTACAGCTTCATAGCCTCTTCCAGCTTCATCCACTTTACAAGGCTGCCTTCGCTATCAGCCTGCGCATGCGCCGTTGAAAACGAGAGGACCAAAAGAAGAATCCAAAGGGAAATATACTTATGCATACCAACAAAGGTAATAGAGTTTGCCAATGGAATGATAGCCGGCCGCAGCGGCCCGCTAAGTAGTTAATTAAAAATTGCTAAAGGAAGTGAATGGGCTAAACGGCAACCTTTTTAAGTGCTTCCATCCATTTAGTTCTGTCGAAATAAACTTCGTTACGGATAATAAGGCCGTCCTTCAGTTCTACAATATCAAGGCCTGTTTCGTGTATTACCTTTCCGCCGGCAGGTATACTGGCTTTCCATTTAAGGATAAAGCCGTTTTCTATTGAAATAACCTCCTCAGCATGCCATTTCCAATCGGGGTTCATGGCAAGCAGTTTTTCAAAGTAAGGCAGCAACTGGCGGTACCCCTGGCGGCCATCGCGCTTGGCGGGGTCGCTATAGTAAGCTTCCGGATGGTAGAACTTCATCAAATCCATAGGGCGATTACCAGTCCATGCGGCAAGCCATTTTTTGCAAAAATTTTCGTAATTCATGTGTTTGAGGTTACCTGTAAGAGCAAATATTGAGAAAGAAGGTTGTATGAAAAAATATATTGAAAGATTTTTTATATATAAACATTGAAACCTGCCTATACAAGCCGCAGCTTGTAATTTAGGTTGCAACCGCGCCCTGCTGAAGCCGTAAACAGGGGTATGTTTTTGTGGGTAAAAAGACTTTGGCAAAACCTGGTTAATGCCGGTGTAAGTGAGGGGCTAAGCGCCCGGCAACGCAATAGTATTGTTGCCGTTAACCGCGCCTGGGTCATTTTAATGGTAATTCAACTTAGTTGCCTGGTATCGCATGTAGTTAACCAATTGGGGCGCAGCGCCGCCATGACCGCCTTTTATATAGGTGGCCTGCTGCTGGTTCATTTGTTAATGCGTAAGCGCCATGTTAATGCCGCAAAAATCACCGCCATAGCAGTTATAAACTTTAACACCTTTTTAATGGCTGTGTTTTTGGGGCCGCAAACACGCATTATTGACTTTTTGCTGCTTACCGCCTTGCTGCCTCTGTACCTGTTTGAAATTGATAACCGCAAAATGATAGCGCTGGGTACAGCAATAAGTATTTTACCTTTTGCAGCCTATCAATACACCGCCGAATTGCTGGGAAGCCTTGCCCTGCCGCTACCCGAACAGCTAATGATTTATAAGACAACCACCTGGGTAATTATACTTTGCCTGGTAGCATTACTCTATCTTATTTACGATAAAAACTTAGGCTACGAACGCGATGTAAATGCTACCGAAAAAAGATTGATTGAGCAACGCAAGCTTTACGAAATGATACTGGAGCAAATACCTATTGACATTGTAACGTTTGATAAGGAGCTGCGCTATACTTACATAAACAGTACGGCAATAAAAGATGCTGAAGTGCGGAAATGGCTGATTGGTAAAACCAACGAAGACTATTTTAAAAGCCGCAACCTGGACATGAACGTTGCTTACGAGCGAAACAGAATTTTGCACGAAGCGCTGCAAAAAGGCGGTAAGGTAGAAACCGAGGAAGTGATGATTGACCGGCACGGCCATCAACGCTGCACTATAAAAGGCTCCTCGCCTGTTTATTCTGAAGACCGTAAGGAATTGTTATGCCTTATAGGTTACTCGCTGGATATAACCGGCATTAAACAAGCTGAAGGAAAACTACGCGAATATGCCGTTGAGCTGGAACGCAAAAACGAGGACCTTCAACATTTTGTAAACGCCACCTCGCATGATTTACGCAGCCCATTGCGGAATATAGTTTCGTACCTGCAGTTGTTAGAGCGTAAAAACAAAAACATACTGGATGAGGATTCGCGCTCTATGATAGGGTTTACCATTAAATCAGTAAAGCATTTGAACCAGCTTATCAATGATATTTACCAGTATTCAGTAGCTGACAGCAACGACAGGCCCGGCGAAGATACAGACCTTAATAAAGTGGTGCAAAACGTACTAAGCCAACTAAGCGCCGTTATTGATGAGAAAAAGGCTGCTATTACCATCAACCATTTACCGGTGCTGAACCTGGTGCCATCGCATATGGAAATGCTGTTCTCAAACCTGGTAGGCAATGGTTTAAAATACAACCAGTCGGCTACGCCGAAAGTGGCTATTGAGTGCCGCGAAAACGAGGACTACTTTACCTTTGTTATCAGCGATAACGGCATAGGCATATCAGAAGAATACAGTAAGAAAGTGTTTGAGATGTTCAGGAGGTTGCACAGCGCCGAAGAGTACGAAGGCACAGGCATGGGTCTTGCCATCTGCAAAAAAATAGTGGAAAGTTACGGAGGTAAAATATGGGTAGAATCTGAACCGGCCAAAGGCTCGCGTTTTTACTTTACGCTTGCCAAAAAGGCTGTTAAGAATAATACCAACAGCGACTACAGCATTACCCAATATGATTTTGGCATGACCGGTTAATGCCTTACTGAATTGCAAAAGCTTATATTAGGCTTTGCATGCACAAAGAGAGCCTGGCAGAAAAAATAACAGGGTGGCTGGAAAAAAGACGGGCAGTAAACCTTTTACTGATTGCCTGCTACTTCATTTTTATTGTGTTTATGCACGACCACCTGGTGCATGTGTCTATGTGGGTAGAGAAACAACTTTCTCTGCCGCTTTACAACCGCGCCACAGCTATTGTTTACCTGCTGTTTTTATTTGTGTTGTGCCTTACTTTATGGAAACAGTTTCCGCGCTATAGTGATAACCCAAAGTTGAAACTTGCCTACCTTGCCACTACCATAACCCTGGTAATTATCCATTCGCGCTTTATGTTCGAATCGAACATTGAGGTGATACACTCCTTCGAGTTTACGTTTCTTACGGTTCTGCTCTTTCCATTAACCCGAAGGTTCGGCGCTTCGGTATTTTTTACACTTCCGTTTATGCTGATTGATGAATGGTATCAATACATCTATCTGTACCCTGACTGGAACGACTACCTTGACCTTAACGATATAGTGATGGATACCTACGGCAGCGCACTTGCTATGATTGTTCTGTTTATAGCCGGGGTTAAGGGCCAGTTAAGCAGCAGGCCATTATTTAAGCGGCCTGAATTCATAGCGCTTGTTTGCGGTGCAGTGGTTGTGGCCGTTTTAATTTTTACCGGCGTAATAGCGCCCTACCTAAGCGATAAAACAGCCAATACCCTTTTGGTGATTAATGAAGGGGTAGGGCCCGAACCTTTTTACAGGGCGCACCCCACCCACAACATTATGTACCATGTTATGAAACCGATTGAAGGGTTAGTGGTAATAGGCCTGCTGCACTTTTTTTATTTCGGCCTTGATGTATTCAGAAAATAGCAGCCGCTACTTTTTCAGGTAGCTGTTTATAGCTTCCACATATTGCTCAAAAGCGTCTATTCCTTTACGGGTGGCCTTGCAGGTAGTAAGCGGGTAATTACCTCTGAAGGATTTTTCAATAACGATATAGTCGGCCTCGTATAACTTTTGCAACTGGGCACTCAGGTTGCCCGCAGTAGCCCCCGTTTTTTCTTTAAGAAAAGAGAACTCGGCTTCCTTAACGCTAACCAGTAAACTCATTACCGCCAACCGCAATTCAGAATGCAGCAAGGGGTCGAGGGGTTTAAACATTTTGTCCGGCTTTGTAGTTTCTCCACAATAAAATACCGGGTATTATGTAACCAATAAAGGTAGCGCCGGCATTTATAAGCAATTGTATTTCGGGTTGCGAATAAGCAGCAATAAAGGAGCAAATCCAAAAAACGAGGCCGCCAATGGTTAGCGAAGTAAAACGGAACATACGGCCGGATACAAAAGTGGCCAGGCCAACTAAGGCCAGAATATATGGGATGGGACTGATACCTTTCATTACGCTGAAGTAAATAACACAGAAGATGGTAACACCAAATGCCATCCACAAAAAACCATAGGATGCATCGGAGTGCGAAACCACCTTTTCTGTTTTCTTTTTACGCCATTCGTATATAAGTGCTGCCGGTGCCCCAATAACGGGCATAAGCATCCATACCAAAAAGCCTTTTTCGTTAGGCGAAACTGCAACGAAGTAGTAGTTTAATAGGCTGGCAATAATTACTAAGCCGCCCCATAGCAGGAAATGAAAGCCGTCCTCGTTTATCTTGTTTTGAGCGGTAGCAATCATCGAATGAATGATGTGCAGGCTTTCATCATGGGTAAGTTTTTTCTCTGTTGATTCCATTGTTTTGGATTTTAGTTGATTTATAAACTTGACGTAAATGTAAAGTAGTTTATTTTATAAACCAAAATATTTTAACAATTTAGTTCAAGAAAGGGTGCTTAACCAATGCGCTAAAGCTTAATAAATATCAGTTGGTAGGTGCCGCCGTTACCATCGCTGGTGCTTAGTGTTAGGCGGTCGTCTTCAATGGAGTCGATATGATACAGAGCGCCGAGAATATTCATCTCCTCGCCATCCAGTGTATAGGTAAAAGGTATTTGGGTACCTGCTAAAGTATAATGTCCGGGGCAACCTTTGTCTGGCTTTTGGCATTTTTCAAAAGTTAAGGTAAAGGCGCTGGTGATAGGAAAGCCCGTAAAGTTGTTAAGCGTATCAATATCAACCTGCAGACCTGCAATTACCACATACTTGGCTTTCCAGTCGCCATCTAATTGTTTCGATAGCTTTTGCTCCTTAGAGCAGGAGGTTAAAGCAAAAACCAAAAAAGCAACTACAACGGCAAAACCTGTGATTTTTGTTTTCATATGTGATGTATTGGTGTTAGGTTATTGGGTAGACAAATATGGGGCCATTTTATTAAATAAGCTATCGCCTAGTCCCGGTATGGTTTTCAGTTCATTCACCTCCTTAACGCCCTTCATTTTATCGCGATAAGTGCAGATGGCCTTTGCGGTTTTATAATCCAGGTAAGGGTGCTTGCTTAGCTGTTTGGCGTCAACACTGTTAACATCAATAAGCTTTACATCATGCGCATTAACCGTAAACCTGCTTTTTAAATTGCGGTAGGTGCTATCAGGCAAGCCGTAAACTTCCTTTAACTGCTCAACCGCCACAAAGCCGCCCAGGGCCTGCCGAAAATGAACGATGCGGCGGGATAAAGTGGCGCCGAGACCGGGCAGCGCTTCAAAATCGGCAGAATCAGCCTTATTGATATCGAGTACCGTTGCTTTAAAAGAAGAGGGCTTATTGACCGCAGGGCTACTCTCCTTCTCCGGCGCATTGTTGCCCTCCGCTTGCGTTGCCGTCACTGAATCAGCCGCATTGTATTCTTTTAGAAATGCATCCACCTCCTTTTGATAGGCAGATTGGGTTAAGGGGCGGGGCGGATGAAGCAACTCATAAACTTTTGCGCCGCCTAAAGCCAGCAGGCAAAGCACCACCAGTACGATTATGCCGCTGCGTTCTGCCCGCGTAAAGGTAAAGTACTGCTGAAGCCACTGCCACATGGCAGTGAATATATGAAAGGAAAGAAAAAAGTGAATTAAGAAGTTTGTGCGGGCTTTAGCATTACAAAATCGTTCATAAAAAATCCGCCGCCTATATCAAAGTCGCCAACCTGTTCAATTACAAACCCCATTTTAAAATAGAAATTGATGGCCTTAAAATTTTGACGGTTAACCTGCAGGCGCAGCGGCAAGCCCGGCTTCATCTGTTGCATAAGAAAATTGAAAAAAGCGGAGCCCACCCCGTTGCGGTGTTGTGCCACATCCACATAAAACTTATGCAGAAAATAGCCCTGTTCTTTCAGTTCAATATCTGCAAGCGCAAGAGGTTGCTCGCCTGCAAAGGCCAGGTAATATTGCTCGCCATTGGCCATGCCGCTGCGTATGGCATCGGGCGAATAGCGGTCGTGCAGCATAAAATTTATCTGCTCCATACTAATGATAGAGGGGTAATGTTCGCGCCAGATTTTATTGGCTAGTGTATTGATGAGAGGGACGTCCTCCTCAGTGGCTTTACGAAACGAAAACTTCATTCCGCAATTTAGTGTGCTTTTTAGAATTGCTAAAGCGCGCAGCTTACTTCACCTTGCGGCCTTTGGCAAACCTTTGCCTTAAGTCCATCTTTTGTATGCGGCGGAGGTCCACCATAAGGTAAGCGTATTTGCTATCAGGGTCAGTCCAAAACTCCTGGCCGGCATAATGTACTTTGCCAACGCCCTGGTTCCAATCGCTGGCCAACAGCACATATTTCTGACCCATATCAGGATTAACACCGAAAGAAAGGTAGTGGTCGTCGCCCATTTCAAAACTCACATACATGCGGTTTTCTTTAGGCATTTCGGTTAACACCCCTTTAGTGCCCTGGCGTATGATAATTTCTTCCGCCTTGCGGCCGTTAATCATTTTAATTTTTCCGGATACGATTTGCGTATTCCCTTCGGCTAATTCGCGGTGCAGCACCACGTCGTGTGAAACATAGAACTGGATATGGCGAATCTGGTCTTCGCTCCAGTTATGTTCCTTCTTCATGCTATCGGTATAGGGTACAAGGTTTTTGCAGGAAGAGAAGAGCAGGGCTAATGAAAGAAATAGGAATAGCTTTTTCATAACAAATGGCTTTTCGTGTCACTTTTCAATTACAGTGCCAACTTAAGTTGGATGGGTTAAAGTGTGAAAGGTTTAGTTAGTAAGGCAAAATTTTAAGGTTTTTTCAGAATGTGCGCTGCGCACGTTTACCATATACACGCCTGCGGGCTGCGCGGTAAAATCAAGGGCAGTGTTACGGTTACCGGCCTCAAAAGACTTATTGTATACCTGTTCGCCCAGCATGTTGTAAACGCTTATAGTGGTAGGTTCATCCGCTGTATAGACTACATGCACCACATTGCGCGTTGGGTTAGGGTAAAGCACCAGGCCACGTAGGGGATTGGTCTCTTCCACGGCAAGGGCCGCAGCTTCCAATACTTCAAACATATCCAGGCCACCTTCCACAATGTTAGGGTTGCTTGCTGCAAGGTCGCTTACATCTACCTGAAAACGCATGGTAGCAGTTGGTGTAACAAAGTCGCTAACTCGTATCTCTTTCGGTACCCAGCTGTTTTCAGTGGTGGTTATATTTTCCACCGTGGCTGTATTGCTGCCGTTGTTCAAGCGAACGAGCATATTATCATCAGGAGTATTACCGTTTTGCGAGCCATCATAAAACCAGCGCTTATAGCGGATGTAAGGGTCAGTATAGCCCGACAAATCAAACTGCGGAGAGATAAGCGTAACAGAGCCGTTATCAATATCATCGTTAGCAGCAACCGCACTGCTGTTGCCCGTTACAAAGCACTTATTACCATAATCCGATAAATAATCCTGAGAAGGATTAGCGGCAGCGCTCTGGAAAAAAGTGCCAACAGGCTCATCACGCGTCCATAAACCGGAGGAGGCTGTACCTGAAACCTGCCAATTATAGTTCATGATAAAATCATCGTAGTAATGATGGTTTTGAATAGGTATGGTAAATGCCGGAGAGGCAACGCTCAATAACTCGTTTACCAGGTATAACTTGGTGCGGTAGCCCCACTTACCGGCATACACATCATAAGCGCCTTCGTAAACACCGCTAATGCTGAAGTTGCCATTGGCATCGGCGCTCACTTCATAGTCGTTTTGGCCATCCAATAAAACCTTAGCGCCTGAAACACCCGCGTTGGTAGCCTCGTCTACTACAGTACCGCTAAGCGTAAAAGCAACGGTTGTATCAATGCAGCCCAAACTAAACTGAATACCCAGCCTGCTGGTGTTAAGCACACCGCGCATCACATCCTTCTGCCCGTAGGTAAACATCTGCAGGTTCTCATCATTGGTGTAATCCATATAGTCCATCCACATGTCCAACTCATCTACCGGGGTTTCGGTGCAGGTGTTTTGGTTAAGGCTTGGGGAACCGTAGTTCGCTTCTTTGGTTGGGGGCGTATCGCAAACGCGGTCGCCGAACAGGCCGCAGGTAAGGGGGTCGGTACCACTACAACTATCCTGAAACGTATGGAACAGGCCCAGCCAGTGGCCCACCTCGTGCACACATGTTTTACCTAAGGTGTAACTGCTGGGGAAGGGGTTGGCAGGTGCCTTGCCTAAATAGCGGTAATCAATTACAACGCCATCCTCATTTAAAGGGCCGGAATTGGGGAATGTTGCATAGCCCAGTATCTGCCCGTTAAGTACCGTGGTCCAAACGTTTAAATAGTTTAACGGGTTCCATTGTGTAGATGGTTTTACGTTCTGGTCGAAATTGGTAGAGGCATTAGGGATGTTGTGCCGTGTAATGCCTGTGGTAGGGTTACCTGAAGGGTCGCGGCGTGCAAGGCAAAACTCTACTTCAATATCTGCAATGCGGTCCTTAAACCAGTTTGGCACAAGGGCGGTATCGGCATTGCGCTTGCGGTAACACTCGTTAAGTACATCTATCTGCGATTGTATCTGTGCATCAGAAATATTAAGCCCTGTGCCAACAGCCTGCCCGCTATGGATAACGTGAAACACAACCGGTATGGTAATTATTACACTGCGGCTGCCGTCAGGCTTTGAGGAGAAACGGTAATCATCCACCTGCTGAAGGGCCTGCTGAAAGCGCTGTTGTGCGGCAGGATTGTTTTGCAGGTAGTTGCGTAAAACACGGTCGGTACCGCAATGCTCATTTTGCTGAGCCTGCGTTACTGAAAAAGCGTACAGTAACAAACACAGAAAAGAAAAATACTTCATGGTTATCGCATCATTTAATCAGGACGAAAATAGCAGAATAAAGTTGGCAAGACGGGCGAGCCGCGCCGGGCAACTTAAATGGCATATTATTAAGCGCTTATTAAGGGCGCAGCATAATAAGGTGAGGTATGCCATCCTCCAGGTAGGGTTCGTTCAGGTCCACAAAACCGAAGCCTTCGTAAAATTTTTTGAGGTAGGCCTGCGCCCCTATTTTAACAGGGCCTTTGCCATAAAGTTCCTCCATAAGGCGGATAGACTCCTGCATTAAAAGTTTGCCATAACCGTAACGGCGGTATTTACCCGAGGTAACTACGCGGCCAATGGAAGCTTCGGTATAACTTACCCCTTGAGGCAACAGGCGGGAGTACGCCGCTAATTCATTATTGCAATAGCCCAGCAGGTGTTGGGCTTTTAAATCTTTACCGTCAGCATCCTGGTAAGGGCAGTTTTGTTCAACCGAAAAAACGGCCAGGCGCAACTGCATTACGGCATACAGTTCGTAAGGGGTTAAATCGCTAAAAGCCTTGCATACGAATTGAAGCATAGGGCTAATATACAATATGTGCGGCTCAATAAAAGCTTAGGCTATGCGGTTTCCATCCTTATCGAAAACCTGCACATTATCTTTACGGTGTTCGGGTTTAACGGTAAGGCGCTCAAATATGCTGTTGATGATGGAAAGCACAATACTGAAGAAAAGCGCGCTCCAAAAGCTGGCCACATCAAAGTCGGGGCGCAGAATCCAGGCGGCAATTTCGATAATGAACGCATTAATAACCAGCAGAAAAAGGCCCAGCGAAAAAATGGTGGCCGGGATGGTAAGAAACACCAGTGCAGGTTTAACCGAAGCATTTAAAATAGCCAGCAGGCCGGCCAGCATAAAAGCGGCCAGGTAGCCATCTAAATGAACGCCGGGCAAAAGGCGTGCTGTAATAATTACGGCAATGGCATTTAAAACAAGTTTGATAATAAAGTTCATGACCTAATAACGATTGAGCGGCAAAAATAGTTTTTTCAACTTTTTAAAAGTGTTAGTGGATGTCGGAAATACTTACGCGCTGTATGTTTTTCAGCTGCACATCCACCCCTCTGCGTTTAGCATTAACGCAAAATTCGCTAATCATTTCCAGTACATCGTAGTCAATGTGTTTAGAGAAGGAGCCATCTAACACCACCACTGAGTAATCCGGCACCTTATCGAGGGCCGAACGCATTTTGGCTTTATCTAAAAAAGTAACATTGGTATGCAGCAGGATAGTGTACGTAGTAATGCCATGGAAGGTTTCCTGCTTTACTTCAAAATCTGCCTTGTAACTATTGCGGAGAATGTAGAATACGGCCAACAATAAACCTATGCTTACACCTATCAACAAATCGGTAAGCAGTATTACCACAATAGTTATTACGAATGGCAGAAACTGATTTAGGCCGGCCTTCCACATACTTATGTGCAGTTTGGGCCTGGTAAGCTTAAAACCCGTAACCACCAGTATAGATGCCAGCGCACAAAGTGGTATGTAGTTTAGCACAAACGGAATAAACAAGGCGGCGGCAAGCAGCAACACGCCGTGCGTAAAAGCAGCAGCTTTTGTTCGGCCACCGGCATCAATGTTTGCTGAGCCACGCACAATAACCGCAGTAATAGGCAAAGCACCCAGCAGGCCGCAGGCCATGTTGCCTATGCCCTGCGCCAGCAGCTCGCGGTTGGCAGGCGTGGTACGGTGCCAGGGGTCCAGCTTATCAATAGCTTCAACACATAACAGGGTTTCTAAACTTGCCATAAAGGCAATGAAGAGGGCATACTTTGCAGGCTCCATCCACTTGCCGGAAGTGAAGACGGTAAAGTCAGGTAGTTGAAATGAGGAAAAAAGTGTTGCCGGTATGTGCACCAGTTGCGAATCGCTTAAGGCCAGCGCCGGCACAAACTTTTTAAAAAAAAGCGCCAAAACCACAGCAGCCGCTACCACAAAAAGCGGCACGGGCAATAACTGAATACGAACCAGAATTTTCTTTTCTACAATGTAGTAGGCCCATAACGATAGCAACGTTATTATAACGGCACCATAACTTAGTTGAGAGGAGAACTCCTTAAGATTGGAGAACAGATGCGTATCAGAAAAAAAGTTGTAAAACTCCTTTGACCAGAAATCGGGCTGGTTGTAACCTAAGGCTATGGGCAATTGTTTGCTGATAAGAATAATGCCGATGGCTGCCAGCATTCCTTTAATAACTGAGGCCGGAAAATAGCCAGCTATTTTACCCAGCTTAAGCAGGCCCATTATTAACTGAAGCAGGCCGGCAGCAATTACAATAGCCATAAACTGCGGAAAAGTGTACTGCGTAATTACAGCTGCTACAATGGTAGTTAAACCGGCTGCCGGGCCCGATACCCCAAGGGCCGAGCCGCTAATAAGTGCAACCACTACCCCACCGATAATGCCTGCAATAATACCTGATTGTAAAGGAGCACCCGAAGCCAGCGCAATGCCAAGGCAAAGCGGCAAGGCCACCAGAAATACAGTTAGGCCCGCCGATAAATCGTGGCGCCGGTAAACACCTATTTTATACTTCAACCTGCTGCTGAGCTCCATCGAAAAAGTGAAGATACCGCTGTGCAAAAGGTTACGGGTATGATTATAGTCAGCCTGTTAAAGGCGGTACTGCCGAAATGTGTGTAGATTCGCCCCCCTTTACGTTTAATTGAGAGTTGAAACAAAAGCATGCAGTACGCTACCATTGATAATCTTACCAAGTCGTTTGTTGAAAAACCGCTGTTTACCAACCTTAGCTTTAACATAGAGCAGGGCGATAAAATTGCGCTGGTGGCTAAAAACGGGGCAGGTAAAACTACGCTGCTGCGCATACTTGCCGGATTGGATAATGCCGATGAAGGCAAAATATGGATTAACAAGGATGTTAACGTTTGCTTTTTAGACCAGAACCCCGCCTTTGACGAAAGCAAAAACGCGCTGGAAAATATATTTAACCACAACCACCCGGTGGTAAATGTGGTACGCGAATACGAGAAGGCTTTGCTGCACCACGATGAAGCACGCATTACCGACCTGATGCACAAAATGGATGAGCTGGAAGCCTGGAACTTTGAAAGCAAAGTGAAGGAAATTTTAGGCTCCTTAAACATTACTGACTTTGAGCAATCAGTTAAATCATTATCGGGCGGGCAGCGCAAGCGCCTTGCCCTTGCCAAAATATTGATTGATATAAGCTTTGGCGAACGCCATAACTTTTTGATACTGGATGAGCCTACCAACCACCTGGACTTTGAGATGATTGAGTGGCTTGCTGAATTTTTAAGCGACCAGAAAACCACGCTGCTGCTTGTAACGCACGACCGCTTTTTTCTGGATGCCGTATGCAACGAGATTTTTGAAATGGAAAATCAAACGTTGTATATACACCGCGGCGATTACGAAAACTTTTTGCAACGCAAAGCGGAACGCGAAAGCAGCGAAGCGGCATCGCTTGACAAAGCGAAGAACCAATACCGCAAGGAGTTGGAGTGGATGCGCAAACAGCCCAAAGCCCGCACCACCAAATCAAAAAGCAGGATTGATGCCTTTTATGATATTGAGGACTACGCTACGGCGCGCAAAGCGGAAGAGAAGCTGGAACTAAATGTAAAAATGACAAGGCTGGGCGGCAAGATACTTGAATTAAAAAAAGTATATAAATCGTACGGCGAAAAGAAGATACTTAAAGGGTTTGATTACACGTTTAAGCGTGGCGAGCGAATAGGCATTATTGGTAAAAACGGTGTGGGTAAATCTACCTTCCTGAATATTGTGTTAGGATTGGAGAAGGCCGACTCCGGCAAAATTAACCCCGGAGAAACAGTAGTGTTTGGCTATTTCTCGCAACAAGGCCTGGTAGTAAGAGAAGATAAACGGGTTATTGAGTTTGTAAAAGATATTGCAGAACACTTTCCGCTGGCCGATGGCACCAAGGTATCAGCCGGGCAATTTCTGCAACTGTTCAACTTTACGCCCGAGCAGCAATACACGCCTATTTCTAAATTAAGCGGCGGAGAGAAAAAGAGATTGCAGCTGTTAAGCATACTTTTCAGAAACCCCAACTTTTTAATACTGGATGAGCCCACCAACGATTTGGATTTAGTGACCCTGAATGTGCTGGAAGATTTTTTAGAGCAATACCAGGGCTGTGTGCTGATAGTATCGCATGACAGGTACTTTATGGATAAGCTGGTTGACCACCTTTTTGTATTTGAAGGCGATGGAGAGGTAGCTGATTTTCCCGGCAACTATTCGGAGTGGAGGATAAGCGAAGCAAGAAAGAAGAAGGAAGACCGCGCAAGAAAAGCGGGCAACAATAGTACGGCTGAAGTTAAGGTGGAGAAAGCCACAGAGCCTGCACCAAAACCTGCGCCGAAGAAAAAGATGACTTATAAAGAGCGGCTTGAGTTTGAAAACCTGGGCCGCGAAATACCGCAACTGGAGCAATTAAAGGTGCAGTTGAATGAGCAGATTAACTCAGGCAATTTGCCTTACGACCAGTTAAACGGGATGGTGAAACAACTAACCGAGGTTACAGAACACCTGGAAAAGAAGGAGTTACGCTGGCTGGAGTTAAGTGAATTGGCGGAATCTGATTTGAAGAGCTAATTGAGGAGCTAAAAAATATACGGTGCAACATCTATTTTAGATAAATTGCATGGTGTAAGAGGCCGGAGTGCTTCTTTAAACTTTAAACAAGTGTGGGCATTAACGAGGCTGCCATTAGCAAGGAATGAGCAGCCTCATTTTTTTAGAAGCCCGTACCGCCACCGGTAGAAGAGGCCGGCCGTTGGTCATCTACCAATTGACGTTTGATATACATTACATCTATATTCCAGTCTTCATCGCTTGGCGATTCCAAATCGCCTTTAAACCACCATGTTCCCCCGCTAACGTACATACGCGCTCTGGTACTTTCAGCACTTCCATCATCGCCAGTAGGATAAAACCCAGCAATAACCGCATCCCAAATAGTGGCTGATACACCGGTATTACGATTTGGGTTATCGCAATTTGTGCAGTTGTAGCGTATTATTTGAATCGGTTTTGAGCCATCTACATAAATATCACCGTTGGCCTGTATGCTCATGCGGTCGGTATTATTGGTGATAAAAACCAAAGGTTGGTTACCTATCTGCCCAAGGTTATTACTTGATGAACCACTGTTTCCACCAGAAAGCCAAGCCTGGCCCGTTGTGGTTAGCGTGCCGCTTCCATCCGTTACATAAACGCTGCCGTTAGCATTAAACTGATGGGCGGTGTTATCGCTGCCGTTACCTGTTGGGCCGGTAACACCTGTAGCACCGGTAACGCCCTGTATACCCTGCACACCTTGTATGCCCTGTATACCCTGCGCCCCCTGTGGGCCGGTATCGCCGGTGGCGCCTGTATTACCCTGTATGCCTTGTATACCCTGAATGCCCTGCGGGCCTTGCGGTCCGGTATCGCCCTGTGGGCCCGTTGGCCCCTGAATACCTTGTGGGCCTGTAGGGCCTGTAGGACCCGCCAAAAGAGGAATAACAACGGAATTGCCGTTTGAAATGGATAGCGTATTGGTATTTACATCAAAGCTTAACGTTTGCTGGTCGTTATCGGCCGGAAAAGGAATCCATTGCGTACCATCCCAATACCAAAACTGGTTGGTATCGGGCCCGTAAACCAGCAGGCCGTTGTTGCTGGCGTTAAGCATTGCACCTAATGAAGCTCTTTCAGCCGCATCAAGTTTGGGAATCAATATCCCTTTACTGGTAGATTCTAAATGCAGAATAGCGTTGGGATCGGGGTTAGGAGTGCCAATGCCCACATTGTTTTGCGCGTTGATGAGCGTAAATGCAAAAACAGCGCAGATACATGTGTAAATTTTCTTCATAGATGGAGCCCTTTAGTACACGCTAATATAATAGAAAAGCGGGCTGAGAAAATGGTATGGGGCAGTTATTTGCTGCGCTCAATTATTGCAGTAGTACTGTAGCCATCCAGGAAAGGAACCACCTCCACTACGCCGCCATAACTTTCCACAAAGGAGGCGCCCACTATATCGGTTTTTTTCCAATCGCCGCCTTTAACCAGCACATCGGGCTTTAGGTAATGGATGAGTTTTTCGGGGGTGTTTTCTGAAAAGATGGCCACAGCATCGGTATAATGCACGGCAGCTAAAACCAGTGCACGGCTAAACTCATCATTAACCGGCCGGGTTGCCCCTTTTAAGCGTTTAACGGAAGCATCGGAATTTAGGCCCACAATCACACGGTCGCCAAATTGTTTGCAGGCAGAAAGAAGCTGAATATGGCCGGGGTGCAGGATATCGAAACAGCCGTTGGTAAAAACAATTTTATCGCCGAGTTTTCTCCAGAATTCTAAACGTTTGAGCAACTCGGTTTGGGAGAGAATTTTAGCCTTGATTTTTTCATCCGTAATCAAGCTTCAGTTTTTAGTGGTTGAGTATCTAACGCAGGCTCGCGGTTCAATATTGCCAGAAAAATAAGGGAAAGTAAGCCGCCTATAAACATGCTGCCTATTTGAGCTGCCCAAACTACCGAGCCAAAGGCCCAGCCAATATTGTATTCAACCCCATACATGGTTAAAACAAAGGCCATAAACACGGGGTAAAAGCCTACGCCACCGGGGCTAAGCACAATGGCGAAGCCGCACATAAACAGGCCTGCCATAGCGGCCCAAATACCCAGGCCGGTTGTTTCGCTTAAAGCAGGGAAGCTTACATACACCATCATCAGGTAACACACCCAAATAAAAACGGTGTGGAACAGAAACTCCCACGGGCGCTTTAAATAACGGATGCTGATTAACCCCTGCCATAAACCCATAACGCGCTCCATCACCATCGCCTTTAGCTTATCCCAACCATGCTTGCGCTGCAGAAACCAGAAGGCACCAGCAGCAATAAGGATTACGCCCAGCGCACCAAGCACCCAATACAGGGTGTGGCTTTCGGCGGGGGCGGAGTTGGCTGTTGCGCTCAGTTCGCCCTTTTTGTTCCAAAAGGTAATCAGGCGCTCGCGTTCGAAAAGCAGCAATAAACCGCCTACCGTTAAAATAGAAAGCAGGTCAACAAAACGCTCTACCACCATGGTGCCTATTGATTTATCTAAAGGCACTTTTTCGTAGCGGGCTAAAACGCTGCATCGCGTAACCTCGCCCAAGCGCGGAAAAAACAGATTAAAGAAATACATCATCATTACACTGAAGAAGGTATTCCAATAGCCGGGTTTGTGGCCGGTAGGTTCCAACAACTGGCGCCAGCGCTGGGCCCGGCTGATGTTGCTTAATATACCTAACACAGGGGCCAGCAAAATCCAACCATAGTTTGCGCGGTGAAAGGCATCAATGGTTTTTTCGCGCTCCTCGGGGGTCATGTGGCTTACAATCCACCATATTAAGGCAATGCCTAACCCTAAGGAAAGTACGAGCTTAAGAGCGCTGGCCAGGTGTTTTTTCAAGGCTTAGTGGGTAAGTTGGTTAGATGAATTTACGTGAACCGTAACCGGCTTATGGGTTTTGTATTCTTCCATAGTAAGGTTGCAGTACGATATTACAATAATGATATCGCCAACAGATACCTTACGGGCGGCAGGGCCGTTAAGGCAAATAATGCCTGAACCGCGTTCGCCTTTAATAACGTAGGTTTCTAAACGCTCGCCGTTATTGATATTCACAATCTGCACCTTTTCATGTTCCACCAGGTTAGCGGCTTCCATCAGGTTTTCGTCAATGGTAATACTACCAATATAGTTGAGGTCGGCCTGTGTAACCGTTGCACGGTGAATTTTAGACTTATAAACTGTTATTTGCATAGCGGGGCGAAAGTAACCAGATTTTGGATTTTAGATGGCCGATTTTGGAATAAGACGGACTTGGGCGGTTAAGCGATAATTATTTAAGAAAAGTTAGGGGAAAAGTGGTTGCGCATGTAAACCACCCCTAACTAAAACAGGCTTTGCCTATTTTAGTTTTTCCCCTCCTTAAAAAAAGGAGGGGAAATTTTAGCGCTACTTAATTACCAGCCGCTTTAGCCCTATTGCCCCATCTTTTTGTTGAAGGGTGACTACGTATACACCTGCTGCTAATGTGGATGTATTGAGAATAAACTGTTTACTGTTTAAGACCTGCGTGCTGATTACTCTACCTGTTATATCGCGCAACTGCAATAGGCCACCTACGGCATTTTGCTCGGCGCTAATGGTTACATAATCTTTTGCAGGGTTAGGATATAGCTTAAAGTTGTTGAGCGGTGTTTCGGAGATGCCTTCTTCCCATAAATGTGTGGTATCGCAAAAGCTCGCGCTGCCACAATTGTTATAGGCAGTTAAACAAATTTCAATATCATGCCAAGGTGGAACTGTAATGAAATAGCCCGGATACCAATTAATGTACAACTCGCTTCGCAATAAAATTGTATCCATACCATAAACAGTGGTGTCTACTGAACCACTAGTAATGTCGCGAATGTGCCATTCTAACGAATCAGAATTTTGAAAATTTCCAACTATTCGAGCTGCCCAACCACAGTCCCAAACAGCAGGAATGCCGTCAAAACAATCTCTGACAAAACCAGCAATAGGCAATGAGTCCACCGTTAAATTCAAATTCACTACGCTATCGCAGCCATACATACTTTGAAAGGCGTAGCTGTAATTGCCGGAGGCGGTGTATATAGCGCTGCCTAAATGAAAGGTATCTCCCTGGCACATGGAAGCATTCCATACCGTAGGTGGTATGGCGGGATAGAATTGCAGGTTAAGCGTTACAATGCTATCGCAGCCAAATTGGTTTTGCAGGGTATCAGCATAAGTGCCTTCAGCGCTTATCGGTTCTCCGTTAAAATCAAAGGTATCGCCACTGCAGATAGATTGGGCTACGTTAGTTAAAGAAGGATTTATAACGCTTAGCGTTAGTGTAATAATACTATCGCAACCCTGCTGGTTTTGAAGGGTATCGTAATAGGTACCTGCGGCGGTTAAGTTTTGCGCGTTGAAAGCGAAAGACGAGCCTGCGCAAATGCTGTGTTGCAAACTGCCATAGGTGGTAACGCAAACACCAAAAGCATTTTCAACCGTATTAGTAACCACCGGTGTATTAAAATCGAAATAAATATATGCTGTGTTTTGTACGGTAGCTGCAGCCGAAAGGTGAGGCCTTGTTTTTACTTTGTATTGCACATAGCCGTGGCTGCCGGGTTCATTACTGTTACTATCCGGCAGGTTAATATTGGCAAAGTTGAACTTAACGATACTGCCCGTTAATTGGGTAAAAACAGGGTGGCTGTAACCCAATACTTCAAAAGTAGCAGGATCAAGGTTGCTATCTAGCGTATCAATTACCTGCACATGCAGGGCAAGGGCATTACCGGTGTTTTGAAACCTTACGGTATACGTCATATACCCAAGTGTATCTAACACCGCCACCGGGTACACTGATTTATCATTAGGGTCGTAGGAGTTTACTACAGGCTGGCAGTATTGCAGGGTGTTGTTACCTGGGTTATTATCGCCTGGGGCAGCAGGCAAAATGCTTACCGAAAAACAAGCCGATGCCCCAATAGCGGCATTTGTATCTGTAGCTATAATAATGTGGAAGGCATCCGTAGTGAGGGCGCTAAGATCAGCAACATTCCAAAGCACCGTATCATTAATTACTGCGGAAGGTGTAAGGGCACCTGCCGCTATACCGGCATAGGATATGGGGCCGTTTAAAACCAGTTTAACCTGTCCGCCTACGCCTGCCGCGCAATCGGCACTAAAACCCATGGCCGAAAAATCGCCGGCAGTAATATGCACCGAAGTTGATTGGGCAGGCCTGAACACACCGGGCACGGTTATGGCTGTTACCGCAGCATCAAACCCCGGTTTACACTGCAATGCAAAATTGAGGTTGTAGTCCATAGAGTCAACCAACTGAATAACCGAACTGTAAGTATTGCCCGCAGGGCACACTACATTAAACGGCATATTGGCAGTATCAACCCTTACAGTATAGGTTCCGTAGTGGTCTACATCAAAATAGTAATTGCCGCCAAGCACACTAAACACCTGTTGCTGCAAAATGCCGTTTTCAAACAATTGCACTTTTACGTTGGGGGCGGGGCTAAAGGCGCTGTTATATGTGCAGCTATTGCCAAAATAGGTTTGGCCGCTAATGTTCCATGGCACACTGCATCCGTTAGCATTAAAAATGCCACATACGGGCAAAGAGTTTTGCGCAGGGATAGAGGAGGTTATATTAGCATAATTTGGAAAGCAGGTGAGGCCCGTATTTTTAAAGCTGAAATTTACAATACGGTTGGGCAGGTGCGAAATGCAAAGCAGGTTAGGGTTGCTGTCAATGTTAAGCCCTAACATAGAATCAACAGATAAGGGTATAGTTAACTGGCCTGTGAACTGTGTTTTTTGCATTTGAAAATTACGGATGGCAGCCGGCAGCGGAGAAAGACCTGTGATATTGGTGTAACTGGCGGAGAAGTAATATACACCGGATGGAATGGGCGGCAGCGCGGTTAAAGAGCTGTTATACGAAACGTTAATAAAGGTAAGTGTTGAAGGGAAATTAGGAAAGCTTTGAACCCGGCTTGCAAAAACCTGTAATATGCTTAACTGTGGCGGAAGCAGGGGCAAAGCAGTTAGCGAGGTATCGGAAATAAGCGTTAAGGCAGACAGCTTTGCAGGAAAAGAAGCGATGGCATTGATGCCGCAATTTGTAGCAGTAAAAGAGTTCAGCGAATCGGGCAGAACAGGAAGTGTGCTAAGCGGAATATTTTGCAAACTTATTTGCTGCAAGCCGGTAGGAAATGCCGGGTAGGCAGTCAGCACCGGCATCCAATCCATTTGCAGATACCGTAGAGAAGCCGGCAGAGTTGTTACATTATAAATGTTACTTGAATTTATATACAGATAAACCAGGTTGGGCGGAAGAGCAGGGGTAGTATTTATAAGAGAGTTTTCTATATCTAAAAAGGTTAGGGTTGATGGCAGCGAGGGTAGGGCTACATCGTTTATGCGCCACATGGTAAGGCTTTCTAAAGCCGGGGGGAAAGCCGGGGGCAGGGTATCTAAAAAGTTGCCGGGGGCCATACCTATAGAAAGCGCCTTTATGCCTGAAGGCAAGGCGGGGTAAGAAGTAAGCCCGGTATTGCCCAAATAAAGCTGCTGCAAGCCCGCAGGCAAAGGGGGTAAGTCAGTTAAATAATAGCAATCGTTAAGCTGCAATTTTTTCAGGCCTGAAGGTAATTGCGGTACATATGTTATGTTATTAAACTCAACATTAATACTATCCAGATTATGGAAATACTGCAGTCCTTCGAGGTCGCTGATACCGCAGTTGGAGCAGTTGAACTCAGTAAGGGTTTGCACCTCGGTACAGGTAGTATCAAGAAAAGTAGCATTAATGCAATTGCCTGCGCCGGTGTTTTGCAGGGCGGTTAAAAAGGCAGGGTCGGGAATTTCTACCCATTGGGCACGGCCATATACAAAGCAAGAAATTACAATTAAGGAGAGTAGCAGTTTTTTCATAGGATAGGTTGATGAACCAAGATAAGGATAAAACCCGCAGGTGAACAAGCGGTTAGGTGTTAAATATAAAAATAGAGTGCGCTGGGTAATTGGGGAGAACAACAGGAAGTGTACGAAACTTAAGTAAGACGGATGAAACCTGCTCGAATGATGCGCTGAACCACCACAATGCAGCATATTTTCAAAAAACTTAATACTTTTAAATACATTACAGAAATACTATTTTGACACTAAAGTGCCGGCCAGATGTTTATTGATAAAAGAAAGGAATTTGAGTTACTAAATGCTATACACGAGGGTAAGGCTATCCACTAGGCTATCACCAATGGTAATTCTACCAATGTAGTTGAGGTCGGCCTGGGTAGCCGTAGCGCGGTGAATTTTAGACTTATAAACTGTTATTTGCATAGCGGGGCGAAAGTAAAGGACTTTGGGATTTTGGAAGGCTTAATACAACCCGCCCCACACTAACCCGAACAGCAGCAGGAATATTTAGGAAAAGTTGACAGTTTACTTAATGGGATTGTAATTAGCATGTAGGCTATGCGTATAGGGACGGGCAGCACTTTTTGATTGTGACCTGGGTGGAACTCCCGAAAATATGGCGTATTGTTACGTTTTATTCCGAAAAAAAGGCTTATTATTTGTAATATAATAAAAACGTCAGGGATAGCTTATATTGCCTCTTGTATATGGATACTACAGCTTTTGATCAACCGCTTATAGAAGCTGTCAAAGATGGCAAGCTGATTGTGTTTGCAGGTGCAGGTATTATGAAAGGCGTAAGTAGCAACTTTCCTGATTGGAAGGAATTGTTACTGAAAGTTATTGATGAACTGATCCCGGCACACTCGCACTTAAGCGGTATTAAAGGGGTGATAAATGGTGACCCTTCGCCTGAGCTTGTTACATATTTCAATTTACTGGAACCATATGCAAGCGATGTAGCTGCTGCTATAAAAAAGGTATTGGAACTCCCTGGGGATGCAGATTTAAGTATTGTTAAGCAACTTTGGGGGCTTTCCGATTACGTGATTACCACCAATTTCGACAAATCATTTGAAAATGCTTATCGGCAGTTGCACAATGGTGAGGCGGTTTATATTGGCCGCTATCATGATTCAAGTGACCAGGTTAGCAATTTGCCTGATAAGAAAGCCTTTCTATTCAATATACATGGTTCTTTGCGAGATGCTGATAAATGCATTCTGTTCAACTCGCAATTTGAAAAGGCATATAGCAACGAGGAGTATGAAGGTTTTCGTCACATACTAAATACATTATTAACCACGCACAGATGCTTGTTTGTAGGATTTAGTATGACCGACCCATATGTGCGTAAAATGCTTGAACAGCTCGATAATGTATTGGGTGGTCAAGGCAAAAAGCATTACGTGATTGCTACAGAAAATGTTGATTTTGGAAATTTTGCTCACGTATTAGCATTGCCAGATTATTCGCACCTGCCGGCTACTATTAAGGCTTTAACGAATTACCGTCCTTCAGCAACAGCATCTGTTCCGGTTGCCAGGGTTATTATCGCTACGGACCCAGCGAAACCAATTCTAGATTTAACTGAACTGAGCGAAATAATAAAGCCTGCGGAAGAGTTAACCTATTACGATGTTGATCCGGTTCGTTACAATAAATCACAGGTAAAAGAATATATAACACGGCCGGTTTACGATGAACAGGTAAATGATCGCATAAGCAACTATGAGCCTTTGCTAATATTGGGAAACCCCTTGGCTGGAAAAACCAGGCTTGCAGTAGAAGCCATTAGGCGCATGAAGGGCAAAAAAGTTGTATTGCTGAACCTGAGGAAATTAGGGGAAAGCATACACTTTGCTATGAATGAGCCTGTTGTATTATTTTTTGATGAGTTAGACCGTTATTATGATGCTACAGAACCTGCCACCGGCCGAAAACTAGCGCCAAAGCTAGATGAAATTATTGAGGAGGCTTACCGCAAAAAGGTAAAAATAATTGCTACGTGCATGACGGGCCCGGAATACTCGCTGCTAAAGCAGAATATGAGTAGTCGCGTGCGTGAGATGTTCGGTAAAGCCTTGTTTGTTGGTAGAGAAGAGAAGGCACTGATTGAACCGGTTATTACCGCTATTGAAAAAAAATATGAAGTGAAGCTGGACCGCAGTTCGTTTGATGGCACCTTCGGCTCGCTGTTTTTGGATATAACCAAAATGAAGAGCCGTTATGAATGGCTGAAACATGGCCATCATCAATTAGCGCTGGACCTTCTCAGTTCTATGAAGCGGTTACATGTAGCGTTTGCTTTTATCGACAACTCGCAGGTAAGTGAGGATTTGCTATATGAGTTTGCCGCAAAATTCACTGGGAAAATCAAATTTCCAATTGCTAAGTTTAATAAAGCATTGCAATTGTTAGCGGATACAACAGATGACCTAAACTTTGTTACCCGTCAGGACGATTTAATAAGTATAGAGCCCGTTTATTTGAAGAATATCGTAGAGCCGAATTTAGGCTGGCGGGCTATAAAAAGTGACGTGTTCAGATTGTATCCTATCGCTAAAGAAAGGAATGATTTGGGATTGTTTCCACCTAAGTTCTATAATATTCGTATTGCTGCCGTAGACACGGCGGATGAGGCGTTACAGGTTATAAATCAAATGAATAATGAGGGCGCTATCCCCAATGTAGTGAACTATAACACCTTGCTGAATAAGCTTGATGTGGATTACAAGAAGGGGCTTGAAATTATAAAGCAGATGGATGATAAGGGGGTAGAGGCTGATGTTTTCACTTATAGCACATTGCTGAATAAGCCCGATGTGGATTACAACAAGGGGCTTGAAATTATAAAGCAGATGGATGATAAGGGGGTAGAGGCTGATGTTTTCACTTATAGCACCCTGCTGAATAAGCCCGATGTGGATTACAACAAGGGGCTTGAAATTGTAAAGCAGATGGATGATAAGGGGATAGAGGCGAATGTTATCACTTATAGCACCTTGCTGAAT
>WBZM01000079.1_pt1 | contig 163506 bp, 136 predicted proteins | sample 5204271 | NCBI WGS metagenome assembly WBZM01 (sample SAMN12344346, study PRJNA552823) | activated sludge metagenome | biome: Activated sludge suspended growth; feature: Nitrification reactor; material: Wastewater; isolation source: activated sludge from nitrification reactor of wastewater... | reverse complement strand
GCTGCCGATCGGGGTGCTCACCGGGCTCCTGGTGGCGATCCCCTACCTCGGCTTTGCGCTGGGCCTGGTGTTCGCGCTGATCACCGGCATGCTCGAGCTCGGGCCGCTTCCGGGCCTGTTGGCCACGGGCGTCGTCTACACCCTGGGCCAGGTGCTCGAGAGCGTGCTGCTCACGCCGCGACTGGTGGGAGAACGCATCGGCCTGCATCCGCTGGCGGTGATCCTCGCGCTGATGGCCTTCGGCACGCTGTTCGGGTTCGTCGGCGTGCTGATGGCGCTGCCCTTGTCGGCGATGCTGGCGGTGGGCGCCCGGCGCCTGCACACCGCGTACCTGGCCAGCGAGTTCTACCACCGCGACCCATGAGCCAACTCGCGCTGGACCTGCTGCCCGAGCGCGCGCCCACGCTCGAGAACTTCGTCGAAGCACGCAACGGCGAATGCCTGAAGTGCCTGCGCGCGCTGCGCGAGGGCGAGCGCGGCCACCGGTTCGTCTACCTCTGGGGCTTGCCGGGATCCGGTCGCAGCCACCTGGCGAGCGCGATGGCCCAGGCCGGCGACCCCACGCTGGACGTGATCGACGACGTCCACCGCCTCGATCCGCCGGCGCAGGAAGTCCTTTTCGAGCGCTTCCTCGCCGCGGCCGCCGACCCGCGGCGCGCGGTGCTCACCACCGGCGACCGCCCGCCGCTGGGCCTGGCGTTGCGCGACGACCTGCGCTCGCGCCTGGGCGCCGGCCTGGTGTTCGAGGTGCACCGGCTCGACGATGCCGAGCGGGCGCACGCGCTGGCGCAGACCGCGCGCGAGCGGGGCACGCCGGTGTCGCCCGACCTGATCGGCTGGCTGCTCACCCACCATTCGCGCGACCTGCGCGTGCTGCAAGCCACCCTCGAGGCGCTGGACCGGTACGCGCTGGCCCGGCAGCGACCGGTGACACTGCCGCTGCTGCGCGAATGGCTGGCCGAGCGCGGGCGCGACGAACCGGCTGATAAAATCCGCTGATCATCATGGATCTCGCACTCTTCGACCTCGACCACACCCTGCTGCCGATCGACAGCGACTACGAGTGGGGCCGCTTCCTGGCCCGCCTCGGCGTGGTCGACGAGGCGCACCAGCAGGCCGAGAACGACCGCTTCTATCGCGACTACCAGGCCGGCCGGCTGGACATCGCGGCCTTCCTCGCGTTCCAGCTCGCCCCGCTCGGCGCGCACCCGCCCGAGCGGCTGCACGCCTGGCACGACCAGTTCATGACCGAGGTGATCTGCCCGGCGCTGCGCGATGCCGCGCGGGACCTGGTCCGCTCGCACCAGGCCCGCGGCGACCTGTGCGCGATCATCACCGCGACCAACGAATTCGTCACCGGCCCGATCGCGCGCTGCTTCGGCATCGAGCACCTGATCGCCACCCGGGTGGAGCGCGACGGACCACGCTACACCGGCCGCAGCGTCGGCACACCGAGCTTTCGCGAGGGCAAGATCACCCGGCTCGACGAGTGGCTCGCCGGGCTCGGACACACCCTGGCCGATTTTCCCCGGTCCACCTTCTACAGCGACTCGGCCAACGACGTCGCCCTGCTCGAACGGGTCACCGACCCGGTCGCCACCAATCCCGATGCCAGGCTCGCGTCGGTCGCGCGCGAGCGCGGCTGGCGCACACTGGCCTTGTTCGAATGATCACGCGCTTCATCCGCAAACTCTTCGGCCGAGGCGACGCCGCCGCGGCGCCCGCTGCGGCCTCGGTGCCCGCCCCCGGACCGGCGGCCGTGAACCGGCACGGCCACGCGGTGCCGCGCGAGCCGGTGCGCTACACCGCCTCGGCGGAAGGCGTGCGCCGGGCCGATGTCCCGAGTTCGGCATTGCGCACCTGCGAGACCCTGCAGAAGGCCGGATTCAAGGCTTACGTGGTGGGGGGCGGCGTACGCGACCTGCTGCTCGGCTTGAAGCCCAAGGATTTCGACGTCGCCACCGACGCCACGCCGGCTCAGGTCACCGACCTCTTCCGGCGTTCCCGTGTGATCGGGCGGCGCTTCCAGATCGTGCACGTGATGTTCGGCCGCGACACGATCGAGGTCTCCACCTTCCGGGCGCTGCAGACCGATGCCGAGACCGACGAGCACGGGCGCGTGCTGCGCGACAACGTCTGGGGCTCGCAGGCCGAGGACGCCACGCGTCGCGACTTCACGATCAACGCGCTGTACTACGACCCGATCGCCGATTCGATCATCGACTACCACGATGGCGTGAAGGACCTGCGCCGGCGGGTGCTGCGCATGATCGGCGACCCCGCCACGCGCTACCGCGAGGACCCGGTGCGGATGCTGCGCACCGCGCGCTTCGCCGCCAAGACCGGCTTCACGATCGAGCCGGCCACGAAGGCCCCGATCCGCGAGCTCGCCTCGCTGATCCACAACGTGCCGGCGGCACGGCTGTTCGACGAGATGCTCAAGCTGCTGCAGTCCGGGCATTCGCTCGAGAGCCTGCACCAGTTGCGCAACGAGGGCCTGCACCACGGCCTGCTGCCGCTGCTCGACGTGATCCTCGAGCAGCCCGACGGGGAGCGGTTCATCCGCGTGGCGCTCACCCGCACCGACGAGCGTGTGCTCTCGGGCAAGTCGGTCTCCCCGGGGTTCCTGTTCGCCACGCTGCTCTGGCAGGAGGTGCGGGTGCGCTGGTCGCAGCGCGTGCAGGCCGGCGAGCAGGCGATCCCCGCGCTGCACGAGACGATCGACACGGTGATGGACGAGCAGGGCGCCAAGCTCGCGATCCAGAAACGCATCATCGCCGACATGCGCGAGATCTGGACGCTGCAGCCGCGCTTCGAGCGGCGCACCGGCAGCGCGCCGCACCGCCTGGTCGAGCACCTGCGGTTTCGCGCCGGCTACGACTTCCTGCTGCTGCGGTGCGAGGCCGGCGAGTGCGACCTCGCGCTGGGCACGTGGTGGACGCGCTTCGCCGAAGGCGACGCCCCGGCCCGTCAGGCGCTGATCGCGGAGGCCGCCGCCGGCGGCTCGGGCCGCGCGGCCGGCACCGCCAAACGGCGTCGACGTCGGCGCAGCGGGCCGCGCGGCGAGGGTGCCGAGGGCGGGGATGCCGGTGGCGCGGACCCGACCGGCCAGGACGAAGGCCCGGCGCCCACCGCCGCGCCCGCGGCGCCGCCCGCGTCCCCCGCGGCGCAATGACCGACACGACCCGCCCCTGCACGCTTGCCTGGGTCGGGCTCGGCGCGAACCTGGGCGATCCGCACGCGAGCCTGGACAGCGCGCTGGCGGCACTCGCCCGCCTGCCCGACTCCCGCCTGGAGGCCTGTTCGTCGCGCTACCGCAGCGCCCCCTGGCAGGCGGGGGGGCCGGACTTCATCAACCAGGTCGCGCGTCTGCGCACCCGGCTCTCGCCTGGGGCGCTGCTCGACGCGCTGTTGTCGATCGAAGCCGCGCAGGGCCGCGAGCGCCCCTACCCCAACGCGCCGCGCACGCTCGACCTCGATCTGCTGCTGCACGGTGACACGCGCAGCGACAGCGCGCGCCTGACCTTGCCGCACCCGCGGATGCACCAGCGCGCCTTCGTGCTGGCACCGATGCTCGAACTGGATCCGGCGGTGCATCTGCCCGGCCTGGGCCCGGCCCGTGACTGGCTGACCGCCTGCGGGGAGCAGCGCTGCGAACGGCTGGACACGAAGGCGTCGCTGCCGTGAACGCGCTCGCGAACCTGCCGGTGCCGCTGCAGACCGTGGGTCTGCTCGTCGCGTCCAATGTCTTCATGACGCTGGCCTGGTACGGGCACCTGAAGAACCTGGCCAGCCGCCCCTGGTACATCGCCGCGCTGGTGAGCTGGGGCATCGCGCTGTTCGAATACCTGCTCCAGGTGCCCGCCAATCGCATCGGCTACGGACACTTCACGCTGGCCCAGCTGAAGATCGTGCAGGAGGTGATCACGCTGGCGGTGTTCGTGCCGTTCGCGATCCTGGTGATGAACGAGCCGATCAAGCTCGACTTCCTCTGGGCGGCGCTGTGCCTGCTGGGCGCCGTCTACTTCATCTTCCGCGCCTGACGCCGCCACGCCGTGACCAGTCCGAATCCGTTCGCCAACACCCTGTCGCCCTTCGAGCGCCACCGGCACATCGTCGTCGAGGGCCCGATCGGCGTGGGCAAGACCTCGCTGGCACGCCGGTTGGGCGAACGCTTCGGCGCGCAGGCGGTGCTCGAGGAGCCGCAAGGCAACCCGTTCCTGGAGCGCTTCTACCGGGATTCACGCCGCTACGCGTTGCCCACGCAGCTCTTCTTCCTGTTCCAGCGCGTGAACCAGCTGCGCGACCTTGCCCAGCGGGATCTCTTCTCGAACGCGGTGGTGGGCGATTTCCTGCTCGACAAGGACCCGCTCTTCGCCCGGCTCACACTCGATGACGACGAGCTGACGCTGTACCAGCAGATCTTCGACAACCTGAGCCCGCAGGCGCCGGTGCCCGACCTCGTCATCTACCTGCAGGCGCAGCCCGACACGCTGGTGGAGCGGGTGCGCCGGCGTGGCATCGCGATGGAGGCGAACATCTCGGAGGATTACCTGCGGGAGCTCGCCGACACCTACAGCCGATTCTTCTACCACTACGAGGCCGCGCCGCTGATGATCGTGAACACCGAGCACCTGAACCCGATCGAACGCGACGAGGACTTCGGGATGCTGGTGCGACAGATCGTCGAGCTGCGCGGTCGGCGCAGCTTCTTCAACCTGGGCAATTGAACGCTCGTCGGCGCGGGCCCCAGGCGCTGACCGGGCGCCTGGCGAACGCCGGGGCGCCCGCGCGTGGCGATCAGGCGGCGGCAGTGCCCGGGCGATAGCCCAACGGGTTGCCACTCTGCCAGCGCCAGGCGTCGGCGCACATCGTGTCGATGTCGCGCGTGGCCTGCCAGCCGAGCAGGGCGCGCGCACGCGCCGGGTCGGCCCAGCACTCGGCGATGTCCCCCGGGCGACGGGGCACGAATTCGTAGGGCACCGGTCGGCCGCTCGCCTTCTCGAAAGCGCGCACCATCTCGAGCACCGAGTAGCCCTTGCCGGTCCCCAGGTTCACCGTGAACTCGCCGCGGTGGGCGTACAGGCGATCGAGCGCGGCCACGTGACCCAGCGCGAGGTCCACCACGTGGATGTAATCGCGCACGCCGGTGCCGTCATGGGTCGGCCAGTCGCTGCCGAAGACGCTGAGGCGCGGGCGACGACCCACCGCCACCTGGGCGACGAAGGGCATCAGGTTGTTCGGGATGTCCGAGGGATCCTCGCCGATCAGGCCGCTCTCGTGCGCGCCGACCGGATTGAAGTAGCGAAGGATCGCGATGCCCCAGTCCGGCTCGGCGGCAGCCAGGTCGCGCAGCATGAACTCGACCATCCACTTGCTGCGGCCATAGGGGTTGGTCGGGCCGGTGGGCGCATTCTCGTCGAGCGGCACGGACTGCGGATCGCCGTAGACCGTGGCCGACGAACTGAACACGAACCGACGAACACCGGCCTCGCGCAGACAGCGCAGCAGAACCTGGGTGCCGGTGACGTTGTTGTCATAGTAGGCCAACGGCTTGGCCACCGATTCGCCCACCGCCTTGAGCCCGGCGAAGTGGATCACCGAGCCGAAGTCGTGCTGGCCGAGCAGCCGGGCGAGCAGTGCCTCGTCGCGCACGTCGCCCACCACCAGCGGCGCCTTGGCCCCGGTGATCGACTCCACGCGGCGCAGCGCCTCGGGGCTGGCATTGGAGAGGTTGTCCAGCACCACCACCCGGTGGCCGGTTCGCAACAGTTCGAGCACCGTGTGCGATCCGATGTAGCCGGCTCCGCCGGTCACGAGGACGGGCTGGCGTTGTGCGCTTTTCATGGTTCTTCCCTGGGCCACCGATGACGGAGGCGGCGTGAGAAGTGTCGCACGCGCGGATCCGAAGTCCATGCACACTGACGGAAACCCATCGGGCCTCGCGCCCCGCTCGTCGGCCGGTACACTGGCCATTCGCGCCCCAACGGCACATTCCCAGCATCACAGGAGTCGCCATGCTCGTACCCGTCATTCTCTCCGGTGGCGCCGGCACCCGCTTGTGGCCGGTGTCCCGCGAGGCCCTGCCCAAGCCGTTCATGCGCCTGGGCGGCCCCCACAGCCTGCTGCAGCGCACGCTCAACCGGGCGCTGCCCCTGGCGGACGCCGGTCGCGCGGCGCTGGTGACGAACCAGGAGTATTTCTTCAAGTCCCGCGAGGAGATCCGCGCCCTGCCCGCCGCGCGAGACGTCCGCGTGACCCAGCTGCTCGAACCGGTCGGACGCAACACCGCCCCCGCGATCGCGATCGCGACGCTGTGGGCGCAGACGGTCTCGCCGGACACCACCTTGCTGGTGCTGCCGGCCGACCACCTGATCCCCGACGAGGCCGCGTTCGGCCAGGCCGCCCGGGAAGCCGCCCGGCTGGCCGCCGAGGGGTCGATCGTGCTCTTCGGCATCCACCCCACCGCGCCCGAAACCGGCTTCGGCTACATCGAGGCGGGTGCCCCGGTGCCCGGCACCGAGGCCCGCCAGGTGGTGCGCTTCGTCGAGAAGCCCGATGCCGCCCGGGCGCTGCAGTTCCTTCAGGCGGGCCATTTCGTCTGGAACAGCGGCATGTTCTGCTTCACCGCCGAACGTCTGCTGTTCGAGATGGCGCGCCTGGCGCCGGACGTCCTGCAGGCCGCCCAGGCGGCCTGGAAGGCCAGCCAGGCCGGTGCGGACGAGGAGCGCATCACGATCGATGCGGCCACCTTCGGCCGCTGCCCCGACATCTCGATCGACTACGCGGTGATGGAGAAGGCTTCGGGCGTGCGGGTGCTGCCCACGCGCTTCGCCTGGAGCGACATCGGCTCCTGGAAGGCGGTGGCCGAACAGTTCGCCCCGGACACCGAGGGCAACACGACCGTCGGCGAGACGATGCTGGTGGGCACCCGCAACTCGCACGTGCAGAGCGAAGACCGACTGGTGGCCACCGTCGGCGTGGACAACCTGCTGATCGTCGACACGCCGGACGCGCTCCTGGTGGCCAACAAGGACGCCAGCCAGAACGTGAAGGAGATCGTCTCGCGGCTGAAGGCGCGCGGCCACGACGCCGCCCGCCTGCACCGCACCGTGGCCCGCCCCTGGGGCACCTACACCGTGCTGCAGGAAGGGCCGCGCTTCAAGATCAAGCGCATCGAGGTGAAGGTGGGGCAGTCGCTGTCGCTGCAGATGCACCACCACCGCAGCGAGCACTGGATCGTCGTCTCGGGCACCGCGAAGGTCACCTGCGACGAACGCAGCTTCCTGGTGTCGGCCAACGAATCCACCTACATCCCGATCGGCAGCCGGCATCGCCTGGAGAACCCCGGCGTGGTGGACCTGGTGATGATCGAGGTGCAGTGTGGCGACTACCTGGGCGAGGACGACATCGTCCGGTTCTCGGACACCTACGGGCGCGTGGCCGAACCGAACGGCTGAGTCCCGCGGGGGGGGCGGGGCGGCCGGGCGGCACCGCCGCTTGTCATCGCCGCGTCAAACTGTCGTCATAAACTGACGGCCGTGAACGCACACATCCTGGTTGTCGAAGACGAACCCGCGATCGGCGAGCTGATCGCGGTCAACCTGCGCCATGCAGGCTACACTGCGGTCGTCGCTCCCGATGCCACCACCGCGCGCCAGCAGATTGACGCCACCCTGCCCGATCTCGTCCTGCTCGATTGGATGCTGCCCGACACCTCGGGCATCGACCTGGCGCGCCGCCTGCGTGCCGACCCGCGCACGCGCCTGCTGCCGATCATCATGCTGACCGCGCGCGCCCAGGAGGGCGACAAGCTCACCGGCTTCGAAGTCGGTGTCGACGACTACATCACCAAGCCTTTCTCGCCACGCGAACTGCTCGCACGCGTCAAGGCGATGTTCCGGGTCACCGCCGGCGGCGAGCCCGTCAGCCTGAGCCCCACCGAGTTCCGCCTGCTGCACTACCTGATGACGCAGCCCGACCGGGTCCTGTCACGCGCGCGGCTGCTGGATGCCGTCTGGGGCGACCACGTCTTCATCGAGGAGCGCACCGTGGACGTCCACATCCGCCGATTGCGGCTGGCCCTGCAACCCAGCGGCTTCGAGCGCCGCGTCGAGACGGTTCGAGGCGGGGGCTACCGCCTGTTGCCGACATGATCTGGCTGCGCGCCTTCCTGCCCACCGCGGTGGCGCTGCTGATCGCGGCGGCCCTGGCCCACTGGGTCAGCGACACCGCGGCGGCACGCTGGCTGGCCCTGGCGCTGGTGATCCAGGCCGTCCTGGTCACGCTGGTGATGGCCCGCCTGTACTTCTGGGCGGCGCTGCCCCGGCAGCGTGACCTGCCGCAGATCGGCGGGGTGTGGCAGCCGCTGCTCGACCGGCTCGCGCGTTTCGTGAAGGCCGACCGGGAGAGCCGCGAGCAGCTCACCGACGAACTCGAACAGCTGCACCACGCGGTCGACCGACTGCCCGACGGTCTGGTGGTGCTCGACCGCTACGACCACATCCAGTGGTCCAACGACGCCGCCGACGACCTGCACGGCATCGTCGGCACCGGCCGACCCTTGCACCACTTCATCCGGCAGCCCGAGTTCATCGCCTATCTCGACGGCAGCGACTATTCTCGCCCCCCCGTGCTGCCCCTGCCCGGCAAGCCCGGCCGGCTGTACGAGCTGCGCCTGCACCGCGCCGACGAGACGCACAAGCTGCTGATCACCCGGGACCTCACCGAGCAAGCCCGTCTGGACGCGATGCGCCGCGACTTCGTCGCCAACGTGTCGCACGAGATCCGCACGCCGGTCACCGTGATCGGCGGCTTCGCCGAGACGCTGCTCGACCTGGACCTCCCGGCGCCGCAGCGCCAGGAGTACCTGAACAACATCCTGAAGCAGAGCCGCACGATGCAGCGGCTGGTCGAGGACCTGCTCACGCTCGCCTCGCTGGAGGCCTCCACCGCGCCACCGGAGTCGTCCCTGGTGGACGTTCGGGCGATGGTGGACGCGGTGCTCGGCGAGGCGCGCGCCCTGTCGCAGGACCGGCACGTGCTCTCGCAACGGATCGACGCCGCCGTGCGGGTGGAGGTGTCGCCCACCGAGTTCGAGAGCGCGATCCGCAACCTGGTCTTCAACGCGGTGCGCTACACACCCGAGGGCGGTCGCGTCGAGGTGGTCTGGCGGGTGATCGGCAACGAAGGCTGCCTGTCGGTGAACGACACCGGCATCGGCATCGCCCCGGAACACCTGCCGCGGCTGACCGAGCGCTTCTATCGCGTCGACCGCGGCCGCTCGCGCGAAAGCGGCGGCACCGGTCTGGGCCTGGCGATCGTCAAGCACATCATGCAGCGCCACGGCGGGCAACTGCGCATCGACAGCCTGCTCGGCCGCGGCAGCACGTTCACGCTGGTGCTGCCGGCGACCCGGCTGGTCGCGGAAGCACCGGCGACGGCCCCCGCCCCACCGACCGCGTAGCGCGCATCCCCGGGTCGGGCGCCCCCACCGGGCCCCCGGACCGGGCTCCGGCGTTGGCTGCCGGCCAGGCCCCGAGCCCCGAAACGGGCGCACGCCGCGCGTGTGAGAATCGGGGCATGACCGCCCCGCCTCCCGCCCATCCCGGTCCTCGCGGTCCGCGAGACCTCTTCCTCGTCTTCAACGGCCTGGCCCTGCGCGGCTTCGGCGGGGTGCTGCCGTTCGCGCAGCGCGCGCTGGTGGAGGAGCGCCGCTGGATGAGCAACGACGAGTTCGTCGAAGCGCTGTCGCTGGCCCAGGTGCTGCCGGGGCCGAACATCGGCAACCTGGCCCTGATGATCGGCGACCGATTCTTCGGCTGGCGCGGCGCCTTCGCCGCGCTGGCCGGCATGATCACCGCGCCGATGGCGCTGGTGCTGACGCTGGCCGTGATGTACGCCGAGTTCGGGACGCACCCGACGGTGACGCGAATGCTCGGCGGCATGGGCGCGGTGAGCGCCGGGCTGGTGCTGGCGATGGCGATCAAGCTGGCCCGCTCGCAACGGGGCGGCGCGGTGGGCTGGCTGCTGGTGGCCGCCGCCTTCCTGATGGTGGGCGTGCTGCGCTGGCCGATGCTGGCCGTGCTGCTGGGCCTCGGGTCGGTGTCGATCGGCCTGGCCTACCGGCGGGGGGCGAAATGAGCGCCGCCGACCTGCTGGAGATGTTCACCCGTTTCCTGCTGTTCTCGCTGATGGCGATCGGCGGCGGCATCACCGTGGTGCCCGAGATGCACCGCCTGATGGTCGACCAGCACCACTGGTTGACCGATGCGCAGTTCTCCGCGTCGATCGCGCTGGCGCAGGCCTCGCCGGGGCCCAACATCCTGCTGGTGACCGTGATGGGCTGGAACGCGGGCGGTTGGGCCGGGGCGCTGGCCACCACGGTGGGCATGCTGCTGCCATCGACCACGATCGCCCTGATCGCCAACCGCGGTGCGGAACGCTGGCGGGCGAACCGCTTCTTGCGGGCTTTCCGCGAAGGCACGGTGCCCCTGACGATCGGACTGCTGTTCGCGGCCGGCTGGGTGCTGGCCGCGCCCACCGCGCACCGGCCGGTGGGCGTGGCACTCACCGCGGTGACCGCCTGGCTGGCGTGGCGCACGAAGCTGAACCCGCTGTGGATGATCGGGGCGGGGGCGCTGGCGGGGGCGGCCGGACTCCTCTGACCCGATCGAGCGGCGAAGCGCGACGCGCGGCAGGCCCGACCCGCGGCGCTCGACTCCCCTTGGCCCCCGAGGCAAAATCGCCCTTTTCCCCGCCTCCCCACGGAGCCTCGCCGCGATGCCCCTCTTCCTGGCCCATCGGGCCCTCCTCGCGCTGACGCTCCTGCTGGCCGCCGCGTCGCCTGCCCTCGCCGCCTCGATCACCACCTTCACGCCGCAAGGCGAGATGGGGGTGGTCCGCCAGGCCCGGGCGGTGTTCAACGAGCCGATGATCCGGCTGGGCGAGACCGGTCCCGCCGACGCCTTCGCGGTCGACTGCCCGAGCCCCGGGCGCGGCCGCTGGGTCGATCCGAAGACCTGGGTCTACGACTTCGACAAGGTGCCCCGCGCCGGCGCGCGTTGCCAGTTCCGCCTGAAGCCGGGTCTGCGCGCGGTCGCCGGCGGCGAGGTGACGGGCACCACCAGCTTCGAGTTCACCACCGCCGGGCCCGCCATCGTGCGGATCACCCCGCGTGAGAACAACCGGATCGCCGACAACCAGGCGTTCATCCTGGTGCTCACCGGCACCGCGCGCCCCGACACGATCACGCAACGGGCGTGGTGCAAGGTGGAAGGCCTCGGCGAGCGGATCGGCGTGAAGCTCGTGGAGGGCGCCGACCGCGATCTGCTCGTCAAGCGCTTCGCCCCGGACGACACCGACGTGGTGGTGCTCTCGTGTGCCCGCGCGCTGCCACCGGACGCGGCGGTCGAACTCGTCTGGGATGCCGGCATCAGCACCCCCTCGGGCATCGCGACGCGCCGCGCGCAGGTGCTGAAGTACCGCACGCGCGCACCGTTCACCGCCTCGCTGAGCTGCACCCGCGAGAACAGCCAGGCGCCGTGCACGCCGCTGGGCGACATCCGGATCGAGTTCTCCACGCCGGTGTCGCGACAGGTCGCCGGCGCGGTGCGGCTGCGCTTCGGCAACGAGGAGCGCAAGCCCTCGCGCGACCGCAGCGACGACGCGTCCAGCTCGGCGGACGTGGTGGTCTTCAAGGCCCCGCTGCCCGAGTCGGCCGAATTCACCGTGGTGATGCCGCGCGAGACGGTCGACCTCGACCAGCGTCCGCTCGCGAACGCCGCGATCTTCCCGCTGAAGAGCCGCACCGCGGCCTACCCCCCGCTGGCCAAGTTCGCCGCGGCCCCGTTCGGCATCATCGAGCTCGACGACGCGCCGGCGATGCCGCTGACGCTGCGCAAGGTCGAACGCGCGCTGCTGATGCGCAATGCCCAGCCGGGCCGCGGCACGGTGCGCGACCTGCGGGTGCAGGACGACGCGCAGATCATCGAGTGGTACTCGCGCGTGGTGCGACTGCACGAGCGCGAGCTCGACGAGGACGAGCTGCGCAGCGCCACCGGCCAGCCGCCGCGCCGCGGCCGTCCGACCGGGCGGGGCGAGGACAGGCCCACGATCGCCACCCGGACCGTCTCGCTGCTCGCGCGCGAGTCCACCGCGACCACGCTGAAGCTGCCCGAGCCGGCCACGCCGGGCGACTGGCCCTTCGAGGTGATCGGTGTGCCGCTGCGCGAGCCGGGCTTCCACGTGCTGGAGATCGAGTCGCGAAAGCTCGGGCGCGCGCTGCTCGAACGCAACGCGAACCTGTACGTGCGCAGCGCCGCGCTGGTCACCAACCTCGCGGTGCACTACAAGCGCAGCACCGAGAACGCGCTGGTCTGGGTCACCAGCCTGGACCGTGGCAAGCCGGTGCGCGGCGCGGCGATCCGCATCTCCGACTGCCAGGGCAAGAAGCTCTGGGAGGGCGCCACCGACGCCAACGGCATCGCCCGCGTGGAGGCCGCGCTGCCCGCCCCCGGCGAGGACTGCGGCGAGGATCGGCCCGGCCACTTCGTCTCGGCGCGGGCCAAGGACGCGCAGGGCCGCGACGACCTCTCCTTCGTCTGGTCCGGCTGGTCGCAAGGCATCGAGCCCTGGCGCTTCGAGGTGCCCACCTCGGGCAGCGAGGACGACCGGATCGCGGCACACACCGTGTTCGACCGCACGCTGCTGCGTGCCGGCGAGACCGTGTCGATGAAGCACTACGTGCGCGCCACCACCTCGAAGGGCCTGGTGCGCCCCGCCGACAACCGCCTGCCCCCCCGCGCGAAGATCGTGCACACCGGCTCGGACCAGAGCTGGCAGGTCCCGCTCACCTGGCGCAACGGCACCGCGCACCACCACTTCCGTCTGCCCGCCGGCGGCCGGCTGGGCACCTACGAGGTCTACCTCGAGTACGACGAACCGTCGACCGAGGGCGCTCCCGCCGCGCGCCCCGTGCGCCGCGAACCCCCGCTGTGGAGCGGCGGGCGGCAGACCGGATCGTTCCGGGTGGAGTCCTTCCGGCTGCCGGTGTTCGATGCGCAGATCGCGCTGCCCGCGCAGCTGCCTCCCGCGTCGCGCGAGGCCGCCGCGGACGTGCGCGTCGCGTGGCTCTCCGGGGGGTCGGCGGCGAAGCTGCCCGTCACGGTCAGCGCGCAGATGAATCCCTACAGCCCCTCGTTCACCGGCTGGGATGGGTTCAACTTCGAGCGGCAGGACCTCGACCCGGGTCAGGACGACGAGGCCAACGAGGGCGCGGCCCGGCGCGCACCGCCGGGGATCCACCGCGACCGGCTGGTGCTGGACAAGCACGCGGTCGAGCTCGACGCCAATGGCACGGCGCGTGTGCGCATCCCCGGGCTGCCGACGATCGCGGCACCCCACCGGCTGGCGGTGGAGGCCACGTTCGCCGACCCCTCCGGCGAGATCCAGAGCGTCTCGCGCAGCACGGTCGTCCACCCCGCGGGGCTGGTGGTCGGCGTGAAGACCGACGGCTGGGCCGCGATGGGCGACAGCATCGGCTTGCGCGTGGCGGTGCTCGACACCTCCGGCAAGCCGCAGAAGGGCAAGGAGGTGCGGGTGATGGCGCGGCTGGAGCGCACAGTCTCGCACCGCAAACGGCTGGTGGGCGGGTTCTACGCCTACGAGAACCAGCGCCAGTCGAAGGACCTCGGCGAGGTCTGCAAGGCCACCACACAATCGGGCGGCATCGCGTTCTGCGACGTCGCGCCCAAGCTCGCCACCGGCGAGACCGGCAACCTGATCCTGGTCGCCCAGGCGCTCGACGAGGGCGGACGCGCCGCGAGCGCCAGCGGCTCGGTGTGGATCTCGGGGCGCGGCGAACTCTGGTTCGAGGCCGAGGCGCAGGACCGCATCGATCTGATCCCCGAGAGCCGGCGCGTCGCGCCCGGCGAGAATGCGCGCTTCCAGGTGCGCATGCCGTTTCGGCGCGCGACGATGCTGGTCACCGTCGAACGCGAGGGCATCGTCGATGCCCGGGTGATCGAGCTCAGCGGCCGGCAGCCCAGCTTCGAGTTGCCGATCAAGGCCGAGTACGGCCCGAACGTGTTCGTCTCGGTGATGCCGATCCGCGGACGGTTGCGCGAGGTGCCCTGGTATTCCCTGTTCACCTGGGGCTGGCGCTCGCCGATCGACTGGTGGCAGGAGTTCCGTCACCAGGGCGAACTGCCGCGCGAACGCATCGCACCCACCGCCACGGTGGACCTCGCCAAGCCCGCCTTCCGGATGGGCCTGACCGAGATCACCGTGGGCATCGACGCGGCGCGCCTCGCGGTGAAGGTCAGCCCCGAGCGCGAGCAGTACCGGGTGCGCGAGAAGGTGAAGGTGTCCCTGGACGTGCGCCTGCCCGATGGCAAGACGCCGGCCGCCGGCGCGCAGGTCGCGGTCGCCGCGGTCGACGAGGCCCTGCTCGAGCTGCAGCCCAACCGCAGCTGGCAGCTGCTCGAGGCGATGATGCAGCGACGGGCGTACGGCGTGGAGACCGCCACCGCGCAGATGCAGGTGGTGGGACGGCGCCACTTCGGTCGCAAGGCGGTGCCTGCCGGGGGTGACGGCGGACGCAACCCCACGCGAGAACTCTTCGACACCTTGCTCTACTGGAACCCCGCGGTGACCGTCGACGCGCAAGGGCGCGCGCAGGTCGAGGTGCCGCTGAACGATTCGCTCAGCCGCTTCCGGATCGTGGCGATCGCCGACGCGGATGCCGGTTTGTTCGGCACTGGCGAGGCGAGCGTGCGCAGCCACCAGCCGCTGCAGCTCGTCGCCGGGCTGCCGCTGGTGGTGCGCGACGGCGACAGCCTGCCGGTGTCGCTGACGCTGCGCAACAGCACCGCGCAGCCGATGAAGGTGGCGGTGAACGCGAAGGTGCGCGCGGGCGGCGCGCAGGTCGCGCCGTTCGCGACCCTGCAACGCAATGTCGACGTGCCCGCCGGAGCCGCCACCGCGGTGCCGCTGCCGATCGTCGTGCCCGCGGGCGTCTCCCAGCTGGTGTGGGAGATCGACGCGAGCGAGCCGGGTGGCCAGCGCGACAGCGTGCGGCTGACGCAGACGGTGGCGCCCGCCGTGCCGCTGACGGTGCGACAGGCCACGCTGCTGCAGGTCGACGCAGCCGCCGAGATCGCGCTGGGCACACCCGCGGAGGCGATCCGGGGACGCTCATCGATCCGCGTGAGCCTCGCGCCGACGCTGGCGGGGTCGCTCGGCGGAGTGCAGGACTGGCTCGCGCGGTATCCGTATCGCTGCCTGGAGCAGCGCACCTCGCGGGCGGTCGGCCTGGGCGACGCCGCGCTGTGGCAGGGCATCGTCGACGATCTTCCCACCTATCTCGACAGCGATGGGCTGGCGCAGTTCTTCCCGGTGCGCGACGGCGACCCGCCGTCGGGCAGCGAGGCGCTCACCGCCTACCTGCTCAACATCACCCGCGACGCTGGCCTGACGCTGCCGGCGCCGCTGCGCGATCGCCTGCTGGGCGGTCTGGCCGCGGCGGTCGAGGGGCGCCTGAAGCGCAACGCCTGGGCGCCGCGTCCCGACGCGCCGGAGCGCCGTCTCGCGGCGCTGGCCACGCTGGCGCGCCACGGCCGCGCGCCGCTGGCCCAGGCGGCCGCGCTGGAGATCGCGCCGGAGCGCCTGCCGCTCAGCGGGCTGGTCGACTGGATCGCGATCCTCGAGGCCACCGCCGGCCTGCCCCGGCGCGATGCGTTGCTCGCACAGGCCGATCAACTGCTGCGCGCCCGCCTGGTGGCCACCGGCACCCGGCTGTCGCTGGCGGGCGAGCGCGACGACGAGCCCTGGTGGCTGCTGGCCAACGCGGACGCCGCGATGGCGCGCCTGCTGCTGCACGCGGGCGCCCGCGAGGGCTGGCGTGAGGACGCCCCCAAGCTGGCGCAAGGGCTGATCGCCCGCCAGCGCCGGGGCGCCTGGTCGACCACCACCGCGAACGCCTGGGGCGCGGTCGCGATGCGGGCGTTCGCCACGCGTTTCGAAGCGACGAAGGTCGACGGCCAGACCGCCGCGAGCATCGGCACCGCCACCGCGAACCACGCGTGGTCCTCCTCCGCCACCGGGCGTCTCGAGCTGGCGCAGCCCGACGGCAACAGTGCGCTGTCGATCAAGCACACCGGCAACGGCAAGCCCTGGGCCCAGGTGCAGGCGCTGTCGGCGGTGCCGCTGGTCGAGCCGCTGGCCTCGGGCTATCGTGTGAGCCGCACCCTCGAGGCGGTGGAGCGCAAGGAGCCGGGCACCTGGAGCCGGGGCGACCTGGTTCGGGTGAAGGTGGTGTTCGAGGGCACGGCGCCGATGCCTTGGGTGGTGGTCGCCGATCCGCTGCCCCCCGGGGCGACGGTCCTCGGTTCGGGCCTGGGTCGTGAGAGCACGATCGTGCCGGGGGCGGCTCGCGGCGGCGCCGCCGCGCGCGGCGAGAACGCGCCGGTGCCCACCTTCGTCGAGCGCGAGGGCGCGTCGGTGCACGCGTATTTCGCCTCTCTCGGCGCGGGCAGGCAGAGCTACGAGTACGTGATGCGACTGAACCAGCCCGGCGAGTTCCGGCTGCCGCCCACCCGGGTCGAGGCGATGTACGCGCCGGATGTCTTCGGCGAGGTGCCCAATCCCGAGTTCGTCGTCAAACCCTGAGTCCGCGCGCGGCGCCCGAGGCCCGCGCGCCCGGCTCGCACGTCTGTGCCTCGTGTACGCGCTCGTGTCGTCGGGCGCGACGGCCTGGGCCACCCCGACCTTCGAGCAGGTGCGGGCGGCCTGGACCTCCTCGGAGGCCACGCTGCTCGATCGCGACGGCCACCCGCTGCAGACGCTGCGCGTGGACAAGACGGTGCGCCGCCTCGCCTGGGTGCCGCTGGCCGAGGTCTCGCCCGCGCTGCGCAAGTCGCTGTTGATCTCGGAGGACCGGCGCTTTCTCGAGCACCACGGCATCGACTGGCTGTCGGTGGGCGCGGCGCTTGGCGAGGCGGTCTCGGGTGCCGGCGGGCCGCGCGCGCCACGTGGCGCCAGCACGATCACGATGCAGCTCGCCGGCCTGATCGTGGGCGATGCCGGCCAGGGGCGGCGAAGCCTCGTCGCCAAGGCCGACCAGGCGCTGAACGCGCTCGCGATCGAGCGGTCCTGGCGCAAGCCGCAGATCTTCGAGGCCTACCTCAACCTGCTGCCCTTTCGCGGCGAGCTGGTCGGCATCGGCGCGCTGTCGGAACTGCTCTTCGGCAAGGATCCCTCGGGCCTGGATGCGGCCGAGTCGGCCTTGGCCGCGGCCCTGGTGCGCGCGCCGAACGCGCCGCCCGAACGCGTCGCGCAGCGCGCCTGCCTGCTGCTGCGCGAGCAGCAGCTCGAGGGTCTGTGCGGCGGCCTCGAGGGCCGGGCGCGGGGCGCGCTCGCGCGCAAACCCACCGTGTCGCCTCTGGCCGAGGGCCTGGCGCCGCACCTCGCCCGGCACCTGCTGTCGCGCGCCGGCGAACAGCGCCGCAGCACGCTGGACCGGCAGCTGCAACGGCTGGCCCGCGACGCGCTGCGCCGGCACCTGCACGCGCTCGCGGACCGCGGCGCCCAGGACGGCGCGGTGGTGGTGCTGGACAACGCGACGGGCGAGGTGCTGGCCTGGGTGGGCTCGTCGGGCGCCTTGTCCGCCGCGTCGGAGGTCGACGCGGCGCTCGCACCGCGCCAGGCGGGCTCCACGCTGAAGCCTTTTCTGTACGCGATCGCGATCCGAGACCGGCGCCTGACCGCGGCCTCGCTGCTCGAGGATCGGCCGGCCAACCTGCCGGTGGGCGGTGGCCTGTACCTGCCCCAGAACTACGACCGTCAGTTCCGCGGCTGGATCAGCGCGCGCACCGCGCTGGCGTCCTCGCTGAACGTGCCGGCCGTCCGGGTCAGCGCGATGGTCACGCCGCAACAGCTCGCGGTGGAGCTGCGCGCGCTGGGGCTGTCCACCGTGGACCAACCCGGCGATCACTACGGGCATTCGCTCGCGCTGGGCTCGGCCGACGTGACGCTGGCCGAGCTCACGAACGCCTACCGGGCGCTCGCCCAGGGCGGCCGGGTCACGCCGATGCGATTCACCGCTGCCACGTCACGCCCACCGGACATCGCGGCGCCCGCGCGTCTGCCCGCGGTCACGCCCGCCACGGCGCTGCCGCCCGCGGCGAGCTTCGTCGTCGCCGACATCCTGTCGGACCGCGACGCGCGCATGGCCACCTTCGGCTGGGACAGCCCGCTGGTCACCCGCGGCTGGGCCGCGGTGAAGACCGGCACCAGCAAGGACATGCGCGACAGCTGGTGCCTCGGGTTCTCGTCGCGCTACACGGTGGGCGTGTGGGTCGGCAATGCCGCGGGCGAGCCGATGCGGCAGGTGTCCGGCGCGCGCGGCGCGGCCCCGGTGTGGGCCGAGCTGATGGCCCACCTGCACCGCGCGTCGCCGTCACGCGCGCCCGTGCCGCCGCCGGGTCTGGTGCGCGAGCGCATCCGATTCGACGAGGCCGCGGAGGCCGAACGCGACGAGTGGTTCCTGCGCGGGACCGAGTTCTCCCGCGTGAGCCTGGCGCCGGCCGGCGAACGCCAGGGCATCGCCTACCCGCCGGACGGCACCCGGATCGCACTGGACCCGGACATCCCGCCGGCCAACCAGCGGGTGCTGCTGCGATCGCACCGCAGCCGGCTCGCCGCGCAGGCGCGCTGGTGGATCGACGGCGTGGAAGTGGGCCGCGGGGCGCGGCACGCCTGGTTCCCGACGCCGGGCGCGCACACGATCGCGCTGCGCGACGCGCAGGGCACGGTGCTCGACGAAGTGCGCATCGAGGTGCGCGGCGCGGTGGCCCGGCCGCCGCGGCGATGAGACGGGCACCGCGGCCACCGCGCGCAGGACGCGGCGCCGACGGATGAGCGCGGGCGCGCCGCGTCCGCGGCGGCGCCTCAGCGCACGCCCGCGACCACCCGTGCGACCGCCTCGGTCAGTCGCGTCGCGTAGCCGATGTGCAGGAACTCGTTGGGGCCGTGCGCGTTGCTCTGCGGTCCGAGCACGCCGGTGATCAGGAACTGCGCCTGCGGGAAGAACTCGCCGAGCATGTTCATGAACGGAATCGTGCCGCCCTCGCCCATCCACGCGGCCTCGCGGCCGAACGCCCCCATCGAGGCCTCGTCGAGCAATCGCTTGAGCCAGGGCGCGGTCTCGGGCGCGTTCCAGCCGGTGGCGCCCCAGTCGGCCTTGAAGGTGACACGGGCGTTGTAGGGCGCGTTCTCCTCGAGCGCCTTCTTCATCGCCCAGGTGGCCTTCTCGCCATCGACGGTGGGGGGCAGGCGCATCGACAGCTTCAGCGAGGTCTTCGGTCGCAGCACGTTGCCGGCCGAATCGATCGACGGCAGCCCCGCCGCGCCGGTCACCGACAGCGCCGGCCGCCAGGTGCGCGCGAGGATCGCCTGCACCGGGTCGGTGGTGGTGGGCATCGCGTGCGCGTGCTTGTCGTGCGCGCCGTCGGCGCCGGGCTCGTGCGAGCAGCCCACCCAGGGGAACGACGTCCACACCGAATCGCCGAGGATCGCGCCGGCGGCCTGCGCCTGCGTGAGCCGCTCGGCGGGAATCGGCGCGTGCAGTTCGGGCAGCAGCACCTGCCCCGAGGCCGGATCGTCGATCCGGTTCAGCAGTTGGCGCGCGATGCGAAACGACGAGGGCACCAGGCCGCTGGCCATGCCCGAGTGCACGCCCTCGGAGAGCACCTCCACCGTGAGCACGCCGCCCACCAGCCCGCGCAGCGAGGTGGTGACCCAGAGCTGCTCGTAGTTGCCGCAGCCCGAGTCCAGGCCCGCGACCAGCTTCACGTTGCCCATCCGCGGCGTGAGCGCCTTCAGGTACGCGGGAAGGTCGGGGCTGCCGGTCTCCTCGCAGGTCTCGATCAGGCCCACGCAGCGCGGGCGCGGCACCTGCTGCGCGTCGAGGCCCTGGATGATCGTGAGCGCCGCGTAGATCGCGTAGCCGTCGTCGGCCGCGCCACGCCCATAGAGCTTGCCGTCCTGGATCACCGGCGTCCATGGGCCCAGGCCCTCGCGCCAGCCCACCATCTCGGGCTGCTTGTCCAGGTGCCCGTAGAACAGCACCGTGCTGTCGTTGCCCAGCCCGCCGGTGGCGGGCACGTCGAAGAAAAGGCAGGGCGTCAGGCCATCGATGCTGACGATCTCCAGCGTCAGGCCGGCGATGCCTTGGGCCTGCGCCCAGTCGCGCGCCGATTGCACCACCGCCTTCAGGTGGCCGTGTGCGGCCCAGCTCGCGTCGAAGCCGGGCGACTTGGCCGGCACGCGCACGTAATCGACCAGCCGCGGGACGAGGTCCTCATCCCACTTGCGCTGCGTGAAGGAACGGAGTTCGGACAGATCCATGGGCTTCTCCTGGCGATCAGAGGGCCGTGCGCGAGGGCACGGCCGCGGCAAGGCCCCGAGTATCCCAGGTTCCCCCGCTCCCGTGCGGTGACGCGGTTCCCCGATCGCCGCCTTGGACCGCGTTCGGCCGGCTCGCGGACCCCGGGCCCGCGCCGATCCCGCGGTCAGGGCGACGGTGGGGCGAACGGCCCCACGCGCCCCAGCCCCGGCCAGCGCAGCGCCAGGTCGTTCACGTCCAGGCCCGCGGACAAGCCCAGCAGGTTGAACTCGATGCCCTCCTCCCAGCCGATCGCCACACCGGCCAGCCCGTGCAGCGACCACTGCCAGCCGGTGCCGCTGGGCAGCCTCGCCCACCAGCCCCCGCCGGGCAGGTAGTCCTTGCCGATCGCGGTGGGTGGGAGATCGGCGCGCAGCTCGGGCAGCGCGCGCAACAGGTGGGCGACGAAGGTGTTGCTGTTCGGCCCGGGCCAGACACGGTACTCGCGGGCGTGCGGGTACTCGCGCACCGCCGCCTCGAGCCGGTCGATCATCGCATCGACGTCGTCACCCACCCGATGCGCCAGGCGCTGGGGCACCGCGTTGTACCACCGGCCATCGGGCACCGCGCCGTGTTCGATGCTCACCGCCGACCCGCCGCCGCGCGCACGCCAGCCGATCACCTGGTACACCGTGTAGCCGCTGGCGCCCCGGCGCTTGGCCACGATCCAGGTGTGGATGCCGAAGGCGGCGCGCCAGTGGAAGGTGCGCGCGCCGTACACCTGGATCACCGCCCGCGGCTCGCGCGCCGGGTCGGGCGCCAGGCCGGTGCTCGCGTGGCTGGCCGAATGCCAGGCGGACTCGAGATCGACACGCCCCTGCAGCACCACCAGCAACGGACCCGCGAGCAGCAGCGCCAGACCGATCAGCACGGCGGCGAGCACGCGGGCCACGGCGCTACAGCAAGATCTGCACCGACGCCCGCACGGTGCGCGGATACGCCGGGAACAGGTAGACCCCGCCCCAGTATTGCGTCGGGGCATCCTTCCAATAGCGACGGCCCAGCACGTTGTCGATCCCGACCCGCCACAGCGTGGCGTGACCGCCCAGCCGCTGGCGGTAGTTCAGTGCGGTGTCCCATTGCCCATAGGACGGCAACTCCACCGAATTGTCGCGGGTGACCGGCTTGCGCCCGGAGAAGTTCACCCGATTCAGCCACTGGAGGCCCTCCACGCCGGGCACCTGCCAGGCGCCAAAGACGCTGGCCGAGTACGGCGCGACGTTGGTCGGCCGGCGACCCACCAGCGCCGGATCGACCGACTTCGTGATCTCGGCATCGATCAGCGTGAGCTGCGCCTGCAGCCACAGCGAGGGCACCGGTCGGCCCGACCAGGCGAGCTCCAGCCCCCGGTGTCGCGCCTCGCGGCCATCGGCCACCCGTTCGGACAAGCCGTTCTCTCGCGCGATGTCATCGGCGAAGGGCTTGCGGATCTCGAAGAGCGCCGCGCTGAAGAGCCCGCCATGCGAGAGCACCTGCTTGAAGCCGGCCTCGACCTGCCGACTGCGCAGCGCGGGCAGCACCGCGCCCGCGTTGGTGAACAGGCTGGCCCGATTGGGCACCGCCTCGGACTCCACGCCCTGCCCGACCGAGGCGTAGAACAGGCCGCCTGCCCAGGGCTGCCAGCCAAGCGCACCCCAGCCGGTGTTCAGCGACTGGTCATAGGCGACCGCACGGCTGCCGTCGGTGCGCTGGCTGGCCCGTGAGAGCCGGCTGTGGCGCACGCCGCCCCACACCGACCAGCCGCCCGGCAGGCGCGCGACGTCGGCCAGCCACACGTCGCGGGCGCGCGAGTCGCGCTGGGTGTTCAGGTCCGAGGGCGTGCCATCGGCGGGCAGCACCACCGGCTGGTAGATGTTGTTGGTGCCGACGTAGTTGTAGGCCTGGCGCGGCTCGTAGCGCTCGGTGTAGCGCGCCTCGAGCAGCCCGAACGTGAACTCGTGGCGCACCACGCCGGTGGCGAAGCGCCCGCGCAGCACCGCCTCGGTGTTGCGGTTCACCCGCCGCTCGTTGTCGCTGCGGTAGTCGTAGACGTCGACGTCGCCGTTGGCGCACAGGCCGGGATAGACGTAGTTCGCGGCATTGCCGCAGCCGTCCGGAAAGGCGAGGCGGTCATTGGTCTTCAACTGCTGCCAGCCGTGGCGCACCCGAAGGTCCCACTGCTCGTTGAACGCCTTGCGCCACGACAGCGAGGCCGCGCTCGCGCGGCTCTCGAAGGGCTGTGCCCAGGGTTGCGCCCCCAGGTTGCGGCGCGGGTCCAGCGGCGCGGGCAGGGTCTCGGCCACGCCGTCGCCGTCGCGATCGAGCAGTCCGTAGCCGGGCACGCTCATCTGCGAGACCCGGTGCTGCTCGGCCTCGAACTCGAGCAGCGAGGCATCGGGCAGGCGCAGGTCGAAGAACGCGCTGGCGAAACGACGCCGGCCCGGGGCGTCGCGCACCTCGAGCCGTCGCTCCTCGGCCGACAGGTTCACCCGATAGCCGAGCGCCTGCGCCGCGCCCAGCCGCCCGCCGAGATCGGCGTGCAGCAGGCCGGTGCCCCGCTCGGACAGGCCGAAGAAGACCTCGCGCAGCGGCGCCACCGTGGGGCGCTTCAGGCTGTAGTTCACCAGTCCGCCTGGGGCGCTCGTGCCGCTCTGGATGCCCGAGGCGCCGCGCAGGATCTCGATCGACTCCTTGTTCTCGAACGCGATCGGCGCGTGGTTGGACACCGGCAGGCCATCACGCCGGTAGTTCAGGGCGTTGTCGAGCAGGAAGCCGCGCACCTGCAGCGACTCGATGTAGCCCACGGTGTTGTAGGCATCGGCAACCGAGGGATCGGCCTTGATCGCGCCAGTGAGCCCGCCCGCGCCCAGGTCGCGCAACGTGGCCGCGCGGATCACGCCGATCGACAACGGCGTCTCGGCCAGCGGTGCGGTGCTCAGGCCGCCCACGCCAGCGGTCTCGGTGGCCGGCGGGAACGGACGCGCCTGCACGCGCACCTCGGGCAGCACCGTGGCGGGCGCGCCCGATGCCGGCGTGCCCTGCGCGGCAGCGCCCAGCGGCAGGGCCAGCAGCGACAGCCAGCCGAGTGGCCAGCGGGAACGGGTCGGAAGCGGCGTGCGGCCGCGGTTCGGATCGGGGGATGCCATCGGCTCTTCCTTCCAGGCGATGGCAGGTCGGCCGGTGAAGCCTCACGAACGATGGCCGATGACCTTGGCGAGCGTGGGCTTCAACGCTTCCCTGCGCAAGTATTAACTCGATCAGGTTCCAAGGGTCTTTCTCACCCGTCCGGCATGCCGGACTGCGGCCAATGAAGGCCGCAGATTTCTACGGGACCCCTAGCGTGAGCCGCGAGTATATCGCGCGCCCGATCACCCGGGCGGCAGCGGGGTCGCCGAGCGGATCGCCGCCAGCGCGTGCTCGAGCCGGTGCGCCGGCGTCCCGGTCAACCGCAGGTGGGGCAGGCGCTCGCGCGCGAGCAGCCGGGTGAGCCGCTGGTGAAAATCGGCACGCGCGGCCGGCCCGTCGCGCTGGATGCCATCGGGCACCCAGGGGCCGTCGATGTCGGTGAGCAAGGTGACCTGGTAGCCGCGCTGGTGGGCGATCGCCTCGGGCAGCAGGCTTTCGTCGTCGAACAACTGCGCGCTGTACAGCGCGGTGGCCAGCGGCGTGGAGTCGACCACCACCCAGGACAGGCCGCGCTCGCGCGCACGGGCCAGTGCCGCGTGTTCACGATGCCTCTGCTCGGACAGCAAGGCCGCCTGTTCATCGGCACGCGGGGTCCGGCGATGCCGTTCGCAGAACTCGCGCAAGGCCTCGTTCACCACGCCCGCGGGCAACCGGGCGCCCAGCGCCTCGCACAACGTGCTCTTGCCGGTGCATTCGGCGCCGATCACCGCGACGCGCGCGATCGCCGGCGCGGGCCCTGCCGACCCGCTCACGAGCGCTCCCCGAGCGCGGCGGCGTGGGACCGCGCGATCCGCGACCAACGGCGCAGCCCGGCGATCGCCAGCGCCATGAACAGGATGTAGAGCAGCGCGGTCAGCCACAGCTGCTTGTACGTCAGCAGCGCCACGCTGCTCAGGTTGACCAGCACCCACACCCACCAGTTCTCGACGTACTTCCGGCCGAGCAGCACCTGGCCGATCACCGAGCCGGCGGTGGGAAAGGCGTCGAGATAGGGCACGTCGGTGTCGGTGAAGCGGTCGAGCCCCGCCCCCAGGACCAGCCACAGGACGAGCCACAAACCCCCGAGCTGCGCGATGCGGGTGCCCCCCAGGTGACGGATCGCGAGTCGCCCGCCCGGGTCCTGCGCCCGCCGCCCGAACAGCCACTGCCACCAACCCCAGGCCGAGGTCAGCGCGAAGAACACCTGCAGGGTCGCGTCACCGTAGATCCGGTTGGTGTGGAACAGCCATGCGTACAGCCCGCAGCTGACGATCGCCAGCGGCCATCCCCAATGGTTCTCGAACAGGTTGCAGACCACGCAGGCGAGCGCCAGCGCGAACGCGATGACCTCCAGCCAGGTCACGGACGTGCCCCACCAGACGAACGCGGTGTTCAGCATCCGCGCAGTGTAAGCGCTGCACCGCCACGACCCGGTGACCCCCGCTCGGGCCCTCGCGAAGCCGGCGAGGACCGGCGCTCAGTACGGCGGCAGGCGCGGCGTGGTGCCTGAAGCCCCTTCGATCACGTCGATCACGGGGGTCTCCTGGCGCGGTGCGGCCGGCAACGGCGCGGGTCGTGGGGCGGGCGCCTCCAGCACCGGCGTGGGTGGTCGGATCGGCACGGGCGTCGGGGCCGGCGCGGGTGCGGGTGCGGGCGCGGGCCGCGCCGCCGGGGCCGGCGCGACGACAGGCGCCGCCGGGACGACCGGTGCCGCGGCGGGCGCGGTCACCGGTTCGGGCGCACGCGCCGGCACGGGCGGGAACGCCGACAGCGGCCGGGGAGCCGGGGGCGGGCTGCGGCGGTCGGCGACGTGCACCGCGGCGCCCGCCGGCACCTCGACACTGCCGCCCTCGTTGGACACCGCCACGCGGCCCTGGATCACGCGCACCGTCAATCCCGGCCGCACCCCCGGCTCGCAGGTGCGCGGCCCGCAGTCCGGTTCGCTCGCCTCGTACTCGGTGCCGCGGATGCCGATGGTGGCGCTCGGCGTGTTCACCCGGTAGTCATCGCGGTGGCGCTTGCCGATCGCTCCGCTCACGGTGCGCAACCCTCCCTTGACCAGCGAGAAGAAGCCGCGCTGTTCGACGACATCGAAACGGTAGTCGTCGATCCGGAACTCGGTGTTCGGCTGCAGGGCGACCAGCGCCCCGTCGGAGAAGCGCAACTCGATGCGGCCGTCGGCGCGGGTGACGACCCGGTCGCCGCTGGTGAGCGTGGTGCCCGCGCGTGCCGGAGACAGCAGCGCCGAGGCGCGCCACAACGAGGTCTCGCCGGAGGCGCTGACCACCGTCGCCGCGGCCAGCGGCATGGCCCCGGGCCCGCGAACCGGCGGGGGCGGCACCGACTGGGCCGCCGCACCACCGACGAGCAACGCGCACAGCACGCCGGACGCGACGCGCCACCACGATCGCCGTCGCCCCGGATGCTGGATCGATGCCTCCATGCCCATACGCCGTTTACGGCAACCGACCGGCCGACTACAGACCGTTCGTCGGCCGGATCCAGCCGTCGGGGTTCAATCGCGACGAGGGTGGCCGCCCAGACGGCGCCCGAATCGGATCGCCGGTTGCTCGACCCACCGGTGCAGCAGCGCGGACACCGCCAGGCTGAGCAGCACCACGAAGGCGCCGCGCAGCCAGGCCGTGGCCTGACCGGCCCCTGGCTCCCAACGCCAGGTCGCCGCGACGGCCAGCATCACCGGCACGTGCACCAGGTACAGCGGGTAGGACACCCGACCGACCCAGGCGATCCAGTGGCCCGCGCGGCGCGTCGCGACCGAGAGGGCCGGCCAGCGGCCACCTCGGGCCGGATCCCAGGCGCAGAGCGCGATGAACAGCGCGCCCAATCCCACCACCGGCCAGGGCGACGGGTTCAGGCCGCTGGCCGCGTTCAGCCGATCGGCCCAGGGCAGCGTGGCCAGCATCGCGCCGCCGAGCAGCACGGCCACGCCCAGGCCCCGCGGGCGCGGCGCGCCCAACGCCGCCCAGGCGGCCCCCACCGCGAAGAAGACCGCGTGCGCGGGCGCCGCGTTGACGACGTACGCGTAGCGGTGGAAGTCGTCCATCGCCGGCACGCGCCCGGCCCACAGGACGTCGCGAAACGCCGCATCGAACACCCCCCGCTGCGCGAGCCACACCCACCCCACCGAGACCGCGAGCGCCACCAGCACCAGGATCCCGGCCGCCCGGCGCGCGCCCGGGTGCGGCGCCGCCCCGCGCGCCGGCGGGCGCAGCGCCGGCACGCACATCAGCCAGGGCGCGACCAGGTACCACGCCAGCTCGACGGTGAGCGACCAGCTCACCGTGGTGACGTCGAAGCCGGCCAGCGCGGGCGGGTAGGCGTGCGACAGTGCGAGGAGGTTCACGACGAACGCGGTCCAGGTCGCGCCATCGGCCGCGATCAGCTTGGCACCCACCGGCCCGGCGGCCGTCAGCGCGAGCACCACCAGCCAGTACACCGGATAGATGCGGCACACCCGTCGCCAGGCGTAGCGGCCGGCCGCCGATCCGGCGGCGCTGCGCGCGATCAGGAAACCGCTGACGATGAAGAACAGCTCCACCCCGAGCAGCCCCCCCAGGCGGCCGAGCCAGGGGATCGACAGGCCCAGATGCGCCTGCAGGTGATGGGCGACGACACCCGCGACCGCCAGGCCGCGCAGCACGTCGATGCCCACCATCGCGTCGGAATCGGTCGTGGCGACGGTGACGGTGCGGGGCAGGTCCAAGGCGCGGGTTTCGAGAGAACGCAGCCGCGAGCATAGCGCCTCGTGCGCCGCCGGCGCGCGTCCCGGAACGCCCGCGCCCGGTCCCCGGGGACCGGGGGTGTTAATGTCGGTTTCCCTCGACGAACACCTTGCGCAAGAGGCGTCCCCATGTATCCCTTCACCTACCAGCGCGTCGGCGGCATCGACGAGGCGGTCGCCGCGCTGAAGGCCGACCCCGACGCGAAACTGCTCGCCGGCGGCATGACCCTGCTGCCGTCGATGAAGCACCGGCTCGCCGCGCCCTCGTCGCTGATCGACATCGGCCGCGTCGCCGACCTTCGTGGCATCCGCCGTGACGGCCTGGGCCTGGTGGTGGGCGCCGGCATGCGGCACGGCGAGGTGGCCACCGACGCCACCGTGCGCGCGGCCCTGCCGGCACTGGCCGCGCTGGCCGGGCAGATCGGCGACCCGCAGGTGCGCGCGCGCGGCACGCTCGGCGGCTCGGTCGCCAACAACGACCCGGCGGCCGACTACCCGGCCGCGGTGCTCGCGTGCCGCGCCGAGATCGCCACCGACCGCCGGGCGATCGCGGCCGACGATTTCTTTCAAGGCCTGTTCACCACCGCGCTGGCCGCCGACGAACTGCTGATCGCGATCCGCTTCGACTGCCCGCGGCGCGCGGCGTACGCGAAGTTCGCGCACCCGGCCTCCGGCTACGCGATGACCGGCGTCTTCGTCGCCGAGTTCGACGACGGCGTGCGGGTGGCCGTCACCGGGGCCGGTCCCGGGGTCTTCCGCTGGCAACCGGCGGAGCAGGCGCTCTCGCGCGCGCTGACACTGCCCGCGCTGCACGGGCTGACGATGTCCGCCGATGGCTTGAACGCCGACCAGCACGCGCCCGCGAGCTACCGGGCACACCTGGTCGAGACGCTGACGCGACGTGCCGTCGCCGAGATCCTGGCCAGCGGCCAGTGACGCAAAGGATTCCGCGATGAAGATCGAACTCACCGTGAACGGCCAGTCGCACGTCGTCGACTGCGAGGAACGCACCCTGCTGGCCGACCTGCTGCGCGACCGCCTGGGCCTGACCGGCACGCACGTTGGCTGCGACACCAGCCAGTGCGGCTGCTGCACCGTGCACGTCGATGGCCAGGCGGTCAAGTCGTGCACGATGCTCGCCGTCCAGGCCGAGGGCTGCGAGGTGCGCACCATCGAGGACCTGTCCCGCGATGGCCGCCTGCACCCGGTGCAGCAGGCCTTCTCGGCCTGCCACGCGCTGCAGTGCGGGTTCTGCACGCCGGGCATGATCATGGCCAGCACCGACCTGCTGCGCCGCCATCCCAAGCCCACCGACGCGCAGATCCGCGAGGGTCTGGCGGGCAACCTGTGCCGCTGCACCGGCTACACGAACATCGTCGCCGCGGTGAAGACCGCCGCGTCGATGATCGGCACGCAGGAGGACCTCTGATGACCCCGACGATCGATCCTCGCACCGGCGAGCTCGCGCCCTCGCGCCAGGAGGACCGGCGCCTGGTCACCGGTCAGGGGCGATACACCGCCGACTGGAACCTGCCCGGACAGGTGCATGCCCATGTGCTGCGCTCGGACCGCGCGCACGCGCGCCTGGTGTCGATCGACACCTCGGGCGCACAGAACGCGCCCGGCGTGCTCGCGGTGCTCACCGCGCGCGACGTCGCCGACGCGGGTTTTCGCGCGATTCCGGGCGGCGCGCCGGTCACCGGTCGCGACGGCAAGCCGCAACCGAAGCAGCCCCTGCCGATCCTCGCCACCGACCGGGTGCGTTTCGTCGGCCAGCCGATCGCGATGGTGATCGCCGACAGCGCGCTCGCCGCGCAGGACGCCGCCGAGCAGATCCTCGTCGAGTACGAGGACCTGCCCGCGGTGGCCAGCGTCGAGGCCGCGATGGCCCCGGGCGCCCCCTGCCTGCACGAGTCGGCACCGGGCAACCTGAGCGTCGTGTTCGAGTCCGGCAACGAAGCGGCGGTGGCCGCCGCGTTCGCGCAGGCCGCGCGCACCACCACGCTGCGCATGCACAGCCAGCGCCTGATCGGCGCGCCGATGGAGCCGCGTGCCTGCCTGGTCGCGCACGACGCCGCCACCGACCGCTACACGGTGCACTGTCCCACGCAGGGCATGCTCGGCATGCGCGGCTCGCTGGCCGAGCTCACCGGCATCGACGCGTCGCGCATCGTCGTCGTGGCGCAGGACGTCGGCGGCTCCTTCGGCATCCGCAGCAACGCCTACTCCGAGCACGCGCTGCTGATGCTGGCCGCGCGCCGCCTGGGCCGCCCGGTCAAGTGGGTGGCCTCGCGCTCGGAGCTCTTCGTCAGTGACTGGCACGGCCGCGCGCTGACGCTGCAGGGCAGCGCCGCGTTCGACGCCGATGGCACGTTGCTGGCGATCCGCTTCGAGAACCACGTCGACCTCGGCGCGTACACCTGTTACTTCCAGTCGTTCATCGGCACGCGCAACCTGAGCGTCACCGCCGGCGGCGTCTACCGCGTGCCCGCGCTGTTCGTGCGCTCGAACCTCGTCTACACCAACACCGTGCCAGTGTCGGCCTACCGCGGCGCCGGCCGCCCCGACATCGCCTACGCGATCGAGCGCCTGATCGACCAGGCCGCCGCCGAGCACGGCTGGGATCCGGTGGCGCTGCGCCGGCGCAACTTCATCCCACCCTCGGCGATGCCGTACAAGACCGCCAACGGCACCACCTACGACTGCGGCGAGTTCGCCGCGGTGATGGACAAGGCCCTGACGCTGGCCGATCACCCGGGCTTTGCGGCGCGCCGCGCCGCGAGCGAGGCGGCCGGCCGGCTTCGCGGCTTCGGCTTCGGCTGCTACCTGGAGTCCTCCGGCGCGGGCAACGCGCCCAAGGACGTGGTGAGCGCCCAGTTCGATGGCGACGGCGTGCTGCATCTGTACGGCGTCACCGGCCCCAGCGGCCAGGGGCACGAGACGTCCTTCGCGCAGATCGTCGCCGGCGGGCTTGGCCTGCCGATGGAACGCTTCCGCTATCACGCGAGCGACCCCGGCCACGAGCTCGTCGGCAACGGCACCGGCGGATCGCGCTCGCTGTACGGCGCGGGCAGTGCCTGCCAGGTGCTGGTGGAGAACCTGATCGCGCGCGCCCGGCCGCACGCCGCACGCGCGCTGTCCCAGCCCGAGGCAGTGCTCGAGTTCCGCGACGGCGCTTTCCACGCGGGCGAGCACCACGTGCGCTTCGCCGACCTGGTGCTGTCGCTGCGCGGCCCCTCGCCGCACCCGCTGGACACCGAGGGCGAGGCCAGCTCCGGCAGCACCTACCCGAACGGCTGCCACGTCGCCGAGGTCGAGATCGACCCCGACACCGGCGTCACCGAGGTCACGGCGTACACCGCGGTCGACGACCTCGGTCGCGTGATCTCGCCGCAGCTGGTGCAAGGCCAGGTGCAGGGCGGTGTGCTGCAAGGCGCCGGCCAGGTCTTCGGCGAGCACGCGGTGTACGACCCCGAGACCGGGCAGTTGTTGTCGGGCAGCTTCATGGACTACGTGATGCCGCGCGTGGGCTGGGTGCCGAACATCCGCACCGACTACCACCTGGTGCCGACGACGCTGAACGCGCTCGGCGCCAAGGGCGTCGGCGAATCCGGCTGCTCGGGGTCGCTGCCCGCGATCGTCAACGCGATGAGCGACGCGCTGCGCCGCGCGGGGGTGCCGCCGATGGACATGCCGTTCACGCCCGCCCGCGTGTGGGAGGCGCTTCGGCTGGCCCGGGGCGGACAGCGCGGATGAGCGGTCCCCTGATCGCCTCGCAGTGGGGCGAACTGATGGACCAGCACCTGGCGAAAGCGCTGCCCGAGGTTCGCTGGCTCAGTCTGCCGATCGGCGCGCCGGCGGCCCTGCCGCCGGAGGTCGCCATCCTGCTGATGGCCTCGTTCCCGCGCGACCCCGCCTCGCCGGCGCGTCTGCGCCCGGACGGCTGGCCGTTCGGACTGCGCTGGATCCAGCTGATCTCCGCGGGCATCGACAGCTACCCGCCGTGGGTGTTCGAGGCGCCGATCGTGAGCAGCGCGCGCGGCGTGGGCGCCGAGCCGATCGCCGAGTACGTCATCGCCGCCATTTTCGAGCACGCCAAGCGCCTGCCCCGCCTGTGGATCGACGATCCCGCCCAGTGGAAACACAGCAGCCTGCGCATGGTGCGCGACACGCACCTGGGGGTGGTGGGCGCCGGCCCGATCGGCCTGGCGATCGCCACCAAGGGCCGCGCACTGGGCATGCGGGTGAGCCTGCTGCGCCGGTCCGACGCGCCGATCCCGGTGGAAGGCGTCGATCGTGCCGGCTCGGTGCGCGAGCTGGCGGCGTCCTGCGACCACCTGGTGCTGGCCGCGCCGTCCACCCCGCAGACCCGGCACCTGATCAACGCCGAGGTGCTGGCGCAGGCGCGACCGGGACTGCACCTGATCAACATCGGGCGCGGCGCGCTGGTCGATCAGGTGGCGCTGCTGGAGGCGCTGGACGCGGGCCGCCTGTCACGGGCCACGCTGGACGTCACCGACCCCGAGCCGCTGCCGGCCGGACACCCGCTCTACCGGCACCCGAAGGTGCGCGTCTCGCCGCACACCTCGGCGATCTCGCCGTACATCCGCGAGGCGCTGATCGCGAAGGTGAGGCTCAACCTCGGCCGATACCTCGCGGGCGAAGAACCGATCGACCGCATTCATCCGGAGGGCTAGCGCCCGGGCGCTTCAAGGACCGCGCCAGCCCCCGGGCAGCGCGCCCCATGCCGCGTCACCGCCCCTGGCAAGGCGGGCTCATCCCGCCCGAGAGCGCGCCAGCGGCACCGCCGCGATCAGACCGACGCTGGTGACGACCAGCAGCGACAAACCGAGCGCGAGCGCGTGGGACTGCGCCCAGTCGTCGAGCGTCGGCGCGAACTGGCGCATCAGGCCCATCCCGGCGGTGAGCAGCGCACCCGCACCGACCAGGCCCGCCGACAGGCGTTGGCCCCGTTCACGCGCCAGCCCCGGCCGCGAGGCCAGTCGGTTCACCCACCAGCCGCTCACGCCATCGGCCAGCAGCATGCCGGCGGCGAACGCGCAGGCCAGCGCGAACACCGCCGCGGTGCCGCCCAGGCGCGCGCCGCTGCTGCCGAACCACGCCGCCATCGTCAACGTGTCGAACGACAGCGCGAACACCGCGCCGATCAGCGTGGCGCCCCAGGCGGTGCGGCCGATCGGCATCATCGGGCGCATCCAGGGCGACACACGCCGCTCGCCCGATCCCAGCGCCGCGCGCACGCTGAGCAGGCCGATCACGCTCAGGCAGACGATCGAGATCCACGCGCCGGTCGCATCGAGCCAGTCGGGCACGAATCGATCACCGGCCCACGAGGCCATCAGGGCCGCCAGCATCACGATCAGCGAGTGCCCGCCGGAAAACAGCACCCCGCTGGCGCGCGCCAGCCGCACCCGCCCGGCCTGCAGATTCAGTCGGCCCATCGCGTCGATCGCGGCGAGGTGGTCGGCGTCGAAGCCGTGCTTGAAGCCGAGCAGCGCGACGCCGGCCAGCGACGCGATCAGATGGGCCGATTGGGGCAGGGCATCGGGCATGGGAGGACGACGAGATCGTGGCGGGGACACACCTGAGCGGATCGTCAGGACCCGCCACAGGCGATCGGGCCGCGTAGTTTAAGCGCAAGGACGTCGCGCGCGCTCGGACTGCAACCGGCGTGAACGCCGGTCGCGGCAACGATCGGACCGCATCGGCGACTTTCTCGGAAACCGCACCATTCCGGTGCCGACTTCGCGACCGCCCTTGGCCTCGGCACGCCCCACGACAGCGCGCCGCGACCGATGCCACCCGCGCTCGATCACGCCATCCGGTACCAGTTCACGCCCTGCTCGTCGGGCTCGACCACGGCTTCGCCCCGCGCGACCAGGTAGTTCAGGTGCGCCAGGCTCTCGCCGGTGGCCATGCTGAGCAGGTGCGGGTCGTCGATCTTGCGCGCGAACAGCGCACCGAACACGTCGATCGGGCGGCAGCGGCGCTCCTTCAGCGAGCGACGCAGGCGGTTCAGCCCGATCTCGTGGCCACGGGCGAGGTCGTCGAGCCGCGCGTGCAGCGGACGGAACGGCTCGTTGTGCGCCGGCAATACCAGCACGTCGTCGGGGATCTCGCGCTTGATCCGGGCGATCGAGCCCAGCCAGTCGCCCAGCGGGTCGGCCTCCGGTTCGGTGGGATACACCGACACGTTCGACGAGATGCGCGGCAGCACCTGGTCGCCCGAGATCAGCAGCTTCAGGTCCGGACAGTGGAAGCAGGCGTGCTCGGGCGAGTGACCCGTGCCGACCACCACGCGCCAGTCGTGATCACCGATGCGCAGCACCTGGCCATCGCGCAGTCGACGGAAACTGTCGGGCAGCTTGTAGGTGCCCTTGCCGAAGCCCCCGAAGCGCGTGCGGTAGTACTCGATCGCATCCTCGCCCCAGCCGGCGCGACGGTAGAAGCGCACGCCATCGTCCGGCGCCTCCCGGCCGGTGTCGGCCACCAGCACCCGGCAGTTCAGGTACTCGAGCCGGGTCATCCACAGCTGGCATTCCGACTTGCGGATCAGCCAGCCCGCCATGCCGACGTGGTCCGGGTGCATGTGCGTGATCATCACCCGGGTGAGCGGACGGCCCTGCAACGGCCCGGCCAGCACCTGGCGCCAGGCGGTGGCGGTGTCCGCGGTCTGGATGCCGGTGTCGACGATCGCCCAGCCCTCGCCGTCGCGGATGGCCCACAGGTTGATGTTGGCCAGGCTGAAGGGCAGTGGCATGCGGATCCACAGCACGCCGGGCGCGATCTCGCGCGCCTCGCCAGCGGCGGGCGGCTCGCCGCAGGGGTACTCGAGGGCAGGACGTGACCGGCGCGTGCGGTCGACGGATTCGTCGCTCATGGCAGTGGTGGCGGGCCGCTCGCCGCGCCGACCGACCGGCGCGACCCGGAGGGCCCGTCGGCCGAGGATAACAAACGGCTCAACGGGTCAGATTCCGCCGGAACAGCCCGAACAGCCGTTCCCAGTGCCGCTCGGCGCTGGCCTTGTGGTAGATGCCGTCGCGCTGCGGGAACGCGAAACCGTGCTCGACCGCCGGATACCACTCCACACGATGGCGCGCGCCGGCCGCGATCAGCGAGGCCTCGAACGCGTCGACCATCGTCTTCGGGGCGTAGGAGTCGATCTCCGCGCAGGCGAAGTACGCCTCGCACTTCAGCTTGTCGGCCACCCGGTGCGGCGAGTCGTCGGCATCGGTGACCAACCGGGTGCCATAGATGGAGGCGATGCAGGCGATGCGCCGCGGGTGGTTGACCGCGGCGGTGACCACGAACGGCCCGCTCATGCAGTAGCCCACCGCGCCGATCCGGCGCGCATCCAGCTCCGGGCGGGAATCGACGAAGTCGATCAGCGCCCCGGTGTCGCGCGCGATCAGCGCATTCGACAGGTGCGCCATCATCTCGAACATGCGCTTGCGGCCCTCGTCGTCGCGCACCATCGTGAACTCCCGGGTGCGCCGGTAGTACAGGTTCGGCAGCACCACCCCGTAGCCCACCGCGGCGATGCGCCGGGCCATGTCGTGCAGTTCCTCGCGCTTGCCCGGCGCGTCCATGTAGAACAGCACCACCGGGTGGGGGCCGTCCTCCTCCGGGTGCACGTAGAAGGTGTTCATCACGCCATCCGGCGTGGGGATGTCCAGGTGGTGTTCGATCATGTCTCGCTCCGTTTCGGGGGTGTCGACGCGCGCGGATGCCGCCAGGGCGTGCCGGACGCCCAGTGTAGGGCCGGCGCCGCCGTTCGTGCCCCCGCCGACGCCGGTCAGGTTCCGGCCCCACACCGAGGGCGGCCGTTTTTGCACATCCCGCCACCGGCCTGCGACAATCCGCATTCCGAAACAACCGGGGGCCCGACAAGCCCACCCTATGGAAATCGTCGTTCTTCTTGGCCTCATCCTGCTCAACGGGGTGTTCGCAATGGCCGAGATCGCGCTGGTCACCGCTCGGCGCACCCGCCTGCAGAAGCTCGCCGAGGCCGGCGACGCCGGTGCCGCCGCCGCGCTGGCGCTGGGCCAGGACCCCACCCGTTTCATGTCGACGATCCAGATCGGCATCACCTCGATCGGGGTGCTCAACGGCATCGTCGGCGAGGCGGCGCTGGCCAAGCCGTTCGCGCTGTGGCTCCAGTCGCTGGGACTGGCCAAGGGGTTCAGTGAAATCGGCGCCACCGCGCTGGTGGTGGTCAGCATCACCTATTTTTCGATCGTGATCGGCGAACTGCTGCCCAAGCGGATCGGACAGATCATCCCCGAGCCGATCGCGCGCTGGGTCTCGCGCCCCTTGCAGGCGCTGGCGCTGTTCACGCGCCCGTTCGTGAAGCTGTTGTCGTTGTCCACCGAGGTGCTGCTGCGCCTGTTCCGCGTGCGCAATGACAACCAGTCGGCGGTCACCGAGGAGGACATCGAGGCGATGCTCGAGGAAGGCTCGGACGCTGGCGTGATCGAACGGCACGAACACCAGATGGTGCGCAACGTGTTCCGGCTCGACGACCGGCAGATCACCTCGCTGATGATCCCGCGGGCGGACATCGTCTACCTCGACATCGAGGACCCGTTGGAGGTCAACCTGCAGAAGATCGAGCGCGCCGAGCACAGCCGCTTCCCGGTGTGCAAGGGCGGCCCGCAGACGGTGCTGGGCATCGCCACCGCGCGGCAGATCCTCGCGCAGACGCTGCGCGGCGAGACGGCCGACCTCGCCCGCGACCTGATGCCGGCGGTCTTCGTGCCCGAGACGCAGACCGGCATGGAGTTGCTGGAGAACTTCCGCTCGAACAACGTCCAGCTCGCGCTGGTCATCGACGAGTACGGCGAGATCCAGGGCATGGTCACGCTGCAGGACGTGCTCGAGGCGATCACCGGCGAATTCAAGCCGCACCGCGCCGAGGACGCCTGGGCGATGCAGCGCGATGACGGTTCGTGGCTGCTCGACGGCCTGATCCCGCTGCCCGAACTGAAGGACCGCCTGAGGCTGCCGGCCCTGCCCGAGGAGGAGCGCGGCCGCTACCAGACGCTCAGTGGCATGATCATGCTGCTGCTCGGCCGCGTGCCGAACACCGGCGACCGTGTCGACTGGGATGCCTGGCGCTTCGAGATCGTCGACATGGACAACAAGCGCATCGACAAGGTGCTGGCCGTGCGTCGCGAACCCGACGATGCGGACCTCGATTCCCCCGTCACCGATGGCACCTGAGTGCCCTGCCGTGGAGCCCCCGCGATGAACGCCCCGAAACACCCTGCCGCGCCGATCAACCAGGCCCAGACCGTGATGGCCGACATTCGCAAGGGATACCCCACGCTCGACCCCGATCCCGACTACCCGCCGCTGCGCCTGAAGTCGGTCAAGGGCGAGGTCAGCGCCGACGAGTGGCGCGCGCGCGTCGACTGCGCCTGCGCGTACCGGCTGGTGGCGCACTTCGGCATGGACGACCTGATCTACAACCACATCTCGGTGCGCATCCCGGGCACCGAGCATTTCCTGTTGAACGCGTTCGGGCTCACCTACGACGAGATCTGCGCCTCCTCGCTGGTGAAGATCGACATCGAGGGCAACGTGCTGTGGGCGCCGGAGTTCCCGCCCGGCCTGCCCTATCAGTTCAACCCGGCCGGGTGGGTGATCCACGCCGCGATCCACGAGGCACTGCCGCACGTGCACGGGGTGGTGCACACCCACTCGCTGGCGACGATGGCGGTGTCCTCGCTGAAGAACGGCCTGCTGCCGATGACGCAGACCGCGATGCGCTTCGACCGGGTCGCGTACCACGACTACGAGGGGGTGGTCGTCGAGCTCGCCGAGCGCGAGCGCCTGGTGAAGAACCTCGGCGACCACGACGCGATGTTCCTGCGCAACCACGGCGTGCTGACGGTGGGCCGCTCGATCGCCGAGGCGTTCAACAACTGCTACCGGATCGAGCGCGCCTGTCGCGCCCAGCTGATGGCCGCCGCGTGCCGGGACGAGATCGTGATCCCGCCAGCCGACGTGATCGCCAAGACCAATCACGCCTACAAGCCGGGCACGCGCCGCCCCTATGGCGTGCTGGAGTGGCCCGCGATGCGGCGCCTGGCCGACCGCCTCGATCCCTCCTACCGCGATTGAGCGCCCGGATGAGCCGGTTGCTGCACGATTTCGGCGCGTTCGCCGGGAACCTCGCCGGGCGCGCGCTCCCCCCGGAAGTCTGGCACCACACCAAGCGGGCGGTGATCGACTGGACCGGCTGCGCGGTGGCGGGCGCGGCGGTCGCGCCCGCCTCGCTGATGGAGCGCGCGTTCGCCGACGAGCTCGATCGCGGCCCCGCGCGCCTGATGTCCGGGCGCGCGGCGGGTATCGAGACCGCGGCGCTGATCAACGGCACCGCGTCGCACACGGTGGAGTTCGACGACATCTACCGCCACGCGATCTATCACCCGGGCGCGCCGACGATCGCCGCCGCGCTCGCGCTCGCGCAGGCCGGCACGCGAGACAGCCCCGCGTTCCTGCGGGCGGTGATCGCCGGGTACGAGATCTCCACGCGGATCGGCCAGGTGATGGGGCGTGCGCACTACCGGTACTGGCACAACACCGGCACGATCGGCTGCTTCGGCGCGGCGCCGGCCGCCGGCCTGCTGCTGGGCCTGGACGCCGAACGCCACGCGCATGCGCTGGCCACGGTCGCCACCTTCGCGGCCGGCCTGCAGCAGGCCTTCAAGATGGACTCGCACTCCAAGCCGCTGCACGCCGGGCGCGCCGCGCAGGCGGGTGTTCAGGCCGCGCGCATGGCCGGCGCCGGGGTGATCGGCTCGCTCGACGTGCTCGACGGCAGTCACGGACTGGGCGTCGCGATGAGCGACTCGCCCGACTGGACGGCGGCCACCGAGGGCCTGGGCGAGCGCTGGAACATCACCGAGATGACCTTCAAGAACCACGGTTGCTGCGGACACACGTTCGCGGCGATCGATGGCGCGCTGGCGCTGCGCGACGCGATGGGGCTGCAGGCGCCGCGCATCCGGCGGGTCGCGGTGGCCACCTACGGCGAAGCGCTCGCGGTGGCCAACATCGAGCATCCGCGCACCGAGCCGGAGGCGAAGTTCAGCCTGCGCTACGTCGTGGCCTGCGCCCTGCTGCACGGCAGCGTGCGCCTGGACGCGATGTCCCCGCAACGCCTGGCCGACCCCGCGATCCGCGAATTGATGACCCGCATCGACGTGAGCGTCGATCCCGAATGCGACCGGGCCTTCCCCGGGCAGCGGGCCGCGCGGGTGTCGATCACCGACGACACCGGACGGTCGCAGACGCACTTCCAGCCCACGCGGATCGGCGACCCCGATGCGCCGCTCTCCGACCGCGACCTGGAGGCGAAGTTCCTCGAGCTGGCCTCGCCGGTCTGGGGCGATGCGCGCGCCCGCGAGCGACTGGGCGCCCTGTGGCGCCTGGACTCGGTGAACGCCCCCCTGCCCTTCTGACCCCTCGTCCGGGATCCACCGATGCCGTCTCCCCGCGCACGTCCGTCGCCCTCGCCCGTCGTCACGCGACGCCGCCGGCGCCTGGCCCTGGCCGCGATCGCCGCGGGGGTCGCCGCGATCGGGCGCCCGGCGCTCGCGCAGGCCGCCTATCCCAACCGGCCGATCCGCATCATCGTGCCGTTCACCGCCGGGGGCACCACCGACATCCTGGCGCGCGAGCTCGCGACCCGCTTCGCCGAGCGCTGGAAGGTCTCGGTCGTTGCCGAGAACAAGGCGGGCGCGGGCGGCAACCTCGGGACCACGCTGGCGGTGCAGGCGCCCCCGGACGGCTACACCCTGCTGTGCGCCTCGGTCGGTCCGATCGCGGTGAGCCCCACCCTGATCCGCAAGTTGCCGTACAACCCGCTCACCGACCTGATCCCGGTGGCCCTGATCGCCGACGTCAGCAACGTGCTGGTGGTGCATCCGGGCGTGCCCGCGAGCACGGTCGAAGAATTCATCGCGCACCTGAAGCGCCACCCCGACACGCTGAACTACGGATCCACCGGGGTGGGCACCGCCGCCCACCTCACCGGGGCCCTGTTCGGCCTGCGCACCGGCACGCGCCCGCAGCACGTGCCCTACCGCGGCGCCGAAGCCCTGCGCGACCTGCTGGGTGGACGCATCCAGTTCATGTTCGCCACCGCGCCCACGGTGGTGGGCCTGATCAAGGGGGGCCAGCTTCGGGCGCTGGCCGTCACGGGCGATGAACGCTCGCGCGCCTTGCCCGAGGTGCCCACCCTGAAGGAGAAGGGGCTCGCGAGTTTCGACTCCGGCTCGTGGTTCGGCTTCTTCCTGCCCAAGGGCACGCCGCGCGCGATCGTCGAGACCCTCAACGGCGCGGTCAACGACGCGCTGAAGGACGCGGCCCTGCAGACCAAGCTGATCGCCAATGGCGCCGACCCGGTCGGCGGCACCCCGGAACGATTCGCGGATTTCGTGCGCGCCGAGATCGACAAGTGGCGCCAGGTGATCCAGGAGACGGGCATCCAGGCGGAATAGCACGATGGAGCCGTCGATGCCGGCACCGATCGGTGACCGCCAAGCCCGCCGGCGACCTCGCGTGCTGGTCACCAAGCGCCTGATCGCGCCCGTGGACCGGGCGCTGCACGAGCGCTTCGAGGTCCTGAACTCGCCGGCCAGCGATCCCCGGTCCATCGAGGACGCGGCGATCGCCTTCGCGCCGCACGCGATCGTCGTCCGCGACGACCTGCCGGAGACGATCTGCGCGCGCGTGCCCAGCCTGTTGCACGTCGCGCGCCATGGGGTGGGCCTGGACGTGATCCCGATGGACGAGTGCGCCCGTCACGGCGTCACGGTGAGCAACGTCCCCGGGGGCAACGCGGTCAGCGTGGCCGAGTGGTGCGTCGCGCAGATGCTGTCGCTCGCCCACGCGCTGCCCGCGATCGGCGCCTCGATGCGCGAGCGTGGCTGGCTGCCCACGCGGCAGGCCTTCTCGGGGCGGGCCCATGACCTGAGCGGCCGGCAGGTCGGTCTGATCGGCTGCGGCGCGATCGGCGGCGAACTCGCGCGGATGCTCCACCACGGCTTCGGCGTGCGCGTGGTCGCGCACACGCGCACCCCCTCGCGCCTGCCGCCCTACGTCACCGCGGTCGACCTCGAGGCCTGCCTGTCGCAGTCCGATGTCGTCGTGCCCTGCGTGCCGCTGACCGCGCAGACCCGCGGGATGCTCGATGCCGCGGCGATCGCGCGGATGAAGCCCGGCGCCCACCTGGTGAACGCCTCCCGCGGCGAAGTGATCGACGAGGCGGCGCTGTTCGCGGCGCTCGCCGACGGCCGGCTCGGCGGCGTGGCGCTCGACGTCGTGGCCCGGCGCCAATGGCAGGACGGCGCGCCGTTGCCCACGCTGCCGAACCTGGTGATCACCCCGCATCTGGCCGGCCACACCGAGGACGCCGCGCACCGCAATGGCGCCAGCGTGATCGAGGCACTCGAGGCGGTCCTGCTGCGCGGCGCACCGCCTCGCCACCTGATCGACGCGGCGTCCTGGGCGCCGATGCTCGCGCGCCGGGCAGCGATGGCGGCGTTCCAGGAACCCGCCTGAATCCCGCGCGATACCGGCCTTGGTATCGCAGGCGTCGCCCTCGCTGGCAAGATGCGGCGAGCGGCCCATGGCCGTCAGCGCCCCTCCGGGGGGCGCCCCCGCCGACACGGGCGCCGACGTCGCCCACCTTCCGATGGAGCCCGGTCCGATGAACACCTACCTGCTGCTCCTGCACGAGAACCCCAGGCAGACCGCCGCGCTGACGCCCGAGCAGAATGCCGCGCTGGTCGAGCGCTACCGGCAGTGGGCGTCGGCACTGGGCGCCAAGGGGCAGTTGATCGACGGACAGAAGCTCGCCGACGAGGACGGGCGGGTGATGCGCCCGGGTGCCAACGGCCCCGCCACCAGCAGTGATTCCCATCTCGACGCGGTCGAGGTGATCGGCGGCTACTTCGTGCTGCGCGCGCCGACGATGGCCGACGCCGAAGCGCTCGCGGCGACCTGCCCGCACCTGCACGGTGACAATCGGATCGTGATCCGGCGCATCGAACGCACCTGAGGACGGCGGCCCCGATCTCGAAAGCCGTGCGCGCGGCCGGGCGCGGCCGCGACGAACCGGTATCCTCGGGTTCCCGTCACCGCGCCCCAGGAAGGAACCCCATGAACGCGCCCGCCCTTCACCTCGGCAAATCCGTTCGCGACCAGGTCAGCCCCGAGGAGTGGCAGGCCCGCGTCGACCTGGCCGCCTGCTACCGCCTGATCGCGCACGACGGCCTCACCGAGATGATCGCCAACCACATCTCGATGCGCGTGCCGGGCACCCACAACGAGTTCCTGATCAATCCCTACGGCATGCTCTACGAGGAGATGACCGCCTCGAGCATGATCAAGATCGACGTCGAGGGGCGGATCCTCTTCAACGCCACCGACTACGGCATCAACAAGGCCGGCTATGTGATCCACAGCGCGATCCACAAGGCCCGCCCGGACGTCGAGTGCATCATCCACACGCACTCGCTGGCCGGCATGAGCGTGTCGGCGATGAAGGTCGGCCTGCTGCCGATCGCGCAGAGTTCGATGCGCTTCCTGGACATCGCCTATCACGACTTCGAAGGCGTCGCGATCCGGATGGACGAGCAGGAGCGGCTGGTCGCCTCGCTGGGCAACCGCGAGGCGATGGTGTTGCGCAATCACGGTCTGCTCACCGTCGGCCCCAGCATCCCGGAGTGCTACAACAACATGTGGCGCCTGGAGCGCGCCTGCCAGCTCCAGGTGATGGCCCTCTCGTGCAACACCGAACTGCAGATGCCCCCGCCGGAGTCGGTGCGCTACACCCACCAGGCGATCAGCAGCCTGAAGCTGGGCAAACGCGAGTGGCCGGCCCTGATGCGCCGGCTGGACAAGATCGACCCGTCGTTTCGCGACTGACCGCTGCGGGGCGGCGATCGCCGACTGATCCGTTCGGTCGTGCGCTCTCGCGCCCTCCTCGGCGCCGCCCTCTCGGGCGTTCTGTCATGCACTGCCGCGCCCTCCTCGGCCTTCCCCGCCCGGGGCGACGGCTTGGCCTCGCTTCGCGAGGCTGCCCTGCGGTGCTCGCCGCCCGGGGCAGGCTCGCAAACTCGTCGCTTCGCTCCTCAGACAAGCAAGCCTGACCGCGCTTCGCGCGGCAACCCCGGGCGCCTGCGCTCCTCGGCTGCGCCAACGCCCCGGGCGGGGAAGGCCGAGGAGGACGCGGCGGGACGGTGGCGTTCGAGGGGCGTTCGAGGGGCGTTCGAGGGGCGTTCGGTGACGGCGCGGCGAAGCGGGCCGACCGGCGCTCGCTCCGATGTCGCAGTGCGGTCGTGGTCACCCCCGGTCTCCAGCCCGCCGAGGGGTGGGTGAGGCCGGTGGCGGCTCTGGAGGACGCCGAGGAGCGCAGCGGGGCGGGGTTGCCGCGCGCAGCGCGGTCAGGCTGGCGTGTCTGAGGAGCGCAGCGACGAGTTGGCCAGCCTGCCCCGCCTCGCGAGCACCGCAGGGGACCCTCGCGCAGCGAGGGCGTTCTCCTCGCCGCCACCGGCCTCACCCACCCCTCGGCGGGCGGGCGCACGCGGCATCGGACGGGCGGAGCAGCGCCTCCCCAGGCAGTTCAGGCGGAGCAGCGACCGCGTCCCGTCAAACCACTCCCGAGGCGTGGAACGCCGCGATCTGCTCGGCGCTGTAGCCGGCCTGGGAGAGGATCTCGTCGGTGTGCTGGCCCAGCGTGGGGGGCGGACGGTCGATGCTCGGGCGGCCGTGTGCCAGATCGAAACCCGCGCTGGGCAGGCGCACCTTGCCGTAGGGAGTGTCGACGTCCTGCAGCACGTGGCGATGCGCGAGCTGGGGGTGCTGGGTCGCTTGCGCGATCGTCAGGATGTCGCCGCAGGGCACGTCGGCCGCGTTGAGCCGCTCGGACCACTCGCTCGGCGTGCCCTTGGCCATCGCGGTCTCGATGATCTCGCGCAGCGCCGCCTTGTGCTCGGTGCGCGAGGCCCAGTCCTTCCAGCGCGGGTCGTTCACCTGGTCTTCGCGGCCGATCGCCCGCAGCAGCGAGAAGAACTGCTTGTCGGTCAGCACCGCCAGCACCAGGTAGCCGTCGCCCACCTTGAAGCGGTCGGCGGTGGGCTTGCGGCTGGTGGAGCCATTGCCGAACTGCGCCTGGTGATGGCCCGCCACGGTGTAGTCGGCGACCTGCAGGGCCATCAGGTTCAGCAGCGAATCGAACATCGCCACGTCGACGAACTGGCCCTTGCCGGTGTGGGTGCGTTGGTACAGCGCGCTGGCCACCGCGAAGGCGCCGGTGATGCCCGCGCCGACGTCGGCCAGCGCGAAACCGGCGCGCATCGGTCCGCCGGACGGGTCGCCGTTGAGCGTCATCAGGCCCGACATCGCCTGGATGCGGCCGTCGAAGGTGGCGGTCTCGGCGAACGGCCCGGTGGCGCCGAAGCCCGAGACACCGCAGTAGATCAGTTTCGGGTTGATCTGCGAGAGCACTTCGTAGCCCAGGCCCAGCCGCTTCATCACGCCGCCGCGGAAGTTCTCCCAGACGATGTCGGCGTCGCGCACCAGGTGCTTGACGATCTCGATCGCCTCGGGCTTCTTCAGATCGAGCGTGAGGCTGCGCTTATTCGTGCTGATCGCCATGAAGCCCGGCGCCAGCCCGCGCTCGCCCCATTCGGGAGCCAACGCCCCCTGGCGGATGTCGTCGCCCTCGCGGGGCTCGATCTTGATCACGTCGGCGCCCGCGAGCGCGAACTGCCAGGTGCCGAAGGGCCCGGCGAGGTATCGGGTGAAGTCGAGGATGCGGACGCCGGCAAACGGTTTGGTCATGGCGCGCTTTCTAGGCGGAGGCCTTCAGGGTGGAGTCGCGAACGCCCTGCGCCACCTGCTTGATCTTGTCGTTCTCGGCGCGCCGGCGCGCCACTTCCTCGGGGCTCAGGCGCGCCACGTTCAGGTACTCCAGGCGCCAGTTCGGGTCGCCATTCCAGCGCAGCGGGTTGTGCAGCGTGGTGCGCGGCGCGATCGCGCTCTCGAGCAGCTGCAACGCGAGTTCCAGCGTGAAGTCGCGCGAGGCCGGGTCGTTGGGCAGCGCCGCGGCATTGCCCAGCGGCACGTCGCTGAACAGGAAGCGCGGCACGCCGCAGGTCTCGACGATGTCCTTGGCCGCCCCCATCACCACGGTGGGAATGCCCGCCGCCTCCAGGTGCCGCGCCATCAGGCTCATGGTCTGGTGACACACGGGGCAGTTCGGCACGAGCACCGCGACATCGGCCTCGTCCTCGCGCACCCGGCTCAGCACGTCGGGGCAGTCGGTCTCGATCGTGTGGCGCTGGCTGCGGTTGGTGGGCACCCCATGGAAACGCGGCGCCACCGAGCCGATGCGCCCGCGCTGCGCCGCACGCCGCAGCGCCGGCAGCGGGAACCAGGTGTTGGCATCCGCGGTGATGTGCGCCCGGTCGATGCCCACGTGCGACACCCGCAGGTCGTGGTCCACCGACGTGTCGCCGGAGTACACCGCGTAGAACTTCGCCGCGGCGTTGTACGGCGCGGTCGGCCCCTGGTCGCCCTTGTCGGGTTGGTACGGCGCCGCGGTGGTGAGCAGCGACACGCGCGACTGGGACAGCGGCTTGCGCAGCCGGGTGAAGGGCGCATCGAGGTAGTGCGCATACCGGTACGGATTGCCGTAGCCCAGCGTGTCGTACCACTCGTGCGTCCGGCGGATGTAGGGCACGGGCACGTCCCAGTCGGGCGCGAAGCCCAGGCCCTCGTTCGAATCGGTCGTCATCTCGGCGCTCCCTGCGATGGGTTCGGGTGGCGCGACGTCGCCGCCCGGATGGGCCAAGTGTCGAAGCAAGCCCCCGGGAGGGTCAAGGTTGCGGGTCCGGAAACGGGCGCGGCGCCGCCAGGGCGCCGCGTTTTCCGAGAGACCGGTGCCGGATCAGTCGACCTTGGCGCCGCTGGCCTTGACCACCTTCTCGTAGCGCTGGTGCTCGCGGCGGATCAGCGCGGCGAACTGGTCCGGCGTGCCGGGCACGGGTTCGGCCATCATCTGCGCGAAACGGGTGCGCACCTCGGGCGTTTGCAGCGCCGACACGAAGGCGGCGTTCAGCCGGTCGATCACCTCGCGCGGCGTGCCCGCCGGCGCGGTCAGGCCCCACCAGGTGTCGATCTCGAATCCCGCGTAGGTCTCGGCCAGCGCGGGCACCTCGGGCAGCAAGGGGGTGCGCTGCGCGGTCGTCACCGCCAGCGCCTTGATCCGCCCGGACTTGATGTTGGGCGCCGCGGTGGCGAGGTTGTCCAGCGAGAAGTCCACCTGGCCCGAGAGCAGCGCGAGCTGCGCCGGGCCCCCGCCGTTGTACGGAATGTGCACCGCGAAGAAGCCGGCGCGCTGCTTGAACATCTCGCCGGCCAGGTGACCCGCGCTGCCGTTGCCGCCGCTGGCGTAGTTCAGCTTCGCCGGGTTCGCCTTCGCGTAGGCCACGAAACGCTGGAGCGAGTCGATGCCCAGGCGCTGCGCGGTCTCCGAATTCATCACCAGCACGTTCGGGATGCGCACCATCTGGGTGATCGGCGAGAAGTCGCGGATCGCGTCGTAGGGCAGCTTGTCGAACAGCCAGGGGTTGATCGCGTGCATCGCGACCGCGGCGATGCCGATCGTCTGTCCATCGGGGGCCGCCTTGGCCACCGCGTTGACCCCGATGCCGCCGCCGGCACCCGGCCGGTTCTCCACGACCACCGTGCCCAGGCTGTCGCGCACCTTCTCGGCGAGCAGTCGCACCGTGAGGTCGATCGGCCCGCCCGGGGCGAAGGGCACGATGATGCGCAGCACCTTGCCGCTCTGGGCTCGGGCCGCACCGAGCGGCGCGGCGAGGGCGGCGACCGAGCACAACAGGCGTCGACGGCGGTTCATGGGCGTTCTCCGGGACGGGGCGAGGGCGCCGATGATAGCCGAGGCGACGCCCGGTGCCGCTTGCCTCGGTCCGCCCCTCGCGCGAGGCTGACTCCGCCCTTCGGTCTCGGGCACACTGGACCCCCGATTCCGGAGACCACGCCGATGCTCATCCACGCCGACACCCGCCGCCCCACGCTGCCCACCGGTCGCCCGCTGCACGCCTGGGACGCCGTCGATCTCGCCCACGGCATCCGCACCCGGGTGATCAGCGCGCGCGACGCGGTGCGGGCGAGCCTTGCCCGCCTGGAAGCGGTCAACCCGGCCTTGAACGCGGTGGTGGACGTTCTGGCGGATGCGGCGCTGGCGCAGGCCGACACGGCCGACGCCGCGGTGCGGCGCGGCGACGCGCTCGGCCCGCTGCACGGTGTGCCGGTGACGATCAAGATCAATGTCGACATGGCCGGTCGCCCCACCTCGAACGGCATCGTCGCGCTCCGGGACCTGATCGCATCCGAGGACAGCCCCGTCGTCGCGAACTGGCGCCGGGCCGGCGCGATCCCGATCGGCCGCACCAACACGCCGGCCTTCTCGTTTCGCTGGTTCACCGAGAACGACCTGCACGGGCGCACGCTGAATCCCTGGTCGCCCGAGCACACGCCCGGGGGATCCAGCGGCGGGGCCTCGGCGGCGCTGGCCGCGGGGATCGGCGCGCTGGCGCACGGCAACGACTTCGGCGGTTCGGTGCGCTACCCGGCGTACTGCACCGGCACGCTCGGCCTGCGACCCTCGTTCGGCCGGGTGCCCGCCTTCAACCCGAGCGCCAGCGAGGAACGGCCGGTGTCGGCGCAGTGGATGTCCACGCAGGGCCCCCTCGCGCGCAGCGTGCGCGACCTGCGGGTCGGCTACGAGGCGATGGCGGTCGGCGACCCGCGTGACCCGTGGTGGGTGCCGGTGCCCTTGCACCTGGCCGAACCGCCCCGCCCGATCCGGGTCGCCGCCACGCTCGACGCCGCCGGCAGCCCCGCGAGCGAGCCGGTCGCCCAGGCGATCCGCGCGGCCGCCGACGCGCTGGCCGACGCCGGTTATGTCGTCGACTGGGTCGATCCGCCGATGATGCGGGAGGTGGCCGATCTCTGGAACATCCTGGTGCACACCGAGGCACGGGAGTTCATGGGCGCCGCGGTGGCGCGCTGGGGCGATGCGGGCATCCGCCGCGCCTTCGCCGGCATGCTCGCGCACGCGCCGGCTCACGACGCGGCCGCCCACATGCGCGCCCTCGCCCGGCGCAACACGCTGCTGCGCCAGTGGATGCACTTCCTGACGGACCACCCGCTCGTGCTGGGGCCGGTCTCGGCGCTGCCGCCGATGCGCTACGGCGAGGACACCGCCGACGACACCCGCTTCGACCAGGTGTTTCGCGCGCAGGCACCCCTGATGCTCTCGCCCCTGCTCGGCATCCCGGCGATCTCGGTGCCCACCGGGCTGGCCGGTGGCTTGCCGATCGGCGTGCAACTGCACGCACCACGCTTTCGCGAGGAATGGCTGCTGCAGGCCGCCGAGGTGCTCGAGGCGCGCTTTCCGATCCCCTTGCCGATCGATCCCCGGCGCTGACGCGCCGACGCGGGACCGGCCAGCCGCCGCGCCCGCCCACCACAACCGACCCGATCATGACCACCGCCCCCGCCGCCGCCCCTCCCGCCGCCCCCAATTCGGTCGCCTTTCTCGGCGCCGGCCTGATGGCCACGCCGATGATCGAGCGCCTGCTGGCCGCCGGTCACACCGTGCACGTCTGGAACCGCACCCGGGCCAAGCTCGACCCCCTGCTGGCCCAGGGAGCCCGCCCCCTGGCGCATCCCGAGGCGGCGGCCGACTGCCCGCTGGTGCTGATGTGCCTGATGGATGCCGCCGCCGTCGAGCAGACCGTCTTCGGCGAACGCGGCCTCGCACGCGTTCCCCGCGAGGCCTGCCGCGCCCGCGTGCTCGTCGATCACTCCAGCATCCGGCCCGACGCCACCCGGACCTTCGCCACCCGGCTGGACCTCGCCAACGGCATGGCCTGGGTGGACGCGCCCGTCTCCGGCGGGGTCGCCGGCGCGGCGGCGGGAACCCTGGCCGTCCTGTGCGGCGGCGACCCGCAGGCGGTGGCGTACGCCGCGCCGGTGATGCGGGCCTACGCCGGCAACATCACCCGGCTGGGGTCGGTGGGTGCCGGGCAGACCACCAAGCTGATCAACCAGGTGCTGGTGGGCAGCGCGATCGCGACGATCGCCGAGGCGGTGGCGCTGGCCCAGGCATCGGGGCTCGACGCCGCGATGTTGCCGCGCGCACTGGCCGGCGGCTGGGCGGACTCCAAGCCCCTGCGGGTCTTCGTGCCCCGCATGGTCGACGGATACGACGCCCCGATCGGCGCGATCGACTCGATGCTCAAGGACCTGGACACCGCGATGGACCTGGCGCGCGAGGCCGGCTCACCGCTGCCGATGGCCGCCCACGCTCAGCAGTTGCTGCGGCTGATGGCCGCCCGCGGCCAGGGGGCCGACGATCCGGCCGCGCTGCTGCGCCTGTACCGCCCCTGACGCCCGCCGCGGGAAGAGAAAACAACGCCAACGACGGTTGACCGCGCAAACCCTGATGCGCAATCCCCCCCGGGCATGATATGAAGCGCCTTCGCGGTCGGCGGCGCACCAACGAGCGCCCTTCAGGGCCCGCGCCAAAGCCTGCCTCGCCATCGATCGAAACCAGGAGACACACGATGTTGCGCAATCTGAAATCCACTCTCGCGGTGTTCGCGCTGTCCGCGGCCCTGCCCACCGTCGCCGGTGCACAGACGGTCCTGACGATGTCGAGCTGGGTGCCCCCCAGCCACTCGCTGTCCGTGACGCTGGCCGCCTGGGGCGCCGAGATCGAAAAGGCGTCCAACGGCCGCCTGAAGTTCCAGATGCTCCCCAAGGCGCCCGCCGCGCCCGGCGGCACCTTCGACGCGGTGCGCGACGGCCTGGTCGACGTCTCCTACGTGACCGCCAGCTACACGCCGGCGCGCCACACGCTGCCCAAGCTGCCCGAGCTGCCTGGCGGCGGCGCCACCGCCGAGATCAACTCGGTGGCCTACTGGCGCATCCACGAGAAGTACCTGGCCAAGGCCAACGAGTACAAGGGTGTCAAGCTGATCGGCGTGTTCACGCACGGCCCGGGCCAGATGTTCAACGTGAAGAAGCCGATCGACAGCCTCGACGACCTCGCGGGCATGAAGATCCGCACCGGCGGCGGCATCGCCGAGGAGATGGCCCGCGCGCTGGGCGCCTCGGCCTTCGTGAAGCCCGCACCCGAATCCTTCGAGCTGCTCAGCTCAGGCGTGGCCGACGGCACCTTCTTCCCGCTCGAGTCGATCGTCTCGTTCAAGCTCGACAAGGTCGTCAAGCACGCGACGCTGTTCCCCGGCGGCTTCTACGGTTCGGCGTTCGGTTTCTTCATGAACGAGGACAAGTGGAACAAGCTGTCCAAGCAGGACCAGGACGCGATCATGTCCATCTCGGGCGAGAAGCTGGCGCGGATGTTCGGCAAGTCCTGGGACGTGGCCGACGCGAAAGGCCTGGAGGCGATGAAGGCGGCCGGCGTGAACATCCTGCCCGCCACGCCCGCCCTGATCGCCGGCGTCAAGCAGAAGGCCGCCGTGATCGAAGCCGATTGGGTGAAGGCGGCCAACGCCAAGGGCATCGACGGCGCCAAAGTGCTCGGCGAGTTCCGCGAGGAGGTCAAGCGGGTCGCGGCGGGCAAGTGATCCCGGCCCACGAGCGCATCACCCCACGCTGACGGCGAGATCCCCGTGCCTGCCTCCCGATCCCGGCTGGACCTGGCGCTGGGCGCCGCCGCCAGCGTGCTGCTGTTCGTGATGGTCTGCCTGACGTTCGCCGACGTCATCGGACGCTACCTGTTCAACTCGCCGCTGCGCGGCGCCTTCGAGATCACCGAGCTGGCGCTGTTGACGCTGATCTTCGCCGGGCTGCCGCTGGTCTCGCGCGCCGACGAACACGTGACGATGGACTTCATCGACAGGCTGCTCGGCGCGCGCGGCCGCGCGGTTTTGCGACGCTTCGTTCACGCGGTGTGCGGTCTGGCGATTCTCGGCATGGCCTGGCTGATGTGGATCAAGGCGGGCAAGATCGCGAACTACGGGGACACCACCGACGTGCTGAAGATCCCGGTGGCGCCTTTCGTCTATTTCATGACCGTGATGATCGTCGTCACCGGCCTGATCCACCTGATCCGCGTGTTCGGGCCGATGGACATCGAGGACGCCACCGACTTCGACCCAGACAAGGCGAGCACCACATGATCGAGGCGGTCGTCGGCCTGGGCCTGATGATGGCCCTCGCCCTGCTGCGCGTGCCGATCGCGCTCTCGATGGGCGTGGTCGGGTTCCTCGGCGTGGCCTACCTGCGCGACTGGAACTTCGCGCCGGCCTTCGCGATGGTCCAGACCAAGGTCTACGAGACCGGCCGCAACTACACGCTGTCGGTGGTGCCGCTGTTCATCCTGATGGGCAACCTGGTCACCCGAGCCGGCATGTCGCAGGAGCTGTTCCGCGCCGCCTATGTGTTCATCGGCCACCTGCGCGGCGGCCTCGCGATGGCCACCGTCGTGGCCTGCGCCGGCTTCGGCGCGATCTGCGGCTCGTCGATCGCCACCGCGGCCACGATGGCCAAGGTGGCCTACCCGGCGATGAAGCGACTGGGCTACGCCGACGGCCTGTCCACCGGCGCGATCGCCGCGGGCGGCACGCTGGGCATCCTGATACCGCCCTCCACGCTGATGGTGATCTACGGCGTGATGACCGAGACCTCGATCGGCAAGCTGTTCGCCGCTGGCGTGCTGCCCGGGCTGCTCGCCACCCTGCTGCTGTGCCTGGCGGTGCTCTGGATCACCTGGCGCGATCCGAACGCCGGTCCGCGCGGCGAGCGCTCCACCTGGGGCCAACGGCTGGAGGCGCTCAAGGGCGTCTGGGCGGTGGCGGCACTGTTCATCGTGGTGATGGGCGGGATCTACGGCGGGGTGTTCACCGCCACCGAGGGCGCCGGCATCGGTGCGTTCGGCGCGTTGTGCTTCGCGCTCGCCCGCCGCGCGCTCACCTGGCAGACCCTGTTCGAGTCGCTGACCGAGTCCGCCCGCACCACCGCGATGCTGTTCACGATCCTGATCGGCGCGCTGATGTTCGCGGAGTTCGTCAACTACACCTCGATGCCTGGCGACCTGAAGAACTTCGTCACCTCGATGGGGCTGTCGCCGATCATGGTCGTCACCGCGATCTGCCTGATCTACATCCTGCTGGGCACCGCGATGGAAGAACTGTCGATGATCCTGTTGACGGTGCCGGTGTTCTTCCCGCTGATCACCCACCTCGGCTTCGATCCGCTCTGGTTCGGCATCCTGATCGTGGTGGTGGTGGAGATCGGCCTGATTAGCCCGCCGGTGGGCATGAACCTGTTCGTGCTGAACGCCCTGCTGCCCGACGTTCCCACGAAGACCATCTTCCGCGGCGTGCTGCCCTTCATGATCGCCGACGTGGTCCGGCTCGCGATCCTGATCGCCTTCCCGGTGATCTCGCTGTACCTGCCCAGCCTGATGAAGTGAGGCCCCGCGGGGCCTCGGCGCGTCACCTGAAGACCGCGGGCCGCTTCTCGAGAAACGCGGCCACCCCTTCGCGCGCGTTCTCGCTGTCGAAGACTTCCCGCACCACCTGGTCTTCCACCGCGAGGCCCGCGTCGTCCACCTGCGCACCGGCCGCGGTCACGCAGCGCCGGATCCCCGCGATCGCCTGCGGGCTGAAGCGCGTCACCTCGCGCCCCAGCGCCAACGCGTGATCGAGCACCGACTCGCCGGCCGGCACCACCCGGCTGAGCAGGCCCATGCCCAGCGCCTCCTGCGCATCGACCACCCGGCCGGTGAGCATGATGTCCAGCGCGCGCGAGGGCCCCACCAGCGTCGGCAGGAACTGGGTGCCGGCATACGCCGGCAGCAGCCCGAGCTTGATCTCGGGCAGCGACACCGTCGCGTGCGCGGCCGCCACACGCAAGGTGCAGGCCATCGCCAGTTCCAGGCCGCCGCCGAAGGCCAGTCCGTTCACCGCGGCCACGCTGAGCACCGGCGAGCGCGACAGCCGCACCAGCAGGTCGCGCGCCATCACGCTCTTGGCCTGGCGCGCGTCCAGCGGCATCGCCTGGGTCTCGGCCAGATCGGTGCCCGCGCAGAACGCCTTCGCACCCTCGCCGACGATCACCAGCAGCCGGGCCCTGTCGCGTTCCATCTCGTCGAGGCATCGCGTGAGCGCCACCAGGATCGCCTTCGTGATCGCGTTCAGCTTGGCCGGGCGGGTCAGGCGCAACACGCGCGCGCCATCGGGCAGGCGTTCGATGCGGCAATCGCCGCTGTCATCGAGCACGGTGACGCTCGCGTTGAGGGAGGGGTCTGGGGTCATCGAAGGGCTCCGGGCAAGGCGACGATCCGTCCTGGGATCGACCGAACGGTGCAAGCGTAACGCGTGCCGCGCGCCCGTCGACCATCCGGCCCACGATCCGCAGCCGAATGGACAGTGGGTTCGAAACGACTTGGCGCATCGCAGCATGCGCCCCGCTTGCGTTCGACGATCACTTCGGCGAGATTGCCTGTCACAACAATCGCGCGGGCGATCGGTGCCCGTGCACGTTCATGGTAGGAGACGTTCGATGATTTCCTTGAAGACCGGCCTGAAATCCGCCCTCGCGCTCGCGCTGGCCACCACGCTGGGCGCCAGCGTCACGCAGGCCCAGACGGCCCCCCAGCTCACCTTCCGCTACACCACCGGCGCGCCCGCGAAGACCCCGTGGGTCACGCAGCTCGAGCGCTTCGCGAAGGACGTCGAGGAGGAGAGCGGCGGCAAGCTGAAGATCGACCAATTCATCGCGGCGCAGCTCGGCAACGAGCAGGACACCGCGCAGCAGGTGGCCCGCGGCCGCATCGACATGGGCGGCTTCTCCGCCGGCGCGGTCGCGCTGCTCGCGCCCGAGATCGCGCTGTTCCAGTTGCCGTTCTACTTCAAGAGCTACGCCGAGCTCGACTGCACGCTGGACACCTCGTTGACCAAGCCGGTCACCGAGCTGCTCGCGAAGAAGGGCATCCAGTTCCTCGGCTGGACCGAGGTGGGCACCGTCGACATCTTCGGCAAGAAACCGTTCCTGCACCCGAAGGAGGTCAACGGGCTGAAAGCCTCGGCAGCCTCCAACAAGGTCAATTCGATGATGTGGGAAGCGCTTGGCGCCAACCCGAGCTTCATCGGCATCACCGAGGTCTCGTCGGCCTTCCAGACCGGCCTGGCCGAGGTGGGCGCCACCGCGATCACCTTCTACTTCCCGTCGGGCCTGGGCAAGGTCGCGCCGGTGATGACGCGCCTGGAACTCTACGATGCGCCGGGCATCATCATGATGAACAAGGCCACCTACGACCGCATGCCCAAGGACCTGCAGGCGGCCCTGGTGAAGGCCGTCGCCCGCCGCCCGGCCGACCTGCTGCGCAAGGAGATCCGTGGCTTCGAGGACGTGTTGCGTGGCATGCACGTGAAAGCCGGTGGCCAGATCGTGCAGGCCACCCCGGCGCAGCGAGACGAGTGGCGCAAGGCGCTCCAGCCGGCCTGGCCCAAGATCGTGAAGGAAGTCGGCGGCGAGTCCGAGAAGTTCTTCCAGGCGATGGAAGCGGGCCGCAAGTCCTGCGAGGGCAAGTCCTGACATGGCCAGCGCCTCGATCGGAGCGGCGCCAGGCGTGCGCCGCTTCCTCGAGGGCTGGCACCGCGTCGAATGCTGGGTCGCGGTCGCCGCCTTCGGGTTCATCGCCGTCATCCTCATCGTCGACGTGATCGGTCGGGAGTTCGTGGGCCCGGTCGGCAAGCTGCTCGGCTTGTCGCTGGGCGCCACCGGCGTGCCGTCGTCGCAGCGCATGTCGGTGTACGCCCTGGTGGTGGGCAGCTTCTGCGGCATCGGCATCGCCACCGCCACCGCCAGCCACCTGGTGCCGCGCGTGGCCTTCGGCTGGATTCCCAAGGCCTGGGGCCCGTCGGCCGATCGCCTCGCTGACGTCATCACCGCGGTGTTCCTGCTCGGGGTCACCTACTACGGAATGCAGTTCGTCGATTCCTCCCGCAGCACCGACCTTCGCGCGCCGGTGCTGAACTGGCCGGTGTGGCCCTTCCAGCTCGCGATCCCGCTGGGCTTCTTCTCGGCCGCGGTGCGCTACCTCTGCTTTGCGATCTGGCCCTCGGCACGCCCGATCCCGCCGGAGTTCCAGGAATGATCGCCATTCTGTTGGTGGCGCTGGTCGTGGTGCTGCTGGTGCTGCGCCAGCCCCTGCTGGTGATCCTGCTGGCGGTCGCCGCGTACGTGCAGATCTTTTGGGGCAAGGCCCAGCTCGACTACATCATCGAGGACATGTGGGTCGGGCTCGACAAGGAGGTGATCCTGTCGATCCCCTTGTTCATCCTGTGCGGCAACGTGATGACCAAGGGCACCACCGCCAAGCGCCTGATCCGCATCCTGTCGGCGATCACCCGGCCCCTGCCGGGTGGCATGGCGGTGGCCTGCATCCTGAGCTGCGCGATCTTCGCGGCCATTTCCGGCTCGTCGATCGTCACGATGCTGGCGGTGGGCACCGTGATGTACCCGGCGATGCGCGCGGCGAACTACGACACCAAGTTCGCGCTGGGCGCGATCATGTCCGGCGGCACGCTGGGCATCATCATCCCGCCGTCGATCCCGATGATCATCTACGGCCTGGTCACCGAGACCTCGGTCACCGAGTTGTTCGCAGCCGGATTCGGCCCGGGCTTGCTGATCACTGTCGTGCTGTCGGCCTACGCGATCTTCGTGAACCGCCACATCAAGGCCGAGGCCTTCGATGGCGCGGAGTTCGCCACCGCGTTCAAGGAGGGCATCTGGGCGGCGATGATGCCGGTGATCCTGCTGGGCGGCATCTACACCGGCTACTTCACCGCCACCGAGGCGGCGGCGGTGGCGCTGGTGTATGCGATGCTGGTCGAGATCTTCATCCACCGCGAACTGAAGCTGCAGGATTTCTACGGTGTGGTGCTCGACGCCTCCAAGCTGGGCGGCTCGCTGTTCCCGGTGCTGGCGATCGCGCTCAGCCTGAACATCATCCTGACCGAGCACCGGGTGCCGGCCAGCATGGTGCAGTTCATCCAGGGATACATCGACAGCCCGCTGATGTTCATGCTGATGGTGAACGTGCTGCTGCTGATCGTGGGCTGCCTGATGACCACCGGCGAGGCCATCCTGGTGCTGGCGCCGCTGCTCGCGCCGGTGGCCGAGGCCTACGGCTACAACAAGGTGATCTTCGGGCTGATCATGATCCTGAACCTGGAGATCGGCTACCTGACACCCCCGGTGGGCCTGAACCTGCTGGTGGCGATGAGCGCGTTCAAGCAGAACTTCGGCACCCTGGTGAGAGCGGCGGTGCCCTTCATCGTCCTGATGCTGATCTGCCTGGGCCTCGTGATCTGGCAGCCCTGGATCGGGATGTACTTCGTCACCGGCAAGTTCTAGCGCGCCTCGCCGCGCCCAGCGAAAAGCCCCGCCTTGGCGGGGCTTTTCTTTGGCTCCCGGGCGGCGCCGGCGAGCCTCGCGCGGACCGGGCCCGGCGCCGCCTCAGTGCGTGCTGAGGATCTTCGAGAGGAACTCCTGCGCCCGCGGGCCGCGCGGCGACTCGAAGAACTCGGTCTTCGTGCAGTCCTCGACGATGCGCCCGGCATCCATGAAGATGACGCGATCGGCCACCTTGCGCGCGAAGCCCATCTCGTGGGTGACGACCATCATCGTCATGCCCTCCTTGGCGAGCTCGACCATCACATCGAGCACCTCGTTGACCATCTCCGGGTCCAGCGCCGACGTGGGCTCGTCGAACAGCATCGCGATCGGGTCCATCGCGAGCGCCCGCGCGATCGCGACCCGCTGCTGCTGGCCTCCGGAGAGCTGACCGGGAAACTTCGCCGCGTGCGCGCTCAGCCCCACCCGCTCGAGCAGCTTCATGCCCTTCTCGGCGGCCTCCTCCTTGCTGCGCTTGAGCACCCGCATCTGGCCCAGCGTCAGGTTCTCGGTGATCGACAGGTGCGGGAACAGCTCGAAGTGCTGGAACACCATGCCGATGCGCGAACGCAGCTTGGGCAGGTCGGTGCCGGGGGCGCCCACCGAGACGCCGTCGACGAAGATCTCGCCTTTCTGGAAGGGCTCGAGCGCATTGGCGCACTTGATCAGCGTGGACTTTCCCGACCCCGAGGGTCCGCAGACCACCACCACCTCGCCCTTCTCGATCCGGGTCGAGCAGTCGGTGAGCACCTGGAAGCTGCCGTACCACTTGCTGACGTTGTTGAAGTCGATCATGCCCATGACGATGGCTCTCAGAAGAGGGGGCGCGCGACCGTGTGGCGCCCATGGACGGGAAGGAACGGCACCGGCGTGCTCAGCGGATGATCGCGATCCGCTGCTGCAGGCGCTTCACGCCGAACGACAGCAGCGAACACAGCACGAAGTACACGACCGCGACGAACAGGTACATCTCGACCACCCGGCTGTCGCGCTGGGCGATCTTGCTGGCCGCGCCGACGAAGTCGGTGACGTTCAGCAGCGACACCAGCGACACGTCCTGGAACAGGATGATCGTCTGCGTCAGCAGCACCGGCAGCATGTTGCGAAAGGCCTGCGGCAGCACGATCAGGCGCATCGCCTGCCAGTAGTCCAGCCCGATCGCGTAGGCGGCTCCCACCTGACCCTTCGAGATGCTCTGGATGCCGGCGCGCATGATCTCGCAGAAGTACGCGGCCTCGAACATGATGAAGGTGAAGTAGGCCGAACGCTCGGCGCCGATCTGCGGCGGTCGATCCGCCCCGGAGGCCATCTGCAGCAGCACCGGCACCAGGAAGTAGAACCAGAAGATCACCAGCAGCAGCGGGATCGAGCGCATCAGGTTCACGTAGCCGGCGGCGAGCATCGACAGCCACTTGATCGACGACAGCCGCGCCATCGCCAGCAGCGTGCCGAACATCACCCCGCCGATCGCCGAGACGATCGTGAGCTGCACGGTGTACTGCAGTCCCTTGGCCAGGTAGGGCCAGCTGCGGGCGATCACATCGAATTCGAGGCCGTCCATCATTTGCTCCCGCTGATGTAGCCGGGCACCGCGACCTTGCGCTCGACCCAGGCCATCACCCGGTTGGCGGTCATCGCGATCACCACGTAGACCACGGTGGCCGCCGCGAAGGCCTCGAAGTACCGGAACGTCATCTCGCCCATCTCGCGGGTGCGGAAGAACATCTCGGTCAGGCCGATCGAATAGGCGACCGCGGTGTTCTTGATCAGGTTCATCGTCTCGGAGGTGAGCGGCGGGATGATGATCCGGTAGGCCATCGGCAGCAGCACGTAGCGGTAGGTCTGCACCTCGGTCAGGCCCACCGCGTAGCCGGCGGCCCGCTGACCCCGGGGCAGCGACTGGATGCCCGAGCGCACCTGTTCGCTGATGCGCGCCGCGGTGAACAGGCCCAGGCAGATCACCGCGGTGACGAACTGGTGCTCGGTGGGGTCCAGCGTGGTCACCCAGCGCTTCACCGCGGGCACCAGCCCCGGAATGACGAAGTACCAGACGAAGAACTGGACGATCAGCGGGATGTTGCGAAACAGCTCGACGTACGCATTGCCCAGCCGGACCATCCAGCCGCGGCTGGTGGTGCGCGCCACGCCCAGGGCCGAGCCCAGGAAGAACGCGATCAGCGCCGCGAAGAACGCGGTGGACAAGGTCCACCCCAGCCCGCTGGCCAGTGACTGCCACCACAGGCTGTCGCCATCGGCGGTGGTTTCGAAGAAGATCCCGAGATTCATGCCGGCACGCCTTGCGCGGGAGAAAACAAAAGCCGGTCGGCCTTGCGGGCGACCGGCTGGGGCTGGGTCAGGGCGACTCAAACACCCTTGTCATTCGGGTTCTTGAACGCTTCCTTCAGCGGTGCGGTCTGCGGGAAGTTCAGGTTGATGCCTTTCGGGGGCACCGGGCTCATGAACCACTTGTTGTAGATCTTCTCGATCTCGCCGGACTTCATCACCGCGGTGATGGTCTTGTCGACCAGCGCCTTGAACTGCGGGTCGTCCTTGCGCAGCATCATGCTGTAGGGCTCCTGGCGCAGCGACTCGTTCAGGATCTTGTAGGCGTCGGGCGTCTTCGAGTTGGCGATCTGGCCGGCCAGCAGCACGTCGTCCATCACGAAGGCCACCGCGCGGTCGTCGGCCACCAGCAGGAAGGATTCGGCGTGGTCCTTGCCGTAGATCTCCTTGACGTCGATGCTCTTGGTCTTTTCGTAGGCCTTGAGCAGCGGCACCGCGGTGGTGCCCGACGTGGTGGAGATGTTCTTGCCGTTCAGCTCGGACAGGCTGTTGATGCCGGAGGTCTTCTTGACGGCGGCGGTGACGTTGATCACGAAGTAGGTGGGACCGAACGCCACCTGCTGCTGGCGTGCCACCGAGTTGGTGGTGGAACCGCACTCGAGGTCGATCGTGCCGTTCTGCAGCAGCGGAATCCGGTTGCTGGAGGTGACCGGCTGCAGCGCCACCTTCAGGTTGGGCATCTTCAGCTCGGCCTTGATCGCGTCGACCACCTTGCCGCAGAGGTCCATCGCGTAGCCGATCGGCTGCTGCTTGTCGTCGAGGTACGAGAACGGGATCGAGGACTCGCGGTGCCCAATGGTGATCGAGCCGGTTTCCTTGATCTTCTTCAGCGTGCCGGTGAGGTCCTGGGCGCCGGCGTTGGCGACCAGGAAGGACGCGGCCAGGGCGGTGAATAGAATCGTTTTGGTCATCGAGGGTTTCTCCTGTCTTGTGCGTGGAAGTATACGGTTCGGCGCCGCGCCGCGACGCGCAAACCCGAGCAGGAAACGTTTGTTTCGTCCACCCGGTGCATTGGGGTTATCCCGGACATCGCGCACCACCTCGGGGCTTGACACTGCCCGCCGGTGCGCGTGAAGTCACGGCATCGACACGACCGGGGGAGAGGACCATGCGCATCGAAGGCGGCTGCTACTGCAAGGAAGTCCGCTATGAATACGAGGGCGAGCCCCTGATGCGGGCGCAATGCCATTGCCGCGAATGCCAGTACATCACCGGCGGCTCGCCGAACGTGTTCCTGGGGGTTGCGCCGGCGGGCTTCCGATTCACGCGCGGCGCCCCGAAGCCGTTCACGCGCACCGATATCGACAATCCCTACACGCGGGAGTTCTGTCCGAATTGCGGCACCCACCTGGTGACGCGCTCGGCCTCGCGTCCCGGCCTGCTGGTGATCAAGGTCGGAACGATGGACGATCCCTCGGCATACGGCGGCCCGCAGGTGGCGATCTGGCTCGCCGACAAGCAGCCCTGGCACCGCGTGCCGGAAGGCGTGCCCTGCTTCGAGCAGTTCCCGCCGCCGCCCCCGAAGCGCTGAGGCCCCGGCGCGGCGCCGGCCCGCGTGGCGCGCGCCGCTGCGCGCGGGGCACCCCGAGCCGGCCGCCGGCGAGCGCGCGCTAGCGGAACTGCTCCTCGAGGAACTCGCGCTCGGTGCGCGGGCCCGCGCCCATGCGTGCGTTTTCCTGGCCGCGCAGGTCCACCCGCCGGATCTTGCCGGAGATGGTCTTGGGCAGGTCGCTGAACTCGATGCGGCGCACCAGCTTGTAGCCGGAGACCCGCTCGCGCATGAAGCGGAAGATCGCCGCCGCGGTCTCGGCGGTGGCGGCGTGCCCCGGCGCGAGGATCACGTAGGCCTTGGGCACGTAGCCACGCACCGCGTCCGGCGAGGGCACCACCGCGGCCTCGGCCACCGCCGGGTGCTCGATCAGCGCGCTCTCGAGCTCGAACGGGCTGATCCGGTAGCCGGAGGCCTTGAAGACGTCGTCGGCTCGGCCCACGTAGGTGATGTAGCCGTCGGCGTCACGCTGGCCGACGTCGCCGGTGTGGTAGTGGCCATCGCGCATCGCCTCGGCGGTCTTGTCGGGGTCGTCGGCGTAGCCGGTCATCAACGCGGTGGGGCGGTGGGCCAGGTCGATGCAGATCTCGCCTTCGTCGGCGGGCTGGCCGTCGGGATCGAGCAGCACCATCCGGTAGCCGGGCAGCGGGCGGCCCATCGATCCGGGCTTGAGCGTCGCGCCCGGCGGGTTGCCGATCTGCGCGGTGGTCTCGGTCTGGCCGTAGCCGTCGCGGATGGTCAGGTTCCAGGCCGCGCGGACCTGGTCGATCACCTCGGGGTTCAGCGGCTCGCCCGCGGAGATCAGTTCGCGCAGCTTCACCGGCCAGGCCTTCAGGTCTTCCTGGATCAGCATGCGCCACACGGTGGGCGGCGCGCACAGCGTGTTCACACCGTGCTCGACCAGCACGCCCAGGATGGCCGGACCGTTGAAGCGGTTGTAGTTGTAGATGAACACGCAGGCCTGCGCGTTGAACGGCGCGAAGAAGCAGCTCCAGGCGTGCTTGGCCCAGCCCGGCGAGCTGATCGTCCAGTGCACGTCGCCCTTGTTCAGGCCCAGCCAGTACATCGTCGACAGGTGACCCACCGGGTAGCTCTGCTGGGTGTGCTGCACGAGCTTGGGCTTGGCGGTGGTGCCCGAGGTGAAGTACTCGAGCATCGGGTCGGTGACCTGCGTGGGCTGCGTCGGCACGAAGCGCGCATCGGCCTGGCGCGAGGCCTGGTAGTCGACCCAGCCGGCGGGCAGCGCCGCGGACGAGACCCCGATCAGGTTCAGCCCGGCCAGGGCGGCGGCGCCCAGTTCCTGGAACTTCGCGATGCCCCCGGCATTGGTGACCACGTGCTTCACGCGGCCACGCTGCAGACGGTCGGCGAGATCGGCGCCCGACAGCAGCGTGGTGGCGGGGATCACCACCGCGCCCAGCTTGATCGCGCCGAGCATGGTCTCCCACAGCGGCACCTCGTTGCCGAGCATCAGCAGGATCCGGTCGCCGCGCTGCGCGCCGAGCGAGCGCAGGAAGTTGGCCACCTGATTGGAGCGTGCGCTGAGCTGGGCATAGCTCAGGCGCGCCTGCTCGCCGCCCTCCTCGACGATGTGCAGCGCCGGCGCGTCGTTGTCGCGGGCGAGCGTGTCGAAGTAGTCCAGCGCCCAGTTGAAGCGGTCGAGTTCGGGCCAGCGGAATTCGGCCACGGCCCGGGCGTAGTCGGTGCGGTGGCGCAGCAGCAGGTCGCGGCAGGCGAGAAATCGGTCGAGCTCGGTCACGGTGTCCTCGGTGCGTTGAAGGCGTCGGCCACCATTCTAGTGCGACGCCCTGGCGAGGACCTTCCCTCCGAGCCGTTCCCGCCCGGCACTGGCCGGGCGCCATGCCGCCGGCGCCAGGGCGTGTCGATGATCCCTAGGATCGGGACGCCAGCGCCCGCAGGCTGGCCGTCAGTGCCTGGTCGACCGGCGTGTCGGGCACGCGGCCAAGGCGTTCGCGCAGCGCCTGGCCATCGATGCGGTGCGGCACGCGCCACAGATAGGACATCTCGACCACGCCGCGCAACACCGGCACGAAGACACTGGCGAGGCGCAACAACGGCCAGGGCACCGAGCCCCGCTTGAACGCGCCCGCCGGCCCGATGCCCAGCGCGTGCGCGCTGCGCTCCAGCGCGTCCAGCAGCTGATCACCGGTGAGCGTGTGGCCGGCGAACCCGAACGTCTCCAGTCCCGGGCGGGGCGGCGCCTCGGCCAGCGCGACGAACACCCGCGCGAGATCGGGCAGGTAGGCCCAGGCGTGCTCGAGATCGCGGGGTCCGGGGTAGACCAGGCGGCCCGAGGCGATCGACTTCGCGATCGACAGGTCCAGCCAGCTGCCCGTGCCCGAGCCGTAGAAATCGCCGGCGCGCACGATCGTCGCGGCCAGTCCCTCCTCCCGGGCCTGGCGCGCGATCAGCGCCTCGATCGACTCGCGGATCCGCCCCTTGGCGCTGCTCGGACGTCGCGGGGTCGCCTCGTCCAGGCGCGTCGGCATCGATTCGCCGTAGCCATAGACGTTGCCGGGCATCATCAGGCGGGCGCCCGCACGCGCCGCCAGCGCGATCGCGGCCTGCGCCAGCGGCACGGCCTCGGCCTCCCAGCGGTCGTAGGGCGGATTGACCGCGTGCACCACGACATCGACCCCGGCCACCCGCTCGGCCAGGGCCGCATCGGTGGGCGCGAAGCGCAGCATTTCGACGCCCGGGGCGGGCGCCGACATCGACTGGCGCGACTGCGCGAGCACCCGGTGGCCGCCGGCGGCGAAGGCCTGGACCGCCGCGTGGCCGAAGCGGCCGCTGGCCCCCAGGACGAGAACGGTGAGGACGGGCGTCGGCATCGGATGGCTTCCAGGTGACGGTGAGGAGCCCACAGTCTGCCGCAGGCCGCATCCATCCACCATTGCCCGATGGTGAATAGGAGCCATACACTTTGGTATGCCCAAGGAAACCACCCGCTCGCCCTCGACCTCGACCAGCGCGGCCGATGGGTTCGATTGGGCCCTGGTCCGCAGCTTTCTCGCGGTGATCGACGCGGGCAGCCTGACGCAGGCCGCGCGGCGCACCGGCGCCCACCAGCCCACGCTGAGCCGGCACATCGCCGAGCTCGAGGCCCAGCTCGGGGCGCCGCTGTTCGAACGGACCGGCCGCGGCGTCACGCCCACCGCCGCCGGCCAGGCGATCGTCGAGGGCGCGCGCGCGATGCGGGCGGGCGCCCAGGCCCTGTCCCTGCGGCTGGCGGGCGAACGCGACCGCCCCGCCGGCACCGTGCGGCTCACCACGAGCCAGGTCGCGGCCCACCACCTGCTGCCCGCGCTGCTGGCGCGACTGGCCGACGAGGAACCCGGCATCCAGATCGAGCTCGTCGCCGCCAACACCCTCTCGAACCTGTTGCGTCGCGAGGCGGACATCGCGATCCGGATGGTGCGCCCCGCCCAGACCTCGCTGGTCGCGCGACGCCTGGGCACGGTCACGGTGGGCGCGTTCGCGCACCGCGACTACCTCGCCCGGCACGGCACGCCGCGCGGTCCGAACGACCTGGGCGGCCATCGCCTGGTGGGCATGGACACCGACGACACGCTGCGCCGCGGCTTCGCGCGGTTCGGCATGCCGATGACCCGCGAGCGCTTCCAGCTGCGCACCGACGACCACGTCGCGATCGGTCGCCTGGTGGCCTGCGGCGCGGGGATCGGATTCCTGGCGCACTACCACGCCGCCGCGCTGCCCGGCGCGGTGCCGGTGCTCCCCGGACTGCGGATCCCGTCGCTGCCCTGCTGGCTGGCGGTCCACCGCGAGATCCGCGCCAGCCGGCCGGTTCGCCGGGTGTTCGATTTCCTCGCGGCGACGATTCCGCCGACGCTGGCCGCGCACGCCGGCTGATTCGCCGCCCCAGCGTCCGCGCCCGATCGGCGCGCTCGCCCACCGGCCTGGTCCGGCGGGCCCACCGCGGTCCGATCGATCGGATTCCGGCCACCGGCCCCCGGCGCATCGTCGTGTGCTGAGGTAGTGTCCCGCTATCGCAACCCCGCCAACGAACCGCCATGCACTACGACGCCTCGGCTCGCCCGCCCGGCCTGAAATTCGACCCGTTCAAGGCACTGGTCGTGCCGCGCCCGATCGGTTGGATCGGCACCGTCGACCGCGACGGCGTCGCCAACCTGGCACCGTATTCGTTCTTCAACGCGGTCAGCGACCGCCCGCCAGTGGTGATGTTCTCGTCGGCCGGACGCAAGGACAGCCTGCGCAACATCGAGCAGACCGGCGAGTTCACCTGCTCGCTGGCCACGCTCGACCTGCGTGACGCGATGAACATGAGCTCGGCCGCGGTCGCGCCCGGCGTCAACGAGTTCGGTCTGGCCGGCCTCACCGCCGCCGCCTCGCGCTTCGTCAAGCCGCCCCGCGTCGCCGAGGCCCACGCCGCCTTCGAATGCCGCCACTGGAAGACGATCGAATGCCCGGCGCCGGCCGACGGCAAGGGCGAGGCCTACGTGATGGTGTTCGGCATCGTGGTCGGCGTCTACATCGATGACGCGTTCATCAAGGACGGCATCGTCGACACCCCGGCGATGAAGCCGCTGGCGCGCCTGGGCTACATGGACTACTCGGTGCTCTCGCCGGAGACCGTCTTCACGCTGAACCGGCCCACCGTCAGCGAGGACGGCCGCCACGCGCACGTCGTGCCGGGCCCCTGGGACGGCGTCTACCGCTGAGACCGGGCCGACGGTGTCTCACCCGTCACCGATGAGCGCCTCGCCCGCGACGAACCCGCGGCCGATCAACATCGTCGGCGCGGGCATCGTCGGCCTGTCGGTCGCCTGGTCGCTGGTGTCGCGAGGCCGCCCGGTGCGGGTGTTCGACAGCCAGGCCCCCGGCTCGGGCACGTCGTTCGGCAATTCCGGATCACTGTCCAGCGGTTCCGTCGTGCCCCTGGCCACGCCGGGCGCGGGCTGGTCCGGCGCGAAGATGCTGCTCGACAGCCGCGGGCCGCTGGTCGTGCGCAAGCGCTACTGGCTGCAGGCGATGCCCTGGCTGTGGCGCTTCGCCCGGGTGTCCGACGAGGCCACCGTGAACCGGATCGCCGGGCATCTGCTCGAGATCCTGTCGCCCACCTTGACCACCTGGCAGCGGGTGCTCACCGAGATCGGGGCCACCGACCTCTATCAGCCGAGCGGCCAGTTGCACGTCTACCCGTCCGAGGCGGCGATGCTCGCCGACGGCTTCGCCTGGGGATTGCGCGAGCGCCTGGGCGTGCACACCGAGCGCCTGGACCGTGCCGCGCTGCAGGCCCGGCAACCCGGGATCGCCCCGCACTACGCGGCCGGGGTGTTCCTCCCGGATGCCGCCACGATCACCGACCCGCACGGGCTGTGCCTGCGACTGGCCGCCGCATTGCGCGCGCGCGGCGTCGAGTTTGTCACCACCGAGGTGCGCGCGATCGCCGCCGATGGCGAGGTCGATGACGGCGATCGGCGCTGGCCGGGCGAGCGCTGCGTGCTCGCCGCCGGCGCGTGGTCGATGCGACTCGCCCGCGCCCTGGGCGTGCGGCTGCCGCTGGAATCCCAGCGGGGCTACCACGTGCAGCGTCGCCAGCACGAGGTGGCGCCCGGCATCCGATTGAACGGACCGGTGGTCGCGGCCGACTCCAAGGTCTTCATCGTGCCGATGGACGAGGGCGTGCGCGTCGGGGGCACGGTGGAGTTCGCCGGCCTGCGCGCGCTGCCCGCTCCCCGTCGTTTCGCGCTGTTGCGCGAGAGCTTCTCGCGGGTGTTTCCCGAGGCACCCGCGGCCGCGCCCGCCGACGAACGCGAGTGGATGGGCCACCGCCCCTGCCTGCCCGACACGATGCCGGTGCTCGGGCCGCTGCCCGGCCTGCCCGCGGTCTGGGCCGCGTTCGGCCACGGCCATCTCGGCCTGACGATGTCGGCGGTCACCGGCGAGTGGATCGCGCGCGCGCTCTGCGGCGATCCCCCCCGGGCACTGGACGGCTTCGCCGCCGACCGACCCACCCTTCGACACACCCCCATCCCCGAGGAGACGCGATGAGCGAGGAAACCATCCGGATCGACACCGGAACCGAGCAGCTGCTGTGCGAGATCCGCGAACGCGTGGCCGTGATCACGCTGAACCGGCCCGAGGCCCGCAACGCGATGTCCGACCAGCTCACGCCGGCCTTGCGCCGGATGATCCGCGAGCGCGGCGACGACGCGCGGGTCGGGGCGTTGCTGATCACCGGCGCAGGGACCGCGTTCTGCGCCGGGGGCGACGTCAAGGGCATGGGCGACAACAGCAGCAAGAAGCACATGACGCCCGACGAGCGCATCACCGATCTGATCGAGCGCCAGCGCCTGCTGACCGGAGCGCTGATGTCGGTGCGCAAGCCCACGGTCGCGTCACTGCCGGGCGCCGCCGCCGGCGCGGGCCTGGCGATCGCCCTGGCCTGCGACATCCGGATCGCCGCGCAGTCCGCCTTCGTCAACGCGGGCTACGCGCGCATCGGCCTGTCCGGCGACTACGGCATCGCCTGGCTGCTGACCCGCACCGTCGGCTCGCCGATCGCGCGCGAGATGATGTTCTCGGCGGCGAAGGTCGACTCCGCCCGCGCCGAGCGGATCGGGCTGTTCAACCGGGTCGTGCCCGATGACCAGCTGGCCACGGAGGCCTTCGCGTTCGCGCGCTCGCTCGCGCAGGGGCCGGCGGTGGCCCTGCGCGCGATGAAGGACAACCTCGACGAGGCGCAGCACTGCACCTTCGACGAGGCGCTGCACGCCGAAGCGCGCCGACTGGTGCACGCCTCGCAGACCGAGGACCACCGCGAGGCGGTGCGCGCGTTCATCGAGAAACGCGCGCCCCGCTTCAGCGGCCGCTGAGTCAGAACGCCGCGCGGTAGCGGATCGCCGCGAAGCGCTCCATCGGCGCCTGCGCGAAATGCCCGGGCTGGTGGCGCAGCAGCGCCGCCAGCTGCAGGCTGCCGCGCCCCCACGGCCGCTGGTAGTGCAGGCCGAGGCGCAGCTCACGGCCGTCGGGTCGCATGTCCACCGAGCCTCGCTCGATCACCGGCGCGCCCTGGCTGTCGGCGCCGACCATCCGCTGCACCTCGAGGCTGCCCCGGCTCACCCGCATCGGCTGCTCGAGCACGACCGCGGCCCGATCGCGGGCGTCCCACCACCCGCGTCGGCTCAGCGACACCCGCATCGATTGGCTCTGGCTGGCCGAGGTCGACAGCAGGCTGCCCTGCGCGGCCGGGGTGCTGCCCCAGGACCACGACGCCTCCAGCGTGGTGGCCGGCGCGACCCGTGATCGCAGGAACACGCCGAACACCGCGGTCGAGGCCCGGCCCAGCCCGAGCACACCGGCGCTCGCCGTGCCGAGGAAGGTCTGCTGTTCGTGCAGTTGCGAGATCGTGGCGCCGAGCTCGGTGTCGCCCCCCCAGCGACGGGCCAGGCTCAGGCTGCCCGCGCTCGCCCGTTCGCTGTGCACCGAGAGCGCCGGGGTCAAGGACCAGCCCTCGCGCCAAGGCAGCCGCCAGGCCAGCGTCGCCGCTTGCGGCAACTCGCTCAGGTGCGGGATCGACACCGCGCCCGCGGCGTTGCCCAGTGCGAGCCGCGGCCCGCGCGCCTCGTCGAGGTCGACCAGGGGATCGGCGCCCAGGGCCTCGTCCAGCGACAGCGGACGGGGGCCGGGCAGGCTGGCGCCGAAGTCCACCGCGAAGTCACGGCCGGCCTGGTCGAAGCCACTGACCGTCAGCAGGCCCGCGTTGGCCGCCTTCTTCATCGCGCCGGCCAGCGCGCCCCCGGCGCTCGCGCCGTACAAGGGCACGCTCTTGCCGCCGTAGGCCGGCGTGGCCACCTGGCCGATCGGCTTCATCGCCTTGTCGACATTGACCAGGCCTCGGCCGTAGATCGGATCGGTGCCCGGCGCGCCGAGGTCGGTGGCGGTCGTGAACAGGATGTTGGCGACATCGCGCGCCGACAGGTAGTTCCATCGGCTGCGCACCAGCGCCGCCGCGCCGCTGACGACCGGCGTGGCCATCGAGGTTCCACTCATCAGCGCGTAGCCGTTGCCGTAGGTGGACATCACCGCGACGCCCGGGGCGGCCAGGGTCGCGTTCATCGCGTCGCCGGCGCGGTTGGACCACGCCGCGATCCGCTGGCTCGCGTCCACCGCCACCACGTTGATGATCTGGCCATTGGCCCACGGTTGACTGGCGTATCGCGCGGGCCAGCTCGGCTGCGCCTGCCCGTTGTTGCCGGCGGCGACGACGATCAGCTGCCTCTTGCCGATCGCGTACTGCAGGGCCGAGGTGCCGGTGGGCGTCGTCGATCCCAGCGACAGGTTGATGATCGTCGATTGCTGATCGGCCGCCCAGCGCAGCCCCGCGTCCAGCCACGCGCCGTTGCCGCTGCCGTTGTTCGCGATCACCTTCACCGGGATCACCTGGGCCTGATGGGCCACGCCGAACATCCCGGCGTCGTTCCGGTTGGCGACGATCAGGCCCACGACGTGCGTCCCGTGGCCATTGCCGTCGGCCACCTGCGTGTTCGGCGTGGCGACGGTGACGTTGCGACCGGTGATGATCCGGCCCGCGAGATCGGGATGCGCGGCGTTCACCCCGGTGTCGAGCACCGCGATCTTCACGCTCTGGCCGTTGAACTTCAGGCCGTACGCGGTCAGCGCGCCGATCTGCGCGGCCACGCGCGTGTTGGCCAGTTCGACGGCCGACGCGTTCTGCGCACGGCCCGCGACCGGCAGCACGACCGGCAGCACGACCGGCAGCAGCGCGGCCAACAACAGCGGCATTCGCCGCCAGGACACCCGGGAAGTCACCATCGAACACCTTCTCGCCACACGCCCACGAGGGGCCACGAAAAGGGCGACGCCAGACCAGCGCGATCCGGGTGCGTTCGGCGACCCGGTGCCGGCGGCCCCGCTGCCCTGCGTCCCCGTCGCCGGGGCCGGTTAGGCCGGAAGCTTTGCGTCCCCGGATTTCTCCGGGTTTGCCCTCGTCGGAACACCGGCCTGCGCCGGCATCCCGGGACCGGTGAGGGGCCTCGCGCCCGCCAACCGTCCAGTGCGCTTTGTCACACACCCGGCCGGCGTCTGCCGTGAACGAGTTAACGGAAACCCCCAGGCGGCACACGATCGCGGGTTGGTTAGACTTCCCTGAACCCCTCGAAAGGCCCGCCATGTCCAGCCCGACACCTTCGGCCGCGCCCGCGGCCAAGCCCCTTCGGCCCGCCGCCACGCTCGTCGTGATGCGCGACTCCCCCCGTGGCCTCGAGACCCTGCTGCTACGGCGCGGCGAGCGCAACGACCAGTCCAGCGGCGCCTGGGTCTTCCCCGGCGGCCTGCTCGACGCCCAGGACCGGGAGGCGCACCGCTGTTGCGGCGGTCTGGCGCCGCACGAGGCCGATGCCGCCCTCGGGATGGCCGACGGCGCGCTCGACTATTTCGTGGCCGCGGTGCGCGAGTGCTTCGAGGAGGCCGGCCTGCTGCTGGCCCGCGCGGCCGACGGCGCGATCGTGCCCCTGCACGAGGAGCAGAGCCGCCACATGGGCCCCTGGCGGGGCCGGCTGCACCGCGGCGAGGCGACGATCACCGAGTTCTGCGAGGCGTTCGGGCTGACGCTCGCGCTCGACGAGATCGCCTACCACACGCGCTGGGTCACGCCGGCGATCCGCCCCAAGCGCTGGGACACCCGGTTCTTCTTCGCGATCGCCCCGCAGGGGCAGGAATCCGCGCACGACGAGATCGAGCTCGTCGAGCAGTTGTGGCTCACCCCGGCCGAAGCGCTGGCGCGCGGTGACGACCTGAAGCTGCTGAACCCCACCAAGACCACGCTGTCGATGATGGCGCGCTTCGCGAGCGCGGCCGAGGTCATGGCCCACGTGCGCGAACCTCGGACCGAGGCGCTGGCGATGCCCCGGGTGGCCGACGGGCCCGAGGGCATGATGCCGGTCGGCCCGGACCACGGTGCCTGGGCCGAGGTCGGCAAGCTCGACCCGCAGGGCCACGGCCATGCGTCCTATGTGATCACGCCCGGCCGGCCGGTTCGCTTGTCGCCACGGATCATCCGCGTCACCGCGGAGAACCCGGGGATGATGACCGGCCCCGGCACCAACACCTACCTCGTCGGGGGTGGCCCGAACAACCGCTGGGTGGTGATCGACCCGGGCCCGGATCTCGGCCCGCATCTGGACGCGATCCGCGCGGCGCTCCCCGGACCGCTCGCCGGCATCCTCGTGACGCACACGCACCCCGACCACTCCCCGGCCGCGGCTACGCTCGCCCGCGAGACCGGCGCGCCGGTCATGGGGCGGATCGCCACCCATCCCCAGAACCAGGACCCCAGCTTCGCGCCGAGCCGGGTGCTGGACGACGGGGATCGCGTGGCGGTCGACGAGGGGGTCACGCTGCGCGCGCTGCACACGCCGGGACACGCCTCGAACCACCTGTGCTACCTGCTCGAGGAGGAGGCGTTGCTGTTCACCGGCGACCACGTGATGCAGGCCTCCACCGTGGTGATCGGCCCGCCCGATGGCGACATGGCCGTCTACCTCGCCTCGCTGCGCCGACTGGTGGGCATCGGCTTGCGCTGGCTCGCACCGGGGCACGGGTTCCTGATGGGCTCGCCCGACAAGGTGCTCGAGGGCATCGTCGCGCACCGGCTCAAGCGGGAGGCCAAGGTGGTCTCCGCGCTCGAGCAACTCGGCGCGGCGGAGGTCGACGCGCTGCTGCCGGTGGTCTACGACGACGTGCGCCCGGCGCTGCACCCGATGGCCCGGCGCTCGCTGACCGCCCACCTGCTCAAGCTGCGCACGGACGGCCGCGCCGCGCAAACGGGCGAGCGTTGGTCGCTCGTCACCGCCACCTAGGAGGCTGTCGGAGTCGGGCCCGGCCGGCCAGGACGCCGCTGCCCGGCCTCGTGCGATCGAACCCCCCGTCCGAAGGAGTCCGCCATGAGCACCCGCGCGTTCGACTGGATCGCCCACCACGCCCGCAACACGCCCACCGACATCGCCTGCGTCGATCTGCACGAGCATCGCCGGCTCACCTATCGCGCCTTCGACGAGCGCATCGCGCGTCTGGCCGCCTGGCTCAGAGCCACCGGTGTCGGCCGCGGCGATCGCGCCGCGATCCTCGCACAGAACTGCACCGACGTCTTCGAGCTCCAGTTCGCCTGCGCGCGGCTGGGCGCGATCTTCGTGCCGCTGAACTGGCGGCTGACCGTGCCCGAGCTCAGCTTCATCCTCGGTGACGCCACCCCGCGCGTGTTGATCCACGACCCCGAGTTCACCGAGGCGGCGCAGGCGCTCGTCGCGGTGATGCCCGGCCTGCGCCTGCTGCCACGCGGCGGACCCGACAGCGCCTACGAGCGCGCGTTGCGCGACACCGACCCCCTGGCCCGCGCCGAGATCGTCACGCACGACGACATCTCCACGATCATGTACACCTCGGGCACCACCGGCCACCCGAAGGGCGCGATGATCACCCACGGCATGACCTTCTGGAACGTGGTGAACCTGGGCGGACCGGCCGAGGTCGCCTTCCATTCGGTGCTGCTCACGGTGCTGCCGCTGTTCCACACCGGCGGACTGAACTGCTACGCGAACCCGGTCTTTCACGCCGGCGGCACGGTGCTCGTGCCCCGTGTGTTCGAGCCCGGCGAGGCGCTGCGCCTGTTCGCCGATCCCGAGGTGGGTCTGACCCACTTCTTCGGCGTGCCCGCGCACTACCAGTTCATGCTGCAGCACCCGGACTTCGACAAGACCGACCTGTCCCGGATCAAGGTCGCGGGCGTCGGCGGCGCGCCGATGCCCCTGCCGTTGCTGCAGGCCTGGCAGGCGCGCGGCGTCGCGCTGAACCAGGGCTATGGCATGACCGAGACCAGTCCCGCGGTGCTGGTGCTCGACCGGCGCGACGCGGCCCGCAAGATCGGCTCGGCGGGCCTGCCGGTGCTGCACACCGAGGTGCGCATCGTCGACGAGCAGGGCCGCGACGTCCCGGTGGGCGAGATGGGCGAGTTGTGGGTGCGCGGCCCCAACGTCACGCCCGGCTACTGGCAGCGACCGGACGCGAACAAGGCCTCGTTCACCGACGGCTGGCTGCACACCGGCGACGCCGCGCGCGTCGACGAGGACGGCTTCTACTACATCGTCGACCGCACGAAGGACATGTACATCTCGGGCGGCGAGAACGTCTACCCGGCCGAGGTCGAGAGCGTGCTGTACCAGCTCCCCGAGCTGGCCGAGGCCGCGATCATCGGCGTGCCCGACGAACGCTGGGGCGAGGTCGGCAAGGCGATCGTCGTCGTCAAGCCCGGCCAGCGACTGAGCGCCGAGCAGATCCTCGACCACTGCCGCGACCGGCTCGCCCGCTACAAGCTGCCGCGCAGCATCGAGTTCGTCGACGCGCTGCCGCGCAATGCCACCGGCAAGGTCCACAAGCCCACGCTGCGCCAGCAGTTCGGGCCGCGGGCGCGTTGAAGGCGGAGCGCGCGATGCCCCGTCCCGAGGTCCTGCTGACCAACCCGATCGAGCCGACGGCCACCCGACGGCTCGCCGAACACTGCACGGTGAACACGCTCGAGCAGACGGACGCCGACACGATCCGCGCGGCGGCCCGCACCGCCCAGGTGGTGATCGTGCGCACGCCACTGCCCGACGATCTCTTCGACACCTGTCCGTCGCTGATCGCGGCGATCCGCCACGGCGCGGGCGTCGACATGATCCCCGTCGACCGCGCGAGCGCCAGCGGCGTGCTGGTGGCCAATGTGCCCGGCGTCAACGCGGTGACGGTGGCCGAGTACGTGGTCTCGCAGATGCTGCAACTTTCGCGGCGCCTCTCGACGATCGACCGGCGCCTGCGCGAGCGGGGATGGGCGGACGCGCGCCGGATCGCCGACGAAGGCAGCGACCTGGCCGGCCGCACGCTGGGCATCATCGGCACCGGCGCGATCGGCACGGCGCTGGCGCGGATCGCGGGCACCGGCCTGTCGATGCGGGTGCTGGGGCATCGCCGCAGCGACGCGCCGACGCCCGCCCCGATCGAGCGGGCCTCGCTCGACGACCTGCTCGCCGCCAGCGACTACATCGCCCTCACCTGCCCGCTGACCCCGGAAACCCGCGGCCTGATCGGTGCGGCGCAGCTCGCGCGGATGAAGCCTGGTGCGCGCCTGATCAACGCCTCGCGCGGCGCGGTGATCGACCAGGCCGCGTTGGTGCGGGCCCTCGCCAGCGGTCATCTCCGTGGCGCGGCGCTCGATGTGTTCGAGACCCAGCCACTGCCGGCCGACTCGCCGCTGTGGGGATTCGAGAACGTGCTGCTGTCGCCACACATGGCGGGCATCACCGCCGACAGCATGCGCCGGATGAGCGAGCTCGCGGTTGACCAGTGCCTGGCCCTGCTGGCCGGCGAGGCCCCGAAGCACTTCGTGAATCCCGAGGTCTGGCCGCGGCGTCGGCCCCATCCGTTCGTCCGCCCCGCCTGATCGATCGACGGGGCCCGGGGCGCGGCCGTCGCACGCCCCGATCACCGACCGCCGGTTCAGGCCGCCAGCGGCTGCACCAGCTCGGGACGCCCCGACCACTCCCACGCGAGCGTGGTGCGCGACACGCCCAGCAGCACCCCGTGCAGGTTCTTCGGGTGCACCCACAGCCCCTCGCGCTCGCGCGCGATGTCGCCTTCGCGCGGTGTCAGCGTCGCCCCCTCGGCGAGCAGGCGCGCCTTCAGCGCATCGAAGTCGTGCGTCTCGATGTAGCACATGTACAGCGAGTCGCCACCACGCCGCTCGACGAAGCGGCGCATCGCGCTCGGCTTGTTCGCGAAGGTCTGCGACAGCTCGATGCGGTCCAGTCGCGCCGGCGGGTCGAACAGCGTCAGCGTGCCCTCGTAGCCGAAGCGATCGCTGCCGATCTCGGAGAACCGGCTCGCGTCGAGGCCGAACATCTCGGTGTAGCGCCTGGCGACGAGTCGCCAGTCGGAGTCCAACGAATTGGTGGCCTCGTAGAAGAAGCTCACCGGGCCCACGCGCTCGCGCTCGGCGTGCGGCGAGATCACCATCGGAAAACCCGCGGTGCTCGTGCCCGGAATGTGCAACTGCTGCCCTTCGCGGCGGAACGCCACCCCCTGGCGAGACAGGCGCTCGGCCAGCGCGTCGAATTGCCGCGTGCTGTAGCCGGCGGCGAACAGGCCTTCGCCCCAGCGTTCCAGATGGTCGCGCGCCGGGCCCGGCCCCACCGGCTGGACCAGCTCCAGCTCGCTCTCGCCCACCCGCATCACGCTGCGTTCCGCGTTCAGCGCCTCGCTGCCCGCCTCGCGATGCGCCTGCGCGCCCAGCAGCCGGCCAAACGTGTCCGCGGCTTTCGCGCGGTCAGCGACCACCACCTGCATCCGGTCCACCCGTTCGAGCATGTCGTCTCCTTGTTGGTCATTCGTGAGGGATCACGGTCCGCACGCGCCCAGGGCGTCGTCCAGCAGCGCATCCAGGTCGGTGTCGCCGCGCAGCCCCAGCGCCCGCGCCCGCGCGAAATCGCCTGCCCGCGGCCACGCACCGAACTGCGCCTGGAGCGCGGGGTCGGGTGTCGGCGCATGAGTCACCCGGGCCGGCGCGCCGGGGTCGCGTCGGCCGATCGCCGCGATCACCTCGCCCACCGACGCGGCGATCGCGGGCAGGTTGACGGTGCGCACCGCGCCCAGCGCCTGCGGCGCCCAATCGAGCGCCTCGCGCAGGCCGTCGATCACGCGGGGCAGCGACACCAGCCACAGCGTCGCCTCGGGGCCGAGCGGACACGCGTATGGACGGCCCGCCAGTGGCTCGCGGATCAGGTCGCTGTTGAAACCCGACAGCGCGCCATTGGGCATCGGCGGGCGCACCACCACCCCCGCCAGGCGCAGCGCCCGGCCATCGAGGAAGGCGCGACGCGTGTAGTCGTCGAGCAGCAGCTCGATCACCCGCTTGTGTGCGCCGTAGCTCAGCGTGGGCAGCGCCGGCGTGTCGTCGTCGATGCGCGCCGGCAGGGGCACGCCGTAGACCGCGATGGAGCTGGCGTAGACCAGCCTCACCCGCGGGCCGCCAGCCTGGTGCTGGCGCCGGCAGTGCTCGAGCAGGGCGAGGGTCGATTGCAGGTTCACCTGCAGGCCCAGCTCGAAGTCGGCCTCGGCCGCGCCGCTGACCACACCGGCCAGGTGCACGCAGTGCGTCACCGGTTCGGCGAAGCAGCGCGCCAGACAGGCCGGATCGGCGAGGTCGCCGGACAGCGCATCGGGGTCTTCCAAGGCACGGTCGACGAGACTGAACCGTGCCCCACGCCAGGCAGGGTCGGCCCGCAGGGCCGCGGTCAGCGCGCGACCGATGAAGCCACCCGCGCCGGTGACGAGCAGGTGGCGCGCCGCGGCATCGGTCATCGATGCCCCTCGGTGACCGCCACGCCCTCACCGGGGCCCGACGACGGATCGGTGATCGTGCTGGACGAGGCGCCCCGGGGCAGTCCGACCGACAGCGCGATGCCCAGCAGGTTGCCCACCGCGGCGATCATCACCGCGGTGCCGTAGCCCTGGGTGCGGTCGAACAGCCAGCCCGCGAGCACCGGCAGGCTGACCGCCGCGACGCACCAGGCGATGTACAAGCGCCCGGCGACCGCGCCGAAAGCGTTGCGGTGCCAGTAGCGCGCGATCGCGCCCGCGGAGATGCCCGAGATGAAGCCGTAGCCCATGCCGATCATCGTCAGGCCGAGGATCGCCACCCAGGGCCCGGGCCACAGCGTGAGCAGCACGGCACCCACCAGCGAAAAGGTGTGCGCGCCGGCCGCCGCCCGGGGCACCGGGAAGCGATCGACGAGCCAGCCGCCGCCCAGCCGCGCCGCGGCGATCGCGCCGGTGATGCCGGTGGTCGCCCCCAACGCGAGCAGCGTCCGCCCCCCGTAGGCCTGCACGATGCCCGCCGCCTGGCTCATCACCGTGAGACCGGCCGCGGCCGCGAGAAAGAACACCGTGAACAGCCGGAAGAACACCGGCCAGCGCGGGTCATAGGCCGGCGCGGCGCCGCCGGTGGTGGACAACATCCGGATGTCGGCGGCGCGCAGCAGCAGGCCGGTGAGCAGCGTGGACAACCACACGACCACCGCGAGCGCGATCAGCGTCGTGCGAAGGCCGTGCGCGGCGATCGCCCAGCCGAACACCGGCGCCCCGATCATCGCGCCCAGCGGATACAGGCCGATCACGTACCCATTGACCAGACCGATCCGGCTGCGCACCGTCTGGTTGATGCCCTGCTGCACGATGATGAAACCGATGCCACCGCCCAGCCCGAACAGCAGGCCGTAGCCGATCGCCAGCCCGGTGAAGCCCTGCGCCTGCGCGGTCAGCCACAGGCCAAGCGCGCTGCCGGTGCCGAACGCCGCCAGCAGCCAGAACGGCGACACGAAGCGATACAGCCACGGCGCGATGTTCATCCCGACGGTCAGGCTGCAGGCGGCCAGCCCGAAGATCAGCGTCATCTCGGCCCGGCTGATGCCGAGCTGCGCCTCCATCGGTTTGAGGAAGACGCTGAAGGCGTAGATCGTGCCGAACGGCAGGTTCAGCGCGGTGGCCGCCACGATGGCGGCCACCGACCGTTGCGTCGCCGACAGGCTCACGCGCCGCTCCGGCCCGTCCGATCACTCGGGCTGGATGCCGGCATCCCGGATGCTCTTGCCCCACTGGGCGTGCTGCTCGATGGCGAACTTGCGGAACTCCTCGACCGAGGCCGGGAAAGGCTCCAGACCCATGCCGATCATCTTCTCGCGCACCGCAGGGGTGGCCAGCGCCTTGTTCACCGCGGCATTGAGCGTGTTCACGATCGCCGCCGGCGTGCCCGCCGGCGCGATCAGGCCGCCCCAGACGGTGAAGGTGAAGCCCGGCACCGTCTCGCCCACCGGCGGCAGGTCGGGCAGCAGCGACGAGCGGGTGTCCGATTGCAGGCCGATCATCTTCAGCTTGCCGCTCCTCAGGAAGGCCTGAAGGGCGGCCCAGTCGACGAACATGTAGTCGACCTGGCCCGCGGCGATGTCGGTCATCGCGGGCGGGGTGCTCTTGTACGGCACCGACGCGACATCGATCTTGCCGTACTTCGCGAAGTGCGCGCCGGCGACCTGCCCGGTGGAATTGCCGAAGCCATAGGACAGCTTGCCCGGATTCGCCTTGGCCTGTGCGAGCAGGTCGGCCGCGCTCTTGATCGGCGAATCGGCCTTGACCGCGAGCACGAACACGAACTGGTTGACCCGCGCCACCGGAACGAAATCCTTCATCGGGTCGTAGCGCAGCTTCTTGAAGAGGTGCGGGTTCGCCGAGTGCGCGGTGTTGGTGGTCATCATCAGCGTGTAGCCGTCCGGCTCGGCCTTGGCGGCGGCCTCGGCCGCGATCTGGCTGGACGCGCCCGGCTTGTTGTCGACGATGAAGGCCACGCCGAGCGACTTCTGCAGCTCGTCGGTGACGATGCGGGTGAGGATGTCGGTGCCGCTGCCGACCGCGAAGGGCACGATCACGCGGATCGGCCGCGACGGATAGGCCTGCGCGGCCGCCAGGGAACTGAACGCCGCGAGCGCGGCGAAGGTGACGGCACGGATCAGTCTGTTCATGTGGTGTTGGCTCCTGCGTGTTGTGGTCCCACGGGCCGGTGTCTGCGGCCTGAATCGTGTGTCGGCCCGATCGGCGCCGTGGGTCGCGTCGATCGGGTGCGCGCCGCGCTCAGCCCTCCCGATTGACGAGCACGCCGCGCTCGATCAACGACTGGAGGTCGGCCCGCGGCACGCCCCATTGCACCGCCGCCTCCAACCCCGAGGCCCCGGGTGTTCGGGGCGGCTCCGGCAGGCCGGCGGGCGTGCGGCTGAACCGGGGCGCCGGTGCGGGTTGCACCACGCCCTCGATCTCGACGAAGGTACCACGAGCCTGATTGTGCGGATGATCGCGGGCCTCCATCGGCGCGAGCACCGGGGCGAAGCAGGCGTCGGTGCCCTCGAGCAGCGCGCACCACTGCGCGCGGGTGCGCGTGCGGAACACCTCGGCCAGGCGGGCCTTGACCGCCGGCCATTGGGTGCGGTCATCCAGGTCGGGCAGCGACGCCATCGGGATGCCGAGCTTCGCGAAGAGCACCTCGCGGAACTTCGGCTCGATCGGCGCGATGCTGATGAAGCCGCCATCGGCGCACTCGTAGACGTCGTAGTGCGGCGCGCCGCTGTCGAGCAGGTTGGTGCCCCGGGCACCCGGATGCAGGCCCGCGCCCAGCGTGCCGAACAAGGACGTGAGCAGCACGGCCGCGCCGTCGACCATCGCGGCGTCGACGACCTGCCCGCGCCCCGATCGAGAGCGCTCGAGCAAGGCGCTCACGATGCCGAAGGCCAGCAGCATGCCCCCGCCGGCGAAATCGCCCAGCAGGTTCAGCGGCGGCGTGGGCGGCGCGCCCGCCCGGCCGATCGCGTGCAGGGCGCCGGACATCGCGATGTAGTTCAGGTCGTGGCCGGCGGCGAGCGCCATCGGGCCGTTCTGCCCGAACCCGGTGACGCGCCCGTACACCAGGCCCGGGTTCAGGGCCAGGCACTCGTCGGGCCCCAGGCCCAGGCGCTCCATCGCGCCGGGCCGAAGCCCCTCGATCGTCGCATCGGCCGTGCGCACCAGCGAGCGCGCGAGCGCGATGCCCTCCGGGTGCTTCAGGTCGATGGCGAGCGCGGGCTTGCCCCGGTGCAGCAGGTTGAAGCGATCGGGGCGCGCCACGCCCAGGCCGCTGGGCACCGCCCGATCGAGCCGCAGCACCTGCGCGCCGAGGTCGGCCAGCAGCATCCCGGCCATCGGGCCGGGACCGATGCCGGCGAACTCGAGCACCCGGAATCCGGACAGCGGACCTTGTGTCATCGTGAGGCTCCGGGGGATCAGTACGACTTCGGCAGGCCGAGCACCCGCTCGGCGATGAAGCACATCACCAGCTGCGGGCTGATCGGCGCGATGCGCGGGATCATCACCTCGCGCAGGTAGCGCTCGACGTGGAACTCCTTCGCGTAGCCGAAGCCGCCGTGCGTCATCACCGCCTGCTGGCAGGCGTTGAACCCGGCCTCGCCGGCGAGGTACTTGGCCGCGTTGGCGGCCGCGCCGCAGGGCAGGCCCTGGTCGTACTGCCAGGCGGCCGACAGCGTCATCAACCACGCCGCCTCGAGCTCCATCCAGTTGACCGCCAGCGGGTGCTGGATCGCCTGATTCTGGCCGATCGGGCGATTGAAGACGACGCGCTCCTTCGCGTACTGCGTGGCGCGCTTCAGCGCGGCGTGGCCCAGGCCCACCGCCTCGGCGGCGATCAGCACGCGCTCCGGGTTCATCCCGTGCAGGATGTACTCGAAGCCCTTGCCCTCCTCGCCGATGCGGTCCTCGATCGGCACCTCGAAGTTCTCGATGAACAACTCGTTGGAGTCGATCGGCTTGCGGCCCATCTTGTCGATCTCGCGCGCGGTGATCCGCGTGCGATCGAAGTCGGTGTAGAAGAGGCTCAATCCCTCGGTGGGCTTCTTCACGTCCTCCAGCGCGGTGGTGCGCGCCAGCAGCAGCATCTTGTCGGCCACCTGCGCGGTGGAGATCCAGACCTTGTGGCCATTGACGACGTAGCGATCGCCCTTGCGCACCGCGCGGGTCTTCAGCTGCGTGGTGTTCAGGCCGGTGTTCGGCTCGGTGACCGCGAAGCAGGCCTTCTGCTTGCCCTGAACCATCGGGGGCAGCATGCGCAGCTTCTGCTCGTGCGTGCCGAACACCACCACTGGGTTCAGGCCGAAGATGTTGATGTGCACCGCCGAGGCGCCCGACATGCCCGCGCCCGATTCGCTGATCGCGCGCGCGACGATCGCGGCCTCGACCACGCCCAGGCCCGAACCGCCGTACTCCTCCGGCGTGCACACGCCCAGCCAGCCATCGGCGGCCAGCGCGTGATAGAGCTCGTGCGGAAATCCGCCCTCCTTGTCCTTGACCATCCAGTAGTGGTCGTCGAACTGGCGGCAGATGCGGGCAACCGATTCGCGGATCGATTCCTGTTCGGGTGTGAGGGCGAAATTCATGGTGGGTGTCGGCAATCGGGAACGGGTCACGGACCAGGGTGTCCGCAGCCCGATTGTCGGCGGCGGACCGGGGTCCGGCCACCCCGTCGCGCGGGATTCGAGACGCGGATGGCGCCCGTTCAAGTGGTCCAGGGCACCCGGTAGACGTTCCAGAGGGTGAGCCCGCCGTACACAACGATGCCCAGCGCCGCCGTCGCGCACAGGGCCCACAACGGCGCCCCGATGGCCGCGAGCGCCAGGCCGCCGACGAGGATCACCAGCAGCCGGGCGCTGGCCCCGAGCACCGGCCAGATCACCCGCCCGGCGCCCTGCGAGGCGAAGAACAGGCTCGCGCCGGCGGCCAGCACCGGGTAGACCGGTGCCACCCACCGCAGGTAGACCGACCCCGTGTCCAGCACCACCGCGTCCTGGCTGAACAGGCCCACCCACCAGACCGGCAGCACCGCCGTGATCGCGCCCAGCACCGCGCACGGCCCGGCCACCAGCGCCACGCCCGCGAACGCCGCGCGTTTGGCACGCCGGCCATCACCCGCGCCCACCGCGGTGCCCACCATCGGCACGAGCACCTGTCCGAACGCGAAGACGAAGGACATCATCAGCAGTTCCAGGCGCACGCTGACGCCGTAGCCCGCCAGCGCGGCCACGCCGAATCGCCCCATGAACCCGGTGAGCAGCAGCGCCCCCAGCACCGTCTGCAGGGCCGACAGTGCCGAGAGCCCACCGACGCGCAGGATGCGCACGAAGGCCTGCGCGTGCAGGCGCAGGTCGGCGCGCCGCGGCCGCAGGCGGCTGCCCGGACGCAGCACCGCCACCGCGCCGAGCAGGGACGAGGTGGCCGAGGCCACCACATAGGCGATCGCCGCGCCGCGAATGCCCTGACTCGGCAGGCCGCCCCAGCCGAGCACCAGCGCGCCCGAGAGCGGGATGTGCACCAGGTGCGCGGTGACCTGCACGAGGGCCGGCATCAGCGTGTTGCCGGTGCCGCGCAGCAGCGCGCCGAAGGTGTTGGTGAACCACACGAACACCGCGCCGGCGAAGAGCAGTCCGGCGTAGTCGAGCGCGAGCGACAGCGCCTCGCCCCGCCCGCCCAGCACCCGGAAGATCGCCTCGCCCGCCAGGGCCATCAGCAGCGTGTACGCGAGCCCCGCGCTGACCGCGATCACCAGCGCGTGGATCACCACCGAGCGGGCCGCGGCGTCGTCACCCGCGCCCAACGAGCGCGCCACCGCCGAGGACACGCCGCCACCCATCGCGCCGCCCGAGAGCATCTGCAGCAGCTGCACCATCGGGAACACGAGCGAGAAGCCGGCCAGCGCCTGCGTGCCTAGTCGGCCGATGAAGTAGGTGTCGGCGACCGACACCGCGATCTGGAAGACCACCAGCACCAGCGCCGGACCGGACAGGCGAAGGATCGTCGGCACGATCGGCGCGCGCAGCAGCGGGTGCCCGCCCGCCGGGCCGCGCGCGGGCGCGGTGGACGTGGCGGCGGCGGGTGGTGTGCTCATCCCGGCCAGTGTAGGGAGCGCCGCGTCGCGACGCCTATACTGCGCGCGGGTCCGATTCCATTTCACCGCCTCCCCCCGACCGCGCCGTGCCGAAGATCCCGTCCCCCACCCCCTCGCCCGCGAGACGGCGCTGGCTGCGCCTGCTCGGCACCGGCGCGCTGGGCGGCGTCGCGATCGCCGCGCGGGTCGGCGGTGCGCAGACACCAGGCCTGATCGCCGCGGCCTCGGACCTGCAGTTCGCGCTCGAGGAACTGCTGACCCTGGCCGAGCGGCAGGGCCTGCCTCGGGCACGGGTAAGCTTCGGTTCCTCGGGCAATCTGTCGCGGCAGATCGCCCAGGGCGCGCCCTTCGAACTCTTCCTGTCGGCCGACGAGACCTACGTGCACCGCCTGCACGAGGCGGGGCTCACCGTCGACGCGGGCCGCCTCTACGCGCTGGGCCGCCTGGTGCTCTACCAGTCGCGCGCCGCCCCGACGCCGGCGGCGGACGTCGCGCTGCGCGAGGCGATCGGCTCGCCCGCGGTGCGTCGCTTCGCGATCGCCAATCCCGAGCATGCCCCCTACGGTCGTGCGGCGCGCCAGGCGCTCGAGCGTCTCGGTCTGTGGGACGCGGTGCAGCCGCGACTGGTGATCGGCGAGAACGTCTCCCAGGCGGCGCAGTTCGTCGCCAGCGGTGCCGCCCAGGCGGGGCTGGTCGCCTTGTCGGTCGCGCAGGCACCCGCCTTCGCCGCGGCGGGACATCATCGGCTCGTGCCCGAGGCATTGCACGAGCCGCTGCGACAACGCATGGTGCTGATGCGCGGCGCCTCGGCCGGCGCGCGCCAGCTCTTCGCGTTCCTGGGCGGCCCCGCCGCCCGCGAGGTGCTCGCACGCCACGGCTTCGGCGCACCGCCACCCGAGGCCCGGTAGGCGCGATGGACTGGACCGCGCTTCGCCTGTCGGGGTTGCTGGCCCTGGCCACCGCGCTGCTGCTGCTGCCGGTGGGCGTGGCGGCCGGTCGCTGGCTCGCCGCCACGCGCCACCCGATGAAGCCGCTGGTCGAGGCCGCGATGATGCTGCCGCTGGTGCTGCCGCCGACGGTGCTGGGCTACTACCTGCTGGTGGGCATCGGCGCCGGGTCCCCGTTGGGCGCGGCGTACCAGGGGCTGACCGGCCAGACGCTCGCGTTCTCGTTCGAGGGCCTGCTGCTGGCCAGCCTGGTCTTCAACCTGCCGTTCGCGCTGATGCCGATGCAACGCGCCTTCGAGGCGATTCCCGACGACCTGTACGACGCCGCGCGCACCTGCGGGCTGTCGACCTGGCGCACGCTGTGGCACGTCGAACTGCCGCTCGCGTGGCGCGGCATCGTCAGCGCGATGATCATGACCGTGGCCCACACCTTGGGCGAATTCGGCGTGGTGCTGATGGTCGGCGGCAGCATCCCCGGCGAGACCAAGACCATCGCGATCGCGATCTACGACAAGGTCCAGGCCTTCGACCTGGCCGCCGCGGGCACGATGTCCGCCGCGCTGCTGGCGATCGCGCTGGTCACGCTGGCGAGCACCGCGTGGCTCGGGCGATCGCGCGAGCGCCGGTCCGGGCGGCCGCGCGGTGACGAGGGCCCGCGCTGATGCTCGACGCCCGGATCCTGCGCGATTTCCCGATCCCGCTGGCGGTGGAACTGCGCTGCGCCCCGGGCGAGCTGCTCGCGCTGGTGGGCCCCTCGGGCAGCGGCAAGACCAGCGTGCTGCGCGCGATCGCGGGGCTGCTGCCGCTGCGGGCCGGTCACCTGCGACTCGGGGCCGACACCTGGTTCGACCACGACGCGGGAATCTGCGTCCCGGCCCGGCAGCGCGCGGTCGGGCTCGTGTTCCAGCACTACGCCCTGTTTCCGCACCTCAGCGCCGAGGACAACGTGCGGCTCGCGGTGCCGCGTGCGCACGGCCGGGACGCGCGCGAGATCGCGCGGCGCTGGCTGGCCGACATGCAGCTCGATGGACTCGGGCGGCGACGACCGGGCGAGTTGTCCGGCGGCCAGCGTCAGCGGGTCGCCCTCGCCCGCGCGCTGGCCCGCGAGCCCCGGGTGCTGCTGCTCGACGAAGCCTTCTCCGCGGTGGATCAGCCCACGCGACAGTCGCTGTACGACGAACTGGTGCGTCTGCGCGAACGTCTCGCGCTGCCGATCGTGATGGTCACGCACGACCTTCGCGAGGCGCGCCTGCTGGCCGATCGGCTGACGATCCTGGACCACGGACAGGCGCTGCAGACCGGCACGCCGGAACAGGTGATGTCACGTCCGCGCAACGCGCGCGTCGCGGCGATGGTCGGCATCCGAGACATCCACCACGGCGTGTTCGAGCGCCGTCCGGAAGGCGGCTGCCTGTGGTGGGGCGAACCGTCGGATGGCATCGCGCTGCGCACGCGCGACAAGGGCCGCCTGAAGGACGGTGACCGTGTGCGTTGGGTGATTCCGGGGGAGCTGGTGCAGCTGTCGCGCGGCCGGGACTTGCCGGCAGGTCCGGCGCACAACCGCGTGGACTGCGTGGTGCGCCGGCTGACCCGGCTGGGCGAGGTGACGACCGCGGCCTGCGAGATCGCGACCTCGCCGCCGGCGACGCTTCACCTGGCGTTGACCACGCGCGCCGCGCGGGAGATGGGCCTGGCGGCGGGCGACGCCGCGCAGCTGCAACTGGACGCCGAGGGCATCCACATCATGCCGCAGCGCCCGGACGAGCGCCGGGCGGAATCCGGGCCGCCCGAGGCAGGCCCGCGCTGACGGGGCCCGCCTCGGCGGCGGGCCGACTCGCGTTCAGTTGGCCAGATAAGGCCGGGTGCCCGCGGTGGTGACGCGCCAGCCCGAGCGCACCGCGGGGAAGTAGTCCCACGACGAGTGATGCTGGGTGCAGCGGTTGTCCCACATCGTCAGGGTGTGCGGCTCCCAGCGCACGCGGCACTGGGAATCCACACCGTAGGCGATGTGGTCGAACAGCATCCGCAGCAGCGCATCACTCTCGCGCCGCGTGACGCCCTTGATCCGGTCGGTGAACCCGGAGTTCACGTACAACGCGCGACGGCCGCTCTCGGGGTGCGTGCAGATCACCGGGTGCACGTTGACCGGGTACTCCTTCTTCGACTGGCTCTTGTAGACGCCGCGCCAGGGCAGGTCGCCGGCGTGGATCGCCTGCAGCGACAGCAGCATGTGCTGCATCGGCTTGGAGAGCGATTCGAAGGCCTGGTACATCGACGCGAAGGCGGTGTCGCCCCCGGCCGGCGGCGTGACCTCGATGCGCAGCATCGAGATCGCCGGCGGCTCCTCGTCGCAGGAGACGTCGGTGTGCCAGCCCTCGCCCGCGGCGTACTTGGAGTCGGCGTCGGCATGGATGCGCAAGGCCTCCGGGTGCTCCTTGTCGGCATACGCCGGGTGCACGTGCAGGCGGCCGAAGCGCCGGCCGAGCGCGATCTGCTGCTCGAGCGTCATGCGCTGGTCGCGAAACACCAGCACCCCGCGCTCGGCCAGCAACCGCTTGACCTCGGCGACGCCGGCGTCGTCCAGGGACAGCAGTTTCAGGTCGGGCAGTTCGGTGCCGATGTGGGTGTTCAGATCGATGCGCCGGGTGGCGCTGAGCACGCTGGCGGGACGAGAAAGGGTCTCGGTCGACATGGGATTCCTCCGGGCGTTGCGGTGGGGTGTTGCCGTCAGGGGCGTTGCCGCGGTGCGGCACGGCCTTCTCGATGGCACTCATGAGTGCCATTGAAACAACGCTACCGCGCGCCTTGGGGTCGTGTCAATTGCCGCGCACGGATCGGCGACGCTAGCATTCCGGGATGTCCGATTCCCAGGCTTCCGCTCAACCCGTGGCGCCCGCGCACGGCGCGTCCCCCCGGGGCGGTGCGCGCGGCGCCGATGTTCCCGGCCGCACCCAGGACACCCACGCCCGCGCGGTCCGTGCGGCGCGCACGCTGATCGCGGTCCGTGGGCTGGACGTGTCGATGGACGAGGTGGCCGAGGCCTCGGGCATCTCGCGCCGCACGCTGTTTCGCCACTTCTCGAACCGTGAGGCGCTGATCGTGGCCGCGCTCGACGAGGGCTTCGCCACCTACGAGGGGCGCTTCCTGGTCGCCCTGCAGCCGGGCGCGGCGCTCACCGACTGGATCGCGGGGGTGTTGCGACAGATCCACCGCACCCACCTGCGCGCCGGGCGCGGACTGTGGCATCTGGCCTGCGCCTTCGACGACGAGCTCTCCCCGGCCCTGCGGGCCGCGAACCGGCGTCGCCGGCTGATGCGAGAGCGCATCACGCGCGAGTTCGCCGATCGGGCCTGGCAACTGGCCGACGGCCCGGGCGACGCCCCCGCGCTGCTGGTGGACACCGTGGCCACGGTGCTCTCGTCGTTCACCACCCACTCGCTGGTGGTGGATCGTCAGCGGGCCGTGGACGAGGTGGTGGCGCAGTCGGTGCGCATCCTGATGGCGGTGCTCGCCAGCCTGCGGCCGGCGGGCTCGCCCCCGCCGGCGCTCGACGCCCCCTGATCAGGCGGCCGGCAGGAATCGCTCGACCAGCCGCACCCAGTAGCTGGCGGCGATCGGCAGCATCTTGTCGTTAAAGTCGTAGCCGGCGTTGTGCACCATGCAGCCCCCGGTGGCGTGCCCCTCGCCCACGCCGTTGCCGACGATGAAGTAGCAGCCCGGCACCTTCTCGAGCATGAACGAGAAGTCCTCGCTGCCGGTGAGCGGCTGCAGATTCGGGATCAGCCCCGCCTCGCCGAGCCAGTCGCGCGCCACCTGCCGCGCGAAGGCGGTGCTCTCGGCGTCGTTGATCAGCGCGGGGTAGCGCCAGTGGTAGTCGACCTGGGCGCTCGCGCCCAGCGTGGCCGCCTGTCCCTGCACCAGGTCGGTGATCCGCTGGCGCAGCTTCTCGCGCACCTTCGGGTTGTAGGCGCGCACCGTCAGGCGCAGCTCCACCGAATCGGGGATCACGTTGGGCGCCTGGCCACCGTGGATCGCGCCCACCGTCACCACCGCCATCTCGCGCGGGTCGATGTTGCGCGAGACCACCGTCTGCAGCGCGAGCACCACGTGGGCCGCCGCCACCACCGGGTCGACCGACTGGTGCGGCGCCGAGCCGTGCCCGCCGCGCCCGGTGATCGTGATCACGACCGAATCGGACGAGGCCATGAACGAGCCCTCGAGGAAGCCGAACTTGCCCAGCGGAAAGCCCGGCATGTTGTGCATCGCGAAGATCCGGTCGCAGGGGAACCGCTCGAACAGGCCGTCCTCGATCATCTTGCGCCCGCCGCCCAGGCCTTCCTCGGCCGGCTGGAAGATGAGGTTCAGCGTGCCGCTGAAACGGCCCAGGTGCGCCAGGTGGCGTGCGGCCGCCAGCAAGGTGGCGGTGTGGCCGTCGTGCCCGCAGGCGTGCATCTTGCCGCTGATGCGGCTGGCGTAGGGCAGGCCGGTGCGCTCCTGGATCGGCAACGCGTCCATGTCGGCGCGCAGGCCGATGCGCGGGCCCTCGCCCCGGCGCAGCGTGCCCACCACCCCGGTGCCGCCCAGCCCGCGGTGCACCTCGTAGCCCCAGGCGGTCAGCCGTTCGGCCACCAGGTCGCTGGTGACGTGCTCCTCGTAGGCGAGTTCCGGGTGGGCGTGGATCCGGTGGCGCAGTTCGATCATCTCCGGGGCGATCGTGCGGATGCCCGGCAGGACCTGATCGTCGAGTTCGGTGCTCATGGTGGCGTGGCTTTCGAGGTGACGGGGGTGACGCTGCAGGCGCCCGACGCGCGCGCGGCCTGCGACTTCTGGGGCTGGACACTAGCGGGCGCTCCCGGCGCTGGCAAGCGCGCCGCCGGGCCCGGCGGGTGCGGCGAGGGCCTACAATGCGCCTCCGGAACCTCGACCACCCGGGCCCCGCCCGTTTCACCACATGGCAACCATCCTTCAGAACCTCCCCGTCGGCCAGAAGGTCGGCATCGCGTTTTCCGGCGGCCTGGACACCAGCGCCGCGCTGCTGTGGATGCGCCAGAAGGGCGCGGTTCCCTACGCGTACACCGCGAACCTCGGCCAGCCCGACGAACCCGACTACGACGAGATCCCGCGCCGCGCGCTGCAGTACGGGGCGCAGAAGGCCCGGCTGATCGACTGCCGCGCGCAGCTGGTCGCCGAGGGCATCGCCGCGCTGCAAAGTGGCGCCTTCCACATCTCCACCGCCGGCATCACCTACTTCAACACCACCCCGATCGGGCGCGCGGTCACCGGCACGATGCTGGTCAACGCGATGAAGGAGGATGACGTCAACATCTGGGGCGACGGCAGCACCTTCAAGGGCAACGACATCGAGCGCTTCTACCGCTACGGGCTGCTGGCCAACCCGGCGCTGAAGATCTACAAGCCCTGGCTCGACCAGGCCTTCATCGACGAACTCGGCGGGCGCGCCGAGATGTCCGAGTTCATGCGCCAGTCGGGCTTCGCCTACAAGATGTCGGCCGAGAAGGCCTACTCCACCGACTCCAACATGCTGGGCGCCACGCACGAGGCGAAGGACCTCGAGCACCTGAACAGCGGCATCCGGATCGTGCAGCCGATCATGGGCGTGGCCTTCTGGCGCGACGAGGTCGAGGTCAGGCGCGAGGAGGTGCGGGTGCGCTTCGAGGAGGGCCGGCCGGTGGCGCTGAACGGCGTCGCCTACGACGATCCGGTCACGCTGATGTTGGAGGCCAATGCGATCGGCGGGCGCCACGGGCTGGGCATGAGCGACCAGATCGAGAACCGCATCATCGAGGCCAAGAGCCGCGGCATCTACGAGGCGCCCGGCCTGGCGCTGCTGTTCATCGCGTACGAGCGCCTGGTCACCGGCATCCACAACGAGGACACGATCGAGCAGTACCGCGACAACGGCCGCCGGCTGGGCCGCCTGCTCTACCAGGGCCGCTGGTTCGACCCGCAGGCGATCATGCTGCGCGAGACCGCCCAGCGCTGGGTGGCGCGCGCGGTCACCGGCGAGGTCACGCTGGAGCTGCGTCGCGGCAACGACTACTCGATCCTGAACACCGAATCGCCCAACCTCACCTACAAACCCGAGCGGCTCACGATGGAGAAGGGCGAGTCGATGTTCTCGCCGCAGGACCGCATCGGTCAGCTCACGATGCGCAACCTCGACATCGTCGACACCCGCGAGAAGCTGATCACCTATAGCAAGGTGGGGCTGATCAGCACCGGGAGCGGCTCGATGCTGCCGCAGCTGGGTCACGAGGAAGACCCGAAGTAAGGGTCGACGGTTCGCGCAGCATCGCCTCGAAGGTGCTCGCGAACCGGTGCGCGTCGCCGGGCCAGCGCGCCGACAGGTAGTGGCCGTCGCGAACCACGAATCCGGCCGAGAGGTCTTCGGGTGAGTCGCGACGCAAGGGCGCGGGCCCCGTCTCGAAGTCCCCGGGTCGCGCCAGCGCGGCACTCACCTCGGCCTGCACCGTCTGCGGGTAGGTGCGGTAATAGTCGCCCAGCCACAGCGCGGTGAGCGCCCAGGCGCTCAGCTCCATCGCGCGGGTCAACGCGGTGGTGCGCCGTCCGTGCAGCACCGAGCGGCCATCGGCCCGGCGCGATCGGGCCGCCAGCACCACGCCGTGGCAGATCGCGCCCACCGGCCGCTGCGCCTCGAACATCCGCGCCACAAACACCTGCAGCGTCGCCGATTCCAGGTACTCGCGCATGCCCTTCGCGTGGCCACCGGGCAGGACCAGCCCATCGGGCGACAGCGCATCGAGCGCGTCGTGGCGCAACGGCTGTCGAAAGGCCGGGTCGACGGCCAGCCGGGCGAAGGCCTCGCGCCCGCGCGCGTCCGCGCGCAACAGGCCCTTCCAGGGCCCGAGCCCATGGCCGTCGAGCATGCGGGCGTCGGCACGGCACGCCTGGCCGTCCGGCGTCGCGAAAACGACCCGGTGGCCGTGGTCGCTCAGCACCTGCCAGGGCACCGACACCTCGGTCGGGTCGACATCGCACGAGGGCAGCGGGATCAGGACGAGCGACAGGTCAGGCTCCTTCGCGGGCGATCGCGCCCGGCACCGGACCGATCGTAGCGCGTGCCCCGGGATTCGGCATGGCCCGGGCTGGACCGTGCGCGCGATCCCTGAGTACCCTGGCCGCATCGCGCACCGCGCCCGACCGCACCGGACTCCATGACCACCCACCGCCCGAGCACCGAGACCGCCCCGCCCGACGTCGACGTCCTGATCATCGGGGCCGGGCTCTCCGGCCTGTACCAGCTGATCCGCGTTCGCGAGCTCGGCCTGAGCGCCCGCGTGATCGAGCGGGGCAGCGACGTCGGCGGCACCTGGTACTGGAACCGCTATCCCGGCGCCCGCTTCGACTCCGAGAGCTACAGCTACGGCTTCTCGTTCTCCAAGGAGCTGCTCGAGGAGTGGGATTGGTCGGAGCACTTCGCGCCGCAGCCGGAGACGCTGCGCTACATCGGCTTCGTGGCCGACAAGTTCGACCTGCGACGCGACGTCCTCTTCAACCGCCTGGTGCGCACCGCGGTCTGGGACGAACCGGGCCGGCGATGGGTGCTCACGCTGGACACCGGCGAGACGATGAGCGCGCGCTTCCTGGTGACCGCGATCGGCGCGCTGTCGGTGCCCACGCTGCCGAAGATCCCGGGCATCGGCACCTTCCAGGGGCGCGCCTGCCACACCGCCGAGTGGCCGCACGAACCGGTGCGGTTCGAGGGCCTGCGGGTCGCGGTGATCGGCACCGGGGCCACCGGTGTGCAGACGATCCAGGAGGTCGCCAAGACCGCCGCCAGCCTCACCGTGTTCCAGCGCACGCCGAACTGGTGCGCGCCGCTGCACAACCGCCCGATCACCCCCGAGGAGCAGCGCACGCTGAAGGCGAGCTACCCCGACATCTTCCGTCGCTGCCGCGAGAGTGTCTCGGGCTTCATCCACAACCCCGATCCGCGCAGCGCGCTCGAGGTGAGCCCCGAGGAGCGCGAGGCCTTCTGGGAGCAGCGCTACGCCGAGCCCGGTTTCGGCATCTGGGTGGGCAACTTCCGCGACGTGCTGAGCAACCGCGAGGCCAACGCGCTGATGTCCGACTTCGTCGCGCGCAAGATCCGCCAGCGCGTGAAGGACCCGGCCACCGCCGAGAAGCTGATCCCGAAGAACCACGGCTTCGGCACGCGCCGACTGCCGCTGGAGACGCGCTACTACGAGGTCTACAACCAGCCCAACGTGACGCTGGTCGACCTGCACGAGACCCCGATCGAGGCGATCACCCCCACCGGGATCCGCACCACCGGGCGCCAGTTCGCGTTCGACATGATCATCTTCGCCACCGGCTTCGACGCGCTGACCGGCGCCTACGACCAGATCGACATCCGCGGCACCGGCGGGCAACGACTGAAGGACCAGTGGAAGGGTGGCGCGAAGACCTTCTTCGGCATCCAGAACGCGGGCTTCCCGAACCTGCTGATGGTGATGGGCCCGATGGGCGCGCTGGGCAACATCCCGCGCAGCATCGAGTACAACGTCGAGTGGGTGACCGGGCTGCTGCGCCACCTGCGCGACCACCGCCTGACGCGGGTCGAGGTGCGTCCCGAGGGCGTCCAGGCCTGGATGGACGTCTGCCGCAAGGCCTCCGCGGGCCTGCTCTCCAACGAGGTGAACTCGTGGATGACCGGGGTCAACTTCAATGTGGAGGGCAAGACCGAGCGGGTGCTGGCCCGCTACAGCGGCACGGGGCCGGACTACCGGGCCAAGGCCGATGCGGTGGCGGCGGGGGGGTATCGGGAGCTGGACCTGGCGTAGTTCGATCTTTGCTCACTGCGGGGGCTGCAGGGGTCGTCCCGCACAAGTTGGTGCCTTCGGACCAAACACAAAGGGGGACCGAAGATAGTCGGGTTGCTGTAGGTTCGTGAACGCTTGACGTTCCATACATTGCGCGGCTCTCCTACCACAACGTGTTGGGGGGTGGCGATCTAGTTCGCAAAGCGATACATGGGAATATGCCTCCGAATGAGCACGGGCAGGCGGTGAGTTCGGTCTCGTCGTCAGCGAAGCATTGGGGGCAAGTCGATGTACGCTGCGACAATTCTCAGGGCGCACATGAGATCGACGAAGGGTCCTCTTCGGCGAGACTCTTGACTCGGGTGTCGAAGGCTCGCCAAAGAGAGCGGTTATACGCGCAAAGGAATCCTGAATGTACATTGACAAAATCCACCTAAAGAACATCCGTGGATTCGATGAATTGGAATTTTCGCTTGCACGACCTGGGGGAAGGTATGCCGGCTGGACGGTCTTTACTGGCGACAACGGATCCGGAAAGAGCACACTGCTAAAAGCCATTGCCGTCGCCCTTACGGGGAAGGACACTGCCCGCGCTCTACAGCCCAGCTTTCATCGATGGATTCGCGAGGGGACGAACGAAGCCTTCGTCGAACTTGGAGTTGCTCGCGTTGAGAGTGATGATTTCCTCACAGAGGGTGGCCGCCTACCCCAGAAGGTCTTCGGCGCTCGCTTATCACTCAGGAATGGAAAGAAAGAGCCGGTACTCGAAGCCGCGCGGCCCACTGGCGAGTCGAGAAAGAACTATTCGACCCCGCAGAGAACGATTTGGTCTCAGGGTGCTAAGGGCTGGTTTTCTTGTGGTTACGGACCATTCCGACGCGTCTTCGGCGCTTCTCCCGAGGCCATGCGGCAGATGGTCGCACCGGCGACAGAGAGGTTCGTCACCATGTTCCAGGAAGCAGCTTCGCTCGCAGAGGTGGATCAATGGCTGCGCAACCTTAGCCACCGCTCCCTCGAGGACCGTGCAGAAGCTGGAGATGCGCGACGCCAACGTGACCTTATCATCGAGGTTCTTCGCGACGAACTGATGCCGAATCAGATCACAGTGGATCGAATCGACTCCGATGGCTTGTGGCTTAAGGATCGCAATGGACTTCAGCTTTCCTGGAGCGAAATGAGCGACGGCTACCGGTCGGCCCTCGCCCTGCTTGCGGACATACTTCGCCATTTGATTAACATATACGGCTACACCGACCTGATCGGTCGAGATAATAACGGAAAATTGCACTTCAAACGAAGCGGAGTAGTCTTAGTCGACGAGATTGATGCCCACCTGCATCCTGAGTGGCAGCGTGAGATTGGTTTTTGGCTGAAAAGCCACTTTCCTAACATTCAGTTTCTCGTCACAACGCACAGCCCAATTATTTGCCAAGCGGCCGACGAGAACGGCCTCTTTGTCCTTCCGGAACCTGGCAGCGCTTGCAGGCCAAGGGCATTGAGTCGCGACGAATACGACAAGGTGATCGCTTCAAGACCAGATACGATTCTCTTGACATCTGCTTTCGGTCTACAAAACACGCGTTCGCCAAAAGCAGTGGAAGCACGCGCCCAGTATGCGCAGCTCATGTCCAAGCAACGCGCAGGGGCGAAGCTCAGCCAGGAAGAACTCAAACTAGTCGGGCAACTGCAATTGTTCGCCCAGACCGAGGAGGAGCGCTAGCAGGTGCGACGTATCTATCGCTCGCCGTTGCCTCCGCGGACGCAGACCTACCTTGACCAACGCCGGATCGCGACGGCCAACCTGACCAATGTCGGCGCGGTATGGAAGAACGCTCGCAAGACTAAGGCACTTCGAACGGTCGTCCGTACTCTGCAATCGATGGCTGGCACTCGAGAACGCTGCATGTACTGTGTTGACTCACACGGAAGTGACATCGAGCACTTCTGGCCCAAGTCAAGCCACATTCAGAAAGTCTTCGAGTGGTCCAATATGTTGCTCTGTTGCACCGAGTGCGGTCGCATCAAGGGAGATCGATTCCCCCTCTTGCCGGACGGTCAGCCAGTCCTTGTGGATCCCAGTGCGGAGGATCCGTGGGAACACCTGGACTTTGACCCGGACACTGGCAATATCACAGCCCGATTCGACTTGGCAAGCGGATCGCTCTCTGAAAGAGGGCTCGGGACCGTGCGGCTGCTACAACTTGATCGCCGAGAAGCGATTACTGAAGGTTACCGCCGTACCTACCAACGCCTTGCCGATCGCGTCAACCGTACACTCGCGGGCTCCCAATTGACCGCGCCATCGAGACTAGCCGCGGAATTGATGCAGTTAGACGAACATGGGCTACTAGGTTGGTGCTTTGGGCCCATTGGCTCCCAGATTCAGCCGTTCGCAGCGTTGCGACTTTACCTTCCAGACAATTGGAACGCCTGCGTAGCTGCGGCTCGGTAGTTGGCCTGCCAACCCGCCGCCTTGGAGGATTTGCAGGAACGAACAGTCCGAAGTGCTGTAAGCACTTCACCATGGCATCCCGCGGAGCGAGACCTAGTCCGACGCAGAGCGTTCGCTCGACGACGCAGCGTGCAATCCCTTGTTCGTCGCCCAAGCGCATCCGCAAATCTATAGGCAACGACCAAGCTCAGGAGAAGACTTCTACGCAACAGCGCGAACCCGCCCGTTCGAAGACAAAGACTGGTGCCGGAGGCCGGAATCGAACCGGCACGCCCTTTCGGGCACCGGATTTTGAGTCCGGCGCGTCTACCAGTTCCACCACTCCGGCTGGCAAGCGAACCGCGATTATCCCGATTCCGCTGCCCGACATCAAACCGGACTGCCCGCCGTTTGCGCGGGTGACCCGGGGCGGTAGAGTCCGGGACATGAAGACACCCTACGATTTCAACGGCAAGGTGGCGCTGGTCACCGGCGCCGCCTCGGGCATCGGGCTGCACTGCGCCCAGACCTTCGCCAGCGCTGGCGCGCGCGTGGTGCTCGCCGATCAGCAGGCGCAGTCCCTCGAATCGGCCGTCGCGCAGATCCGCGCCGCGGGCGGCCAGGCCACCGCCGTGCGGGTGGACGTCGCCGACCCCGCCTCCGTGCAGGCGATGGTCGACGCGGCGATCGCCGCGCACGGACGGCTGGACATCGCGGTGAACAACGCGGGCGTGGCCGGCGGGCGAACCCCCACCGACAAGTACGCGCTCGATGACTGGCACCGCGTGATCGGCATCAACCTCACCGGTGTGTTCCTGTGCCTGCGCTCGCAGATGCCCGCGATGGCCCGGGGCGGCGGCGGCGCGATCGTCAACCTCGCCTCCATCCTCGGCTCGGTGGCGCTGGCCGGCACGCCCGCATACACCGCCTCCAAGCACGGCGTCGTCGGGCTCACCCGCACCGCCGCGCTCGACGGCGCGTCGCAGGGCATCCGGGTGAACGCGGTGGGCCCCGGCTTCATCGAGACCCCGATGATCGCGCAGGCGCTCGCCGACCCGGAACGCACCGCGCACCTGGTCACCCAGCACCCGATCGGCCGTCTCGGCCAGCCGCAGGAGATCGCCAACACGATTGCCTTCCTGTGCTCGGACCAGGCCAGCTTCACCACCGGCGCGTACTACACCGTCGACGGCGGTTACACCGCGCGCTGAGTCGCGGCCAAGGGTCGGGGCGCCGCGTGCGCCTTGCCCCTCGGGCCTCAGGTCTTCGGAATCAGCCAGAGCTGGCGCGAGCGTGCCAGCACGCGGCCCTGCGCGTCGAAGATCGCGGTGCCGGCGTGCAGCTTGCGGCCCTCGGCGAGGATCGGCCAGCCGATCACCACGTGCGGCTCGCCCACCCGGACCGGGGCATCGATCGCGACCGTCATCCGACCGGTCACCAGCGGCGGGCCATCCGCCAGCCGGTAGTTCCAGGCGATGCCCGCCGGACAGTCCAGCGCGGCCCAGACGATCGGGTCGCTGACGGTGTGCCCGTCCGGTCCGGCGAAGCCCGGGTCCGGCGTCCAGTCGGTGGCCACCAGTTCGGTTCCCTCGATCGGCGACGGGGCCAGCCGCAGCCCGTCGTGCGCCTCGCGCGACACGCCGCAGCCGAAGCAGCGCAGGTAGGCATTGCCGATCGACTGAGCCGAGCGCCAGCGGCCGATCGCGCCCGCCGCCGCGGCCGCGCTCAGGCTCGGCGATGTCGGCACCTCGAGGTCCAGGCGAGCGCCCCGCGCCTCGGCCAGCAGCCGTTCGCCCTCGTGCAGGCACACGGCGCCATCGGCCCCGGTGCGCAGATCGAGCGGGGTGTCCAGCGGGATCGGCGCGCGCAGCGTGATCTCGGCCACGGTCCCGGGATCGGTGCGCCCTCCCCGGTCGCCATCGGCGCGTTCGGACCACGCCGCCGCGAGCAGGCCGGCGCAATAGCCGCCATTGCCCGAGGTGGGCGGGCCGTTGAACCGCGCGGGTATGATCATCGCTGCCATGATTTCCTCGTGATGCCGGGCCGGCCCCGGACGTCGCCGCCCCATCGAACGCGCGCAGCATAGCGCGCGCCGGGGGCCAGACCCGCCGACTCGCGCAGCCTCTTCGAAACGAGCCACCCGCATGAAACTGATCCTGATCCGCCACGGGCTGCCGGTGCGCAGCGACCACCACGCCGATCCGCCGCTCTCGCCCGAGGGCATCGAACAGGCGGCGCGCATGGCGCGATGGCTGCGCCACGAAGGCATCGACGCGCTGTACACCAGCCCGATGCGCCGGGCCGTCGAAACGGCGGCGCCGTTGGCCGAGCTCACCGGCCTCTCGCCGGTGACGCTGGACGGCGTCGCCGAGTACGACCGGCACAGTGGCGAGTACATCCCGATCGAGGAGCTCAAGCGCACCGACTACGCCGCCTGGCAGGCGCTGGTCGCGGGCCAGCGCGTCGGCGACGTCGCCGCCTTCCGGGAGCGGGTCGTCGCCGACCTCGCGCCGCTGGCGCGCCAGCACCGCGGGGGCACCGTCGCGGTGTGCTGCCATGGCGGCGTGATCAACGTCTGGGCCACCCACGTGCTGGGCATGGAGCCGCGGCTCTTCTTCGAGCCGCACTACACCAGCGTGAACCGTTTCCTGTGCTCGAGCGCCGGCCACCTCAGCCTGGCCAGCCTGAACGAGACCGCGCACCTGCGCTGACCGGGATTAACACCACCGGCGCTCTGTTGGATACTGGCGGATCGACCGACAGAACAACAGGGTGGGAGGAGGCGCGGTGCGGCAATGGCTGAAGGCCCTTGCGCGAGGCTTCGCGCGTGGCGAGCCACGCACTCGGGACCCGGCGCACGCGCCCGGCCCCGGGGCGTCGGTGCCCTCGACGCTCGATCTGCCGACGCCCGCCTCGCCCGCGCGCGCAGCGCCAGTGCGCGAGGACGCCGACGCGCCGACGATCCAGGGGCGCAGCGACCTGCCCGTGTTCGGGCTCGATCACCCGTTCGCGCTGTCGGCCGATGCGCTGCGCGCGCTGATCGGTGGCAAGGCGGCCTCGCTCGTGGCGATGCGCGGTGCGCTGGGGCTGCCGGTGCCGCCCGGATTCGTGCTGGGCACGCCGCTGTGCGCGCGGGTGCTGGACCACGGCTGGCCCGCGGGCCTGAGCCAACGCATCGATGCCGAAGTGGCCCGCCTCGAGCGCGCGACACAGCGCGTGATGGGCGACGCGCACCGACCGCTGCTGGTGTCGGTGCGTTCCGGTGCCGCGGTGTCGATGCCGGGGATGATGGACACCCTGCTCAACCTCGGCGCCAATCCCCTGACCATCGACGCCCTGGCCCGGCAGACCGGCGACGCCCGTTTCGCCCTGGGCACCTGGTTGCGCTTCGTGCGCCAGTACGCGGTGTCGGTGCTCGGCGTGGACGAGGCCGAGATGCCCGCCGCGCCGCCGGCCGACGCCGACGAGCGGGTGCTGCGCGACGCGGTGCTGGCCGTGCGTTCGCACTGCGAGCGACGGGGCACCCCGATCCCGGACCACCCTCGCGATCAGCTGCACGCGGCGATCGGGGCCGTGTTCGGCTCGAGCCGATCGGAGCGCGCCCGCCGCTACGCGGCACGCGAATCGATGCCCGAGGTCCCGCCCACCGCCGTGGTGGTCCAGGCGATGGTCTTCGGCAACCTGGGCAGCGACAGCGGCACGGGCGTGGCCTTCAGCCGCGATCCCTCCACCGGGCTGGGCCCACCCTGCGGCGACTTCCTGCCCGACGCCCAGGGCGAGGACGTGGTCGGGGGCACCCGACCGACACTGCCGCTGGCGGCGATGCGCGACCATGTGCCACAGGCTCACGAGGCGCTGATGTCCGCCATCACGCGGCTGGAGGCGCACTACCGCGACCTGTGCGACATCGAGTTCACCGTCCAGGAAGGCCGGCTCTACCTGTTGCAGGCGCGCCCCGGCAAGCGGGCCGCGATCGCCGCGGTGCGGCTGGCGGTCGCGCTGGTCGACGATCCGGCCATCCGGCTGTCGCGGGCCGAGGCGCTCGGCCGCGTCTCGCGCGAGCACCTGCAGCAGCTCCAGTCGCGCGCGTCCTGGAAGGACGGAGCGCCGCGTGCCGCGCTCGGGATCGGTGCGTCGCCGGGCGTGGTCAGCGGCATCGTCTGCACCGACCCCGACCAGGTCGCCGTCCGGGCGGCCGGCGGCCAACGGGTGATCCTGGTCCGCGACGCCACCTCGCCGCACGACGTGCACGGCATGATCGCGGCCGCCGGCATCCTGACGGCCACCGGCGGCATGGTCAGCCACGCCGCGCTGGTGGCGCGTGCCTGGGGCATCGCGGCGGTGTGTGGCGCGAGCGCCTTGCGATTCGACCCGGACGCCCGGCTGCACGACGAACCGCTGCGCGATGGCGAGGTGATCACGATCGACGGGACCACCGGCGAGGTCTGCCGAGGCGATTGGGCGCAAGCCGATGGCTCCGAGCCCGCCGAGCTGGCGGTGCTGCGGACCTGGGCCGCCGAGCAGGGCGTGGTGCTCGGCGAGGCGCCGCCGTTCGACCCGATCGCACCGGCGCCCGGGGACACGGCGCTGGGTCGCGACCGGGAGGAGGCCGTGCCGCCGGATCGCCTGGGCCTGCTGCGCGCCATCGCGCTGGGCGGTTTCTCGCGCCTCGAACGACTGGCGGCGAGCCTGGGCACCGACGCCGCCACGGTGCAGGCGCAACTCGATGCGCTTCCACCCGACCACGCCCTGGCCTCCCCGCGGGGCTGGCACCTGGGCACCACCGGCAAGACCTGGCTGGCCCAGGCACTGGCCGAGGAGCGCGCCCGGATCGATCCCACGCGCGCCGCGGCGCTCTACGAGGCCTTCATGCGGCTCGATGCCCGCTACAAGGCGCTGGTCACCGAGTGGCAACTGCGCACCGTCGATGGTCGGCAGGCGCCCAACGACCACGGCGACGCCGCCCACGACCAGCGCGTGCTGGCCGGGATGCGCTCGCTGCACGACGAGTTCGCCGCGCCGATGGCCGAGGCGATCGCTCTGTTGCCGCGGCTGGCCACCTACCGTCGACGCTTCCAGCACGCCGCGGCCGCGATCGCCGGCGGCGATCACACGATGATCGCCAGCCCGCTGAAGGACAGCTATCACGGCGTGTGGTTCGAATGGCACGAGGAACTGATCCATCTGGCGGGCCGCGACCGGATGACGGAGGAGACGGCCCAACGATGAGCCGCGCGTCGCCGACCCGGCCCGCGCACCACCACGAGGAGGAGAGGACATGGCGTCAACCCATTGGATCGTCGAAGGGGCGATAGACCCCAAGTGGCCGATCAACACCCGCGCCAACATCGGCGAGGTCTTTCCCGAGGTGCTCACGCCGCTCACCTACGAGCTCGGCGTGATCCCGGCGGAGGCAGGCTGGCGCGATGCGTACCGTCGCCTGGGCATCCTGCGCCAGGACGACTTCTCCGACGACCGGCCGGTGATCATCGGCCTGTACGGCGGCTACGGCTACCTGAACGTCTCCTTCCTGCGGATGCTGGGCGTGCGCGCGCCGGGCTCGTCGGCGGAGGCGATCGATGCCACGCTGTTCGGCGAGGGCAACCCGCCGCCCTACGTGCCCCGCCCTGGCGACAAGAGCCTGATCTCGTCGGTGAAGATCCTCGGCCAGGTCCTCAAGGCGCTGGGCACGAAGGGGCCGCCCGCGATCGTCGACGACAGCTACCAGACGGTGGAGCGCTGGGAGGCTCAGCAGCCGGCGCTGCACGCCGACGACGAGACGCTGCTGCGCTACCTGCTCGCGTACCCGCCGGTGCTGCGCCGGGTGTTCGGCAACCACCTCGAGTCCTCGTCGCTCGCGAGCATCGTCTGCGGCATGCTCGCCGACGGCGCGAAGGCCGCGGGCGACCCGGGGCTGGCCACGCGCCTGATCGGCGCGGCCGGCGACGTGCTCTCGGCGAGCTATTCGCAGGACCTCTACCAGATCGCCAAGCTGGTGCGCGACGACCCGGTGCTGCGCGCCTGCTTCGACCAGGGCGTCGACGGCCTGCTCGCGCGGCTGCGCGACCGTCCGGAGGCGGCGACCTTCCTCGCGCGCTTCGACGGCTTCATCGCGCGCCACGGGCATCGCGGCCCGAACGACTGGGAGATGTCCTCTCGCACCTGGGAGAACACGCCCGAGCTCGCCCTGGTCGCGATCGACCGGATGCGCCTGGCCACCCACGATCTCGCCCCCGATGCCCGCGTGGCCGACACCGCCGAGCAGCGCGAGGCCGCCGCGGTGAAGGTGATCCCGCACCTGAAGTGGATGGACAAGGGCAACTTCCGCAAGGCGCTGCTGGCGGCGCCGATCTGGTCGCGGGCGCGCGAGGCCACCCGCGATCGCGCGATCCGCGCGGGACTGCCCCCGAAGCGCGTGTTCCGGGAGCTGGTGCGACGCGCCGCCGAGCGCGGCGGGCCCGCCGATCCCCGGATGGTGGCGATGCTCAAGCCCACCACCGAGCTGGGCGAGTACCTGAAGGACCCACGCCGCTTCCGGCCGATCATCGAGGAACGCTGGGCGCTGCGCGAGCGCTTCGCCGCGGTGACGCCGCCCTTCTTCATCACGACGCCCGAAGAGGTTCCGGGCATCGAGGAGCTCGAGACCCGGCAGGCCACGCACACGAAGGCGACGGCCGCCCGGCCCGGCGAGTCCCTGAAGGGCGACCCGGGCGCCGCCGGCGTGGCGCGTGGCCGGGCCCGGGTGGTGCTCGACCCGAGCGACGCCCGGGGCCTGCAACCCGGCGAGGTGCTGGTGGCGCCGCTGACCGATCCGGCGTGGACGCCGCTGTTCCTGCCGGCCGCCGCGGTGGTGGTCAACGTCGGCGCCTTGATGAGCCACGCGGTGATCGTCTCGCGCGAGTTGGGCATCCCCTGCGTGGTCGCCGTCACCGACGCCACCGAGCGCATCCGCGACGGCATGCTGGTGGAGGTGGACGGGGCGGCCGGCCAGGTGCGTATCCTGGAGGCTGCCTGACCTCGATGACCTGACCGATGCGACTGTCGGATTTCGACTACCACCTGCCCGAAGACCTGATCGCCCACCAGCCGGCCGCGCAACGCAGCGCGAGCCGGCTGCTTCGGGTGCCCGAACGCAGCCCGCTGCAGGACCGGCGATTCGACGAACTGCCCGAGCTGCTGGCGCCAGGCGACCTGCTGGTGGTCAACGACACCCGGGTGATCAAGGCCCGCCTGCTGGGCAGCAAGGCCGATTCGGGCGGCCGCATCGAGGTGATGGTCGAGCGGATCACCGGCGAGCACGAGGCGCTGGCGCAGATCCGGGCCAGCAAGCCGCCGCGGGCGGGCACCGCGCTGCGGCTGGGCGACTCGCGGGCCGAGGTGCGGTCGCGCGAGGGCGAGTTCTATCGCTTGCGGTTCGACGACCCGGTGCTGGTGGCGCTCGATCGCGACGGTCGCCTGCCCCTGCCCCCCTACATCACGCGCGAACCCGAGGCCCCCGACGAGACCCGCTACCAGACCGTGTACGCGCGAGAGGCCGGCGCGGTGGCCGCGCCCACCGCGGGGCTGCACTTCGATGCGGCCCTCTTCGAGCGCCTGAGCGCGCGGGGCGTGCCGCGCGCGAACGTGACGCTGCACGTCGGCGCGGGCACGTTCCAGCCGGTGCGGCACGAGGACCTCTCGAAGCACCGGATGCACACGGAGCGCTACACGATTCCACCGGAAACGGTGGCGGCGGTAGCCCAGGCCCGCGCGCGCGGGGCACGGGTGATCGCGGTGGGGACGACCTCGCTGCGGGCCTTGGAGAGCCGCGCCGCCGCCGACGGATCACTGTCGGCCGGCAGCGGGGAAACCGACCTCTTCATCACGCCGGGCTACCCGTTCCGGGTCGTCGATGCGCTGATCACCAACTTCCACCTGCCGCGCTCGACGCTGCTGATGCTGGTCAGCGCGTTCGCCGGGGTCGATCGCATTCGCGAGGCCTACGCGCACGCGATCGGGAACCGATACCGGTTCTTCAGCTACGGCGACGCGATGCTGCTGGATCGCGCCGCCGCGGCCGGGATCACTTCTTGACGAGCGAGCAGACGCTCTGGCTGAGCGGGCGGAACGCCTGCTCGGCCGGCACGGTGGCCTTCAGCTTGAAGTAGTCCCAGGGCACCTTCGACTCCGACGGCTTCTTCACCTCGAACAGGTACATTTCGCGCATCATCCGGCCGTCCTCGCGGATGCGGCCGTTCTTCACGAACATGTCGTTGATCGGGTTGGCCCGCATCCACTTGTTGACGACATCGGTGTCGTCGGTGCCGGTGGCCTTGACCGCCTTCAGGTAGTGCATCGTCGACGAATACGCGCCCGCCTGCAGCATGTTGGGCATCTTCTTCATCTTCTCGAAGTAGCGCCGCGACCACTTGCGGGTCTCGTCGTTCAGGTCCCAATAGAACGCCGACGCCAGCAACATGCCCTGGGTGACCTGCAGACCGAGCGAGTGCACGTCATTGATGAACAGCAGCAGGCCCGCGAGTTGCTGGTTCTTCGTGATGCCGAACTCGTTGGCGCCCTTGATCGTGTTCACGGTGTCGCCGCCGGCGTTGGCCAGGCCGATGATCTTGGCCTTGGACGCCTGCGCCTGCATCAGGAACGACGAGAAGTCCGCGGTGTTCAGCGGATGGCGCACGCTGCCGACGATCTTGCCGCCCTCGGCCTTGACCACGTCCGCGGTGTCCTTCTCCAGCGAGTGCCCGAACGCGTAGTCGGCCGTCAGGAAGAACCAGGAATCGCCGCCGCCCTTGACCACGCCACGCCCGACCACCGCGGCCAGCGCGTAGGTGTCCCAGGCGTAGTGCACGGTGACCGAGTTGCAGTTCTCGTTGGTGAGGCGGCTGGTGCCGGGCCCGGACAGCAGCGCGAGCTTGTTGCGCTGCTTGGCGACTTCCGAGGCGGCCAGCGCGGTGGCCGAGGCCCCGACGTCGCCGAGGATGTCGACCTTCTGCGAATCGAACCACTCGCGCGCCTTGGACGCGGCGAGGTCGGCCTTGTTCTGGTGGTCGGCGAACACGACCTCGATCGGGAAGCCGTGAATCTTGCCGCCGAAGTCCTCGATCGCGAGCTTGACCGCCTCGACGGTGCCCATGCCAGTGAGGTCGGCATACAGGCTGTTCATGTCGTTGAGCAGGCCGATCTTGATGACGCCATCGGAGATCTTCGGGGTGATCTTGGGCGCGGCCCCCTGGCCATGCGCGGTGCCGGCGATCACGCCGACGGCGGCCGCGGCCGCCAGCGCGGTCGTCAGTCTCCTGAGCGTGCCGCGGGTCTCGCCTCGGCTGGTCTGGGATGTGAGTTGCATCGGGTCTCCTCCGTCCGTCGTGACGGCTGTGGTGGTTGGCGCGGGCGCGCCGATCGCGCCCGGAGGCGGATCTTAACCTTGCCGCCACCGGGGCCCAAGTCCCGGTTCATCGCTCGAACCCCGTCGCGCTTGCGGTAAGCTCCCCACGCCTTTCCGCCCCGCCTCCACGCCGCGCATGCTGCATTTCGACACCCTCGCCACCGACGGACTCGCCCGGCGCGCGCGCCTGCGCCTGACCCACGGGGTCGTCGAGACACCCATCTTCATGCCGGTAGGCACCTATGGCGCGGTCAAGGCGATGAGTCCGGCCGAGCTCGAGGCGGTCGGGGCGCAGATCATCCTGGGCAACACCTTCCACCTGTGGCTGCGTCCCGGGCTGTCGGTGATCGAGTCGTTCGGCGGCCTGCACCGTTTCAATGGCTGGAATCGTCCGCTGCTGACGGACTCCGGCGGCTTCCAGGTCTTCAGCCTGGGGCAGATGCGCAAGATCTCCGAGCAGGGCGTGCGCTTCGCGTCGCCGATCAACGGCGACAAGCTGATGCTCACGCCCGAGGAGTCGATGCGCATCCAGACGGTGCTGAACTCGGACGTCGCGATGATCTTCGACGAGTGCACGCCGTACGAGATCGACGGCCAGCCCGCGACGCACACGCAGGCCGCCGACTCGATGCGCCTGTCACTGCGCTGGGCCCGGCGCTCGCGCGACGCGTTCGATGCGCTGGCCAACCCGAACGCGCTGTTCGGCATCGTCCAGGGCGGCATGTACGAGGACCTCCGCGACGAATCGCTCGCGGGCCTGGTCGACATCGGCTTTCACGGGTATGCGATCGGCGGCCTGTCGGTGGGCGAACCCAAGGAGGACATGCTGCGGATGCTGGCGCACGTGGCGCCGCGCCTGCCCGCGGGCGCGCCGCGCTACCTGATGGGGGTGGGCACGCCCGAGGACCTGGTCGAGGGTGTGTCGCAGGGCATCGACCTCTTCGACTGCGTGATGCCCACCCGCAACGCGCGCAATGGCTGGCTGTTCACCCGCTTCGGCGACCTGCGCCTGCGCAACGCGCGCTTTCGCGACGACACCCGGCCGATCGACGAGACCTGCCGCTGCTACGCGTGTGCGAACTTCTCGCGGGCCTACATCCACCACCTGCAGCGTGTCGACGAGATCCTGGGCGCGCGCCTGGCGACGATCCACAACCTCCACTACTACCTGGACCTGATGGCACGGATGCGCGAGGCGATCGAGACCGGGACGTTCACGCCGTTCAGGGTGCGCTTCGCGGCCGACCGGGCCCGCGGCGTCGGGTAGCGGGCGAGCGTCGGCGGCGGCGCAAGCCGGACCCCGAGCCCGCGGCGCACCAGGCCGGCTGTCAACACTCCCCCGTTTCGCCGACTCACCGTGGTTTCGGGCGGGTTATAATTCCCGGTTGCCCCAAGGAGGAAAAAACGTGCTGATTTCAACGGCTTACGCCCAGGGAGCCGCCGGCTCCACCGAGCAGCAGATCTTCGGCTTCCTGCCGATCATCCTGATGTTCGTGGTGTTGTACTTCCTGATGATCCGTCCGCAGATGAAGCGCGCGAAGGAGCACCGCACGATGCTCGACGCGCTGAAGAAGGGCGACGAGGTCGTCACTTCCGGCGGCGTGGTGGGCAAGGTGATCAAGGTCGGCGAGAGCTACGTCACGCTCGAGGTCGCCCGCGCCGGCGACAGCGGCGTCGAGATGCACGTGCAGAAGGCCGCGGTGCAGACCCTGCTGCCCAACGGCACGATCAAGGCGATCTGATCCACCCCGGACCGGCGGCGCCTTGTCGCCCTGGTCCACCGGCCCGCGCGAGCCCGCCCATGAACCGATATCCGATCTGGAAATACGTCATTCTGGCGATCACGCTCGCCTTCGGCCTGATCTACACGCTGCCGAACTTCTTCGGCGAGTCGCCCGCGGTCCAGGTGTCCAGCGGCAAGGCCACCGTGAAGATCGACGCGGCGATGCTCGCGCGGGTCGAACAAGCCCTCAAGCGCGGGTCGATCCCCACCACCGGGCTCGTCTTCGACGGCCAGTCGGTCAAGGCGAAGTTCGCCGACACCGACACGCAGCTCAAGGCCAAGGACCTGCTCCAGCGCGAGCTCAATCCGGATGCCGCCGACCCGGTCTACGTGGTCGCGCTGAACCTGCTCTCGGCCTCGCCCGACTGGCTCACCAAGCTGGGGGCGTTGCCGATGTACCTCGGCCTGGACCTGCGCGGTGGCGTGCACTTCCTGCTGCAGGTCGACATGAAGCAGGCCCTGGCCAAGCGCCTGGACAGCACGGCCGGCGACCTGCGCGCGCTGATGCGCGAGAAGAACATCCGCCACGCGGGCATCAGCCGCTCGGGTGAGAGCATCGAGATCCGCTTTCGCGACGAGGCCACCCGCACCGCCGCGCGCAACCTGATCGGCGACCGCCAACCCAGCCTGGTGCTGGCCGATGCCGTGGACGGCACCGATCCGAAGCTGGTGGCCCGCTTCAAGCCCGAGGCCACCAACGAGGTGCTCGACACCGCGCTCAAGCAGAACATCACCACGCTGCACAACCGGGTCAACGAGCTCGGCGTGGCCGAACCCGTCATCCAGCAGCAGGGCCTGGACCGCATCGTCGTGCAGCTGCCCGGTGTGCAGGACACCGCGAAAGCCAAGGACATCCTGGGCCGCACCGCCACGCTGGAGGCACGGCTGGTCGATGGTTCCGCCGAGGCGCAGGCGGCACTCTTCAACAACGGACCGGTGCCCTTCGGCAGCGAGCTCTTCAAGGTGGGACGCGGCGCCCCGGTGGTGCTGCGCAAGCAGGTGATCTTCTCCGGCGAGCAGCTCACCGGCGCCCAGGCCACGTTCGACGAGAACCAGCGCGCGGCGGTGGGCATCCAGCTCAACGACGGCGCGGGCCGGGTGTTGCGCGACGTCTCGCGCGAGAACATCAAGAAGCCGATGGCGGTGGTGCTGTTCGAGCGTGGCAAGGGCGAGGTGCTCACCGTCGCGACCATCCAGGCCGAGCTCGGCTCGCGCTTCCAGATCACCGGCATGGAAAGCCCGCAGGCCGCCAACGACCTGGCCCTGCTGCTGCGTGCGGGCGCGCTCGCCGCCCCGATGGAGATCATCGAGGAGCGCACGATCGGGCCGAGCCTGGGTGCCGACAACATCACCAAGGGCGTGAACAGCACGAAGTACGGCTTCCTCGCGATCGTCGTCTTCATGATCTTCTACTACCTGCTGTTCGGCCTGTTCTCGTCGCTGGCGCTGGCGCTGAACCTGCTGCTGCTGGTGGCGCTGCTGTCGCTGCTGCAGGCCACGCTGACGCTGCCGGGCATCGCCGCGGTGGCGCTCACGCTGGGCATGGCGATCGACGCGAACGTGCTGATCAACGAGCGCATCCGCGAGGAGCTGCGCAACGGGGTCTCGCCGCAGGCGGCGATCGCCGCGGGCTACGAGCGCGCGTTCGGCACCATCCTCGACTCCAACGTGACCACGCTGATCGCGGGCCTGGCGCTGCTGGTGTTCGGCTCGGGCGCGGTGCGCGGCTTCGCGGTGGTGCACTGCCTGGGCATCCTGACCTCGATGTTCTCGGCGGTGTTCTTCTCGCGCGGCCTGGTGAACCTCTGGTACGGCCGCCAGAAGAAGCTGACCAAGCTGTCGATCGGCCAGGTCTGGAAACCCACCTGATCGCCCGGCCAGCCGCACATCCGCGCACACTAGCGAGACGCCCTCATGGAATTCTTCCGGATCCGCCGCGACATCCCGTTCATGCGGCATGCGCTGGTGTTCAACCTGATCTCGTTGCTCACCTTCCTGGCCGCCGTCGGTTTCCTCGCGGTGCGCGGTCTGCACCTGTCGATCGAATTCACCGGCGGCACGGTGCTCGAGGTCAGCTACCCGCAGGCCGCCGATCTGCAGGCGGTGCGCAAGACGGTCGAGGGCCTGGGCTACACCGACGCGCAGGTGCAGAACTTCGGCACCGCCCGCGACGTGATGATCCGGCTGCCGCTGCGCAAGGGGGAAACCTCGGCGAAGCTCTCCGAGCAGGTGCTGGGCGCGTTGAAGACGCAGGACGCGAAGGTGGAGCTGCGCCGGGTCGAGTTCGTCGGCCCGCAGGTGGGCTCGGAACTGGCCACTGATGGCGCGATGGCGCTGCTGTTCGTCGTGGTGGGCATCATGATCTACCTGGCGATCCGCTTCGAGTGGAAGTTTGCGGTGGCGGCGATCGTCGCGAACCTGCACGACGTGATCATCATCCTGGGCTTCTTCGCCGCGTTCCAGTGGGAGTTCTCGCTGTCGGTGCTGGCCGCGGTGCTGGCGGTGCTCGGCTATTCGGTCAACGAATCGGTGGTCATCTTCGACCGGGTGCGCGAGAAGTTCCGCGAGCGTGCCGCCCGCGCGATGAGCACGCCGGCGGTGCTCGACCACGCGATCACCAGCACGATCTCGCGCACCGTCATCACGCACTTCTCGACGCAGTTGATGGTGCTCTTCATGCTGCTGCTGGGCGGCCCCACGCTGCACTACTTCGCGCTCGCGCTCACGATCGGCATCCTGTTCGGCATCTATTCGTCGGTGTTCGTCGCGGCCGCGATCGCGATGTGGCTCGGCGTCAAGCGCGAAGACCTGATCAAGCCGGTCAAGAAGAAGGACGACGGCCAGCCGGAACTGCCCTGATCCTGGTGCCGCGAGTCGGCGCTCGGAATAGCGCGCGCCGATCGTCCGTTGTCTTCCTCTCGGAGGATTCATGCAAGCACATCGCGTCCGCGTCTGGGATCTCCCCACCCGGCTGTTCCACTGGGCCCTGTTCGCCTGCGTGATCGGGTCGCTGGTCTCGGTGAAGATCGGCGGCAATGCGATCGCCTGGCATTTCCGGTTCGGCTACGCGATCCTCGCGCTGGTGTGCTTCCGGGTCGTCTGGGGCTTCGTCGGCCCCCGCTACGCACGCTTCAGCAGCTTTCCGCCAAACCCGATGGCCGCACTGCGCTATCTCCGCGGTGAGGCGCCCGCCACGCCCGGCCACAATCCGCTGGGCGCGTTCTCGGTGTACGCGCTGCTGGCGGCCCTGGCCTTCCAGGTGAGCACCGGGCTGTTCTCCAACGACTCCATCATGTGGGACGGGCCGCTGAAAGGGCTGGTCTCGTCGTCGACCAGCGATGTCCTCACCACGCTGCACCGGCTCAACCGTTTCGTGCTGATCGGCCTGATCGTGCTGCACCTGGCCGCGATCACGTTCTACACGCGGGTGAAGAAAGAGCCGCTGGTGGCTCCGATGCTGGTCGGGGATCGTTCCCACACGGGGGATGCTCCCCCGCCCTCCGCGCAGGACACGCTGGCGGTGCGCCTGGCCGGACTGCTGATCCTGGCGGCTTGCGCAGGTCTGGTGGCCTGGGTGTTGACGCTGGCACCCTCCGGCGGCTGAGGCAGCGGCCGCCGAGGCGCCCTGAAGGCCGGGAATCCGGCCCGTCGAGACGGGCCGGGTGGGCGAGCCCCTCGCCAAGACGAGAGGGCCGCCGCGCGAACGATCAGTCCTTGCGGAACTTGTCGTGGCAGTTCTTGCAGCTGCCGCCCACGGCGCCAAGCTGCCCCTTCAGGCCGTCGAGGGTGGCCACGGCGGTGACCAGCTTGGCGGTCTCGGACTTCATCTTGTCGCCGGCGGCCTTGAAATCGGCGGCGTTGGTCAGACCCTCGGGCTTCAGGCGGGTGTCGCCGGTGGCCGAGTTCGGCACGAAGGCCTCCCAGGGCAGTTGGGCGGCCATGTCGATGATCTTGGCGGAATTTTGCGCCGCAGCAGCGTCGAACGGACGCTCGCCCTTGGCCATCGCCGACAGGCGGCCCATGTGGTTGGCCATCACCACGAACGAGGCCTTGCGATACTTGATCGCGTCCTCGGTCTTGGCGAACTGCGCCGCGGCCGGAACGGCGTACAGCGCGCCAACGGCGACGGCCGCGCCCACGAGGCTGATTGCAAGCTTCTTCATCGATTTGTCCTTTCCTGGTGCGAATCATGGCGCACGTTCGCGGCGCCTTGTCGAGGTGAGACGGCGAAGACCGCCCCCGCCCATCTACGCTGCCCGTCGGCAGTTTATTCCCCGCCGGGACCGTCGCGCCCGGTCCGGCGGCGCCGGAGCGCCGGGGCGCATTCCGTTCCGTCGCCGGGCGGTCAGTCCTTGTCGCCCTCGAACTCGACGTTCAGCGTGATCTCGTCGCCCACCGCCGGCAGCGCGGCCTTCATGCCGAAGTCCGAGCGCTTGATCTTGCCCACCGCATTGCCGCCGCAGCGCGCCTTCTTGTTGAAGGGGTTGGAGCCGCACTTGAAGCGCTCGAAGGTGAACGACACCGGCTTGGTCACGCCGAGCATCGTCATGTTGCCTTCGACCCCGCTCGGGGCGTCGCCGTTGAAGCTGACCTTGGTCGACTTGAAGGTGATCCGGGGAAACTCGGCCACGTTGAAGAAGTCGGCCGAGCGCAGGTGCTCGTCGCGCGAACGCGGCCGGCCCGCCTTCTCGTTGTCGCCGGTGTTCAGCGACGCGGTCTCGATGGTCAGGTCGACCGAGCCGGTCTTGGCCGCGCGATCGAACGAGAACCTGCCCGACGACTTGCCGAACTGCCCGTGCATCATCGACAAGCCCCAGTGCTCGACCGTGAAGTTCGGATAGGTGTGGAAGGGATCGAGCGTGTAGGACTCGGACTGGGCCATGGCGGCCATCGGACAGGCCGCGATGGCCAGGGCGAGCAGGTGCTTTTTCAAAGGATACCTCCTTGGGGTGACAGGGTGTTGCGAGGGATGGAACCGGTCATCCGGCCTGGGTGCTGGACAGCCACGCCGCCAGCAGCGGCGCCCCCGCCCCGGCGGCAGCGAGCAGCCCCTGGACGATGGCGCGCCGCCACACCGGCGCATCGGCGGACGGACGGAACGACAGACTGATCGGCACCAGGGCCATCAGCAGGAACGCGTACCAGGGCAGTTGTGCCAGCATCAGCGTGGCGCCGGCGAACATCGCCGCGGCCAGGCCAACCGCCAGGGCACCGGTGAAGCCCGCGGGCAGGGCGCGGCCGGTCACCATCTGGAGCACCAGCACCGCACCCGACCCGGCGGCCAGGGCGATGCCCGACATGAAATAGCCGATCGAGGCCGACAACAAGGCACCGAGCCCGGTCGCCAGGCCGAGGCCGACACCGGCGGCGGCGCTCGCCACCCCGTCCGCGCGCTGACGCAGCACCAGCCCGACGATGCCGGCGGTGCCGGCGAACAGCAGCGCGCCGCGGAGGAGCGCCTCGGTCGATTCGCGCTGCGCGAGCACCGAGAACATCGCCCACACGGCGGCCAGTCCGGCCAGCGCACACGCGCCCACGGTCAGCGCCGGCGAGCGGGCGCGCGCGCCGAGCCGATCGGCCAACAGTCCGAGCACCGGCGCCAGCAGCACCAGCAGCGTGACCTTGCGTGACGCGGTGAGCGGACTGAACGACAGGCCGGTGCTCATCGCGAGCATCGTGGCGTAGCCGGCGACCACGGCCAGCCAGGCGGCCGGCGTGCGCGACAACAGCGCCGCGACGACCAGGGCCACGAGCAGCGGCGCGAGGCCGGCCTGCACCGCGGGGTTGTCGAGCAGTTCCTGCATCACGGTCGCTCCAGTCGAGCGGTTCGAGGGCGGGCGGCGGCGGGCGCCGGGAAACCGAGCGCATCGCGCAAGCGCACCAGGCGCGCATCGAGATCGTCGAAGTCGGCGTCGCGCCAGTTCACGAAGGCCCGCTGGCAGTGCGCCACGTGGGCGGGAAACACCTCGGCGAACAGTGCCTCGCCGGCCGGCGTCAGGCGCACCCGTTCGCTGCGCCCGTCGGTCGGATGGGGCAGGCACTCGACCAGGCCGCGCGCTCGCAGGCGCGCCACCACGCCGGTCAGCGTGCCCTTGGTGATCAGCGTGCGTTCGCCGAGTTCACGAAAGCTCAGCCCCTCGAGCCGGCCCAGGGTGGCCACGACATCGAACTGCGCGGGCGTCATGCCGAGCTCACGCAGATGACCTGCGGACAGCCGTTCGAAGGACTGGAAACACTGCGCCAGCAGGCGGATCGATCGAAGAAAGCGCGGGTTCGACATCGAGGAGCAGGCGGGAGGGCTGCCCGATTCGTACTAATCAGTACGAGTTGGGCGCCACGACACCGTGAGGCCAAACAGCGCGAACGTCGTTCGGGGAGGAGTTATTCCCGCGCCACGTTCGTTGGATTCGTGGCGTTCGCGGGGCGCCCGCCGGCGCGTGGCGCGCGACCGGCTCAGATCCGCCGGGCCAGCTCGACCGCGTTGCCGAGGTAGGTGGCGGGCGTCAGCGCCCGGATCCGGGCCTTGGCCTCGTCCGGGATCGCCAGGCCATCGATGAAGGCGGCCAGTTGCTCCGGCGTGATCGAGCGGCCGCGGGTGAGTTCCTTCAGCTGCTCGTAGGGATTCTCGACGCCGTAGCGGCGCATCACGGTCTGGATCGGCTCGGCCAGCACCTCCCAGTTGGCATCGAGGTCGGCGAGCAGCCGGGCGCGATCGATCTCGAGCTTGTCGAGTCCGCGCACGCAGGCATCCCAGGCGAGCAGCGAATAGCCCAGCGCGACCCCCACGTTGCGCAGCACGGTGGAATCGGTGAGATCGCGCTGCCAGCGCGACACGGGCAGCTTCTCGGACAGGTGGCGCAGCAGCGCGTTGGCCAGCCCGAGATTGCCTTCGGAGTTCTCGAAGTCGATCGGATTGACCTTGTGCGGCATCGTCGACGAGCCGATCTCGCCCGCCTTGGTGCGCTGCCGGAAGTAGCCGAGCGAGATGTAGCCCCAGATGTCGCGGTCGAGATCGAGCAGCACCGTGTTCAGGCGCGCCACCGCGTCGAAGTACTGCGCCATGTAGTCGTGCGGCTCGATCTGGATCGTGTAGGGGTTGAACTGCAGACCCAGCGACTGCACCACGCCGCGCGCGTGCGCCTCCCAGTCGATCTGCGGGCAGGCGGCCTCGTGGGCGTTGTAGTTGCCCACCGCGCCGTTCATCTTCGCGAGGATCGGCACGTCGATCAGCGCCTGCAATGCGCGTTCCAGCCGCGCCACCACGTTGGCCATCTCCTTGCCCATCGTGGTGGGCGAGGCGGCCTGGCCGTGGGTGCGCGAGAGCATCGCGGCGTCGGCGTGCTGGTGCGCCAGCGCCCGCAGGCGATCGATCAGCGACCGCGCGGCCGGCACCAGCACGTCCTCACGGGCGTGACGCAGCATCAGCGCGTGCGAAGTGTTGTTGATGTCCTCCGAGGTGCACGCGAAGTGGATGAACTCGGCGGCCTTCTCGAGCTCCGGCTGGCCCGCCACCGACTCCTTCAGGTAGTACTCCACCGCCTTCACGTCGTGGTTCGTGCGCGCCTCGATCGCCTTGATGCGCGCGGCCTGCGCGGCATCGAAGCGCTCCAGCAGGCCGGCGAGGAAGCGACGCGCATCGGCCGAGAACGGGGGCAGCTCCGGCAGGCCCGCATCGGACAGCGCGATCAGCCAGGCGATCTCGACCTGCACGCGAAAACGCATGAAGGCGGCTTCCGACAGCAGTCGGCGCATCGGCTCGAGACGGGCCGCGTAGCGGCCATCCAGCGGTGACAGGGCGGTCAGGGCGGCAGTGTCCATGCCCCGAATGCTAGCACCCGGGCCTTTGTTATACTGCCCCACGACTTCCCGCAGGGTCCCATGAAGTTGATCGGCACCGACACCAGCCCTTACGTGCGCAAAGTGCGCGTCGTGATGGCCGAGAAGAAGATCGAATACCAGTACGAGCAGGTCGACGTCTGGGCCGCCGAGAACGCCGCCTCGCTCGCCAACCCGCTGGGCAAGGTGCCCTGCCTCGTGATGGACGATGGCGGCGCGGTGTTCGACTCCCGCGTCATCGCGGAGTACCTCGACAACCTCACCCCGGTGCATCGCCTGATTCCGCCCGCCGGACGCGCGCGCGTGGAGGTCCGCTGCTGGGAGGCGCTGGCCGACGGCCTGCTCGATGCCGCGGTGCTGGTGCGCCTGGAACACACACAGCGCGCGCCGCACGAGCGCAGTGTCCGCTGGGAGACCCGTCAGCGCGGCAAGATCGACGCCGCGCTGCTCGCGATGGCCAATGGCCTCGGCGACAAACCCTGGTGCTGCGACGGCAAGTACACGCTGGCCGACATCGCCACCGGCTGCGCGCTGTCGTATCTGGCCTTCCGTTTCCCCGAGATCAACTGGCGCGACACCCACCCGAACCTCGCGCGCCTGGCCGACAAGCTCTTCGCAAGGCCCTCGTTCGTCGATTCGGCGCCGATCGCGCCCTCGCACTGAGCGCCCGGGCGGCGCCCTCAGGCCGGCTGGAAACTGTCGGGCCGGGCCCGCGACCAGAACGTGCGATAGACCGCCGGCTCCGCGTCGCCATCGAGCAGTTCGCCGGGCTGCAGGAAGGGGTACAGGTTCGACAGCAGCCGGATCTCGTTGTGCGCGATGCGGCGCACGATGTGGTGCGCCTGCAGTTCCGAGGGGTGCCGCAGCCCGGCGGCCGCCACCAGTTCGGCCAGCGCGTGCAGCGTGTTCTGGTGGAAGTTGAACACGCGCTGCGCCTTGTCGGGCACCACCAGTGCCCGCTGGCGCACCGGGTCCTGGGTCGCCACACCGGTGGGACAGGTGCCGGTGTGGCAGCTCTGCGCCTGGATGCAGCCGAGCGCGAACATGAAGCCGCGGGCGCTGTTGCACCAATCGGCGCCCAGCGCCATCGTGCGGGCGAGATCGAATCCGGAGACCAGCTTGCCGGCCGCGCCGATCCGGATGCGCGAGCGAAGATTCAGGCCCACCAGCGTGTTGTGCACCAGCAGCAGGCCATCCTTCATCGGCGCGCCCATGCGGTCGATGAACTCGGCGGGCGCCGCGCCGGTGCCCCCCTCCTTGCCATCGACGACGATGAAGTCGGGCGTGATGCCGGTGGCCTGCATCGCCTTGGCGATCGCGAACCATTCCCAGGGGTGGCCGATCGCGAGCTTGAAGCCGGTGGGCTTGCCGCCGGACAGGCGGCGCAGTCGATCGATGAATTCGAGCAGGCCGATCGGTGTGTCGAAGGCGCTGTGGCTGGCGGGTGATTCGCATTCGGTCCAAGCCGGCACGCCGCGCGCCTCGGCGATCTCGGGGCTCACCTTGGGGCCGGGCAGCACGCCGCCGTGGCCCGGCTTGGCACCCTGCGACAGCTTGACCTCGATCATCTTCACCTGCGGGTCGAGCGCGTTGCGCACGAACGGCTCCTCGGCGAAGCGCCCCTGGGCGTCACGGCACCCGAAGTAGCCGCTGCCGATCTCCCAGATCAGGTCGCCGCCGTGCTCGCGGTGATACCGGGAGATCGAGCCCTCGCCGGTGTCGTGCGCGAAGTGACCCATCTTCGCGCCCTTGTTCAGCGCGAGCACCGCGTTGGCCGACAAGGCGCCAAAGCTCATCGCCGAGATGTTGAACACCGAGGCGTCGTAGGGCTGGGTGCACGAGGGACCGCCGATCGCGATCCGAAAGTCGTGCGAGGCGACCGGCGCCGGTGCCAGCGAGTGGTTGATCCATTCGAAGCCGGCGGCGTAGACGTCCATGTGCGTGCCGAACGGGCGCTTGTCGAGCTCCTTCTTGGCGCGCTGGTAGACGATCGCGCGCTGCTGTCGAGAGAACGGGATCGCGTCGGTGTCCGATTCGATGAAGTACTGGCGGATCTCCGGCCGGATGTACTCGAAGAAGAAACGCAGGTGCCCGATGACCGGGTAGTTGCGCAACACCGCGTGCCGGGTCTGCAGCAGGTCGCGCACCCCGAGGGCGACCAGTGCCGTCGCGCCCATGCTCCACCAGGGGGCGATCCGCCCGCCGGCCCAGGCGATTGCCAGGCCGATCGCGGCCAGCGCCAACAGCAGCAGCGTGGAGTAGCGCAGGTGCACGAGCATGTCGTCTCCTCGGTCGTCGGGAATTCCCGACACTAACGCGGATCAGGCGCCGATAGGCGACGAACTGGCGGGCGATCGGCGTCCATTAAACAGACGGTACAACACCGGGATCACGAAGAGGGTCAGCAGCGTCGCCACCCCCAGGCCCCAGACGATCGCGGCCGCGACCGGCCCCCAGATCAACGACTTGCCACCCAGGCCCAGCGCCAGCGAGGCCAGGCCCGCGACGGTCGTGAACGAGGTGATCAGCACCGGCACCACCCGCCGACGCGACGCCAACACCGTCGCGTGCACGATCGACATGCCCGACGAACGGCGCTCGTTGGCGGCGTCGATCAGCACGATCGCCGAGTTGACCGCGATGCCGGTCAGTGCGATCACCCCGTACAACGTGAACAGCGACAGCGGGTGGCCGGCGATCACCAGGCCATAGCACACGCCCGCGAAGGCCAGCGGCACGGTCACCAGGATCAGCAGCGGCTGGAAATAGCTGCGGAACTGGGCCGCCAGGATCAGGTAGACCAGCCCCACGCCGAACAGGAAGAGCACCGCCATCGCGTCGAGCGACTCCTGGATGTCCTCGAGTTCGCCGGAGAAATCCAGGTCGACCCCGGGGTGGCGCGCCTGGATCGCCGCCCATCCCTCCTTCAGGCGGGCATTGGCCTGCGGGGTGTCGAGCACGGTCTTGTCGAGGTCGGCCTCGACCGTGATCGCCCGGCGCAGGTTGTAGTGGCGGATCATCGCCTTGCTGCGCTCCGGCGTGGCGGCGGTCAGCGCGCCCAGTGTGGTCACGCCCCCGCCCGCCAGCGGCGGCAGCGCCAGCGGCAGCCGCAGCAGCCCCTCGACGTCGCCGCCCACCGCCGCGTCCAACTGCACCCGCACCTCGGTCTTGTCACCCTCGTGGCGCAGCACCGACACCACCTCGCCGTCGACCGCCATCCGCACGCCGCGGGCGACCTGGGCCGCGGAGACCCCGGCCCGGCGCATCGCCTCGCGGTCCAGCGTGAGCCGGTACTCGGGCCGGCCCGCGACGTCGTCGTCGACCACGTCCTTGGCGCCGGGAATCGCGCGGACGATCGCGAGCAGGGCATCGACCGCGGCGCGCAATTGCACCGGATCATCGGCACGCACCTTCACGCTGATCGGCTTGGTGAGCGGCGGCCCGCCGGACAGCGGCAGGAAGGACTTGCGCCCCGGCCCGGGCAGCGCCGTCACGGGCGCCCGCATCGCCTCGATGATCTCGCCGACCTCGCGCCCACCCTCCTCGCGGGGCAGCAGCGCGACGATCACCTGACCGTACGCGTCGCCATACAGCGGTTCGGTCTCGGTGAACTTCAGGCCGGCGAGGCTGGTCACGCTGCGGCTCTCGCCGGGCCTCAGGTGGCGCCGCACCTCGCGCTCGACCCGCTCGACCTCGGCGAGCGTCTGCTCCAGCGAGGTGGTGGGCGGCATGTCGACGTTCACGTAGTAGATGCGCAGGGGATCGGCGGCGAAGAACTGCACCTTCAGCGTGCCGATCGCCAGCAGGCCCACCGCGCCCGCGATCAGCAACATCGCCACGCCCAGGGGCAGCCAGGGCCGGCGCAAGGCGATCACCAGCGCCTGGCCATAGCGCAGGCGGATGCCACGGTTGAAACGATTGCGCCAGCGCTGAACGCGTGACGGCTTGTCCAGGCGCAGGCGCATCGCGGCCACGTGGGTGGGCAGCATCCAGAAAGCCTCAATCAGCGAGATCAGCAGCGCGACGCTGACGACGAAGGGGATCACGAACATGAACTTGCCGACGATGCCGGGCAACAGCATCAGCGGCAGGAACGCCGCCAGCGTGGTGAGCACCGACGAGAGCACCGGCATCCACACCTCGCGGACCGCGTCGACGCACGCCGGCAACGTGGCCTGCCCCCGTTCGATCCGGTAGTAGATCGCCTCGACGACCACCACCGCGTCGTCGACCAGCATGCCCAGCACGATCACGACGCCCAGCAGCACCGAGACGTTCAGCGTGAAGCCCACCGCCGACAGCACCGCGAAGGTGCCGGCCAGCGCGAAGGGAATGCCCAGGCCGACCAGCACCGACACGCGCCAGCCCAGGAACAGCCAGCACACCGCCATCACCATCAGCAGACCCTGCCAGGCATTGTTCTGCATCACGCCGATCGCCTGGCGCGTGGGCACCGTCTGGTCGTCGCCGAGCTGCAGGCGCAGGCCGTCGGGTCGCAGCAGCGCGTCGCGCGCGGCGATGTAGGTGGTCAGGCGCTCGACGAGCTCGAGCGTGTTGACGCCGCTCTTCTTCGTGACCGCGAAGCTGATCGCGGGCCGGCCCTCGATCGACGCGAGCTGCGAGGCCTTCGCGCGCGCCCGGCGCACCTGCGCGATCTCGTCGAGCGGCACGCCGGCGGGCTGGCCCAGGCCGCTGACCGGCACGCGCGATAACACCCCCGGATCGGGCCACTGCCCCTGCACCCGGACCAGCCACTGCGTGTCACCCGCCTGCACCGTTCCCGCCGAGGTGTCGCGGAACCAGGCCGCGATCGAATCGGCGACGTCGGTGGGGGTGAGGCCCCGGGCGGCGAGCTTCGCCGGGTCCGCCAGCACCTGCAGTTCGGGCTCGAGCAGACCCGAGGCGAACACCCGATCCACGCCGGCCATCCGCTCGAGATCGGTCTTGACCGCGCGCCCGGCCCGGCGCAAGGCCTCGTCGTTGGCGGTGCCGGTCAGCAGCAGCGTCGCGGTGGGAAAGCCGTTGGAGGTGGTGATCTCCAGGATCTGCGGCTCCTTGGCTTCCCGCGGCAACTCGGCCGAGGCCTTGTTCTGGATCTCGCGACGCAGGTCGTTCAGGCGCTTGTCGAAGGTGCGCTCGGAAATCTCGCGGAACCGAACGAGGATCGAGGACGCGTTCTCGCGCGAACTGGAGACCACGAACCGGATGTCGGCCACCCCCTTGATCGCGTCCTCCAGCGGATTGGTGACCAGCCGCTCGACGTCCTCGGCCGACGCGCCCGGCAGCACGGTGACAACCGTGACCCAGTTGAAGTTGATCTCCGGATCCTGCTCGCGCGGCAAGCCGAGATAACGCGCGATGCCCAGCAGCAGCACCACCGCGAAGCAGATGTTGGCCAGCGGGTGGTTGCGGTACAGGCGCGTGAGAAAGCTCATCGTCGCGCTTCCGAGGCCAGCGATCGCGGGGCCGGACTCACCGCACCGTCACCGCCTGGCCATCGACCAGGGCCGCCATGCCGCTCACCACGATCCGCTCCGGCAGGCCCGGGGGGATCGGTGCCGGGCGGCCTTCCTGCGCCTTGGGCAGTGCCACGAAACGCGCGCGGCCCTGCGCGACGGTGAACACCCCGAGCGCGGTGCCGCGTCGCACGATGAACTCGGCGGGCAGCACGGCCTGCGCGTCGCGCCAGACCAGGCGGCCATCGGCCCCGGGCACCAGGGCTGCCGAGGCGGCGCTCGCCGCGAATCGCGCCTCGCGGGTCCGGGTGGTGCGATCGGCCACCGGGGACAGGCGCAACAGCCGCAGCGGCACGCTTCGGCCGGCCGCCTCGAAGCTGAAACCCTGGCCCGAGCCGAACTGGTCGGCCAGATCGGCCGGAATCGCGGCCGACACCTCGGCCGCGCCGAGTTGGGTCAGCGTGAACAAGGGCGAGCCCGGCGCGGCGAGTTCGCCGAGTTGCACCTGTCGGGCCCGCACGGCCGCGTCGAAGGGCGCGCGGATCACGGCCTTGCCCACCAGCCGGCGCGCGGTGTCCACCTGCACGTCGGCGGCCCGGCGCTCGGCCCGCAGCGCGTTGACCTCGGCCTCGCGCTGGTTCAGGGCCTCGGCCGAGATGAACTGGCGGGCGACCAGCTCGCGGGCATTGGCCAGTTGCGATTCCGCCAGGCCCAGGCGGGCGGCCAGCGCGTCGCGCTGCGCCAGTGCCCGCGACAAAGCGAGCTGGGCATCGGCGTCGTCCAGGCGGACCAACACCGCGCCGCGCGGCACGGTCTGGCCGACGTCCGCGGCGAGCTGCAACACGGTGCCCGTCACTTCGGCCGCGAGGCGGGTCTCGTTGCGCGGCACCACGCTGGCGGGCACCTCGCGTCGCGGCTGGCCACGCAGTTCGGCGACCGCGCGCAGTTCGACAATCACGGCCGGCGCGGCGGAGGGCCCCGCGGACGGCGCTGGCGCTGGCGCGGGTGCAGGCGCGGGTGCGGGCGCGGCCGGCGCCGTCGGGGCCGCCGCCGGCGTCGCTGCGGTCGTTCCCTGCGCGGCCACGGCCCCGATGAGCGCCGCCATGCATCCACCCAGCGCGATGCGCCCGGCGAGGTTCCTTGTCATCCGCGTCATGGCGTTCCTGTCGCGATCAGGCCGCCGCCGAGGCAGACCTCGCCGTGATACAGCACGGCCGACTGACCCGGCGTGACGGCCCACTGCGGTTCATCGAAGCTCAGGGAGAACGTCTCGCCGACCCCGTCGTCCAGCCGGCACGCGCCGTCGGATTGCCGGTAGCGGGTCTTGGCCCCCAGCGGCGAGACCCGGGGCGCGCTGCCGGAGATCCAGTGCGCGTGATCGGCCGTCAGCGCGCGACTGAGCAGCCAGGGGTGGTCGTGGCCCTGCACCACGTAGAGCGTGTTGCGCTCGAGGTCCTTGCGCGCGACGAACCAGGCCTGCCCGCTGCCCCCACGCCGCCCGCCGATGCCGATGCCCTTGCGCTGGCCCAGCGTGTAGAAGGCCAGCCCCGAGTGCTCGCCGACGCGCTGCCCGTCCTCGGTGAGGATCGGTCCGGGTCGGGTGGGCAGGTAGCGGTTCAGGAACTCGCGGAACGGCCGCTCCCCGATGAAGCAGATCCCGGTGGAATCCTTCTTCGCCGCATTGGGCAACCCGATGCGCGCGGCGATCTCCCGGACCTCGGTCTTGCGCAGCTCGCCCAGCGGAAAGAGGCTGCGCGCGAGCTGGTCCTGCGACAACCGGTGAAGGAAATAGCTCTGGTCCTTCGTGCGGTCGATGCCGCGCAGCAGTTCGAACCGACGCCCACCGGGCGCTTGCGCGTCGTCCAGGCCCCGGATGCGGGCGTAGTGCCCGGTGGCGATGCCTTGCGCGCCCATGCGCATCGCGTGATCCAGGAAGGCCTTGAACTTGATCTCGGCATTGCACAACACGTCGGGGTTCGGCGTGCGGCCCGCGGAGTACTCGCGCAGGAACTCGGCGAACACCCGGTCGCGGTACTCGGCGGCGAAGTTGACCGCCTCGATGTCGATGCCGATCACGTCGGCGGCGCTGGCCGCGTCGATCCAGTCCTGGCGCGTCGAGCAGTACTCGCTGTCGTCGTCGTCCTCCCAGTTCTTCATGAACAGGCCGACGACCTCGTAGCCCTGCTCGCGCAGCAGCCAGGCCGTCACCGAGGAGTCGACCCCCCCGGACATGCCGACCACGACGCGGCGGCCCTCCCCCGGGCGCTCAGCCATGGGCGTGGACGCAGCTCGGGTGCGTGTGGATGAGGTCCAGCGGAAAACGGCGCCCGGCCATGTGGTCGTCGATCGCCCCCATCACCATCGGACTGCGGTGTTCGCCGGCCCGCGCCCGGATCTCGTCGGGGGTCAGCCACAGCCAGCGCTGGATGCCGTGATCCAGCGCGCGCTGCGGCTCGGCGCGCAGCAGCACGCAGTCGAACGCGAAGCGCAGGTAGGTGATGTCGGCGCCCCCCGCGGAATCGAGGTAGCGCGACATGTAGACCCCCACGAGCGCCCGGGCCTGGACGTGGTGCGCGGTCTCCTCGAGCGTTTCGCGCGCGACCGCCTGCAGCAATGATTCGCCCGGTTCGAGGTGGCCGGCGGGCTGGTTCAGCCGGAGTCCGTCGCGGGTGGTCTCCTCGATCATCAGATAGCGCCCTTCGTGTTCCACGAGAGCCGCGACCGTCGCGTTCGGCTTCCAAGTGTCCATCGGCCGATTTTACCGAACCGGCGTGATATAAATGCCCTCGAACCATACGAGGCAGGAGAGCCCCTATGTTGATCGGAGTCCCGGCCGAGACGCGGTCCGGGGAGACCCGCGTGGCCGCGACCGCTGAAACCGTCAAAAAGCTGGTGACCGCGGGCCATCGGGTGGTCGTCCAGTCCGGGGCCGGCACCGCGTCGGCGCAGACCGACGAGGCCCTGCGCGCCGCGGGCGCCGAGATCGTCGACGCGGCCACCGCCCTGGGTGCCGACCTGGTCCTGAAGGTGCGCAGCCCCTCCGCCGACGAGTTGCCCCGAATGAAGCGGGGCGCCACCCTGGTCGGCATGCTCGAGCCCTTCAATGCCGAGGGCATCGTGGCGATGAACGCCGCCGGCCTGAGCGCCTTCGCCCTGGAGGCGGCCCCCCGCACCACGCGGGCCCAGAGCATGGACGTCCTCTCGTCGCAGGCCAACATCGCCGGGTACAAGGCGGTGCTGCTGGCCGCCACCGCCTATGGGCGGATGATGCCGATGCTGATGACCGCCGCCGGCACGATCAAGGCGGCGCGCGTGCTGATCCTCGGCGCCGGCGTGGCCGGCCTGCAGGCGATCGCCACCGCCAAGCGCCTGGGCGCGGTGATCGAGGCCTCCGACGTGCGCCCCGCGGTCAAGGAGCAGATCGAGTCGCTGGGCGCGAAGTTCGTCGACGTCCCCTTCGAGACCGACGAGGAACGCGAGATCGCCCAGGGCGTGGGCGGGTACGCCCGGCCGATGCCCGCGGCGTGGATGCAGCGCCAGTCGGCCGCGGTGGCCGAACGGATGAAGGCCGCCGACATCGTGATCACCACGGCCCTGATCCCGGGTCGCAAGGCCCCGGTGCTGGTCACCGAGGACATGGTGCGCGCGATGAAGCCCGGTTCGGTCATCCTCGACATGGCGGTCGAGCAGGGCGGCAACTGCGCGGTCAGCGAACTCGGCCAGACGGTGGTGCGCCACGGCGTCACGATCATCGGCCAGCCGAACCTGCCCGCCACCGTGCCGGCCGACGCCTCGTCGCTGTACGCGCGCAACGTGCTCGACTTCCTCAAGCTGGTGCTCACCAAGGAAGGCGGGCTCGCCATCAACCGCGAGGACGACATCGTCGCCGCCTGCCTGATGTGCAGCGGCGGGGAGATCCTGCGCCCGTCCTGATGCCCGGGGCGTGCGCGCCCCGCTCCGCCCATTCCCAGGAACCCGATTCATGGAAGCGATCAGCCCCACCGTCGTCAACCTGATCATCTTCGTGCTGGCCATCTACGTCGGCTACCACGTGGTCTGGAACGTCACCCCCGCGCTGCACACCCCGCTGATGGCGGTCACCAACGCGGTCTCGGCGATCATCATCGTCGGCGCGATGCTCGCGGCGGCCCTCACCGAGACCCCGCTGGGCAAGTCGATGGGCGTGCTCGCGGTCGCGCTGGCCGCGGTCAACGTGTTCGGCGGCTTCTTGGTCACGCGCCGGATGCTCGAGATGTTCAAGAAGAAGGAACCCAAGTCGGGCGGCGGAGGCAAGTCGTGAACGCACGCGGTTTCGCGATCCTGCTGGTGTTTGCGGTCGCCGCGTCGGTCGCCTGGGGGCTTCTGGTTGAACGGTTTACCGCGCCCGGCCTGGAACGCACGATCTGGTTCGGCATCGGACTGGCCGGGATCATCTTCCCGGCCGGCCGCTACGCTGAGCGTCGCGGGTGGATCAAGGGCACCTGGCGCGGCGCCGAGTCGTCCGATCGCAACGCCGCAACACCGTCCGTCTCCGAATCCCCCGCCCCTGCCGCCGGCCCGATCCCGGCCTCCGATACCCGCCCGTCGAGCGGAGACAAGCCATGAGCCTGAGCCTGAATCTGGTGGTGCTGCTGTACCTGGTCGCGTCGATCTGCTTCATCCAGGCCTTGAAGGGGCTCTCGCACCCCACCACGTCGATCCGCGGCAACGTCTTCGGCATGGTCGGCATGACCATCGCGGTGCTGACCACGGTCGCGCTGATCAGCAAGATGTCGCAGCAGATCGCCGGCGGCGTGTCCTTCGCCACCGGCATGGGCTGGGTGCTCGCCGGCCTGGTGGTGGGCGGCGGCGCCGGCGCGGTGATGGCCAAGCGCGTCGAGATGACGAAGATGCCCGAGCTGGTCGCCTTCATGCACAGCATGATCGGCCTGGCGGCGGTCTTCATCGCGATCGCCTGCGTGGCCGAACCCTGGGCCTTCAACATCGTCGCGAAGGGCCAGCCGATTCCCACCGGCAACAAGCTCGAGCTGTTCATCGGCAGCTTCGTCGGGGCGATCACCTTCTCAGGCTCGGTGATCGCGTTCGGCAAGCTCTCGGGCAAGTACAAGTTCCGCCTGTTCCAGGGTGCGCCGGTGGTGTTCCCCGGCCAGCACCTGCTGAACCTCGCGCTGGCGGTCGCGATGCTGGGCTTCGGCCTGTGGTTCGTCGCCACCCAGGCCTGGACCCCGTTCTGGGTGATGCTCGCGCTGGCCTTCGTGCTGGGCGTGCTGATCATCATCCCGATCGGCGGCGCCGACATGCCGGTGGTGGTGTCGATGCTCAACAGCTACTCGGGCTGGGCGGCCGCGGGCATCGGCTTCTCGCTGAACAACAGCATGCTGATCATCGCCGGCTCGCTGGTGGGTTCGTCGGGCGCGATCCTGTCGTACATCATGTGCAAGGCGATGAACCGGTCGTTCTTCAACGTGATCCTCGGCGGCTTCGGCGGCGAGGCGGCGGCGGCCACCGGCGGCGCGCAGGCGCAGCGGCCGGTGAAGTCGGGTTCGTCGGATGACGCCGCGTTCCTGATGTCCAACGCCGAGACCGTGATCATCGTGCCCGGCTACGGCCTGGCGGTGGCGCGCGCCCAGCACCCGCTGAAGGAGCTCGCGCAAAAGCTCTCGGCCAAGGGCATCACCGTCAAGTACGCGATCCACCCGGTCGCCGGCCGGATGCCCGGCCACATGAACGTGCTGCTGGCCGAGGCCGAGGTGCCCTACGACCAGGTCTTCGAGATGGAGGACATCAACTCCGAGTTCGGCGACACCGACGTGGTGCTGGTGCTGGGCGCCAACGACGTGGTCAACCCGGCCGCGAAGGACCCGAAGTCGCCGATCGCCGGCATGCCGATCCTCGAGGCCTACAAGGCGCGCCAGGTGATCGTCAACAAGCGCAGCATGGCCTCGGGCTATGCCGGGCTGGACAACGAGCTCTTCTACATGGACCGCACGATGATGGTCTTCGGCGACGCGAAGAAGGTCGTCGAGGACATGGTCAAGGCGATCGAATAGCGCGTCCTCACGGGACGCGGCCGCCATGCGTCTGCAGCTGCTGTCGGACCTTCACTTCGAGACCGAGGCCTTCGAGCCGCAGCCCGCGCCGGGCGCCGACCTGCTGGTGCTGGCGGGCGACATCGACGCCGCCCACGAGGGCCTGGAGCGCTTCGCCCGCTGGCCGGTGCCGGTCGTCTACGTCGCCGGCAACCACGAGTTCGACCGTCGCGACGTCGACGAGGCCGCCCGCGAACTGCGCGCGCGCTGCGAACGCCTGGGCATCACGATGCTCGAGCGCGAAACGCTGGTGCTGCCGGTGGGGCAGCGCCGCTATCGGCTGCTGGGCACCACGCTGTGGTGCGATTTCGACCTGCTGGGCGTCGCCGATCGCGAGCGCTGCATGCGGGCCGGCGCCTACTTCCTGGATCGCGTCCAGTGCTCCACCCGGGACGGCGCCCCGTTCAGCGCGCCCCAGGTGCGCGAGGAGTTCACCCGCTGCCGGGAATGGCTGGCCGCCGAGCTCTCGCGTGGCCGGCGCGGCGCGGGCTGGGACGAGACGGTGGTGATCACCCATTTCGCGCCGTCAGCGAAAAGCGCCGATCCGCGTTATGGTCTGCAACCGGCCTCGGCGAGTTTCTGCAGCGACTGCGAAGACCTGATGGGCCGCGCCGGTCTGTGGCTGCATGGCCACCTGCACTGCCGGCACGACTATGTCGTCGCCGGCACCCGGGTGGTGTGCAATGCCCGGGGCCTCGTCGACCGCGGCGAGGCCGACGACCATCAGCCGCTGCGCCTGTTCGAGGTCTGAGTCCCCTGGCTTTGCGAAGGAGCCGCCATGAGTGAGATCGTCCCCCAGGTCGCCGTCGCCCCCTCGGCAGGCCCGACGCGCGAGGAGCGCCTGCGGCGCATCTGCCTGCTCGACTACCTGCTGCACATCGTCGGCCTGATCCTGTCGGTGGGCACGCTGTCGGTCGTCGCGGTGATCATCAATCACGTCAAGCGCGGCGAGGCGGCCGGCACCATCTACGAAAGCCACATGACCTGGATGATCCGCACGTTCTGGTGGACGGTGCTGTGGGTGGTGCTGATCACCCCGATCGTGGTGGCGAGCCTCTTCCTGATGGTCTGGCTGTACGTGATCCCGGGCCTGTGGTTCCTGTACCGGATGGTCAAGGGCCTGCTGCGTCTGACCGACCACCAGCCGATCGGCTGAGGGGCGGATCGTGGCTGCCCTGGACCAATCCGCAGCGGCGCACCCGGCGCCGACGGGCACAGGCACGCCGGCGCCTTGCGCCGCGGCGCCCCGCTCGCCCTGGCGCCGCGCGCTGCTGGGCGCCGGCCTGGCCGGCGGCGCGCTCGCGGGCGCCGGCTGCGTGGGCCCCGGCGTCGTCGCCCTGCCGCCGCAGCCGCTGGTGGCGCCCCGGGTGCGCGAAGGCGATCGCTGGCGCTACGAGATCATCGACAACTACCGGCGCGAGAAGCAGCGGGAACTCACCGCGCGGGTCGTGTCCACCCAGCCGCAGTGCCGGGTGGAGTTGCTCGATGCGCAGGGCCGACGGGTGGGCGACGAGCTCTACACCTCGCCCTGGCAGGTGCTGCAGGAGCCGTTCTACGACCAGGTCCAGATCTTCGAGGGGCCGGTGCCCCTGCTGCCCAACCTCGGCACGCCCGGCAGCCGGCAGGGCTTTCGCACCCACTACCGGGTCGCCGGCTCCGACGATCGTCTGTACTGGGACGTGACCGTCGAGGCGCGGTTCTGGGAACGCCTGCGTGTGCCCGCCGGCGAATTCGACACGCTGCGCGTCCAGCGGAACATCCGCTTCCAGCACAGCGACCGCTTTCGGCTTGGCCCGCCGTGGCGCTTCGAGACGCTCTGGTACGCTCCCCAGGTGAACCGTTGGGTGCAGCGCGAGTGGACCGGCGGTTACCGCTGGGCCGGCATGCGCGGGTCCCATCTGAACGAAGACTGGCTCACCTGGCGGCTGCTCGAGCACGTGCCCGCGGCGGTCGCGGGCTAGCCGGCGCCGCCCACCGGGGCGTTGCCGCCCCGCGGTCCCCCACTCGCGCATCCGATCGGAGTGGCTCGTGACCAAACGGATCCTGTTCGTCAAGCGTCCCGTCGGCTGGGTCGACGAATCCTGCTTCACCCTCGAGGAGGCCCCGGAACCGACGATCGGCCCACAGGACGTGCTCGTGCAGGCGCTGTACCTGTCCACCGACCCCTACCTGCGCGGCCGGATGAACGAGGGCACGTCGTACGCCCCTGGCTTCCCATTGAACCGCCCAGTGGTCTCGCGGGTCGTGGGCCGGGTGATCGCCTCGCACAACGCGAAGTTCGCGGTCGGCGACCACGTCTGGGGCTTTCTCGACTGGGCCGAGCGGGTCGCGGTGCCCCGCGGCGAAGGCTTGACGAAGATCGACCCGTCGCTGGGCCGGGTGAGCCTGGCGGTGTCCGCGCTGGGCATGCCAGGGCTCACCGCCTGGGTCGGCGCGATCGAGCTGGGCATGCCTTCGCCGGGCGACACCGTGTTCATCTCGTCGGCGGCCGGCGCGGTGGGCCAGCTCGCGGGGCAGTTCGCCAAGCGCGCCGGCGCGCGCGTGGTGGGCTCGGCCGGCAGCGACGACAAGGTCGACTACGTCCTGCGCCGCTGCGGCTTCGACGCGGCCTTCAACTACAAGACCACCGACCTCGACGCGGCGCTGCGCACCCACTGTCCGCATGGCATCGATGTCTATTTCGACAACGTCGGCGGCGCCACGCTGGAAGCGGCGCTGCGTCACGCGAACGTCGGCGCGCGTTTCCCGGTGTGCGGCATGATCTCCGCGTACAACGAGGTGGGTGACCGTGGCGTGCGCGGCTTGCAGGCCGTGTTGAGCAAGCGCATCACGATGACCGGCTTCATCATCTACGACCACGTCCACAAGCTGCCCGCCTACCTCGCCCGCGTCTCTCCCTGGTTCCGCAGCGGCCAGATGGTGTTCCACGAGGACATCGTGCCCGGCATCGAGAACGCGCCCGCCGCGCTGATCGGCATGATGAAGGGCGAGGCGATCGGCAAGCGCCTCGTGCAGGTCGCCCCCGAATAGATCCCCCCAGGAGATTCCGATGGCCTCGACGACCCTGGCCCCGCACACGGTGGTGGCCTTCAATGCCGCCAAGCAGTCCGAGAACAAGATCCACGACGACACCGTCGCGCGTCGCTTCGGCTTCACCGGAGGCCTGGTGCCCGGCGTGGACGTGCACGCCTACCTGAGCCACGCGCCACTGGCCCGCTGGGGCGAGGCCTTCCTGTCGCGCGGCCGGATGGCCTCGCGCTTCGGCGAGCCACTCTACGAGGGGCAGAGCGCCACCGTCACCGCGATCGAACGCGACGGCGGGCTCGACGTGTCCATCGAGAGCGCCGGCGTGGTCTGCGGCACGGCCCGCGCCACGCTGCCCGACACCGTCGAGGCCCCCGACCTCTCCCGCTTCCTCGAGGGCACGCCCCCGGCGCACGAGGACCGGCCGCCGGCGAGCGAGCAGGTCTACCGCCAGGGCGCCTGGCTGGGGATCCACCCCTTCGTGTTCACCGCCGACCAGCAGGCGGCGTACCTGAAGGACATCGGCGAGGACCACGCGATCTACGCCGGGCAGGGCATCCTGCACAGCGGCACGCTGCTGCGGGCCTGCAACTGGGTGCTCACGCACAATGCGCGCCTGGGCCCGTGGATCCACGTCGGCAGCACGCTGCAGCACCTGGCGCCGGGCCGCGTGGGCGACACGATCACGGTGCGTGCGCAGGTGCTGCGCAACGTCGAGAACAAGGGGCACAAGATCGTCGAGCTCGACGCGCTGGTGATCGCCAACGGGACGACGCCGATCGCGCGCGTGGAGCACGCGGCGATCTACGAGCCGCGGCAGGTCCGCGCGGCGTAGTGTAGCGAGGGCGTTTCGCCGCGATGCAGCGCGCGGGCGCCATCGCCCGGTTGCCCCGCGTCAGAGTTTCACCGGCCCATCGCCGCCACCCGCCTCGCGGGCCTGCTGCTGGCGCACCCGGTCCAGGTACTGTTCGGCGCGCTGGATCTGCTCCTGCATGATCCGGTTGTTCTGCCCCATGTTCTCGATGGCCTTGCTGCGGAAGCTGTCCATCGCGTCCATCGCCTTGAAGGTCTGGTCGAACATCTCGCGCATCTTGTCGATGCCCAGCATCGGGTTCGAGGCGAACTGCGCGGTGGCGTCCACGTGCTGGTTGAGCTGCTTGCCGGTCTCGGCGATCAGGTTGCCGATCGTGGCATTGACCCCCTGCAGCATCTCCATCACCTGGATCTGGTTGCCGGTGGCGCGCGCCACCGTCTGCGCGACCGCCAGCGCGCTCATGCCGGTGGTGGCCACCCGCGAACAGCCGTTCATCATCTCGCGGCCGGTCTTCTTCAGCACGTCCAGCGCCAGGTAGCCGTTCACGCAGACCGCCTGCTGCGTCAGGATGTCCTGCAGGTTCTGCCGTGCGTAGAAGAGCACCTCCTGCTCGAGCGCGGTGGCGCGCTGCGGGTCGGTCGCGCGCAGCGCGGCGACGCGATCGGCCAGCTTCGCGTCCAGCGAGGTGGCGAACTGCGCGGCCGCGGCGAGCTGCTGCATCGCCTCCCAGAGCTTGCCGCGCGTGGTCTCGATGTCGGCGATGTCGCGCTGCACGTCGTCGCGGGCCGCGTAGAGCTGCGCCATCGACTTCTGCAGCTGCTCGCCGGCCGACTCGAAGCGCCGGAAATAGGCCTGCAGCTTGGTGCCGAACGGGATGATCCCCAGGATCTTGTTGCTCGAGAGCAGGTCGCCCTCGTTGCCCGGGTTCAGCTGGTCGAGCTGCGCGCGGATCTCGGCGATCGCCTTGTACGCGGGGCTGTCCTCGGCGCCGACGAAATTGCGCTCGAGAAACCGCCCCTGCATCAGGCCTGACGCGTTGGCGATCTCCTCGCGGCCCAGCGCGAAGGCGCTGTCGAGCTTGTTCTTGAACGCGGTGCTGTGGACGTCCTCGTTCATCAGCGCGTCGATGAAGCGCGTCACCTGGTCGTCGACCGCCTTGACGGTCTCCGGCTTGAGCGGCACCGCGGTGCGGCTGACCTCGGCCGGCACCGGCGTGATCACCTCGGGCGGGGTCAGCTGGAACCCGGTCGTGGGGGCGGCGGCAGGCGGCTCAGGAGGGGTCATGGCGGCTCTCGGTTCGTGGGAGGGGGTGCGCGGTGGCGGTGTCCAGCGGCGAGTGACGGCCGAACTTGTCGTGCAGGAACTGCGAGTGCGCGAGGAAGGCGTGCGCGTCCTGGCCGGCGAGGTCGTCGGCGAGTTCACGCACCTTGCGCTGCAATTCGTCCAGCGTCGACACCAGGATGTCCTGGGCGGTGCGCCCGTCGCGCAAGGGCCGCGTGGACGCGAACGACGCCGGGATCGACAGGTAGGTCTTCAGGGCCTCGGGCAGGTAGGAGATCGCGATGTGGCGGGCATGAAAGCTCTCCTGCAGCGACAGCGCGCCGCGGCTGCGCTCCCACTGCGCGAGCAGGCCGTCGAGCGCGCCGCACAGGTCGAGCACCTGGCGCTGCAGTGCGGCGCTCAGGCGCTGCTGCGGATTGTCCTGCACCAGCTGGCGGATCGCCGACAGCGCGCGCCCCATCGACTCGCGGGCGTCGCCCTGGTCGGTGAACGTGAGCGATTCCCAGGCGGGTGGTCTCAGGCTGGGAAAGCCCGCCCACAGGCCGACCGCGACGAAGCCCACCAGGTAGCCTGCGAGCGCGAGTGGCGCGGTGGCCCAGCCGAGCCAGCCCAGGCCGCCGAGCACCAGCACCCCGATCGCCAGCGCCAGCCCGGCCCAGTTCGAGGGCGACGTCAGCAGGCGGCCGATCATGCGCGTCCCTGGGGCGATGCGATCGGCCGGGCGACGGCGTCGCGGACCGGCGGGCGGGCGGGCCGGCTCATTGGTACGCGCGGATGTCCTTGAACACCGCGTGCAGCGAGGTCTTGCGGGCGTCGAACACCCGCCCGCCGGTGGTGGCGACGAGGTCCTTCAGGTCGGCCTCCTTGGCCTCGCCGAACAGCACCATGAACACCGGGATGCCGCGGACGTCCTCGGGCAGCGCGGCGTAGGCCTGCTTGAACTTCTCGAGGTCGCGGCCCTTGTTGTTCTCACCGTCGGTGAACGCGACGACCGAGTACTGGTAACCGGGGTGCTGCTGCTTTTGCGCGAGCATGTGTTCGAGGGCGACCAGCACGCTGTCGTACAGCGCGGTGCCGCCCGCCATCCGCAGCCCGTCGGCGTACTGGCGGACGTCGGCGAGCACCCGTTGCTTGGCCTCGGAATCCTCGAGGATCTGCACGCCACGGCCCTGCGCGGCACCGGAGGCCGGCACCTCGAAGTAGGTGAGCCGCCCCGGCGTCTCGGAGAACGGCAGCAGCCAGACGCGCTCGCGGTTGGTCAGGCGGGCCAGTCGCCCGGTCAACGACGCGTCGGCGCCGGCGATGTCGTGCAGGGCGCGCACCAGCTGCGTGCGCCGGCCGTGTCCTTCCATGCTGCCGCTGGTGTCGAGCACGAAGGTGGAGGCGATCGGGCGGCGGAACTCGTTCAGGTAGGCATCGATCAGGCCGTCGGCGAGCTGGCGGTCCGGCGAGAACGGCAGTTCGACGCGCAAGCCCTCCTTCGGGAAGAGATCGGCCACCGCCGCGGCCACCTCGGGATTGATCGGCCGGCGCAGCGTCTGGCGCGCGAGCCAGGTCTGCGCCTCGGCGCCCTTCAGATAGGCCACCACCTTCTGATAGTCGGCGCGGCGAGCCTCGTCGAGCAGCAGGAACGGGTAGTCGGCGGTGGCCACGCCCTCGTGCGGGTAGACCAGCACCAGCTTCTCGCGCAGCTTGCCGCCCTGGTTCAGGCTGAGCAGCCAGCTCTCGTAGTTGATGAAGGTGTTGACCTGCGTGCCCTGCCGTTCGATGAATTTCTCGGCGAGGTAGGTGGAGTTGTCGCCGGGCAGCTTGTAGCCCTTCAGGAAATCCGCGATCGCCTTGCGGTCGACATCGGCCGCGGTGAGCGCCTCCCCCTTGCCGCCCGCGGCCGCGACCACGCCCATCAGCGCCATGAAGCCCTGGTTGGAGGTGGCCGGATTGGACAGCGCGTAGGTGAGGCGCCCCTGCGCGCTGGCCTGGGTGATCGTCTTCCAGCTCACCTTGGCCGCCTGTGCCGGATCGGTCCAGCCCAGCCGACGCGCCGCCGACTCGCTGACACCCACCGTGATCGGCGACAGCATGATCTTTTCCTGCAGCTTCACGCGGCCCTGACCCTTGGGATCGCTGAGCAGGTACTTCGCGTTCGCGAACCAGGCGGCTGGCGCGTCGGTCGCGCCGGTCAGCACCGCCTCGGTGCTCTCCATCGTGCCGCCGAACGTGAAGCGCAGCTTCACGCCGGTGGCCTTCTCGACCATCGCCTCCAGGGGCTGGGCATCGCGCAGATCGCTGGTGGCCAGCACCTTGAACACCGGCACCTCGGGCACCACCGGTTCGGGCGGCTTCTGGATGCCGGCCCCGGGCGCCTCGCGCCGGTCGCAGGCGGCAAGGCCGAGGCCCGTCGCGACCACGAGCGCGGCGGCGATCGCGCGCAGCAAGGAACTCATTGCGCCATCTCCTGGGTGACGACGTCGATCATCTCGGCCATCAGCTCGTATGCCGGCGGGTCGACCACCTGGGTGATGCGCTCCTCGACCGCGAGTCCGGTCGCCTTGACCGACTGCATGAAGACCGCGGCGTCGGCGATCCGGAAGCCGTACTCGACGCCGATGCGCTGCAGCTCGGGCTGGCGCGAGAGCAGGTCGGCGAGCGCCCGCGCCCGCTCGCTGAAGGCCAGGAAGACCACCTTGTTGACGATCGTGGGCTGCGGATACAGCAGCACCATGTCGGTGCCGATGCCCTTCTTCGCGAGCGCGTACGCGACGAGCTGGTTCTCGTAGATGAAGGCCATCGGCGCCTTGCCCATGCCGATCGACACGTAGTCGTCGAAGTTGCCGTTGACGTAGTTCTCCTGGTAGCCCTGGCGCTTGAAGAGCTCGGCGAGCTGCCGCGCGAGATCGCGCGCGGCGCCCCGATCGGTGACCACGTCGCCCTTCAATGCGTGGCCGGTCAGCGCCAGGTACATCGCGGCCGAGTTGCTGCGGCGGACATCGGTGGTGGAGACGAGCACGCTGCGTGAGACGTCGTAGGCGCCCGCGCCTTTCAACTCGTTCCACCGTTTGCGCTCGAGCATCAGCCGGGTGAGCCGCGCCATGTCGACGCCGTAGGTCTTCTCGCCCAATGGCTTGGCCAGGCCGTTGGCGACCAGGATCTTCGCGACCGGTGTCCAGCTCGCGATCACCATCGGCGTGTGAAACGGCGAGGATTGCGCCACCGCCAGGTTCGCCTTGCGGGCCGCGTCGACGATCTGGTTGGCCGCCACCACGCCCGAGGGAAAGAAAAAGTCCGGCGTGCCCGTGGCGGCGACCCGGCCCGCCATGTCGCGGCTGCCGATCCGCGTCACCTTCACCGGCAGCCGGTTCTCGGCGAGGATCCGGCGAACCCGTTCGTCCTGGAAGAAGGGCTCGACATCGAGCGCGATCAGCCCGTTGATCTCACCTGCCGCCTCCACCGCCTTCTGCTGCGCCTGGTGCGCCCTCTCAGTGCGCTGGCCGGACAGCGCGAAGAAGAGGGCCGCACCGAACCCGGCGAGCAGCAACACGGTGAGTGCGATCTTGCTGGCTTTGGACATCCGGTGCGAGCTCTCCATTCGGGCGTCTGTCGGTCCTGATCGGAACCGCCTTGCGGGGGAAGATACACCGCACCTTCGGGCTTGGGAAACCACAGGGTGCAATGCCGCGCCAACGGGCGCTATAGTGAGCGCTCAGTACCCGCATCCTTCCGACCCACGCCCCTTCTCTTCCAAGCGAGGCTTCCATGGCAATGATCCATGTCGACGACGTGTTCGTGTCCGAGTCGGGCGACTTCGCCGACTTCGTCTTGCGGCTCGATGCACCGGCCCTGCAAGCGATCACCGTCCAGGCCGTGACCGCCGATCGCGACGCCTCGCGCTTCTCCGACTACGCCTTCACGTCGACCACGGTGGGCTTCGCGGTGGGCGAGTCGCAGAAGACGGTGCGCGTGCCGATCACCCGGGACACCGCGGTCGAGGGCACCGAAGCCTTCTCGCTGAACCTGACCGGCGCCACCAATGCGAGCCTGGCACGCACCCAGGCCACCGCGTTCATCCGCGACAACGACAGCCCGGTGGGCGTGCCCACGATCAGCGTCACCGACGTGACGGTGGACGAGCGCGATCAACGCGCGGTGTTCGCGATCACGCTGGATCGGCCGGCCGCCGTGCCGGTGTCGGTCGCGTACGCCACCGGCGACATCACCACCGCGGCCGGCAGCGACTATGTCGGCACCAGCGGCAGCCTCGGCTTCGCGCCCGGGCAGACCCTGCTCACCGTGTCGGTGCCGCTGCTCGACGACACCGAGGCCGAGCCGGTGGAGGCCTTCGCACTGCGCCTGTCGGGCGCCTCGGGCGGGGTGCTCGGGCGCAATACCGGCTACGCGACGATCGCGGCCAGCGACGCGACGCCGCAATCGAATCCGCTGGTCAGCGTGACCGGTCGCACCGTCGGCGAGTCCGACGGGTTCGCCGAGTTCGTCGTGTCGCTGGCGGCACCCACCGATCGGGTGGTCAGCGTCACCGCGGCCACGCTGGATGTCGTCGCCAGCCGGTTCAGCGACTACCTCTTCACCAGCACCGTGCTCTCGTTCGACCCGGGCGACACCACCCGCGTGCTGCGGGTGCCGCTGACGAACGACACCGACGTCGAACGCGCCGAAGTGTTCGCGATGCGCCTGTCCTCGCCGACCAACGCGGTGGTCGGCGGCGATGCCTATGCGATCGTCCACGACAATGACGCCAACACCGGCAATCCGGTGATCTCGGTGCACGACAGCGTGGTCGACGAGCGTGACGGTTTTGCCCGGGTGGTGGTGAGCCTGGACCGGCCGGGGGCCACCGCCGTGTCCGTCGACATCGCCACCGGCAGCGGCACCGCGCTCTCCGAGCTCGACTACGCCGGGACCGAAGCCACGTTGGTCTTCGCGCCGGGCCAGACCGTGCAGACCTTCCTGGTGCCGCTGATCGACGACCTGGCCGCCGAGCAGGACGAGACCTTCGGCGTCACGCTCACCGCCCCCAGCAGCGGCAGTCTGGGTCGCGTGCAGGGCACGGTGCTGATCGGGCGCAGCGACCTGGCCCCCTTGCCGACACCCACGGTCTCGATCCGGTCGCTCAGCGCCAGCGAGGCCGATGCCCAGGTGCCGGTGGTGGTGCAGCTGGGCGCCCCTTCCGCGCAGCGGGTCGGCGTGACGGTGACCACCGGCGACCTCTCCGCGTCACGCTTCTCCGACTACGTGTTCCTGTCCGACTCGATCGTCTTCGAACCGGGGCAGACCACCCTGGTCGTGCCGCTGTCGGTCACCAATGACAACACCGACGAAGGCACCGAGCTGCTGCAGTTGTCGATGCCGACGATCACCGGGGCCGTGGCCGGTGCGATCGGCCAGGTGACGCTGCGCGACGAGGACGTGGCCGGCCCGGTGGGCATGGGCATCGGCGACGTCGTCGTCAACGAGAGCGAGGGCGTGGCGATCGTGCCGGTCTGGCTGACCACGCCGGCCGCTTCGCTGGTCACCGTCGACTACGCGCTGGTCGGCGCGTCGGCGGTGCTCGGCGCCGATGCCGCGCCCGGCAGCGGACAGTTGCGCTTCGTTGCCGGTCAGACGGTGCAGAACCTGGTGCTGCCGATCACCGACGACGTGGTGCCCGAACCGGACGAGATCTTCAACATCCAGTTGAACAATCCGAGCGGGGCCTCGTTGATCGACGCGAACGGCACCGTGCGCATCAGCCGCAACGACATGACGGCCACCGCCCGACCGACCGTGTCGATCGAGACCTTCGCCGCCGGCGAAGGCGACGGCTTCGCCGAAGTGGTGGTGCAGATCGACCGCCCGGTGAGCGTGCGCGGCACCGTGACGGCCACCACCGCCGACGGCACCGCCAGCCGGTTCTCCGACTACACCTTCGTGTCGAGCGTGCTGTCGTTCGACGGCGGTGACACGGTTCGGGTGCTGCGCATCCCGTACACGCAGGACACCGCCAGCGAGGGGACCGAGACGCTGCGGATGTCGCTAAGTTCACCCACCAACCTGGTGCTCTCGGCCAGCGCCGCCAGCGCCACCGGCACGATCGTCGACGACGACAACGGCGCGGCGCAGTCGCAGTTCGTGTTCGGCACCGCGCAGGCCGATCGGCGGGAGACTTCGGCCAACACCTTCTTCTTCGTCGAGGTCGAGCGCCTCGGTGACGTCTCGCAACCGGCGTTCGTCAACTACACGGTCGCCTCCAGCAGCGCCTCGGGCGCCGACTTCGGCGTGGCCAACCTGCCCGTGGGCCAGGTGTCGTTCGCCGCCGGCGAGACCGCGAGGCTGATCGGCCTCACCGTGGCCGGCGACACGGCGCTCGAACGGCACGAGGATTTTTCCGTCAATCTGGGCGGCGGCTTCGGTGGGGTGGTGGGTCAGGCCAGCCAGGCCGGCCGCATCCAGAACGACGACATTGCCGCGCGCAACGGGGCGCCGCAACTGGGCAAGGACGGCTCGTTCCTGTTCGACGCCGCGTACTACCTGTGGGCCAATCCGGAACTGGTGCCCACCGTGAGCGTGGACAGTGCCGCGTCGAACTACCTGGGCGCCGGCGCCGCCCAGGGGCGCGCACCCAACAGCTGGTTCGACGCCACCTACTACAAGAACCGCTGGCCCGACCTGACCCCGCTGAACCTGGACAACGCCACCCTGTTCCAGCACTTCAACCTGTTCGGCGTCTGGGAGGGCCGCTCGCCGGGACCGAAGTTCCAGGCCTTCGACGGCAACCGGTACCTGACCGACAACCCCGATGTGGCGGCCTATGTCGACGCCTTCGTCGCCGACTTCCTGGGCAGCCGCACCAACGGTGCCATCGCGCACTACATCATCTACGGCGCCAACGAACAGCGGGTCGCGTTCGACACCAGCGGCGCGGCGATCACGCTGGACTACCTGTTCGGCTACTGATCGGGGCGTCGAGACGGCTCAGCCGCGCAGCGCCTCGTCGAGCCACTCGACCCAGTGCCGCACCGGCGTGCCGGTGCCGGCCTGCAGGTGGCCGATGCAGCCGATGTTGGCCGACAGGATCATCGCCGGACCGCCCGCCTGCAGGTTCGCGAGCTTGCGCTCGCGCAGCGACTTCGACAGCACCGGCTGCAGCACCGAGTAGGTGCCGGCCGAGCCGCAGCACAGGTGCGCATCGGCCACCGGCTGCACCAGCACGCCCAGCCCGCCGAGGAAGGCCTCGACCTCGCCGCGCACCTGCTGGCCGTGCTGCAGGGTGCACGGCGGGTGGAACACCACGTCGCGGGTGGGCAGGCGGCGCAGCAGGCCCGGGTTGGCTCGATGCGCCGCCGCGAACTCGCGGGGCAGCCACTGGGCGAGATCGACCATCGCCTCGCCGACACGCCGCGCGCGCTCGGCATAGGCCGGGTCGTGGCGCAGCAGGTGCGGGTAGTCCTTGATCATCGCGCCACAGCCCGAGGCGTTGATCAGCAAGGCCTCGACCTCGCCCGATTCGATCATCGGGAACCAGGCGTCGATGTTGCGGCGCGCGTCGGCGAGCCCACCCTCGGCATCGTTCAGGTGGTGGCGGATCGCGCCGCAGCAGCCCGCCTGGGGCGAGAACACGCCCTGCACGCCGATCGCATCGAGCACCCGCAGCGTGGCGGCATCGATGCCGGGCATCATCGCGGGTTGCACGCAGCCGGCCAGCAGCAGCACGCGACGCGGGTGCGTGCGCGTGGGCAGCGGGCCGGGATCGCGGCGCTCGGGCACCTTCTCGCGAAGGCTCTCCGGCAGCCAGGCGCGCACCGTCTGGCCGGCCTTCATCGCGGGCTCGAACAGCCAGCGCCGCGTCATGCCTTCGCGCAGCGCGGTGCGCAGCAGCCGCTCGGGCAGCGGACGTGGCGTCTGCCGCTCGACGAGCTGGCGCCCGATGTCCACCAGGTGCCCATAGCGCACGCCCGAGGGACAGGTGCTTTCGCAGTTGCGGCAGGTGAGGCAGCGGTCCAGGTGCGAGCGGGTGGCGTCGGTGGCCGGATGGCCCTCGACCACCTGCTTGATCAGGTAGATGCGTCCGCGCGGGCCGTCGAGCTCGTCGCCCAACAGCTGATAGGTGGGACAGGTGGCGGTGCAAAAGCCGCAGTGCACGCAGCTGCGCAGGATGGACTCGGCCTCGACGCCCTCGGGGGTGTCCTTCAGCCAGTCGGCCAGATGGGTTTCCATGGCGTCAGAGCTCGGGGATCAGGCGGCCGGGGTTGAACAGCCGCTGCGGGTCGAATTCCTGCTTGAGCCGTGCGTGCACCCGGGCGACCGCGGGGGCCAGCGGATGAAAGACCGCGGTGTCGCGCGCGCCCCCGCGAAAGCGACAGGCCTGCCCGCCCACCGCGGCAGCGGCGGCGCGCACCCGCTCGGCCGGGAGGTCCGAGGCGTACCAGCGCAAGGCGCCTCCCCACTCGACCAGCGGCGAGCCGGGCAGATCGAGCACCGGTGCCACCGAGGGCACCGACAACCGCCACTGCACCGGCCCCGCGAACGCGGCGTGCCGATGCTCGCGCACATCGGCCCAGAAGGCGTGGGCCTCGTCGTCGTCGAGCCGCCGGGCGCCGTAGCGCGAGGCGAATCCGTCGAGCGCCGCGGTCACCGCCGCAGCGGCACCCGACAGGCGCACGGTGACCACGCCGTCGTGCCAGGCGGTGGCCGACACCGGCAGCGGACGCCCCGCCCATTCGTTGAACCAGACGAGCGCCTGGCGCTGATCGGCGGCCAGGCGAACGGTGGCTTCCAGGGCCGGTCGCGGCAGCACCTTCAGCGAGACCTCGGTGATCACGCCGAGAAAGCCGAGCGATCCGCACAGCAGCCGGGAGACATCGTAGCCGGCGACGTTCTTCATCACCTGTCCGCCGAAGCGCATCCACTGCCCTTTCGCGTCGAGCAGGCAGGCGCCGAGCACGAAATCGCGCACCGACCCCGCGGCGGCCCGACGCGGACCCGAGAGCCCGGCGGCCACGACCCCGCCGATCGTCGCGGTCTCGCCGAAGGCGGGCGGCTCGAAGGCCAGCATCTGGCCGGCGCGTGCCACCTCGGACTGGATCTCGCCCAGCGGGGTGCCGCAGCGCGCGGTGATCACCAGCTCGGTGGGGTCGAAGGCGACGATGCCGGCGTACTCGCGGGTGTCGAACACCTCGCCGCGCGGCGTGTGACCGTAGAAATCCTTCGTGCCGCCGCCGCGCAGGCGCAGCGGCGCGCGCGCGGTGCCGGCGGCGAGGATGCGCTCGCGCCAGCGGGCAAGAACGGCGTCGTGGGGATCGGCGGAGTCGGCGACGGACATGATCGGACGATCGGAAGGCGCGGCCACGGGGCCGTCAGAAGCGCGGGAGGTCGGCGAACGGCAGCCGCCCGGCGTGCACGTGCATCTTGCCGTACTCGGCGCAGCGCGCGGTGGTGGGAATGCCCTTGCCGGGATTGAGCAGGCCGGGCTCGTCGAACGCGCGCTTGACCGCGAAGAACGCGGCGCGCTCGGCCGGCGAGAACTGCACGCACATCGAGTTGATCTTCTCGATGCCCACGCCGTGCTCGCCGGTGACGGTGCCGCCGAGTTCGACGCACAACTCGAGAATGTCGGCGCCGAACAGCTCGGCCCGCTCCCACTGCGCCGCGTCGTTCGCGTCGAACAGGATCAGCGGGTGCAGGTTGCCGTCGCCGGCGTGGAACACGTTCATGCAGCGCAGCTCGTACTTGCGCTCCATCTCGGCGATCGCGTTGAGCATGCGGCCCAGGTTGCGGCGCGGGATCGTACCGTCCATGCAGTAGTAGTCCGGCGAGATGCGACCGGCCGCCGGGAACGCGTTCTTGCGCCCGGACCAGAAGCGCAGCCGCTCGCCCTCGGAAGCCGAGACCCGCAGCGCGGTGGCCCCGGAGCGGCGCAGCACCTCGTCGATGCGGGCGATCTCCTCCTCGACCTCCTCGGGCGTGCCATCGGATTCGGCCAGCAGGATGGCCTGGGCATCGAGGTCGTAGCCCGCCTTCACGAAGGGCTCGACCGCGCGCGAGGTCTTCTGGTCCATCATCTCCAGGCCCGCCGGGATGATGCCCGCGGCGATGATCGCGGCCACCGCGTCGCCGGCCTTGATCACGTCATCGAAAGAGGCCATCACCACCCGGGCCACCTGCGGCTTGGGCACCAGCTTGACGCTGACCTCGGTGACCACCGCGAGCATGCCCTCCGAGCCGATCAACACCGCGAGCAGATCGAGCCCCGAGGTGTCCAGCCCCTCGCTGCCGAGCTCGATCGGCTCGCCGTCGATCGTGAAGCCCCGAACCCGCAGCACGTTGTGCACGGTCAGGCCGTACTTCAGGCAGTGCACGCCGCCGGAGTTCTCGGCGACGTTGCCCCCGATGCTGCAGGCGATCTGCGAGGACGGGTCCGGCGCGTAGTACAGGCCATGGGGCGCAGCGGCCTCGGAGATGGCCAGGTTGCGCACGCCCGGCTGCACGCGCGCCACGCGGGCGAGCGGATCGAGCGAGACGATGCGGTTCAGCTTGGCCAGGCCGAGCACGACGCCGGCCGCGTGCGGCATCGAGCCGCCCGACAGGCTGGTGCCGGCACCACGTGCCACCACCGGCACCTGCAACGCATGGCACACGCGCAGCACCTGCGCGACCTGCGCCTCGGTCTCGGGCAGCGCCACCACCATCGGCATCTGGCGGAACGCCGACAGCGCGTCGCATTCGTAGGGACGCATGTCCTCGTCCCGGTGCAGCACGCAGTGCTCGGGCAGGAACTCGCGCAGGCGCGCCGCGACCTGCGACTGGCGCTCCGGGGTGGCTGGCGCGCTCACGTCGGCGAATCGCAGTTCCTGCAGGGTGCGGGCGGAATCGGTCACCGGAGGCAGACTGTCGTTAAGCTGGCGCCAGTGTAATCGGGTTCGACCCGGCGGATTCTTGCTCAGGAAACAAAACTGATGAGCCCCGAAGGCAATCCCCGCGCCTCGCTCGCGGCCGGCTACGCGCTGCTGTTCGCGGGCATGGCGGTGGTGGGCAGCTACGTCGCGCTGACCAAGCCGCTCACCGCGGTGTTCCCGGTGTTCGTGCTGGCGTGGCTGCGGTTCGGCATCGCCGCCGTGGTGATGCTGCCCTGGACGCTGCCCCTGCGGCTGCCGCGGACGCACTGGCGGACCCTCTTTCTGCAGTCGTTCTTCGGCAACTTCCTGTTCTCGATCTGCATGCTCACCGGGGTGATGCTCACCTCGGCCAGCGCGGCCGGCGTGATCCTGTCCACGCTGCCGGCGGTGGTGGCGGTGTTCAGCTGGCTGTTCCTGCGCGAGCGGCTGAGCGCCCGCGTCTGGCTCGCGGTGGCCCTGGCGGTGGGCGGCGTGATGCTGCTGACGCTGGCCCGACAGGACGGCGGCGGCGCGTCGGCCTCGGTGCTGGGCAACGCCCTGGTCTTCGCCTGCGTGTGCTGCGAAGCGGTCTACGTGATCCTGGGCAAGCGGCTCACCGCGAGCCTGTCGCCGCTGCGCATCTCCGCACTGATCAACCTCGTGGGCCTGCTGCTGATGACGCCACTGGGCCTGTGGCAGGCCCGGCAGGTGGATTTCGGCGCGGTGAGCGCCGCGGACTGGGCGCTGCTCGGCTTCTACTCGCTCGCCGCGAGCCTGGTGTCGACCTGGCTGTGGCTGAGCGGCCTGAAGCACGTGCCGGCCAACCACAGCGGCGTGTTCACGATCGCGATGCCGCTGTCGGCCTGCGCGGTGGCGGTGGCCTGGCTGGGCGAACGCATGAGCACCGCCCACTGGGCGGCCTTCGCGCTGGCCGCCGCGGGCATCGTGCTGATCGCCTGGCCCGCCAGCGGGCGGGCCGGACGACCTCAGGCGAACAGATCGACGCCGTAGTCGAGCTTGATCGCCTGCCCCGCGGTGTCGAACACCGCCCGCCCCTCGTTGGCGCCGTAGATGATGAAGTGCGCGATCGCGCCGTTCGTGCGGCTGCCGAGGAAGTCACGCACGTTGGCGTCCACATAGCCGGCCACGTCCGGGTTGTCGGTCAGGTAGCGGTTGCCATCGAAGGTGTCGAACTTCGGCCCGGCCGAGCGGCCTTCCCACACACCGAACAGGTTGTAGTGCTGGAACAGCGTGGCCGCGTCGAGGTTCAGCGGCGTGAGATCGGCCCACTTGTTCGCGTAGTACGCGGGGTCGAACCAGCTATTGGGCGCCTTGCCCTGCGCCGCCCCGACGGTGCGGTAGTGCGTGAGCGCGGTGGCCAGCGTCTGGGTGGGCACCTGGTCCGGGTTGTTCAGCAGGTAGTAGACGGAGTCGAACAGGAACGAGTCCGTCTGCCGGTAGGTGGGCGTGACGGTGCGCGGCGGATTCGCGAGATCGAAGGTCTTGTCCGCGAGCTCGAGCTTCTCCACCGCGAGCATCGCGTCCATGCCGTTGGCGCCGGTCTTGTCGGTGATGCGCCAGGTGGTGCCCAGGCGCTCGACGCGCGTCTGCGCGCTGCCCTGGGTGTAGACCACGGTGTCGACGCCGGCGCCGCCATCGAAGAGGTCGTTGCCAGCGCCGCCGGTGATCCGGTTGTTCGCGGCATTGCCGGTGATCTCGTCGTTGCCCGCGCCGCCCACCGCGTTCTCGATCGTGACGGTGTCGTAGATGTAGAGCGTGCGCGGGTTGGTGTCGGGCAGCGTGCGCAGCACCTCGAGGGCCGCGCCACGCTCGGAATAGGTCAGCGGCGCGCCCACCTGGCTCCAGGAGCCGGGCACCAGGCTGATCTTGCTCACGCCCGAGCCGCTGACGCTCAGCGTGTCGACACCGCCGCCGTCCCAGATCGTCTGGTGCACCTTCTGGTCGGTGGTGAACGCATAGACCGTGTCCCCGGCGTTGAACGCGGTGTTCGCGCCGTAGACGTACTGCATCGCCTGGATGTCGAAGCGCATCAGCGTGGTGGGCGCGAAATCCACCTGCACGCTGCCGTTGCCCGGCAGGTCGTTGTAGAACATCACCGAATCGGCGTTGCTGTAGCCGGTGATGTCGCTGGTGCCGGTGAAGGGCAGCGTGGTGTTGTTCTCCGGCCAGCCGGCGAGCACACCGGTCATGCCGGTGTCGTGCGGGTGCTTCAAGCCCACCGCGTGGCCGATCTCGTGGGTGAGCGTGAGGAAGTTCTGCGTGCCCGGCGCGAAGCCCTCCGGAAACACGAAGCGCGCGTTGAAGTAGGTGTCACCCGCGTCGGCGGTCTCCATCGGAAAGCCGGAGAACGCGTAGGAGGTGCCGCCGATCGCCGGCGCGCCGGTGAAGTTGAAGCGCAGCGTGCCCGCGCCATTGGCCGGGTCCACCTTGGTGAAGGTGATGTTGGCCACCGCCGAGAACGCGGCGAGCGCCAGGTCGGTGAACCCCTGCTCGGCCTCGTTGAAGCCGCGGAAATCGGCCGAGTTCAACCGGTCCGCGTTGCCGGTGTCGGGGCCGTACGCGCCGAACACGTTGCTGCGGTCGAACTGGGTGGGGGAACTGGGATACGAATACGTGACACTGGCCCCGGTGCCCAGGGCGCCGCCCCACTTGGCGTTCGCCAGGATCGCGTCCACTTCGCGGACGCCGGTCAGGGTGGTGTACAGACTGGCGGACGTGCCCATGGCTTGTTGGGCGGTGGGGGCGGTGATGGCCACGGATTCTCCAAAGGGTGTCGAAGGAATTGACACTATCGCACGGCAATTGGCGCAAGTGACTGATTCGCCTGGCTGGCATGAGGCTTGCTTGACCCGATCCGCCTCTCCATGACAGTCCGTTCACACATTCCGGCAGGACGGGGCTCGATCGGGAGTCGGACCCGAGGCTTCCCCTCCCAGGAGTGTTTCGTGAAACCACGTTTCTCTCACCTGCTCGCCTCCCTGGCCCTCGGGGCATGCCTGGCACCCTCGATGGCCCAGGCCGCCCCGATCGTGGGAAATTCGGGCTCCTCCCCCGAGGCGGTCGGCCAGGCAAGCCCCACCACCTTCCTCGCGGCCGGCTTCGTCTCGCCGACCGTGGCAACCGACGCCCTGAACGTGTCGGCACGCTTTCGGGCCGGCAGCGGTGCGCCCAACGTCACCCTCCAGTTGTTCAGCGACGCGGCCGGTGTCCCGGGCGCGCCCATTGGGTCGTTCGGCTCGGCAACGGTCACGACGACCGTGCAGGACCACAGCTTCGTGGCCGCGTCACCGATCAGTCTGCTGCCCTCGACCGCCTACTGGCTGGTGGCGAGTTGCTCCAATTGTGCGTTCGCACCGGAATTGATCACCAACAACTGGATCACGCACGATCCCGTGACGACGGTCGGCCTGTCGGGGGCCAGCGTCGTCACCGGGATCCGCAACTCGAACGACAGCGGCGCCACCTGGAACAACTTAATCTTTCCGGGTCCCAGCGCTCGCACGCCCATCTTCGTGATCAACGGCGACGTGGCCTCCAGCACCCATGTGCCAGCGCCTTCGGTGGCGCTGCTGCTGATCGCCGGAGCGGCTGGCCTGATCGGGTCGCGCCGCGCGCGCACCCGTCGATCAACTGCCTGATTCTCCAAGCCCGCGCCGCGCCAGGACACGGGGTAGGTCGGACACGAGCCGCGCCACCACCGGGTCCCACGCCCCCGGCGCCGACTGACGCAGCAGGCGCATCGCCAGATACCACGGGCTGTCTTCGCGCCCGCGCATCCAACGCCAGTCGGCCACCCAGGGCAGCAGCAGCCAGCCGGGTCGGCCCAGCGCGCCGGCGACGTGCGCCACCGCGGTGTCCACCGCCACCACGCCGTCGAGCAGGGACACCACGGCCGCGGTGTCGGCAAAGTCCGACAGCGCCTCGCCCAGGTCGTGCGCGAACGGCAGCGCCGCGGCCTCCTCGCGATCGGCCGCGGGCATCGGGCGCTGCAGACTGATCCAGTCCACCGGCAGCTCGAACAGGGGGCGCAAGGCCGCCAGGCGCATCGACCGGTTGCGGTCGTTGTCGTGCCCCGGATTGCCCTGCCAGACGAGGCCGATGCGCGCGCGCGAGGCCGGACCGAGACGCTCGCGCCAGTGCGCGATCCGATCCGCGGGCGGCGCGAGGTCGGGACACGCGGGCGGAATGGTCTGCTCACGCGTGCCGAAGGCCAGCGGCAGGCTGAGCAACGGGCAATGCACATCGAAGGGGGGCAAGGCATCGCCGCGCGAGAGCAGCGTGTGCACGCCCGGCAGGCTCGCCATCAGCGCCCGAAGCGCCGGCTGCACCTCGAGCAGCACCTCGGCGCCCAGCGCCGCCACCTGGGGCACGTAGCGACAGAACTGCAGCGTGTCGCCAAAGCCCTGCTCAGCATGGAGCAGCACGCGGCGCCCGGCCAGGTCCTCTCGCCCGGTCCACAGAGGCTGGCTGAAGCCACGCCGGCGGTCGCGCCAGAAGGGCAGTTCCCAGCGCCACTCGTGCAGCGGCCAGCCGTTCTCGAAATCGCCCAATGACAGCCGCGCCAGGCCTTCGTTGAAATTCGCATCCGGGTGATCGGGGCGGATCGCCCGCGCCCGCTGATACGCCTCGATCGCCTGCTCGTGGCGGTTCATCGCCATCCAGGTGTTGCCCAGGCCATTCCAGGCGTGCACGTACCGCGGATCGCGATCGAGCACCGCCTGGTAGTCCCCGATCGCCTCGTCCAGGCGTCCGAACGCCTGCAGCATGTTCGCGCGGCCATTGCGGGCGTGGCGGTGCGCGGGATCGATCGCCAGCGCCCGCTCGTAGCTGGCCAGCGCCTCCTCGCGTCGCCGCAGCGCGTCCAGCGCGTTGCCCCGATCGTTCCAGGCATCGGCGTGGTCGGGCTTCAGGCGCACCAGCCGGTCGAACAGGGCCAAGGCCTGCGCGGGCCGCCCGGCCGCGTGGTGCTCGGCCGCCTCGCGAAACAGCGCCTCGCCATCCACCACCCAAGGGGGCAAGGTGGGCGCCGCGCCGAATCGGTGGACCGGCGTCGCGCCGGCGCCGGGCGAACCCGGCCACGCGCCCGACGGCAAAATCGGCTTGCGCGGTGGCGGCCCCGAACGCCGGCTCATCGTTGCCCCCCGGGGGATAAGGCCCAGGTGCCCCCCGCCGGCATCACCGCGTGCCCCGTCGGACACGGTCCCCGAGGGACGAAATGGGGGAAATCCCCCAGGCATGAATCGTGCATAGAATGAATGGCGATTTTTCCCACTGAGGTTGAACCATCATGACACCATCGATCCTGGCCGACATCACCCGCAAGAAGAATGGCGCGGACGACCCCCCGGGCGACGACCGCGGCAGCGGCGGCCACGGGGCGGACGACACCACCAGCGCCTCGGCCAGCGCGTCGTCGTCGAGCGCGTCGTCGTCGAGCGCCAGCGCCTCGTCGTCTTCCTCCAGCGCGTCCTCCAGCAGCGCGTCCTCGTCGTCCAGCTCGGCCGCCAGTTCGTCGAGCAGTTCGTCGACCGACAGCGCGTCGTCGGCCAGTTCGTCGGCGTCCAGCGCCTCGTCGTCGTCCAGCGCCTCGTCCGCTTCCAGCGCCTCGTCGTCCTCGTCCACCGACGACAGCACGTCCCCTTCCCTCGGCTCATCGGCCAGCAGCGCCAGCTCGAGCGCCTCGTCGTCATCGAGCACCAGCGCCTCGTCATCGCCCTCGAACAGCACCGACGACGGCCCGCACCAGCGCGGCCAGCACGGCAGCTTCCTGTTCGACGCCGACACCTACCTCGCGCTCAATCCCGACCTCGGCGGCAAGGTCGACCTGTCCGGCGCCCTGCAACACTACCTGAGCATCGGCGGCACCGAGGACCGCTCGCCGACCCGCTGGTTCGACGCCGACTTCTACCGCGCCAGCCACGAAGATCTCACGCGCGGCGGTTTCGACGATGCCACGCTCTTCCAGCACTACAACCTGTACGGCGTCTGGGAGGGGCGTGCGCCCAGCGCCGCCTTCGCGCAGTTCGACGGCGCGAGGTATCTGCGGGAGAACCCGGACGTCGACAGCTACGTGCGCGGACACTTGGACGATTTCCTCGGCAGCATCGACAACGGCGCGATCGCGCATTTCATGATCTACGGCGCCCACGAGGCACGGCACGCATTCGAGGACAACGGCAGGCCGATCGACCCGGGCCTGTTCGCCTGATCACGCACACCGTCACGCCCCCCACCGGGGCGTGCGGTGTTCTCCCGATGCCGCACGCCGCCGCGCCCGCCGCGGCGTGCGTCACCACGCGATTGACAACGCGGCCCCGGCTGGGCACTCTACGCCGCAGTCGAATGGCTGCGGCGGGAGAGACCCCCGCTGCATCGCGGGTGGCGCCGAAGGTGTATCGCCCCGAAAACTCTCAGGCAAAAGGACTGCCGCAGCGTCGACTCTCTGGAGAGAAGGCGCGCGTCCCGATCGCAGGAACGGGCCGCGGCGGCCTCGCCGAAGGAAACAGGTGGTCATGCGCCCGTCGTGTGGCCGCTGAATGTCTCAGGCAAACGGACAGAGGGGGTTCCCCAGTCGGATGGCGCGCGCGCCGTCCCCACGCGGCCGCGTCCGCCAGGAGCCCCCATGCAGAACCCCGACACCCTCAAGTACACCGCCAGCCACGAGTGGCTTCGTGACAACGGCGACGGCACCGCCACGGTCGGCATCACCTTCCATGCGCAGGACGCGCTGGGCGAACTCGTCTACGTCGAACTGCCCGAGGCCGGCCGCCAGGTGAATGCCGGCGAGGCCTGCGTGGTGGTGGAGTCCACCAAGGCCGCGTCGGACGTGTACGCACCGGTCGACGGCGAGATCCTGGAGGTGAACACGGCGCTGGCCGACGCCCCGCAGACGGTCAATGAATCGCCCTTCGAGAAGGGCTGGCTGTTTCGCATCCGCATGGCCCAACCCGGCCAGGCCGCCGGCCTGCTGAACGCCGACGCGTACACCGCCGGTCCCGGCGCCGAGTGAGGGGTTGGCCATGAATGCTCCTGCCGATCGGATCGGCGGACTGCGCTCGCTGTTCGCCGACGACGAATTCCACGCCCGCCACCTCGGACCGTCCACTGACGACCAGGCGGCGATGCTCGCGGCGCTGGGCTATCGCAGCCGCGACGAGTTGATCGACGCGACGGTGCCCGCGTCGATCCGACTGCCCGGCGAGCTCGCGCTGCCGGCCCCGACCACCGAGGCCGCCGCACTGGCCGAACTGGCCGGGATCGCGCAGCGCAACCAGGTCTGGCGCTCGTACATCGGCGCGGGCTACCACGGCACGATCACGCCCGAGCCGATCCGGCGCAACGTGCTCGAGAACCCGGGTTGGTACACCGCCTACACGCCCTATCAGGCCGAGGTGGCGCAGGGTCGGCTCGAGGCGCTGCTGAACTTCCAGCAGATGGTGATCGACCTCACCGGCCTGCCGGTGGCCAATGCCTCGCTGCTCGACGAGGCCACCGCGGCGGCCGAGGGCATGGCGTTGTGCCGACGCGCCTCGCGCAGCAAGGCGCAGGCCTTCTTCATCGATGCCGGCACGCACCCGCAGGTGATCTCGGTGATGGCCACGCGCGCACGCTGGCTCGGCTGGCAGGTGGTCGTCGGGCATCCCGATCGCGACCTGGACCCGGCCGCGGTGTTCGGCGCGCACCTGCAGACCCCCGACACCGAGGGCGCGCTGCACGACCACGGCGCACTGATCGAGCGGCTGCACGCGACGGGGGCGCGCGTGTGCGTGGGCACCGACCCGCTCGCGCTGATGCTGATGCGCTCGCCCGGGGCGATGGGTGCCGACGTGGCGATCGGTTCGGCCCAGCGCTTCGGCGTGCCGATGGGCTATGGGGGCCCGCACGCGGCGTTCATGGCCACGCGCGAAGACCTGGTGCGGATGATGCCCGGGCGCCTGATCGGCGTGTCGCGCGATGCCGCCGGCAACCCGGCGCTGCGCATGGCGCTGCAGACTCGCGAACAGCACATCCGGCGCGACAAGGCCACCAGCAACATCTGCACCGCGCAGGCGCTGCTGGCCAACATGGCGAGCTTCTATGCGGTCTACCACGGCCCGCAGGGGCTGCGCCGGATCGCGCTGCGGGTGAACGCGCTGACCCGCCTGCTCGCCGGCCTGGTGAGCCCGGCGCTGCCCTTGGCGCACGCGGCCTACTTCGACACGCTGCGCTTTGCCGCCGGCGATCGCGCCGGGGCCATCCTGGCCAGGGCCGCCGAGCAGCGAATCAACCTGCGCACCGGCGCCGACGGCGCGCTGGCGGTGAGCCTGGACGAAACCGTGTCGCTCGCCGACGTGGCCGACCTGGCCTGGGTGCTGAGCGGCGAGCGCCCGGACGCGGCGCGCCTGAGCGCGCGTGCCGACGCGCTGTCGATCGAACCCGAATCGATCCCGCCGGCGCTGCGCCGCGCGGACGCGGTCCTCACGCACCCGGTGTTCAACCGGTACCACAGCGAGACCGAGTTCATGCGCTACCTGAAGCGCCTGGAGAACCGGGACATCTCGCTGGTGCATTCGATGATCCCGCTGGGCTCGTGCACGATGAAGCTCAATGCCGCGGCCGAGATGGCCCCGGTGACCTGGCCGCAATTCGCCAACCTGCACCCCTTCGTGCCGGCCGCGCAGGCCGCCGGCTACGCCGAGATGCTGCGTCAGCTCGGTCAATGGCTGGCCGAGATCACCGGCTTCTCGGCGGTGTCGTTCCAGCCGAACTCCGGCGCCCAGGGCGAGTACGCGGGGCTGCTGGCGATCCGTCACTACCTGATCGCGCAGGGCCAGGGCCACCGCGACGTCTGCCTGATCCCGGCGTCGGCCCACGGCACGAACCCGGCCTCGGCGCAGATGATGGGCCTGCGCATCGTGGTGGTGGCCTGCGACGCGCAGGGCAACATCGACATGGCCGACCTCGACGCGAAAATCGACGCGCACCGCGACCGCCTCGCCGCGCTGATGGTCACGTACCCGTCCACCCACGGCGTGTTCGAGGCCACGATCACCGCGGTCTGCGCGAAGGTGCACGCGGCCGGCGGGCAGGTGTACATGGACGGCGCGAACCTGAACGCGCAGGCCGGGCTGACCCGCCCGGGGCTGATCGGCGCGGACGTCTGCCACATGAACCTGCACAAGACCTTCTGCATCCCGCACGGCGGCGGCGGACCCGGCATGGGACCGATCGCGGTGGCCGCCCATCTGGCCCCCCACCTGCCCGAGAACCCCTACACCGCCGGCCTCGACGGAACGGGGACGGTGTCGGCCGCGCCGCTGGGCAGCGCGCTGATCACGACGATCTCGTGGATGTACATCCGGATGATGGGGGCCAGCGGCATCCGCCAGGCCACCGAGGTGGCGATCCTGAACGCGAACTACATCGCGCAGCGGCTGCGCGGCTGCTTCCCGGTGTTGTACGCGGGCGAGAACGGCCGCGTGGCCCACGAGTGCATCCTCGACATGCGCCACCTGAAGGCGCAGTACGGCGTCACCGCCGAGGACATCGCCAAGCGCCTGATGGACTACGGCTTTCACGCGCCCACGCTGTCCTTCCCGGTGGCCGACACGCTGATGATCGAGCCGACCGAATCGGAATCGAAGGCCGAACTCGACCGCTTCTGCGACGCGATGGTGGCGATCCACGGCGAATTGCAGGCGATCGGGCGCGGTGAGCTCGATCGCGACGACAACCCGCTGAAGGGCGCGCCGCACACCGCGCGCGAGATCGCCGGCGACTGGACGCACGCGTACTCGCGCGAGCAGGCGGCCTACCCGCTGCCCTACGTGCGCGAGGCGAAGTTCTGGCCGAGCGTCAAGCGCGTGGACAACGCCGCCGGCGACCGACAGCTGGTGTGCTCCTGTCCGCCGATCAGCGACTACGCCTGAGCGCGAACGAAGGAACCACACGATGACCGATGCCACGCTCGCGCATGTGCCGCTGGACGACCTGCACCGCGCGCTCGGCGCGCGGATGGGCGGGTTCGCCGGCTACGACATGCCGATCCAGTACCCGGCCGGGCTGAAGGCCGAGCACCTGCACACCCGCAACAAGGCGGGCCTGTTCGACGTCTCGCACATGGGCCAGCTGCGGCTGCGCGCGCGTGACGGCCGCCTCGACACCCTGCACCGGCAACTCGAGACGGCGCTGCCGCTGGAGTTCGAGGGCTGGACTCCTGGCCTGCAGCGCTACTCGCTGCTGCTCAACGATCGCGGCGGCATCGAGGACGACCTGATGCTCGTGTCCCTCGACGACGAGGTGCGCATGGTGGTCAACGCGGGCAACCGCGAGGCCGACCTCGCCTGGCTGCGCGCGCACTGCCCGGACCTCTCGATCGAGTGGATCGACGCCGCGCTGATCGCGCTGCAAGGGCCGCTGGCCGAGGCCGCGCTCGCCCGGCTCGACCCCCGCGCCGCGCAGATGCGCTTCATGCAGTCGATGACGCTCGACCTGCTGGGAGCCCCCTGCTTCGCGACGCGCTCGGGCTACACCGGCGAGGACGGCTACGAGATCTCGCTGCCGCTGGCGCGCGCCCGCGCGATCGTCGACCGCCTGCTGGACGACCCCACCGTCGCACCGGTGGGCCTGGGCGCGCGCGACACGCTGCGCCTGGAGGCCGGGCTGCCGCTGCACGGCAGCGACATCTCGGCCTCGGTCACGCCGGTGGAGGCGGGTCTCGCGTTCGCGATCCCGAAATCGCGACGCACCGGCGGTGCGAAGGCCGGGGGTTTTCCCGGCGCGCCGGTGATCCTGCGCCAGCTCGCCGAGGGCACGAAGCGGCGTCTCGTCGGCTTGAACTCCTTCGAGCCGGTGCCGATCCGCGCGCACACCACGATCGTCGATGCGAACGACAAGGTGGTCGGGGAAGTCACCAGCGGCACGGTGTCACCCACGCTGGGCAAGCCGGTGATGCTCGCGATGCTCGACAGCGAGGTGATCCGCGAGAGCGGCAACACCACGCTGCGGGCCGTGGTGCGCGACCGCCGCCCGGCGGTGCACCTGACCCCGCTGCCCTTCGTGCCGAAGCGCTACAAGCGGTAGCCCGTCGGCACGACGCGGCGGCGACCGCCGGAGATCGCCCGTTCGGCCTTCGCGATGGCGGTCTCCGCGTCGATCCCCGGATCGACTTCGGCCAGGTGGACGCGGGCCTCCAGGCGGCGCTGGACACCGGCCTGCGCGATCGACAGATCGGCGATCGCCGCGCGGATCCGCTGCACCAGCGCGTCGGCCTGCACGAGCGAGACCCCGGGCAACACCACCGCGAAGCACGCTCCGCCCAGCCGCCCGATGGCATCGTCCTCGCGCAACAGGCGGCGCACCGACGCGACCATCGAACACAGCGCGGTGTCACCGAACGCATAGCCGCATTGGTCGTTCAGTTCCCGGAAGTGCTCGAGTTGCAGCACCATCAGGCACAGCGGGTCCTGCGCGTGCCGTGCCCGATTGATCGCCAGGCGCAGTTGCTCGAGCAGCCACGGTCGGTTCCAGCAACCGGTCAGGGAGTCGCTGCGCGCGGCGCGCTCGAGCTGGGCGACCAGCCGCTCCCGTTCGGTGGTGTCGATGAACGTGTACAAGGCGCCGATCGGCCGGCCGTGGCGGTCGCGTCGCAACGCGATGTGCAGCCGCATCGGCCAGCGATCCCCATCCGCGTCGGCCAGCTCGCAGGGATGATCGCGAAGCCCGGATGGGCGCCCATCGGGCGAAACGAAACGACGCAGGTCGGCCGCGCACTCGGGGCTGAGCACCGCGTCCAGCGCCTGCCCGCGCAGCAGGGCCGGATCGCGCTGCAGCAGCCGCAGCAGCGCCGCGCTCGCTTCGGAGATCCGACCCGCGCCGTCGACGCACAGGCAAAGGGTCGGGCTGGCCTGCATCATCAGCCGCCACCAGGAGGCGTCAACGGCGGGGCCCGTCGCATCGGGCGCGCAGGAAGCGGTCGGGGCGTCGGCAGCCATGACCGGCGTATCGACACGCCGGCCCCTCACTGGAGGGTGTCGACGGCCCGGCGCGACCGACGGTCGATCGTGCCGGCCTCGCGTGCGCCCGCCGGCGGCCCGCCGTTCAGTCGGCCTGAGCCCGACCGGCGTCCGCGGGGGGCAGTCGATGCAGGCGTCGCACCAGTTCGGCCTTGTTGCCCACCTCCAGCTTCTCGAACACCCGGGCGATCTGGTTGCGTACCGTCGACGGCGCGACCGACAGTCGCGCCGCGATCGCGGCATAGGTCAGACCCTGGGCGTAGAGCTGACCGATCTCACGTTCACGCGCGCTCAGGGTGTCCAGCGCGCTGCGCCAGCGCGCCTCCACGAGCCGAAGCGGCGCGCTCGAGCGCGGTTCGAAGGCGCACCGCGACCCCAGGAAGCACTGCCCCAGCATCAGCCGCTGCGTGAGTTCGGAGGGCGCCGGGCCGTCACGCCAGCTCGGCCATTGCGCACGCAGCAGTTCCAGGTACGCGGGCGCCGCCATCGCGATGCGCCCGTCGTCGTCGAGCAGCGCCCAGGCCGCACGCGCGTCGATGCCCGTCACCGTCCGCAGGTGCAAGGCCAGCACGTGGCGGGCGGCCTCGACCAGGTGCGGCATCAGCGCCCGCAAGATCCTCGCATCCGTCTCGTCGAATTCGGGCTGGCTCGGTCCGCGCCCGAAGACCACCCAGCTCGGCCGATCCCAGGCATGCGCACGCCAGGCCACCGCGATCAGCCAGGCCGCACCCGGCAGCGAGGAGACACCCTCCGCGCGAACCCGGATCACTTCGCCCGGCTGCTCCAGGCAGCTGCGCCGCAACGGATCCGCGTGCAGCGGCTCGCGGCCAGGATCGTCGAACGCGGCGGGCAGGCCGTGGCCCTGCCCGCGCGAGGCCGTGACCGGGAACTCCGAGCCGCTCTCCCACCAGGCCATGTGAGCGCGCAGCCCCTGGGCGAGGCGCCCGAGCACCACCGCCCGAAAGCCCTTCAGCGGTTGCAGCCGGGCATCCGAGTACACGTCGAGCAGCAATTGAGAGACGGTCTGTTCCACGCCCCTGGACCTCTGCTTCCCCGCGGGCGCGCGCCACCCGAGGGAACGGGCGCGCGGCTTCGTTGCTGGCGTCGCCGTCTCGGCGCGGTCGACGCAGGTTTCGATCATCTCCATCGTGTCACTCCGCTTGCGCCGCGTGCCGCGGCTCGTCCTGACCCGCCTCGGGAGCGGGAATGCGACGATGCTGGGGAGTGACCGTTAGGAGATCGTTAGCAACGGAAGTCCGCGCGCAGACGGCGGCAGCCGCGGACAACCGAACGACCGTTCAGCGCCGAAAGCCGGACGGTCGGACGGATGTTCGCGAGGGGGGACTTAAGCGGCGCTTAACGGGCAGCGCCGTTGGCGGACCCGACCGGGTCGCCAGGGAGAAAACGAACCCGGCACTTCAGGCCGGCGGGCAGGTTGCCCTTCGGATTGGGAAGCTCCATGCGCACCACGAAAGTGCCGCTGGCGGCGTCCATCACCTTGTCCACCAGCCGCACCGTGGTGGCGTGGCGCCCGCCCACGGGTGCCTCGGGGATCACCTCGGCGCGCGAACCGATGCGCACCCGACCCTGCATCGCCAGCGGCAGGATCGCGTCGACCTTCAGCGGGTCGATCTGAGCCAGCTTCAGGATGGGCTTGCGGCTCTCGCCGGCCTCGACCATCTCGCCGGGGAACTGGCCCTGGTCGGTGACGATGCCCGCCAGCGGGCTGCGCAGCGTGCGCAGGGCGAGCAGGTCGCTGGCCTGGCGGTGTTCGAGCGCGGCGAGCTCGCGATTCTCGCGGGCGACGATCAGGTCGGCCTCGGCCACGCGCAGTTCGGCTTCGGCCTCGTCACGGTCCTGTGGGGAAACGAAACGCCCCTCGGCGAGTTCGCGCCGGCGCTGCAACTTGCGTTGCCCGAACTCGACCCGACTCTCGGCGGCCCGCACGGCACCCTGGGTCTGGCTGCGATAGCGGGCGATCGCCTGTTGGGCGCGCTCGACGCTGGACTCCAGGCTCACCAGCGGCTGTCCCTTGATGACCGGGTCGCCGCGCCTGACATGGACCTGCTCGATCAGCCCGGTGACCGGGGAGCGGATCTCGACGACCTGGAAGGGCTCGATCAGGCAATCGAACTCGTTGGGCTGGGCGGCCAGACCGGCCGACCAGAGGGCCATCGCGCCGGCGCAGATCCGGTGGTTCATGCCCCGGATCGTAGTGCAAATGCCTCAGCCCTCGATTGCCGATGACGAGGGAAAACTGAAAAAAATCCCAAACCGCAAGCGAGCAGAAGCAGGGGGGCTGGTGAGTCGACGGCGGTCGTTGACTGCTCGACGATGAGGTTGACTCTTGCCTCCAGCGGAGACTGATCGTTCAGGGGAAAATCGAAATCCAGCGAGTCTTGCATCAGCGCAGTCAGGTGGAGCAAATTCATCCCCACGAAAAACGAGCCCGCGCCGGCCAGCGCGTCAATGTGCACTGGAACACGGAAAAGAAGGCTGCCATCAGATGGGAAACTCTGCGGAAGATCCCAGGAGCCGCTCCACGTGAAGTCGCTGAGCGACGGGTTGTAAAACTGGAGGGTCGAGTCCGGCACTGGCGCAAGAATGACTTGCGGATCACTCGGCAGGCCAAGGGGCCCGCTCAATACAGCGAAGTTGGCGTCTAACCCCATGAATTCGATCGGTGCGGCGAGATCGAGCACGAGTTCGAACTCCACGATCACCGTCTGCCCGGGGGTGCCGGTGACCGCGGGCCCGGCCACCAGAATGAGTTCGGCCCGCACGGGCAGCACGGCCATCAGGCCCGCCAGGGCCAGGCTCGCGGTCATCAGCCAGCGTTTCAGTCGCGACATCGGGAGGTCTCCTTGGAATGCCCCATTTCTTGCAAGCTTCGTGCCACCGGCTGAAAACCCCCGGATCGCGTGACGGGTGTCACACGCCATGCCCGTTTCGCCGCCCACGTCGGGCGGCAGCGTCAAACCGGCCGACACCGTCCGGCCGCCGCACCGGTCGGCCGCGATCACAGGCCATTGGCGGCATAGCCGAGCGTGCGCTCGAGCGTCTCGTCATGGCGCATCGTCTGGCGACGGGTCCGCGCGAAGCCCAGCTCCGCGTCGCGCTGTGCGGCGGCACGCAGCCACGCACCGGCCCACGTCTGCGGCAGCAGCCAGCGCCAGGGCACGAGCGCGCGCCGCAGCAGGCCCCCGTGCCGCACGAAGAGGTCGTCGTCCCAGGCGACGACGGCCTGACAGGTGCCGGGGTCGCCCTGTCGCGCGCACCGTCCGAACAACTGCCGATCGATCCGGGACGAGGTGTGGAACTCGGTGAGCAGCACGTGCAGGCCGCCCGCGGCGCGAACCCCATCGGCCAGTTCGATGTCGGTGCCCCGACCCGCCATGTTCGTGGCCACGGTCACCGCGCCGGGCTGCCCGGCCGCGGCGATCAGCGCGGCCTCGTCCGCGTCCTGCCGGGCATTCAGCGTCCGATGCGCGATGCCGCACGCCGCCAGCGCGGCCGACACCGCCTCCGAGGCACCGACCGAGCGGGTGCCGATCAGCACCGCCTGACCCCGGGCCTGGCACGCCCGAACCGCGTCGATGATCGCGGCCGACTTCGCCGCCGCGTCGGGCAGCAGGCGATCGGGCAGGCGGTGCCGCCGGTTGGGCCGGTTCGGCGGCACCCGGAGGTAGGGCAGTTCGTAGACCTGCCGAAGTTCCAGCGCGACCTCGCGAGCGGTGCCGCTCATCGCGGCCAGGCGAAGGTATTTCCGAAAGAAGCGCTGATAGCTGATGCCGGCCACGGTGCGGACCGGTTCGGACAGCGCACACCCCTCCTTCAGTTCGATCAGCGGGTGCAGGCCCTGCTCCCACTTGCGCCCCTCGAGCACCCGGCCGGTGTATTCGTCGACGATCTGCACCTTGCCCTCGACGACCAGGTAGTGCTCGTCGCGGCGAAACAGGTGCAGCGCACGCAGCGCCTGTTCCACCAGCCGACGGCGCGCCTGCGCCACGCGCCAGCCCCCGCGCCAGTGCGCCGCCAGGCCATCGACGCGCGCGAGCCCCGCCTCGGTCAGGCGCAGGTCGCGTCCGCCCGTGGACAGCGTGAAGTCGCGCGGCGCCTGCAGGGCGCCGGCCAAGGTCAGTGCCTGCCGGAAAGCGGCCTCGTCGACCTCGCCGGGAACCGCCTGCGACAGGATCAGCGGCGTGCGCGCCTCGTCGATCAGCACGCTGTCGCCTTCGTCGACGATCGCGAAACACAAGCCCCGAAGCAGCCAGGACGTCGGCTCGCCCAGCCCGTGCAGTTCGCGCAAGGCCGAGCGCAGGCGGCCGCCGCCGGGCCCGGCGGCCACCCGGTCCTTCAGGTAGTCGAACACCAGCTCCTTGTTCGTGCAGTAGGTGACGTGGCAGGCGTAGGCCTCGCGGCGCTGCGCCAGCGACAGCCCGCCGCGCACGCTGCCCACGCGCAGACCCAGCGCCGCGTACAGCGGCGCCAGCGTCTGCGCGTCGCGTTCGGCGAGGTAGTCGTTCACCGTGACCACATGCACCGGCACGCGCGCGACCGCGGCGATCGTCGCCGCCAGTCCCGCGGTCAAGGTCTTGCCCTCCCCGGTGTCCATCTCGATGAAGCGCCCGGACAGCAGTCCGCAGACCCCCAGCAGCTGACAGTCGTGCGGGCGTTTGCCCAGCGTTCGGCGGGCGAGTTCGCGCACCGCGGCCAAAGCGCGCACGGTCGACGTCTCCCGGCTCGAATACGCCCCTGATGCGGACGCCCGCAAGACCTGCGTCAAGGCGAGATCGTCGAACGCGGCGAACTCGCGCTCCAAGCGGCCGGCCTTGCTCACCCACTGACGAAGCCGGCGCGCGCCCGGCAGCACGCGTTCGCGCAGCCGGGCCAGTCGCGCGCGCAGCCAGGCGTCGACCGCCGGCTCGCGCCGACGCGCGCGCTCGGCATACGCCGCCGCGGGATCGGTCGCGGGCATCACCGAGGCCATGGCATCGCGGGTGGTCTCATGGCGGGAACGAGGGGCGGCGGCACCAACGAGGGCGTGTCAACACGCCCTACACCAGGAAATGGCGCAGGAAGACGCGCCGCAAGGCCGCGAGGCCGCGCCAACCGATCGGCTCGGACGGATGCTCGAAACGCACCCAGGCCCGCGCGCCGAGCATCGTCGCGGGGGGCGATTCCTGCAGCGCCAGCTCGAACTGGAACAGGGATTCGAGCGATTCGTCACCGCGCTCCCCGCGCGGATCGATCGGGATCGAGCCGCCCGCCCCCTGGCCAAGCGCCGGACTGGGCAGGTGCCGGGCCGCGCCGGGCACCTCGCGCAGTCCGCTGGCCGCGAACGATCGCCCGGGCCACGCGGCGAATCGCACCTCGGTGGCGCGAACGCCCGCCCGCACGCGATCCACGATGGCCGGGTCCACGACGACGCGCACCACGGGGCGATGCTCGCCGATCGTGTGGCCGAGAACCTCGCCCTTGCGCAGGTATCGTCCCGGCAGGTCCGCCGGCCGGTCGACCACCCAACGGCCATCGAGCGTCGCGTGGACGCTCTGCAGGGCCTGCTCGTCCTCGAGGCGCGCCAGGTTCGCGAGCTCGCGACGCACCTCCTCCTCGATCTGCGCGGCCCGTGCCGGATTGACCCCGCGCTGCGCGTCCCATCGCGCACGGACCTCCTCCAGGCGGGCACGCTGCTCGCGCAGCTTCGCCGAGAGCTCCGGGTGCACGGTCACCGCGAGACGCTCACCCGCGCGCACCGTGCGCTGCGGCGCGAGCGGATCGCCGTCCAGCGCCACGACGCCGTCGGTTCGCGCCCGCACGATCGCGTCCTCCGGCAGCCAGAGCACCCCATCGCCAGCGGTGTGGTGCGGCCAGGGCACCACGAACAACACCGCCAGCACCACGGCCAGCGCCATCGCCAGCGTGACGTGAACGCGGGCGCGGCCACGCTGGTAACCCGGGGATCGGACCATCGCGCGCAGGCTGCGCACCAGCGGCATCACCAGTCCACCGAGCAGCGCGCCGATCGCCAGCAGCACGCCGAAGAAGAAGTACTGTCCCGCGACGTACAGCGCGATTCCGATCGTCACACTGAGCCGGTACGCGAACGCGAGCGGCGCGTACGCGATCAGCCAGGCCCGCTCGCCGGCGGGCACCGGCGCCTCCTGCGGGGCTTCCCAGCCGAACAACCCACGCCCGGCGATCCGACCCCACGCGCGATTGGCCCGCTGCGCGAGATTGGGCATCTCGATCGCATCGGCCAGCGCGAAATAGCCGTCGTAGCGCAGCAAGGGGTTCGCATTGAACAGCAAGGTGGTCACCGAGCCGAGCACCACGGTGTTCCAGGCCACCGCGCGGGCCAGACCCGGCTCGAGCAGCACCCACAGGCACAACGCGATCGACGCGACCACGATCTCGGCCGCCATCCCCGCCAGGCTCACGAGGATGCGATCGCCCTTGCGCGGGAACGTGGACGCATCGGACGCGTCGACATACGGGACCGGATACAGCACCAGCAGCATCACGCCCATGTCGTGCACCACGCCACCGCGCCACTTCACCGCGAGCCCGTGTGCGAGTTCGTGGATCGCCTTGAGCAGCGGGAACACGACAGCGGCCACCCAGAGATTGTCGGCCGCCAGCCACTGCTCGGCCATGTTCTCGGTGAGCTCGCGCCAGTGGAAGGCGCCGAGCACGGCCGCCAGCCCGACGATCGTCACCGCGAACAGTGCAAGCAGCCGCGGACCGAGCCACGACGGGCAGGCACGCAGCAACGCGCCCAGGGCACGGTCAGGGTCGAACAGCCGCAGCCGGATCGACAAGGGATTGGCGTAGCGGCTGATGAAGCGGCGCCGACGCTCCTTTCGGCCCCGCTCGAACAGTTCGGCGAGGTCGGGCGTGACGTCGCACTGCACGAGGTCGGCCGCGTGCAGTTGCCCGACGAGCTGGATCAGGTCCTCCTGCGTCGGCGTGTCGGGATCGACCCGGCGGGTGAGTTGTGACCACAGCGTTGCCAGGTCGCGCTGACCGTCGAACTGGCGGATCACGCGGCAGGTGGCCGCATCGAACCGGTGGTACCGATGACCGATCCGGTCTTCCACCACGTGCCAGACCTGGCCGCGGTACTGGTGTCGGTGCAGCCGGACGTGAGCACGCAGCATCGGCCGCAAGGCCGCCACCCGGTACCAGTTGGGCGAGAGCAGCGACGCGAGTTCGCCCGACACCACCGACGGCGCGGCGTCCATCGGCGTGGGAAGCGCCTCGTTCGCGTTCACGGCTGCCACCGCCACCACCCCAGCTCGAGCCATCCCAGGAACCGATAGGTGGCGATCGACAACAGGCTGCGCTCACCCGCGGGCAGGCGGGCCACCCCCTCCATGCCCGGACGCAGCCGCGGAGAGCCCTGCTCGATCCGGGCCTCGGCGCGAAAGACGTTCGCGCCGTCCTCGGCCGACGCGACCGAGGTCAGGCGGCTCACACGCACCGGCCAGCGCTGCCCGGGCAGGCTGGCGAGCGCGAGTTGTCCGGGCTGGTCCGTGCGCACCCGGGCGATGTCGCGCTCGTCGATCTTCACGACGACGCGCCAGGCATCGAGCGGCGCCACCTCGAAGAGCAGCTTGCCGATCTCCACCGGCGAGCCGAGCTGCTGGGAGAGGTCGCCGCGGACGATCACGCCGTCGAACGGCGCCACGATGCGGGAGCGCACCAGCTTCTCGAGCACCAGGTCGCGCTGGGCTCGTGCCTGCTCGGCCTGCGCCTGCGCGAGTCGGCGCGCGACCCGCTCGCCCGAGGCCAGCGCTTCGCGCTCCTTGCGCACGGCGAGTTCGAGTTCGGCCTCCCAGCGCGTGCGCTCGAGCAGCAGATCCTTGTCTTCCATGCGCGCGATCAGTTCGCCGGCGCGCACCGTGTCGCCCGCGCGGCGCGGTGCCTCGCGGACATAGCCGTCGAAGGGCGCCACCACCGCGCGCTGCACCTCGCCCTCCACCACCGCGCGCGCGGACACGTGGTGCGTGACCGGCCACGCGGCGAGCACCGCGAGCACCACCACGCCCAACACGCCGGCGAGCTTCCAACCCGGGTGAGAGGCGCCGAAGAGCCAGGCGATCGCGTCCGCACCCCGGCGGCGTAGCCGGGCGAGTGCCGATGCATCGGCCTGCGCGCGCAGGTCGAGCAACGGGCCCACCGCGAGCGCCACCGTCTCGAGGAAGCGGCGCTCGGACGCATCGAACGGCGTTCGACGCTCGAAGAGCAAGGCCCCCGCCGACGCGCCAGCGGCGGCCCCGAGCGGAACGACCAGCACCCCCGCGCCCCCTCTGGCGGAGGCGTACTCCCGCACGCAGGCGAGCACCAGCAGCGGATCGTCCGGATCGCCCGGCATCGACAGGCTGCTGGCCTGGTCGATCGCTTCGTCCATGGCCGCGGCGGCCAGGCGCACCGGTCCGGCCGAGGGCTCGACGTGCGCGGACCCGGAGAGCGCCCGCACGCGCACATGGCCGGCCTGTCGCCAGCCGAGCGCCACCGCATCGGCCCCGAGAAAGCCCGCCAGCCGGTTCACCACCGTGGTGTCGGCCTGGGCCCGGTGGGACACCATCGCGATCTCCGCGACCAGTTCGAACAGGAAGCTGGAGCGCGACAGACGGGTGCGGGCGCCGGCCAATTCGCGTTGGGCCAGCAGTTCGGCGAGCCAACCACTGCCCCAGAGCATCCGGTCGGCGAGCTGGCGGTCGCGAGGCGCCACCACCATCGGCATCGCCACCGCGGCCAGCGCCTGCACGGCCTCGCCATCGAACACCGGGTACGCGAAGACGAGTCGTCCCGGCCCCTCGGGTCCGCCGGCGTCGCGCACCCGCTGGCCCCGACGCTCGTCCAGCGCACGACGGGCCACCGCGCCGAGCGACTCCGCCGATCGGGTGTCCGGCCACACCGCGGCCGGTGCGTAGCTGCCGTCCTCCTGACGCAGCAGAACGGCGGCACTGAGCATCTCGGGGAAGTCTGCCCGAAGGGCCGCGAGCCACGCGGCGCAACGGCCTGCGGCCTCGCGGGCCGAGGCCATCGACAGCAGCGCCGACCCGGCCTCGTCGCCCGACCCCGGCGTGGCGGGATCGGGCATGGACGGCGTGCCGCGGACAGCGCTCACCGAGGCCTCAGCCGAACAACGACGAGGGCTTCACCGGCTTGCGCAAGCCATCACCCCAGGTGAGCCCGCCTCGCGTGGCGCCCGGTTCGAGCCAGTCGCTCACCGTGTCCGCCGAACCCGCGGGCGCGGTGCTGCCGAAATCGGCCGCGGCCACATCGAAACGCAGCACCTCGGCGGCACTGGCCGATCCGAGCTCGTTGCCAGCGAAGGTGAGCGGCGGCAGCCCCGTGGGGATCGGCGGAATCTCCTGCCGGGACTGGCCGCGCACCACCGCCTGCAGCCGGGTGCTGTCGGCGGCATTCAGGCTCAGGCTCGGCAGGATGTCGGCCACCACGACGGGGTCCACCCGGGGCCAGGCGGCAAAGCCGCTGTCGAGGCGCACGAGCACCCGCTGCAGCCGAGACACGTCCTCCTGGGTGTAGGTGCCGCCGCGATCGGCGTCGCCGAGATAGCCCACCACGTGAACCGCATCGTCGTCCAGGCCCGCCGTGGCGCCGCCATCGATCCGGACCTCGCGGATGTCCAGTCGCTGGGTCGCGCCATAGGCAGCGCCCGCCGGCACATTGGCCGCGATGCGCAGCAGCTCGGCGTTGTTCATCGCGCGCGCCGGCGACAGCGTGACCCGCACCTCGGCCAGTCCCGGCGATACCTCGGTGAAGCTCAGTGTGCTCGACGGACCCAACGAGCCTCCCAGCGACGCGGCGCCCAAGGTCAGCAATGCGGGATCCCAGGCGAGCTGGAACTCCACGAGGCTGGCCGGGCCCTGGGTGGTCAGCCGAACCGGGAGTTGCGTGCCGGTGGCCGGCACGTTGACCGCCTGGCCCGGGCCACGCATGAAGTCGTCGATCGACACGATCGCGCCGAGATTCGTCACCGTGAAGCTGGTGGCGAAGCCGTCGTCGGTCTCGAGCGTGCCATCGCCATCGCCGTCCAGACGCCGGCCCTGCGCATCGACGAGCCCGTTGGCACGGCTGTCGATCGTCAGCGTGTAGCTGCCGTCGGCGATCACGCCCCCGGTGCGCACCAGGCTGAAGCCCTGGCCATCGGCGTCGAGCACCAGCGAGCCGGTCACGACGCCATTGGTGGCGTGCCGAAGGGTGACGTCGGCCGCACCGAGGTTCGCGCTCGCGGCATCGAAGAGGTTTAGGCCCGCCGGGTCGATCGCGCGGTTCACCCGCACCGAGACCCCGGAGGGATTCGGCGTGACACTGACGACCTTGAAGCTCTCCACCGGCGCATTCGCCACCGTCACGCCCAGCGGCGCGGCCGGGTAGCTGCCGTCTTCGTCGCTCACTGTGGCGGCGATCGTGTAGGCCCCGGCAATCGCATAGGTGTGCGTGGCTTGCGACGGATCACCGCTCAACGCCTCCAGCGCCGAGCCATCACCCCAGTCGATCGTCCAGCCGCTGATCGTGTCCGCTCCCGGATCGGCCGCGTGGCCCGAGGCCAGGTCCAGCGTGTACACCTGGCCCGCCGTCGCACTCGCCGCGCCCGTCACCACCGGCGCCGGGGCCACGTTCGTCACGTGCACCACCAGCGCCCGCTCGGCCACGCTGCCCGCGCGGTCGGTCGCACGAACCGTCAGGTTCAGCGTCGCCGGACCATCGGTGGTGTTCACCGTGATCGCCCCAGTGGAGCCATCGATGCCCGCGCCCGCCGGCGGGCTCACCAGCGCGTACGTCAGCACGTCGCCCGCATCGCTGCCCACCGCCGTGGCCTGCGCCACCGATCCCTCGGCCACCGTCACGTCGGCCAGCACGCCCAACGTGGGCTTGGCATTGGTGAAGAAGTCCTGACCGCTCGCCTGCTGGTTCGCGGTCAGCACCACGGTGGTGGCCGCCGGGCCCGTCTCCTTCCAGCCCGCGTCGCCGACGATCACCACCCGGTAGCTGCCTGCCGGCAACGCGGTGAACGCGTAATCGCCATTGGCTCCCGTGACCACGTTGCGCTCACCCGGATCCAGCGCGCCATCGGTGTCGGCGTCGATGAAGACCGTGCGGCCCGCCACACCGTTCTCGCCCGCGTCGGTGGCACCGTCGGCATCCAGGTCGTGCACCACACGACCCTCGATGCGGCCGGTGTCGGCCGCGGCGCTCACCGTCACGCCCAGCGGCGCGGCCGGGTAGCTGCCGTCTTCGTCGCTCACCGTCGCGGCGATCGTGTAGGCCCCGGCAATCGCATAGGTGTGCGTGGCCTGCGACGGATCACCGCTCAACGCCTCCAGCGCCGAGCCATCACCCCAGTCGATCGTCCAGCCGCTGATCGTGTCCGCTCCCGGAT